>Ga0075421_100006500_pt1 | contig 14273 bp, 14 predicted proteins | sample SoiMetdeltSBSDD5_FD_75292 | JGI IMG/M metagenome (GOLD analysis project Ga0075421, IMG submission 75292) | Bulk soil microbial communities from a Populus tree surrounding site in Tennessee, USA - Soil MetaG P. deltoides SBSDD5 | ecosystem: Environmental > Terrestrial > Soil > Tree plantation...
TGGATACTCGATCATGATGCGCGCAGCTATGAGTTGATGGCGCGTGTGTTCGACGGAAAGAACGAGGGCCTCACGCGCGATGAGGTGCTCGACAACATCACGCTCTACTGGCTCTCCAACACGGCCATCTCCTCTGCGCGCCTGTATTGGGAGAACAAGCTGGCCTTTTTCGATGTCAAGAACGTCTCGATCCCGGTTGCCGTCAGCGTCTTTCCGGACGAGATCTATGCGGCCCCGCGGAGCTGGGCAGAGCAGGCATTTCCCAATCTGATCCACTACAACAAGCTCAAGAAGGGCGGCCACTTCGCGGCCTGGGAGCAGCCGCAGCTGTTCACGGCGGAGCTGAGGGCAGCATTCAAATCGCTGCATTAGCCATGCATGAGACCACCAATCATGCGCGCCGACGCTTCGCCGGCGCCGCCGCCATCACGCTAGCCGCCTCACACCTTGGTCTGGCCAGCCCCGCGTTGGCCCAGTCGGGTAGTACCAAAGCGGCGACGCTGCCCGCCATAAAACCCGGTACCAACACATCGTTTGCATCCCTGAAGCAGATCGATGCCGGCGTCTTGAACGTCGGATATGCACAGGCAGGTCCCGCCAACGGCTCGCCGGTCATTCTCCTGCACGGCTGGCCGTACGACATCTATAGCTATGTCGATGCCGTCGCTGGCGTCGGCCGGCTACCGTGTGATCGTGCCCTATCTGCGCGGCTACGGCACGACGCGCTTCCTGTCCGGCAAGACCGCCCGCAACGGCCAGCAAGCCGTGATCGCCGTCGACAACATCGCCTTGATGGATGCGCTTGGGATCGAGAAGGCGGTCGTCGCCGGCTACGATTGGGGCGCGCGCACCGCCAACATCATGGCGGCACTTTGGCCCGAGCGCTGCAAGGCCTTGGTGTCCGTCAGCGGCTACCTGATCGGCAACCGCGAGGCCAACAAGATGCCGCTGCCGCCCGCGGCCGAACTCGAATGGTGGTATCAGTATTACTTCGCGACCGAGCGCGGCCGGGCGGGGTACGACACCTATCGGCATCAGTTCGCCCGGCTGATCTGGCAGCTGGCATCACCGCAGTGGGCCTTTGACGATGCCACGTTCCAGCGCAGCGCTGCAGCGTTCGACAATCCCGATCACGTCGACATCACTATCCACAACTACCGCTGGCGGCTGGGTCTGGCCGACGGCGAGCCGAAGTATGACGAGTTGGAGAGGCGTCTCGCCGCAGGCCCGGTCATCACGATGCCCACCATTACGCTCCAAGGCGACGCCAACGGCGCGCCGCACCCCGAGCCCAGCACCTACGCCAAAAAGTTCTCCGGCCGGTATGTGCACCGGACCATCACCGGCGGCATCGGCCACAACCTGCCGCAGGAAGCTCCCAACGCCTTTGCCGAAGCCGTGATCGAGGTCGACGGCTACTGAGCCGCGCACCAGACTTGTCGTGGCAGCCGTGGCGGCGGCGGCGTGCACTTGGTAGGATCGCGCGTGCGAATACCTATCGGAGCTGACGCATGCAATTCCATCTCAACGGCTTTCGCGCCGGCAATCCGGAAATCGCAGAGCCCTACGAACAGCCGCCGGCCACGTCTGACACGCTTCCGACTGAGGTCGACGTGCTGATCGTCGGCTGCGGACCCGCGGGGCTGACGCTGGCTGCGCAGCTGGCGGCGTTTCCGGACATCAAGACCTGCATCGTCGAGCAGAAGCCCGCGCGGTTGCAGCTCGGCCAGGCCGACGGCATCGCCTGTCGGACCATGGAGATGTTCGAGGCGTTCGGGTTCAGCGAGCGCGTGATGAAGGAGGCGTGCTGGATCAACGAGACGGTATTCTGGAAGCCGGACGACGCCGCCAGAGACAAAATTGCCAGGTACGGCCGCATACAGGATGTCGAAGACGGGCTCTCAGAGTTTCCGCACGTGGTGCTGAACCAGGCGCGCGTGCACGATTTCTACCTCGACGTGATGCGCAATTCGGCAAGCCGGCTGGAGCCGCATTACTCGCGCCGCTTCATCGACCTGACAGTCGAGCGCACCACCACCGGCGACGCGACGTCGCACCCGGTGACGGTCAGGCTGGAGCGGGTCGATGCGGTGCACCAAGGGCAGATCGAGACGATCAGGGCACGGTATGCGGTGGGTTGCGACGGAGCGAGAAGCGCCGTGCGCCAAACCCTGGGGCGCGAGCTGCGCGGAGACTCGGCCAATCAGGCGTGGGGGGTGATGGATGTTCTTGCGGTGACCGACTTTCCCGACGTCCGTATGAAATGCCTGATCCAGTCCGGGCGCGAGGGCAGCATCCTGATCATCCCCCGCGAAGGCGGCTACTTGTTCCGCATCTACGTCGAGCTGGACAAGCTCAACGAGAACGAAAGGGTCTCCAGCCGGAACCTCACCATCGAGCGTTTGATTGCAGCCGTGCAAAGGATCATCCGGCCCTACACCATCGAGGTGAAGGAGGTACCGTGGTGGTCGGTGTACGACATCGGCCAGCGACTCTGCGACAAGTTCGACGACGTGCCAGATGCCGAGGTTGCCAGCCGCACGCCTCGCGTTTTCATTGCCGGCGATGCCTGCCATACGCACAGCCCGAAGGCGGGACAGGGCATGAACGTGTCCATGCAGGACGGGTTCAATCTGGGATGGAAGCTGGCGGCGGTGCTACGTAGCCGGTGCGCGCCCGGACTTCTGCACACCTATTCTGCGGAGCGCCAGGTTGTCGCCAAGGAGCTGATCGACTTCGATCGCGAATGGGCCAAGATGCTGAGCTCGCCCGTGAAACAAACGCCCGACGGCGACGGCATCGATCCGGCGGACGTGCAGCGATATTTCATCAAGCATGGGCACTACACCGCGGGAACGGCCACCAGGTACAAGCCATCGCTGCTGTTTGCTGAGCCGCACCATCAGCATCTGGCCAGCGGTTTCGTGGTCGGCATGCGCTTCCACTCGGCGCCGGTCGTTCGCCTGGCGGATGCCAAGCTGGTGCGCCTGGGAGACGCGAACCAGGCCGACGGCCGCTGGCGCATCTTTGCCTTCGCCGACGCGCCGGCGGCCTCGGCGCAGTCTTGGCGCGTGCATAAGCTGTGCGAGTTTCTTGCCGGCTGCGAGCACTCGCCGGTGCGAAGGTACACCCCGGCCGGCGCTGACGTCGACTCGGTGATCGATGTCCGCGCGGTTTTCCAGCAAGGGCATCGGGAGCTGGACCTGGGGGCCATGCCGCCGTTCCTGCTGCCCGCGAAAGGCCGGTACGCGCTGCGCGACTACGAGAAGATCTTCTGCCCGGACCTCAAGGGCGGGACCGACATCTTCGACCTGCGCGGCATCGACCGGGAGCGGGGCGCAATGGTGATCGTAAGGCCCGACCAGTACGTCGCCGACGTGCTGCCGCTCGACGCGCACGCAGAGCTGGCGAGCTTTTTCGCTCGCTTCATGTTGTCGGCGCATTAAGGGGCGCACCCCCCGGCCGTCAAGCGGGATAGCCATCAGGCTATTTTGAGCAGCAACATGCCCAAGAGGACGAAGGCCGACGCCACGACGCGCCAGCCCGTCATGACCTCTTTAAGGACCACCGTGGCGATGATCGAACCGAATAGGACACTTGTTTCGCGCAGCGTTGCGACGAGGGCGATGGGGGCCTGGGTCATCGCCCAGATGACGATGAAGTAGGCGCTCATGGTCATCAATCCGCCACCGGCCATCACCGGCCACCTTGCGCGCAGGCCGTTGTAGGCTTGCCGGCCTTGCATGGCGATCGCGATCAATTGCATCGTCAGCGAGTTGAGCACGAACATCCAGAGCGCATAGCCAGGCCCGGATCCGTTTGCCCGCGCGCCCAGGCCATCCGCCAGCGTGTAGCCGCAGGTGGAGGCAGCCGAGAACAAAGCCAGCATCACCGCGTGCCGCTCGAAGCCTCCCACTCGCCCACCGCGCAGCGACATCAGGCAGACGCCGAGCGACAGCGCAGCGATGGCGGCGAACCCGACAGCGCCCACGCTCTCGCCGATCAGCGCGGTTGTGGCGATCGCAGTCATCAGCGGCGCGGCACCCCGCATGATGGGGTAGACCTGAGCCATGTCGCCTGCGCGGTAAGCCCCGATCAGCGTGAACCGATAGAGCGTGTGGATCGCTGCCGATGCAGCAAGCCATGGCCACACGTTGGCAGCCGGCACCGCGACGAGCGGCAAGCAACACAGCGCGATCGTTCCCGAGAACAGCGAAACCTGCGTGACAGCAGTGAACGGATCGCTGCCGCCTTTGACAACGGCGTTCCAGCCGGCATGCATCATCGCCCCCGCAAGGACGGCCAGGAAAACGTGAAGATCCATGTCAGACAGATGCGCCAGCGGGGTTGGACGGCCCGTCGATAGGTCGAAGCTCCTCCGCTGTCAACGCTTTGACCTGCTGACCTGCGGCATCGAGCTAATGCAATCGCCGTAAGCCTGCATGGAATTGGAGCCAGCTAGCACAACCGCCCTGGCGTCCGCTCTTGCGCGGGCGGCTGCTCCGAGCTTTGGCGCAAACGCGTTGACGTGGAACTTGAGCCGCGGCCCGCGAGACAAACGCATGAAACATTGTCTCCCGGCCTTGTCGCCGACGCACTCGTCGTCGTTCGGCGGACTCCTCGCATCAACCCAAGACGCTCGCCGAGCCTAATCGAGGGCCGCTGAGAGTCTCGCCAGACTTGGGCATGTCGTTCCCGCGCTAGTGCCCCGGGCGTCCTGTCTTGCGGGGGCGGCCGTGGCGCTGCTTCTTCCTTTCGGCGTCGCTCGGAACGTCGATGGTTTTCATTGGACGCGGCCTACCGGCGACCGGCAGGCCGCGCTCGGCGTGTGGGCCCATCTCGTCGAGCGTCGGCTTGTGCGGGCCTTTGACCTGCTCGCCGAAGGCACCCGCCTTGGTGCGCGGGTCGACGTCTGGTGCACGTGCCGGGATCGGGCGGTTGGCGGCCGAGCCCATCTCATCGAGCGTGGGTTTGCGGATGCGTGATACGGTATCGGCATCGCGCAGAGGCTCGGGGCGATCGGTGCCAGGGCCCATGTCATCGAGCGAGGGTTTACGCGCGCGCGTACCGGGAATGGTGGTGCTTTGCGCATATGTCGGCTGCACCGGCTGATATTGGCGCTGGATGCGCGAGCCATCTTGCGGCTGCCCCTCACCCCGAGCCTGTCCCTGTGAACGCGGAGAGGGGGAAGTCGGCGCCTTGCCATACTTGCGGTCTCCGGCGAAAGCACCGGCTTTGTCCTCAACATCGGCCTGGCGGGCAAGGGGATCGTCGGCCACCGCCAGCTCCGTCTGGCGCAGGCGCTTGATCTCGTCACGCAAGCGCGCGGCGGTCTCGAACTCGAGGTCGGCCGCGGCCTCCTTCATCTTTTTCTCGAGGCCGGTGATGACGGCCTCCAGGTTATGCCCGATCAGCGGCTTGCCGTCCTCGACCAGGCCGGTGTCGACCGTGACGTGGTCCTGCTCGTAAACCGACTGCAGCACGTCGGAAATGCTCTTGCGCACGCTTTCGGGCGTGATGCCGTTGACGAAGTTCCACGCCTGCTGCTTCTCGCGGCGGCGGTCGGTCTCGGCGATGGCGCGCTCCAGCGACCCCGTCATCTGGTCGGCGTAGAGGATCACCTTGCCGTCGACATTGCGCGCCGCGCGGCCGATGGTCTGGATGAGGCTGGTCTCGCTGCGCAGGAAGCCTTCCTTGTCGGCATCCAAAATCGCCACCAACGCGCACTCGGGGATGTCGAGGCCCTCGCGCAGCAGGTTGATGCCGATCAGCACGTCAAAGGCGCCAAGGCGCAGGTCGCGGATGATCTCAATGCGCTCCAGCGTCTCGATATCCGAGTGCATGTAGCGCACGCGGATGCCCTGTTCGTGCATGTACTCGGTGAGGTCCTCGGCCATGCGCTTGGTCAAGGTGGTCACAAGCGTACGGTAGCCTTTGCGCGTGACCTGGCGCACCTCGTCGATGAGATCGTCCACCTGCGACTTGGCCGGGCGCACCTCCACCACGGGATCGATCAGGCCGGTGGGGCGGATCACCTGCTCGGTGAATACGCCGCCGGTCTGCTGCATCTCCCAGCCACCCGGGGTGGCGGAGACGTACGTCGTCTGCGGACGCATGGCGTCCCATTCTTCGAAGCGGAGCGGGCGGTTGTCCATGCAGGAGGGCAGGCGGAAGCCGTATTCGGCAAGTGTCGCCTTGCGCCGGTAGTCGCCGCGGAACATGCCGCCGATCTGCGGCACGGTGACGTGGCTCTCGTCGACGAACACCAGCGCGTTGTCGGGCAGGTACTCGAACAGAGTAGGTGGCGGCTCACCCGGCTGGCGGCCGGTGAGATAGCGCGAGTAGTTCTCGATGCCGGCGCAGGAGCCCGTCGCCTCCATCATCTCCATGTCGAACACGGTGCGCTGCTCGAGGCGCTGCGCCTCCAACAGGCGGCTGGAGTTGTACAGCTCTTCAAGGCGCTGCTTGAGCTCGGCTTTGATGTTCTTGACGGCCTGCTGCAGCGTCGGCTTGGGCGTGACGTAGTGCGAGTTGGAATAGACCTTGATGAGTTTCAGCTCATCGGTCTTCTGCCCAGTGAGTGGGTCGAACTCGGTGATGGCTTCCACCTCGTCGCCAAACAGCGAAATGCGCCAGGCGCGGTCCTCCAAGTGGGCCGGGAACAGCTCCACCGTGTCGCCGCGTACGCGGAAGGTGCCGCGGATGAAATTGGCGTCGCTGCGGCGGTAGTGCAGGGCGACGAGGTCCGCCAGCAGCTGTCGCTGCGGCAGGCTCTCCCCCGTCTGCACGGTGAACGTCATCGCCGTGTAGGTTTCGACCGAACCGATGCCGTAAATGCAGGACACGGACGCCACGATGATCACGTCGTCGCGCTCCAGCAGCGAGCGCGTGGCGGCGTGGCGCATGCGGTCGATCTGCTCGTTCACCGACGATTCCTTCTCGATGTAGGTGTCGGTGCGCGGCACGTAGGCTTCAGGCTGGTAGTAGTCGTAGTAGGAGACGAAATACTCGACCGCGTTGTCGGGGAAGAAGCTCTTGAACTCGCCATAGAGCTGGGCGGCAAGCGTCTTGTTCGGCGCCAGGATCAGCGCGGGCCTCTGCGTGCGCTCGATCACCTGTGCCATAGTGAACGTCTTGCCCGAGCCGGTGACGCCGAGCAGCACCTGATTCCGTTCAAACTGGCTCACACCCTCGACCAGCTCGGCGATGGCAGTGGGCTGGTCGCCCTTGGGCTCGTATTCCGACACCAGCTTGAAGGCGATGCCGCCCTCCGACTTCTCGGGCCGCGGCGGCCGGTGCGGCATGAACATTGGCAGGCTGCCCGACACCAGCGGGTGGCCGGCGATCATCGGCTGCTGGGCGAGCACCTCGCGCGCGCGCTCGGAGCGCTCGTGCGGCTTGGCCAGCAGAGCGTTCAGCGAGGCCGTCATATCGCCAATGTTGCGCGACGGCGGCCCGACATTGCGCAGGGCCGGCAAGGTCGAGGTGGTCGCGGGGATAAAGGGTGCCTGAGGCGCCTCTGCCAATCCGCGCGCGGCCGAGCGTTTGGTCTCCGGCGTGCCGCCGGCGCCCTCGACGGGCGGCGCGGGCGGCTTGCCCGACTTGCCGCGAGAGGGGCGCGGCTTCGGGGTCGTGTCCTTGGGGGTGCGGGGCATGCCAACAGTATATGGCGCCGCGGCAGCGCCGTCGCAACCGGCAAACTGATGCCCACAGAACGCTGCAATTTGCGCCTTGAACCACAACCGGATCACGCTGGGGCGGTCGCCACAAGAAACGTCACCACAGGAAACGTCACCACAAGAAACAAGGAGACGGCCATGATCCGCGCAGCCCTTGTCAGTATCGCGGCCGTCGTATCGCTCGCTGCCGCAGCCGTAGCGCAAGGCCAGTTCGGCTCGGCCGCGGAGGCCAAGGCCATGCTCGAACAGGCGGTGGCCGCCGTCAAAGCGGACAAAAGCAAAGCGCTGGCAGACTTCCAGGCCCGCGCCGGCGGCTTCAAAGACCGAGACCTGTACGTGTTGTGCGCGGGTTCGGCGGCATAATCACGGCGCATGCGACCATCAAAGGCCAGCAGATCAAGAGCCTGGTCGACAAGAACGGCAAGCAGCTAGGCGAGGAGGTCGTCGCCAACGCCGCCGACGGCAAGCTCGCCGAAGTGTCCTACATGTGGCCGCAGCCGGGGGCCGACACCAGGCCGGTGCAGAAGGTGAGCTACGTCACCCAGCTCGCCGATCAGGTGTGCGGGGTCGGGTATTACAAGTAGGGGGTGCGCCCGCCCGGGTGGGCAATCCAGTGTGGGTGGGCAAGGCGTCGCGGCAACGCGGCGCCTGGTTCGCGGGCGCGGTAGGGCCGTTAAGCCCAGCATCGCGAACCCCTGCGCGGTGCCTGCCGACGTGCTAGATGCGGGCGACGCGGGAGAACACCATGCCGAAGAAAACCGACAGCACGCCAGGGGCGCCCGCGGCACCGGCCGGCATCGGTGTGTGGATCGGCGCCGCCCTCGTCCTTGGCATGTTCGGCATGGTCGCCCTAATGGGCCTGCTGACATTCTACGCCGGCCTGCGCCTGCTGGTGACCGGCGAGCAGCACTGGGGCGTGGCGCTGCTGGTGACGGCGATGGGCGTGGTGTTCAGCGGCATCGGCCTCGGGTTCTTCTGGTTCCAGTACGTCAAGGCGCCGGTGCTGCGCGCACGCCACAAAGCCCTGGAGGCGCGCTATCCCAACCAGCCCTGGATGCTGCGCTCGGACTGGGCGGCGCGCAGGGTCACGGATAGCGCCCTCGGCGTCGTGATCTTCATGTGGGTGTGGGTGACAGGCTGGTGGAGCGCCATCGTGTTCATCTGGAGCATGAACCGCGACAAGATCCTGGCCGCCGCGGCGGCCTCGTGGTGGGAGGCGGCGCTCGGCCTGATCTTCCCACTGGCGGGGCTCGCCGGCCTGCTGGTCGCCGTGCACGTGACGCGCGCGTGGTGGCGCTATGGCCGCTCGACGCTGCGCATCGACACGCTGCCGGGCTATCTCGGCGAGCAGTTCCGCGGCACGCTGCAGGCCAGTTTCCGCACGCGCCCGGCACGACTGGAAGCCGACATTATCTGCGAGGAGGTGACGTGGGTGACGCGGCGCAGCGGCGGCAAGACAACGAGCGAGCGCATCAGCAAAACCCTGTGGTCGGCGACGCATGCGCTGGAGCCATCCCGCATGCAGTTGGCTGGCACCGCCGGTGCCCAAGCCAGGTTGCCAATCGCCGTGCCGCTGCCCGCCGACCAGCCGCCGTGCGGGCTGGATGACGGCGGCGACGGTATCGTCTGGCGCCTTACGGTGCGCGAGGTGCGGAACGAGGCACTGCGACCGGCCGACGCCGGCAGCGGAGCAACGGCCAGCGACGGGCCACTGTTCTCGGCCAGTTTCGAGGTGCCGGTGTTCGGGCGGTAGCTGACCCTGGCGGCCGACCCCTACCCCTGTTGCGCCGCGTGTGCAGGCGGGGTGTCGGGCGGGAGACTGACCCAGGGATGGCGGGTCTCCTCCCACACTGCGATGTTGGGCGCCGGGAAGTTGGGATCGGCGAAGGTGCCGATGGCGACGGCGACGAGGCCGGCAAAGCCCTGGCCCTCCCAATAGACAGTCGAGCCGCACACCGGGCAGAAGTGGAAGGTCAGCGCGTTGCCGCTATCTGCCGTGCGCGTCCAGGCCGTCGCCTGGCCGGCGAAGGTGATCTGCTCCCGCTTGAAGCGCGCCTGGTTGCTGAGCACGGCACCGGTGCGGCGCTGGCATTCGAGGCAGTGACACATGGAGACGCGCGAGGGCTCGCCCTCGATGGTCAGATTGAGCTGGCCGCAGCTGCAGGCGGCGCGTCGGATGGTCATGGCATCGCTCCTTGGACTGCTGCTTCGCTGCACCTTCAGTGCCGCGTCAAGGGCGGGCGGGCGGGGAAGGCGGTGCGGGCCGAGCCCGGTATGGTGCTGACGAGCTCGCCCTCCTTGGTCAGCGGCCAGTAGGAGGAGCGGCGCGTCAGGAGATCGCGGGCGGCGTCGGTCAGAGGCTTGGCCACGAACGCATCGTACGTGGCAACGGTCTCGGCCTTGCCCGTGGCGACCAAGTGGACGACGCGGATACCGCGGGCCTGCAGCTCATCAAGCAGGGCCTTGATGCCACCCGCAGTCGACGGCTCAACGTCGTGCATAAGGATGATGCCCTTTTTCGCGGTTGCCACCTTGCGCACCACATCGCGCACGACCTGCGCCGGATCGCGCGTGCGGTAGTCGAATGGATCGATGTCGATCGAGAAGGCAGCGACATTGCGCGCGGCAAGGTGCGCCAGCATCGCCTCGTCCTGCACCAGATACGGAAAGCGGAAGAACGGCGCAATCGGCGCGCCAACCGACCGTCGCACGGCGCTGAAGCCAAGGTCGATCTCGGCCAGCGCATGGCCGGTCGTGATGGTGCTCATATTGCGGTGCGACCAGGTGTGCGTGCCAACGGTATGCCCCTGCCGCGCGACCTCCTGGGCCAGCGCCGGGTCGGCCATTGCCCGCCGGCCGACCATGAAGAAGGTGGCCTTCGTGCAGTGATCGGCCAGGGCCGCGAGCACCTGCTGGGTGTGGGGTTGCAGCGGGCCGTCGTCGAAGGTGAGGATCACCTCCCCGTCGTTGAGCAGGCTGCTGCGGTGGAACTGTGCGCCGAAGCGCGGCCCCCCGGTCGCATTCACCTCGATGACGCGCGATACGCCGATAGCGCGCGGATTGGCGCATCCCGCCGGCTGTGCCTGCGCGCTACCGCGCGCTGCCAGCGCCGCGAGGAGGAAAGCGGCGATGGCGATCCGTCCCGTCCTGTTCATTGCCATGTCCCTCGAACCGAAGCGAGGGACGTTAGCAGATATTGGCGGCGCCTGCCCTAGTCCGCAGTGGGGGCTGAGCGCACCCCGCGACGGCAGGACGCCAGCAAGCCCACCACGTAGCCGATGTGCAGGGCGGCGAGCGCCAGCATCACAGGGAACGCAGCCACCGCGAGAACCCCCCTGAGGAGGCTGGCCGCGACCCCGATGATGGCCACCAGGATGCTCGCTGCAATCAGCGCCGCCACCCGAAAGCGCAGGCCGATCGACACTCCCGCGATGCCCGTCACAACAAAAGTCATGGCCGCAAACATGCGTTGCCCCTGGCCGATACCCGTGCCCCTAGCGCGACCGCGCTGGCACGGCTCACGCTTTCAATAGCATCGGGGGCAGCGGCGGGGCTGTTTCCAGGGGTAATGAGGGTGCCGCTCACGCGCGGCTTGTGCAAGCCGCAAGGGCAAAGATTTCGAAATCACCGTTTCTTGGCTCTGCCGCGAACTTGCCGACTTTTTCCGCTTAGTACGCGCCGGATCATTAGCCGGTCGCGCGCACACCCGCTATGGTGCGCCAAATTTCAGGGGAAGAATGTCCCGATCCCAAGAAGTTGAGGAAACTCAGTCTCCGAGCTGACATGACAGTAGTAGTAGGACTTGGCTCCGTGCCAACGGCACCGAACGAGCAGATTATTGTGGAGAGAACGCAATGCAGATGAAGAAGATTCTGGTGGGGGCAACAGGTGCGCTCCTTCTGAGCGGTGCGCTGGTCGGCCCAGCAAGTGCCCAGGACGAGCGGTGCAAAGGCGACCGGATCACGGCGGCCGGCAAGGCCACATTCTGGGGCGACAAACGTGCCCAGCGTCTGGCCATCGACAACTGGCAGCGCGAGGTGCGCCAGAAATATGGCGAGCAGTTCATGGACTTCACCAAGGCGCGCCAAGGTCGCGTTGACTGCAGCGAAGCTGGTATCGGTGCCATCGGCAGCCGCATGAAACGCTGCAACGTCTCGGGCTTTCCCTGCCACCTGGTGGCAGCCGCAGACGACGACGAAGCCGACAAGGATTGGGATGACAAGGATCGTCGCGTTTATGCCATCCAGCGCAGGCTGGTGCGCGCGGGATTCCTGGAGCGCGACGACGTGGACGGCGAGTACGGACCCAAGACGCAGCAGGCCGTGCGCCGATTCCAGCGCGAGAACGACCTGCGCGTGAGCGGTCAGGTCGACGACCGCACCTGGGACGCGCTGCGCAAGTACAGGCGCAAGGGCTGACCGCAGGCGACTGCGGTTGCGTGAGAATGCAGCAGGGCTCGCCGCGGTTGCGGCGGGCCCTTTGTGCGCCTGGCTCCGTGCAGCGGTATAGCCTCAGGCACGCGAAGGCTCAGCTTCGCGACGGATGTGGGCGTCGCCCAACGTTCATGCGCACCAGAGGGGACGTTCGATAAATTCGCAGCGAAGCGCATCTTTGCCCGCGCGGCGCCCTCTCATGCCTGCCCACCGAATTTGCTCGTGACGATGGAGATCGACATGTCAGTCAGACTTGCAGTCCTGGGTGCTGCCGCGCTCGTCGGCGTGATGGGCATGGCGCCGGCTACCGCCAGCGCCGCCTGCCGCGGCTATGTGCAGGCCTCGGCCGAGGGCAGCTTCAAGCTGCCGACCGAACTGCTCTCACGCGCGCGCTGGCGCAGCGAGGTGAGCGACCGCTATTCGGCCGGCTACGCCTTCTGGAGCAACGCCGAGGACAAGACCACGCGCTGCCACAAGGAAGGTCCGGGCGACAAGTGGCGCTGCGTCGCGCGTGCGCGTCCCTGCGATTGATCAGCGCCACAGGTGGTCGCGAGTTGCACCGGCGATTGATGTCGCCGGTGCCGACGTTGCAGGGCTCAGCTTAGAACTTGAAATGGAAATAGCCGGGGCCATCGGCGCCACGGCGATAATCGCGATGCTGCCAGAAGTCGACGGTCTCCTGGCGCAGGGTGTTGCGGCAGCTCATGCGGCACTCGATCCAGGTACCACCGGGCAGGCCAACCTCCAGGCGACCTTTCGGGCTCACGCGCACCGGACCGCTGATGGTTTGGACGCCATAGAAGGATTCGGCTGTCACATAGCCGACGATGCGGCCCCGGCGAGCCTGGGCGTCGGCAGCAGCTGAGAACAGGCCGACAGCGGCGGCGGCCGTCAGCAAAGCAGTAAGAGCGCGTGCGGGTTTCAGCATGTGCATGATCTCCCTTCGGCCAGAGTGCCCACCCGGCCATAGCGGTTTGGATGCAAGCTACAGCACTTGTGCAACAAAAGGCAAAACGTGCCTTGGAAGCGAAACAATGGGTACCATCTCAGTTTGCAATTTTGTCGTCGTCCTCAGCAAAGCCGAATCACACAGGGGACTTGCGATTTCAAACTGAGAGGCTGGCTCAGGCGATGCGACCGCCGAGTTCGTCCTCTATGTGGATGCGAATGATCTCCTCGAAGCTGGCGTCCGGCTTGAAGCCGAGGTCGAGCGCCCGCTGAGCGGCGAACTTGCGTGGCCAACCGGCCACAATCTTCTCGATGAATGGATCGGGCTCGCGGCGAATGCGGGCCACGACCTTGTCGCCCGCCACCTTTTTCAGCGCGGCGATCTGCTCGCCGACGGTGACGGCGAGGCCCGGCAGCGTCACAGCGCGGCGCGCGCCGAGGCGCGCCGTGTCGATGGTCGCCGCGTGCCGCATGAACTCGACCGCCGCGCGCGGCGAGGCATGCCAGTGCATGACGCTGTCGGATACGGGCAGGACCGCCTCGGCGCCGGCCAGCGGCTCGCGCATAATGTTGGAGAAAAAGCCGGAGGCCGCCTTATTGGGCTTGCCGGGGCGCACACAGATGGTGGGCAGACGCAGGCTGACGCCGTCGACGAAGCCCTTGCGGCTGTAGTCGGAGACCAGCAGCTCGCCGATCGACTTCTGGGCGCCGTAGGAGGTGAGCGGCTGGTGGAAGAATTCGTCGCCGATCGCCTCGGGGAACGGCGCACCGAACACGGCGATCGAGCTGGCGAACACCAGGCGCGGGACGTGGCCTGCGGCGCGTACGGCTTCCAAAACGGAGCGCGTGCCGTCCATGTTGATGCGATAACCCTTGTCGAAGTCCTGCTCGGCCTCGCCCGACACGATGGCGGCGAGGTGGAAGACGACCTCGGGTTTGTCAGCGACGAGCTTGGCTGCCTCACCAGCAGCCGGGAGATCGCCCGTCTTCACATCGACCGGCATCCTGGCACCGGCCGGCACCACGCCGGGCACCACGTCATACAGGGTGAGCTTGCTGATGGCCTTGCCGCCCAATTCGCCGTCGCGCGCCAGCCGCTCGGCGAGCTTGCGGCCGATCATGCCGGCGCCGCCGATGATGAGAACCTTCATGTGCGTCTCCTTCGTCTCCCTCTCCCCCGTGCTCCCATGGGGAGAGGGAATTCTTCATGCCA
>Ga0075421_100006505_pt1 | contig 14269 bp, 11 predicted proteins | sample SoiMetdeltSBSDD5_FD_75292 | JGI IMG/M metagenome (GOLD analysis project Ga0075421, IMG submission 75292) | Bulk soil microbial communities from a Populus tree surrounding site in Tennessee, USA - Soil MetaG P. deltoides SBSDD5 | ecosystem: Environmental > Terrestrial > Soil > Tree plantation...
TGGCCGCGCGTGATGTCGAGCTCGACGCGCGCCTCGTTGCTAGGCGGAACGCGCCGTCGAGACGACGATCTCGTAGTTCGGATCCTTGCGCAGCCGCCAGATGTATCGATCCACCACGAAATGGTGGATGTTGATCACTGCGGTAGTCGTCAACACGGCCTCCGCCATTCCAGAGCCGGAGAAGAAGTAGGCGTAAGGCAATACCTGGAAGATGAGATATCCGAATACCACGCAAACTCCGTAGAACCACAGCACGTGGTATCGCGCACTATGTCGATTGGTGGGACGGCCCATCTGGTCCTTCGTGTGAAAGATGGTCACGATCGCCAGGTATTGGAGGCCGTGGAATATCGTGGCCCACAGGAAGGCATGGAAGAAGGGGAGCACCATCCACCAGATGCCGTTCGTGAAGATGATGAGCCAGCTGATCAGAGGAAACCCTTGCCGGCCGCGAAGGAGGAGCCGCGCAGCGACGATGAGCGGCGCAAGGAACGTCAAGACCCTGAGCGCGAACGTCAGCTGGATGATCAACAGCTGGAGCAACGGGTACCGAACCCTCACCGTATGAGGGAGGAACCAGCCGAGTCCGGTAATCGGATCGCCGATGAAGGTGGCGAGGAATGGAAGCATGCACGTCCAATAGACGAGGCGTCGCTCCATGACGTCGAGGCTGCCACCGGAGCGATAGTGGTACATGCACGCGAGCCCGAAGGCCTGTGCCGCGTAGTGGAACGGCGACCACGTGGAGTAGAGCGCGAAGAGGTACCTGCCGAACTGCTCGGGCCACACGACGCCCGCGGTGAGGACGGCGATCGACACGAGTGGCACACCCATCGTGAGCACGGGCCACAACCGGAATGCACCGGGCTTGGTGTACAGGCGGACCGTGGAAGCGGCGAAATGCGCATTGTTGAAGAACAGGAAGAGGATCCCCATCGGGACCTTCATCTCGCCGGAAACCTGGAGATAGCCGGCCCACCAGAGCGCCCCCATGGTGACGAGGCTCAGGCCACCTCCGATCGTCAGATAGTCGAAGGGAACGCTCCGGAACACGCGTCCTACCGGGAACGCGCGTTGTCGCGCCAGCGCGAAGCTCTCCGCCATTGCGCTCACGGCGCGAAGTTCCTCACATCGGACGCGTCACGCGGGACTTCGTGCACCGGGCCCTGGCTGGGATCGCGAAGCCGCGCAGCACGCGCGAGCTCCCGTTCCGCATCCTCGGCGTTTCCAAGTCTCGTGAGCGTGGCGGCGAGCTGCTCGTGTAGAGAGGCCGAAAAGGGATCCGTTTTCAGCCCTTCACGGAGGACCGCCTCGGCCTCAGCGAGGCGATCGGCCCCGAGGTACGCGTGGGCGAGCGCCTCATGGATCCTGGGATATCCGGGAACGCTCCAGAGGATCATCTCGAGGGTCGCAGTTCCCTCCGCGGTCCGGCCGGCGCTCAGCTGTGCGAGCCCGAGCGAAAACCGCGGCTCGACCTCGAACGGACGCATCGCCACCCTTGCCTCGTGCAGGCGTACGGTCGCATCGCGGTCGCCCGTGCGCCGGTACACTTCCGCGAGTTCCGCCGTAGCGTCCACAGCCAGGTAATAGACGAGGCTTGCGGTCCGCAACTCGCGCGCGGCGCCTTCGAGATCGCCTGCAAGGAAGTACTTCTTGGCCAAGGCGATCGGGTCGAAGATCGGCGAAGGCGGCGTACCCCACACGCGGAACGAGGCCCAAAATCCGAGCAGCAGCGAGCCGCCGAAGACGAGCAGAGCGAGTCCGAACAGCGCCCGGTACAAGGGCCGAGTCTCGCTGCGCCAATCCGCAATGCTCGCCATGTCGTCTCCTACCGGAGGAGGCGACCCAGTCTACTCCTTCCCGTGGAGGCGAGCAGAAGTGCACCCCGACCCTCGAGCTCGCCAGCCTGATCGTCCACAGCCCGCAGAAGGTCCGGCAGGACGCGAGCGAGATCGCCGGCATCGACCGTGCAGACCGGCGTGCGTGCCACCGACGACGCGACATCCTCGATCGGCCGCCGTTCGTGTGAAATTCGCGAGCGTTGTCCCAGTCGGAGACAACGTCTCGATCTCCACGAAAGCGGAACCGCCTCACTCGGCCGCGGAGAACAAACGCCTCGGCGGCGCGGCAAGCTCCGCACCGCGGCCGTCTCCAGTTCCACATCGCGTGCGCGACTGCCGCAAACCACGGAATCTGCGGCGATCTTCGCGGCTCCTCGAGTCTCCGCCGAGACGCACGGAAATGTCGAGGTGGGCTGGCGGAGAGAGTGGGATTCGAACCCACGGTACCCTTTTGAGGTACACGCACTTTCCAGGCGCGTGCCTTCAGCCGCTCGGCCATCTCTCCGCGAGGCGCGCGAGTTTAACGAACGAGGCCCGCGAGCGCGGGTAGCCGTCTACAACGCCTTGAAGAACGCCTGGATCATCGCGAAGGCGCCGGCCGCGCCCATCATGCCGGTCTGCATCTTGTTCATCGTGTAGCCGAAGCCGACCTTCGCGTCGGGGTCGGCCATGCCGATCGAACCGCCGGCGCCCGGATGCCCGAAGGCCCGCGGGTTCGGCGAGATCGGCATGAAGTCCTGGCGCAGCATGAAGCCGAGCCCGAAGCGCATCGGCAGCCCGCCGAGCACGGCATCCGGACCGAAGGCCTGCTGCTCGATCGCGCGGTCGATCGACGCCGGCTTCAGCAGGTGGACGCCGTCCTGTGTCCCGCCGCGCGCGAGCACGCCGTAGATGCGCGCGAGCGCGCTCGCGGTCCCGTGCCCGTTGACGGCAGGCAGCTCGGCGGCGCGCCACGCGCGCGTGTTGACGACGCCGGTGCCGACGCTGGGATTGCCGAAGGCGGAACCGGTCAACGTCGAGGGATCGCGCATGTCGCGGAAGAACGCGGCGAGCGGACCCTCGAGCGCGGCGCCCGTGGCGCCGTCCGTCTTCGGCGGCAGCAGCTCGCCGTAGAGATCGGACGTGCGCGCGTCGAGCTCCGGCCCGAAGCCGATGTGGTAGTCGGCGCCGAGCGGCGTGGCGACGTTCTCGCGGAAGAAGCGGCCGAGGCTCTTGCCGCTGACGCGGCGCACCAGCTCGCCGACGAGATGCCCGAAGGTCAGCGCGTGGTAGCCGTGACGCGTGCCGGGCTCCCACCAGGGCTCCTGCTCGGCCAGCGCCTGCACGAACGGATCCCACGCGAAGAGCTCCTCGAGCGAGATCTTGCGGCGCGGCGCCGCGAGGCCCGCCTGATGCGAGAGCAGCCAGCGCACGGGGATGCGCTCCTTGCCCTTCGCGGCGAACTCGGGCCAGTAGCGCGCGACGGGCGCGTCGAGCTCGAGCAGCCCGCGCTCGATACACATGTGCGTGCAGAGGGCGGCCATGCCCTTGGTCGTCGAGTAGGTGTTGACGAGCGTGTCGCGCTGCCAAGGGCGCGTGCGCTCCTTGTCCATGTGACCGCCCCAGAAATCGACGACGACGCGACCGTCGTGCACGAAGCAGGCGGAGGCGCCGATCTCCTCGCCCGACTCGAAGCCGCGCGCGAACGCTGCGCGCACGCCCTCGAAGCGGGGCTCACAGGTGCCGTGGATCGGGATGGCGGGTGTCATCGGACCTCCAGGCTGCCCATGCGGGCACCAGACTCTCGCCGCTGATGCCGTCGGCGGCCACCCCACACAGATCGAGCAGGGTCGGCACGACGTCGAAGGCGCTGCGAATGCCGTAGTCGCCGGGGCGCGCGTCCGGCCCGGCGAAGTACCCGAAGCCGCGGCCGCCCGTGTGCCCGCCCGGACGCCGATAGGGCGCGGGACCGACGGTGCCGAGCTGTGGATGTGCGAAGGCCAACGCGGCACCACGCCACGTGAAGACCAGGTCCGCCTGCGTCTCGCCCGCCGCGAGCGGATCGCCGCGCAAGCGCTCGACCGCTTCCACCACGGGCTCGCCCGTGCGCGGGTCGCGGCACGCGCCGACGAGCTCCGCGATCTCGTCGCAGCGCGCTGCGTAATCGTTCGGCGCAACGCGGCCGAGTCGCTCGCGGCCGCGCAGGTTGATGCGCACGCGCCCGTCGTAGAACGAAGGCAGGGCGAACGCGTCCATCTCGCTCCAGCAGTGCTGGTAGCGTGCCGCCGGCATCCAGCGGATCCGCTCGCCCGCGAGCTCGGGCGGACGCCGCAGGTCGAGACGCCGCCACGCGCGCTGCGCAAGCGCTCGCGGCGAGCGGCTGCGTCGGGGCGCGCAGCGAGCGTTCACCGCGCGCGACCAGCTCTCGTCGGTGCCGAGGCGCGGGACACCGTCGGGCGACGCGTCCCACTCGGGCCGCGGCGCGTAGCCCGCATGTCCGCTCTGCGCGCGGTAGAGAAGCTCCGGTAGGAGCAGCATCGACGGCACGTCGGAGCGGTTGGGTCCCATGCCGTGCATCGAGAACACCACGACGTGCGCGTCCGGTGCACGGTCGCATAGCGTGCCGACCAGCCGGTCGACCGCCTCGTAGACACCCTCCACACCCTTACGTGCAGGGGCCGCCGAGGGCAGCGCGTGCAGCGGATGGTGCGGATCGATGCCGTGCCACAGCCCTTCCAGCACCGAGTGGAGCTCGGAGACGACGAGCAGCGCGAGGTCCCACTCCGGGAAGCGCTCACCGACGAGCCAGCTGCCGACCGCGGCTCGCGCATCGACGGCGCGCACGAGCGCGTCGCCCATCGCTCGTGTTTTGGCCGGGTCGGGCCACACGAAGCCGTAGATGAAGGGCGTCGCGGGATACGCGCCGAAGCGCCTTTCGATCTCCTGCGCGAGCGAGGACGGCCGGCTCTGCGCGGCGCAGCCGGCGTCGTGCGCGCCCCACGAGACGAGCCCCTCGCAGTTCGGCGCGCGGGCGAGATCGAAGTACGGCGCGTCGAAGACGAGCGCGCGCAGGTCGCAGCGCGAGAGCAGCGGCGGGGCGTGCGTCCCCTGCTGCACAGCGCGGTAGCGCCAGCGGTCGAAGTGGACGGCGGCATGGCGCGCGGCCGCGTCGGGCGAGAGGCCGAGGCTGACGTGCTCCCAGGCGAGACCAGTGCGCTTCGCGGCGCCGTGCTCCAGCTCGAAGCGCGCGCTGCGGTCGCGCAGTCGTGCGAGGTTCGGCATGCGTCCCGCGGCGATCAGCGCGTCGCCGATCGACGGCTCGTAGCCGTCGAGGCCGATCGCCAGGACGCGCCGGCTCACGTCGTCGTGACGGACGCGCCGGGCGCCTGGCGCGCTGCGTGCGCGTCGGAGTGCGCGAGCAGCCGGCCGCGCAGCACCGCGTTGCGTCGCAGCGCCGGCATCCACCAATCGCTGCGGCCCGTCGTCCGCGCCATCCAGTAGAGGCTGCGCTTCCACGCCACGCGCCGGCTCAGGCGCCGCTGCGCGCGCGCGTCCGCGATGCGGCCGTTCTGGATGCCGCGCAGCGCGGCCAGGTAGCCCATGCCGACCCAGTAGCGATGCAGGTAGTCGAGCGTCTGGCGGTCGGGCTCGATCCAGTGATCCACACCGGCGTCGGGCAGCCAGACGCCCGTGCCGCCCGCTGCGGCGATGCGCTTCAGCACACTGGTCTCCTCGCCCGAGAGGATGCCGTGGCGCCACGGCTGACGGCCGAGGCCCGGGTCGAAGAGATGCTGGCGCTGCTCGGCGGCGCGCACGGCCATGTTCGCGCCGAAGGGCAGCTGCTTCGAGAGCGCGTCGAGCGGGAGCACCGGCGTCATCACCTCGAGCCCGGCGTATGCGCTGGTGACGAACGGAAGCTGCTCGAGCACCCAGCTCGGCGGCTCACCGACGAAGCGCGGGCGGATCGGGCCGCCGAAGAAGGCGGCTCGCGGGTTCGCCTCGAAGCCGCTCTCGTAGCTGCGGAGCCAGTTTCGACACACGGTCACATCGTCGTCGGTCCAGATCAGGTAGTTGCCCGCTGCGGCCGCGATGCCGGCGTTGCGCGCGTGCGAGACGCCCGCCCGCGGCTCGAGCACGCCGCGCAGCGGCAGCCGGTCGCGAAAACGATCGATCACGTGCTGCGTGTCGTCGTCGCTGCCGTTGTCGACGACCACGATCTCCCACGTCGCGCGCGGCGGCTCTGCGTCCGCGAGAGACGCGAGCATCCGGGCCAGCGAGGCGGCGCGGTTGCGCGTGGGTACGACGACGCTCTGCTTCACGCGTCCCGCAGAATAAGGGATGGCGGAGAAAAAAATTGGCGGAGAGGGAGGGATTCGAACCCTCGACGGGCTTTTGGCCCGTACTCCCTTAGCAGGGGAGCGCCTTCGGCCTCTCGGCAACCTCTCCGGGACGGCCGAGCATACCAGACGGGCTCCGCTCGGCCGGCGTGGGATGCGTGCGGCTCCGCCCGCAGCAGGCGCAGCCGCGCGACACGCTGTCGCGTCGCGAGGAGCTACTCCGCCTGCGGTGTGGGCGCGCCCTCCCCGCCGGGCGCTGCCTCCGTCCACTCGGGATCGAGGCGCAGGCGCTTCTGCTGGCGCGCGCGACGCAGCCGCTCGGCCTCGGCCGCGAGCAGCCGCTCGCGCACCCACGAGTCGTCGAAGGAGAAGTCCCAATCGCGCGAGGCCTCGGCGCCATCGGAGAGCGTGGCGCGAAGCCGCAGCCGGTTCGCACCCGGCGCGGCGGGCAAGGTCAACGCGAAGCGGCCGTCGGGCTCGAGCTTCGCCTCGCGCGGCGCGAGCTTCGCGGTGCGGTTCTCGATCGACACCGCGCGCAGCTCGGGAAGCGGGATGGCGCCGAGGAAGGGCGTCTCGAGCGCGGGGAGCGCGACGCGGTGCAGACTGCCGCCGCTCTGGCGCAGCGCCGTGGCGACGCTCTCCGGCGCCTGATCGGCGACGCCCCCCAGCCCGACGATGTGGAGCGACACGCCGCGCTCGCGCACGAGTTGCGCCAGCGAGGCCAGGTGCGCGCCGAACGAGGGGTCCAGGTCGGCGCCTGGACCGAGCGGGAGCCGGCTGCGCGCGCTCGTCACGAGCACGAGCACCTTGCGCGCCTGCGGGCGTGCTCCGCGGCGGCGTGCGGGATCGAGCTCGCGCAGCCCATATTCGAATGCCGAGAGGAAGGTCGAGAAGCCCGACGCGTCGCGCGCGCGCAACGCGTCGAGTGACGCCTCGAGCGCGGCCGCATCGTCGCCGAGCGCGATCTCGCGGTGCGCGCCGGTGCCGCCGTCGCCGGGGATCGGCGGCAGGTTCGGATACGACACGATGCCGATGCGCACCGACCCGAGACGCGGGCGCAGCGTGTCGACGAAAGCGCGCGCAGCCGCGACCTCCGCCGCGAGCAGGTCCACGCCGTCACGGCGCGTGTCATCGGAGCGATCGAGCACGAGCACGACGTCGTACTCGCCGCCCGCCAGGCCGTTCATGCGCACGCTCCCCTCGATCGCCACCTCCATGGTCGGATTGCGCACCGTCGCGCCGCGCCCCGGCTTCTCGACCCGCAGCTCGACGCCGGTCTCGGCTTCGCGCCGCCCGACTGCGCACTGCTCCATCACGCGTGCGTCGAAGACGTCGAGCCCTTCCATCCACACCGACGGCGGCTCGGTGCCGGGCGGCTCCTCGCAGCGCCAGCGGATCTCGTTGAAGAGCCGTCCGGCGTCCTCGACCTGACAGCTGTCGACCGGCACGAGAGGGTGCGCGGGGTGCTGCCGCCAGAGCTTGAGCTCGCGATCGTAGACCTCGAGCTCGAGGTGCTCGCCGCGGCAGTCGGCGCGCGCATAGAAGACCAGCACGGGATCCTGCGCCCACGAGGCCGCGCGCGGGTCGATGGCTGCGCCGGGCTCGGCGCGCAAGGCGGGCGCGATCCACAGGAGGAGCAGGGCGGCGAGTCGCGGCAGGGAGCGCATCGGCAAGGGACCATCGGCCCCGCGCGCGCCGCGGGCAAGCTCCCTATGCTGTCGCGCCTCGCCTCGGGGGCGCATCGCTTGGCAGAGATCCACGCCACCGCCATCGTCGAGGGAGACGTCGAGCTGGCGCCGGACGCGGTGGTCGGGCCCTGGTGTCGGCTGCGCGGGCCGATCTCGATCGGCTCCGGCACGCGCCTGCTGGCGAGCGTGCACCTGGAGGGCCCGCTGCGCCTCGGCGCGCGAAACCTGGTCTTCCCGTTCGCGACCCTGGGCCTCGCGCCGCAAGACCTCGGCTGGGACCCGGACGAGCCCGGCGCCGGGCTCGTCATCGGCGACGACAACGTCTTCCGCGAGTCGGCGACGATCCACCGCGCGACCTCGCGCGACGAGCCGACGCGCATCGGCGACGGCAACTACTGGATGGTCAACTCGCACGCCGGGCACGACTGCCAGATCGGCAGCCGCTGCGTGTTCGCGAACGGCACCCTGCTGGCGGGGCACGTGGAGGTGGGCGACCGCGTCGTGACGGGCGGCAACGTCGCCGTCCACCAGCACTGCCGCATCGGCCGCGGCGCGCTGCTCTCGGGCACCATGGGCCTGAACAAGGACCTGCCGCCCTTCCTGACCCTGACCGGCGGCAACATCGCAGGCTCGATCAACCTGGTCGGCATGCGCCGCTCCGGCATGCCCTCCGCCGAGATCGACGACGCGCGTTGGGTATTCAAGGTGCTGTATCGGAAGGGCCTTTCGATGAAGCACGCGCAGGAAGAGCTGCAGACCCGCGCGGACCGCCCGATCGTCGCCGAGTACCTCGCCTTCATCGCCGGCTCGAAGCGCGGCATCGTCCGCGGCGAGGGCGAGGCGAGGCGCGGAACCGCCTAGCGTTCGAGCACCGCGCGCGCGGAGGCCGCGAGCTCCTGCATCCCGAGCGACTCCGCCAGCACCGCGCTCTCCTGGAGCAGCTCGCGCGCCGCGCGGCGCTCTCCCCGGCGCGCGCAGAGTCTCCCGTGCTCGAACAGCACGCGCGCGCGGTAGGGAAGCGCACCGAGGTCGTCGCAATCGCTCCGCGCGCACGCGAAAAGCTCCGCCGCATCGTCGCCGCGCCCGAGCACGTCTGCGAGGCGCGCGAGCGCGAAGGCAACGGGACCTCCGTAGAGCACCGGCGCCGCCATCACGGCATGGTGTCGTTCGTAGGGGGCGAGCAGGTCACGTAGCCGCGCTGCCGCGTCGGCTTCGCCGAGGTCGGCGCACAGGTGCGCGAGCTCGGTCAGCGAGCGCAGGTAGCGGATGCCGGGCAGGACGTCCTCGAAGCGCGCCGCCGCGAGCTCCGCGAACATGGCGCGCGCGGCCTCCTCGCGACCGGCCGCCAGCTCCGCGCGCGCGAGCGTCGCGCCGATCCAGTGCCTGGGCCCTCCGCGCGCGCGCAAGGCCGGCTCGAACCACGCACTGATCCCCTCCGGCTCGCCGCGCAGACCGTGCAAATCCGCGCGGTGCGCCGCATAGCAACCCTGTGCGTAAGGATGCTCGATGCGCTGGCCGGCCGTCAGCTCCTCGTGCATCGAGTCGGCCGCCGCCTCGAGCCGACCCTCGAGTAGCGCCATGCCCGTGTCGAAGATGGCGAGGTGCCAAGCCAGCGCCGTGTGCGGCGTCGCTCCCGCCAGCGCGCCCGCGGCCGCGCGCCGCGCGCGGGCGCCCGCGAGGTCGCCCCGCTCGAGCTGATCGGAGGCGGCGTCGATCAGGCCGATCAGCGCGAGATCGCGCGAGGCCACGCGGCGGCCGAGCTCCGGGAGCTGATCGGCCAGCTCCGCGCGCGCCGCCAGACCGTCCGGCCCCGCGAGCACGAGCTGCATGGTGTAGACCGCCTCGAGTTCCGCCTGCGGATCGCCGTGCTCGCGCGCCAGCGCCAGCGCGCGCTGCCCGGCGTCGCGCTGCATGAAGCGCGACGAGAGCCAGGCGACCCGGGTCGCGACGCGCGCGGCCAGCACACCGCGCTCCGAGCCGAGCCGCGTGGACGCCTCCTCGATGGCGGCGCGCGCCGGCGGATCGTGCACCGCCCAGTCGGCCGGGTCGCAGAAGCCGATGGCAGCACGCGCGAAGTCCTGCGCGCGACCCTGTGAGCGCGCGATCTGCATCGCCTCGGTCAGCACCTCGCGGCTGCGCGTGCGCTCGCCGCACAGGCGGTGCGCGCCGGCCAGCGCGAGCAGGGTTTCGAAGCGCCGCAGCGGGTCGACCGGCTCGCAGTGGAGCAGCGCCGCCGCCGCCTGCTCGTGATGCTGCGCGGACTGCTCGTAGGCCATCAACGCGGCGGCCCGCTCGGCCGCGCGACGCGCGCGCGCGTGCGCGAGCTCCGCGTCGCCGACGGCCAGCGCGCGATGATGGTGATGCGCGAGCTCCGCGATCACGGCGTCCGGATCGTCGGCATGAAGCTGCTCGAGCCGCTCGGCGACGCGCTGGTGCAGGCGCGGCCTCGCCGACGCGGGCACGCTCTCGTAGGCCGCCTCCTGATAAAGCGCATGTGCGAAGCGCCAGGTCGCGACGTCGCCGGCCACCGCCTCGACGACGCCGGCGCGCTCGGCCTCCCCGAGCAGGTCGAGCGCCTCTTCGCGCGAGACGCGCGCCACGCTCGCCACCAGCGGCACTGCGAACTCGCGCCCGATCACCGATGCCGCCGCGATCAGGTCCGCGCACGGCCCCGAGAGCGAGTCGAGCGCGCGCCGGATGAAGTCGATGGCGTGGCCCGGCAGCTGGATGCCGCGGCGCACGCTGCGCTCGATGTGCGCGAGCTCCCCGCGCTCGTGCAGCAGACGGATCGCCTCGCGCAGGTAGAGCGGGACGCCTTCGGTGCGCGCGAACAGCTCCGACGTCACCTCGGCGGGGGGACGCCGGCCGATCGCCGCGCGCAGCAGCTCGCCGACCTCGGCACGCGAGAAGCCGCGCAAGGCGATCTGCGCGCAGCGCTCGCGCTGGCGCAGCAGCGGGAGGGTGCGGTGCAGCGGATGACCGCGCTCGCGCGCCTCCTCGCGCACCGTGCAGAGGATGAGCAGCGGGTCGCGCGCACACTCGAAGACCAGATGTTCGAGCAGGCGCAGCGAGGCGGAGCCCGCCCACTGGAGATCGTCGAGCACGATCAGCAACGGACGACGGCGGCTCGCGCGCGAGAGCGTACGCGCCACGGCGTCGAAGAAGAGGAAGCGGCTCTGCTCGGGCGAGTCGCCGGATGCCGCGGCCGCCGGCGCGCCGAGCTCGGGCACGAGCCCCGTGAGCTCCGCCGACGCCCATGCCAGCTCGGCGGCGTCGGCGCCGAGCGCCGGCTCCGCGAGCAGCTGGCGCAGCACCTGTGCGAAGAGCCAGAACGCGGGCACGCCCTCGCCCTCGCGCGCGCGCCCGAAGAGCACGACCGGACCGCGGCTCGCGATCTCGGCCGCGAAGACCTCCGCGAGACGCGTCTTGCCGATGCCCGGCGGACCGGTGACGAGCGCGATCCCGCCGCGCCCGGCTTCCGCTTCGGCGAAGGCCTCGCGCAGCGCGACGAGCGCCTGCTCGCGCCCGACGAAGGGTGCGCCGCCCGACGACGCACCCGACGACGCCGTCGTCTGCGCGCCAGCGGGCGCGCCGCGCTCCAGCGCCGTCACCTCGCCCGCGAAGCGGTAGCCGCGCCGCGGCACGCTCTGGAGCAGCGCGCCCTTGTGCGAATCGCCGATGGCGCGGCGCGCGTGGCTGACGGCGCGGTTGAGCGAGCCCGGCGTCACGACGGTGTCGGGCCAGAGGGAGCTGAAGAGCTCGTCGGTCGGCACCACGCGCGCGCGCTCGCGCAGCAGGATGCGCAGCAGCTCGAACGGCTTCGGCTGGATCGAAACGGGGTCGCCCGCGCGGCGGAGCAGACCCGCCTCCTCGTCGAGCTCGAAGTGTCCGAAGCGGTAGATCAAGGGGAGAGCTCGCACCGCCGCCGGTGACCGACGGCGGTGCGCGAGCTTAGCCCCTCCGCCGTGCGACGTAGTACTGGTTGATCGGGTCGTGCGGGAGGGTCACGACCTCGGGCTTTGCGAAGCCCGCGGCCTCGAGCATGCGCGACGCCGTCTCCCGGCCCCACATGGCCCCGAGGCCCTCTCCGCCCTGCGCGAGCGACACGGTCATGCAGTGCATGCACGAGACCGTGTAGAGGAAGGGCGCGAGCGGGTGCTTCGCGTCGTGCTCGAGATGGCTCGTTCCGGCGATGTCCTGCATCAGGAAGACGCCGTCCTGGCGCAGCGCCTTCGCGACCGCCGCGAGCACGGCGTCCGGCCGCGCCTGGTCGTGGATCGCGTCGAAGGCGGTGATCAGGTCGAAGCGCAGGGCGAGATCGACCTCCGACACGTCGCGCACCTCGAAGCGCACGTTGCGGAGCCCGTGCGCGAGCGCCTCCACCTTCGCCGCCGCAATGGCCTCGGGCAGCATGTCGAAGCCGGCGAAGCGACTCTTCGGGAAGCGCCGCGCCAGTAGGTTGACGGCGCGCCCCGAGCCGCAGCCGACGTCGAGGACATCGATGCCGCGCTCGAGCGCGGCCTTCAGTCCCGGCACGATCGGCAGGATCGCGTCCTCGAGCACCGCCACCACCGTCTGGTCGCTCTCCTCGGCCATCACGGCGTGGAAGCGCCCGAAGGCCGAGTACGGAACGCCGCCGCCGCGCTCGAAGCACTCGACGATGTCGTCCTCGACGCCGCCGAGCAGCGCGACCCACTGCGTCGTCGCCGCCAGGTTGTTGGGGCGCGCCTCGCGGCACAGGAACGCCGCGTGCTCGGCGGGAAGGGCGAAGGAGCGCCGCGCCGGGTCGTACTCGACGACCCCGGCGGTCACCATCGCGCCGAGCCACTCGCGCACGTAGCGCTCCGAGAGTCCCGCCTCGCCGGCGATCTTCTCGGCGTCGGCCGGCGGCATGCCCGACATCACGTCGAAGAGTCCCGTGCGGTGCCCGATCGAGGTCATCAGTGCGATGGCCGCACCATTCAGCACGCCCACCATCTTCTCGCTGAAGGCCTCGGCCCTCTGCGCGTCGATCTGTCGGCTCATGGGACCTAGCTCTCCTGTCGGGCGGTGCGGGCCGCAGCGTGGTTCGCGGTCGCGGTCTTGCGGCGGCTGCCGAAGCGGGGGATGAAGGCCGGGGTGTGCTCGCGCCAGCGGCGGTAGTCCTCGCCGAGCAGCTCGAGCAGATCGCTCTCCTCGAAGAGCACGGCGACGAGGATGTAGGCCGACGCCACCGAGGCGAAGAGCAGATGGCCGACGCTCATCTGCGGCGTGAACCAGAAGGTCATGAACCAGCCCACGTAGAGCGGGTGGCGCACGTGCTGGTACAGGCTCGGCGTCGAGAACCGCTTCTCGGTGTAGGGCTTGCCCTGGAAGTAGAGCACGACCTGACGCAGCCCGAAGAGATCGAAGTGGTCGATCAGGAAGGTCGAGTACAGCACCGTGGCGATGCCGAGGAAGAAGAGCCCCGTCAGCATGGCGCCGGCCAGGCCGTCGAAGCTCCAGACTACCGCCGGCATCGGCTGCCACAGGCCGAAGAGCAGCCACATCGCGGCGCTGCTGGCGATCACGTAGGTCGCCCGCTCGACCGGCTTCGGCACGATGCGCGTCCACACGCGCTTGAAGCCCTGCCTGGCCATGATGCTGTGCTGGAGCGCGAACACCGAGAGCAGGGCGAGGTTCACGACGATCGCCTGGCCGATAGGGCCCGGCACGCCGCTGTCGATCGACTTCGGGACGACGAGGTTGGCGAGGAAGCCGATGGCGTAGAGGAAGGTCAGGAAGAAGGCGACGTAACAGAAGCCGCCGTAGGCGAGCGCGATGGCGCGGGGCATGTCAGGTCCTCCTTGGAAGCGCGCGTTCTTTGCGCGCTGCGGGACCTTGCGGCCGCGGCGGCTCCGGCCGCCTTACCGACGTCGCACCATTTCCTTACCGCTGGTGCGCGCCCAGCTCTCGGACCAGCGGATCAGGGGGGTAAGTACCTCTCCCAGCTCGATTCCCCGCCCGGTCAGCCGATACCCCTCCGCGTCCTGCTCGACCAACCCCGACTCGCGCAGCTCACGGAGCCGCGCGTTCAGCACCGAGGGCGAGACGTCGCCGCAGCGCTCCGCCAGCTCGCGGAAGCGCAGCGCGCCGTCGCGCAGCTCGAAGAGCGCGCGCAGCGCATGGCGACGCCCGAGCAGGTCGAGCGCCGCCATCAGCGGGCGGCCGCTGCGCGAGCCGCGTACGGGTCGGCCGGGTCGGGGCGTGGGCACGGGGTCCTCCTTGCTACGGAATCCGTAGCGACTACACTGCTTGCTACGAAAACCGTAGCAGCAACGCGCCCGGCCGGAGGAAGAAGAGATGGACGTCCGCATCGTCCCCGTCGAAACGAAGCCCGCCGACCCCGAGCTGGCGGCCGAGCTCGCGCGCTGGATGCCGCCCGGCGCCGGCGTCGAGCCGCTGG
>Ga0075421_100006508_pt1 | contig 14266 bp, 14 predicted proteins | sample SoiMetdeltSBSDD5_FD_75292 | JGI IMG/M metagenome (GOLD analysis project Ga0075421, IMG submission 75292) | Bulk soil microbial communities from a Populus tree surrounding site in Tennessee, USA - Soil MetaG P. deltoides SBSDD5 | ecosystem: Environmental > Terrestrial > Soil > Tree plantation...
GGTGACGTCAGGAGGGCATCATGAGCAACGATCGACACAATCCCGATATCGCGCGGACCATGGCTTCCGCCGTCGCTGGCGACCCGGTGAAGGACGCGCGCCGCGACGACGATCGCGATGCGGCCGGCGAGCGTCAGCGGATTGATGATCGAGATCGGAGAGACGATCGCGAGCGGATCGAGAACCGGCAGCGGATGGATGACCGCGTGGTGGCCGATGACCGTCCCACGCCGATCTTTGCCGGCGGCGAGGGTGACGGCTACCGCACGCAGTGGGATGCGATCCAGACTGGCTTCGTCGATGAGCCTCGCAAAGCGGTCCAGGAGGCCGATGCCCTCGTCGCCGTTGTGATCAAGCGGTTGTCGGACGTCTTTGCCGACGAACGGACCTCGCTCGAGCACCAGTGGGGCAAGGGCGATGAAGTGTCGACAGAAGATCTCCGCCTCGCGCTGCAGAAGTATCGTTCGTTCTTCGAGCGCCTGCTGAAGCTGTGAGCTAGCTGGTTGGTGGTTCGTGGTTGGTGGTTCGTGGTTGGTAGCGGGTAGCTGGTAGACCGTCGCTAGTAGCACGCAGTGGACCTCTGGCTGCTCCGGCGGCTACCACCAACCACCAACCACCTACCAGTCTCTGATCACATACAGCGCCGGTCCCATCGCCTGGCCGCTGCGCGTGCGCTCCTGCACGCGCCGAATGCCAAGTCTCATTCGCGCCACCCGCCGCTCGAATCCCGGGTGGCGGTCGGCTGACCACAGCACTAAAGCGCCGCGGGGCCGCAGCGATCGCATCAAGCGATTGAGACCCGCGCTGCCATAGAGCGCCCCGTTCCGTTTCTGCACCATCCATTCCGGACCGTTGTCCACATCGAGCACGATCGCGTCCCACATCGGGCGGCCGCGTGCCATCTGTGCGACGTCGCCGATACGCAGATCGACTCGTCGATCGTGCGTGGGATGCTGCGAGAGATGGCCGAGCCGCTCCTCGTTCCACCGCGCAACGGCTGGCAGCAGCTCGATCACCATCACCCGCGCGTCGCGCGGCAAACCATCGAGCAGCGCGCGCAGTGTGAATCCCATGCCGAGTCCGCCGACGAGCACGCGCGGGCGAGGCGTGCCGCGCACGAGCGCCGCCGTGACGCGACCGAGCGCGCGCTCGGAGCCGGTGTCGTCGTTCGACATCAGCACGTTGCTGCACGCGGTGATCACGTAGCGCGGACCGCGTTGGTGCAGGCCGATCGGGCAGTCCGTCGTCGCGGTGCGTGCCAGCAGGCGGTGTCCGGGCATGTTCGGTTGCGTCGCGTGCATGCAGAGATTCTAGCGATGCGCGCTCACGCGAAGGCTTGACGTGTTCGAGGGAGCACGATCGTGTGACTCGATACGCGTCGCACGGCGGACGTACGCTCGGTCTGGCCCAGCGGCTTCTTCAGCGGAGTACGACATGCAGCAGTACACCGACGACCTTCTCGACTTCGCCGACGACTACGAGAGTTACGACGACCTCTTCGGCGAGGAGAGTGCCGACGCCTTTGACCCGCAGCCGCCGCCGCGCGGCACAACACAGGTTCCGCACTTCCCGCCCGACGGCCACACGCTGTCCGCCGCACAGCGGACCATTTTGAATGGCGTGGTCAGAGCGATCATCGCCAGAATGCCGACGTCGCGGCAGTTCGTGCATTGCGCGATCGTCGACGTCGAAGGCCATGAGGATGAAACCGGCGATCCGGCGCAATTCAAGGTGCTCGGGCAGCGCCGGGCGATGGCGGCGGCGCTGTTCCTGGCGCAGCGGCTTCAGGATGAGATCAACAAGATGCCGGTGGCGGACCGACGGAGCGTCGAGATCCACACGTCGAGCGCCGGTCCGACCCGTCCTGTCCGCTCCAATGTGACTGAACGGGGCCGCTCGTTCAACCGTCGTGTCGAGGTGCGGTTCCGCGTCGACACGTGTCCGAACGTGGCGTGAGAGGAGACGGTCATGAATCAGACGTCACTCGACACCGATCTCCTGGACGAAGGCGATGTGTTTGGCGCGTTTGACGGCTTTGCAGAGACGGATCTGTTCGAAGACGGCTTCGATGATGCCGACGCGTTCGCCGATGAAATGGGCGATTTCTACGATCCCGATCAGCAGCAACGCGGACAGCGCATGCCGGGAATCACGCAGGCCCGGCGTCCACCGCGACGTCGCCGCACCCGGACGGGTCCGGGCCTTCCACCTGTCGTCTCACCTCGTCCGGGAACGCGCCCGGCCGCGGGCACGGCAACACTGGCTGCGTTGCACGCCTTCTCGCGGCGCTATGTGCGGGACATGATTCGCCGCCGGCGCGCGATCGATTGCGCCGATCTCGCCATCGAAATCTGGATCAAGTTCGGCGAGCGCTTCGGCGTACCCGTCTCATTTCGCATCTGGGATTCGACTGGCCGGCGCTGGGTGATCGCCACGCGGGCCGGTGTGCACACGGCGCGCGGGCGGACGCGCGTGCGATCGTTCGCCTCGACGAACGCGTTCGTTCGATGGGTGCAGGTCAATCTTGGCGCGCAAGGGTTGATCGGCAACACCTTCGCGGTGACCGGGGGACATCGACGGGCGGTGGCCGGCGACGTGTTCCTCTGGCAGTGGCGCAACATGCGCACGCGCCGGCTGGCCCGTGTCGGCCACACGCAGATCCTCGACAGCGTCACCCGCGGGCGCGGCGGCCCAATGACCGACACCATCACCGTGTTTCAGGGCAACCTGCCGCCCGTCGTTCCCGAGCGGCGCGTGAAACCAGCGCGGTTCTTCTACACGACGCGCACCGCAAGGCTCAGTGCCGGACCGCACACGGGCATTCCCGTCGGGCCAGGTCCACGCCGGTTCAACGCCTTCCGTTCCCTGCGATAGCCACGTGTAGGGCCGGTCCTCTGGACCGGCCATCGCCTCGCCATCATCTACGCCGGATCCCGCAGGAGCCTGCGGCACTGCGCCGGCGTCCGGCGGCAGCGGGTACGAATGTCCGCTTCGACACCGAAGCCACGCAACCGCAATGCGAATGCCTGGAAGCACCGCGCGTTGTCTCGCCGGCACTCGGCGATCCCGCGCGCGACCGCGTGGTGAAAGAGCTCCCAGTACACCGCGTGCATGCCCTCGTGAATCAGCGTGCCGGCCATCTGATCGATCCGCCGCCCAGTGAAGAACGCATCGCACAACGAGATCGCCGACTTGCCGGTCGTCGCGGCGATGACGACATTGCCCGGCCGTGACGGGGCACAGTCGCCGACGGCGCCGGTCACGCATGTGTAGCGGAACCGTCGTCCGCCGGCGAGCTCACGCGCCACCATGGTGTAGCGATGCGCGACCAGCTGCGCCGCTGTCCGCGGCGCCGCCCACGGCGGACGATGATCGGGTCGGGTCCCGAAGAAGTGGATGAACAGATTGCGGGTCTGCGTATCGAGTGTCGAGGCGGTCAGCTTCGCGGCCGCTTCCCTGGCGAGCGCAATCGCCAGACGCAGCGCCGCCCGAAATTGCTGACGCCGTTGCGCATTCGTGCAGGTCAGCACGAAACCGAGATTGTCGGACGCGGGGGCCCGCCTCGTGAATGCATCCACGTCGGCGTCGAGCGCATCGGCGGCGGCCCAATCGGCGACGTCATCGAAGTCGTCGAACGTGGACGGGTGATCGAGCCTGTCGACCGCCGGTCGCTCTTCTCGCATGACGCGCCGCGCGAGTCCCGACCGTCCGCCGCACCCGCAGGTACAAGTTCCTCGTGCACACATGGCAGGTCCTTTCGTTGATCGGGCGATTGTCGGTAGCCGCAGCAGGCTCGTCGCGTCACACGTTCTCGGTAGCGCGTGCGGTGTCGCCTGCTCGCGCTACACCGAACGTGTGACTGGTCGCTGCGGGGCGCCTCTGTCAGCATCCGTCGCCAGTGACGCACAAGGCGGGAGGCTCGCAATGATGCAGACGGCACTCGACGAAGCAGATCTTCTGGAGAGCGGAGACGATTTCGAGTCCGACGCCTTCGAAGAGGATGCGTTCTCCGGCGACTCGCTCGACGAGCTCGACGAGCTTGATGCGCTGGACGAAGGCGACGCCCTCGATGAACTGGATGAAGCCGGCGCGCTCGCCGACGAGTTCGAAACCGAGCTCGAGTCCGACGACGCCGCTGATGGGCTCGACGAGTTCGGCGACTTCGCCGTTGACTCGGCCAGCGGCCTGTACGTGCCCGCGGCGCCGCGCCTCATCAGCGGTCCGGCGGCGGTAGCCATCGCCCAGCGCCTCAATCCATTCGTCATCGAATCGATGGATGCCGATGACGCCGACGCGTTCTTCCGACGCATCGGCCGCGGCTTGCGGCGTATCGGCCGCGGTATCGGTCGTGTCGCGCGCGGTGTCGGCCGCGTCGTCGGCCGCGTGGCCCGCGTCGCGGCGCCCGTCCTTCGGCGCGTGTTGCCCATGGTGCAGCGCGTCGCCGGACTCGCCGGTCCGTGGGGACGGCTCGTCTCGGCGGGCATCGGCGCCGCTCGCGGACTGGCATCGGGTCGCGGCTTGCGCGGTGCGCTGGCTGGGGCGGTCGGCGGGCTGGTGCCTGGTGTTGGCGGCCGCCTCGCCGGCGCGTTGCTCGGTGGCGGCGATGGCGCTGACGATGACGCCGCGCTCGATGCGCTGGCCGACATGTCCGACGCGGGTCAGGTGACGCCGGACGTGGCGATGCCGCTCGGTGCAGGGCTGGCAACACGGATCGCGACTCCTCGCGTCGCCGGCAACATTCCGTCGGACATCGCCCCGCATGCGGCTGCGGCGGAGCAGACGATGCTGCGCGCGGCGACCGCCGCCGGCGGCAGCACCGGCCGTCGGCTCCGGCTGTTGCGATTGATCGCGCGTTTGCTCCGCTCGCAGCTGCGGCGCACCGGTACCGCGCGCGCGGCGGCAGAAGCAATGCCAGACACGGCGCGCAGGGTGGCCGGCCGCGTCCTGCGCCAGGCACGGCGGCGTCCCGGGCTATATGCCTCGAGCCAGGGCGCGGCGATGCGCCGTCTGCACGCCCGCCAGCGCATCCTGCGATCGGTTCCACTTTCAGCCGTATATCCGCGACCGGGCGCCGCGGCGGCACGTCGTCGAATCCGATAGGAGAGGTCCCATGCAGAACTCTGGCTTTGAAAGTGATCTGTTCGAGGACGATGCCAGCGCCGACGCGCTGCTCGACACGAGCGAGGATGGATTCGAGGACGGCTTCGAGGACGCGTTCGGCGAGGACGCGTTCGAGGCCGCTGACGGCTTCGAGGACGACGGCTTCGAAGACGACGCGTTCGAAGAGGATGCGTTCGAGGGCGAGGGCTTCGAGGACGACGCGTTCGAGGACAGCTTCGAGGCTGGTGCGGACGAAGCCGAGGGTTTCGAAGATGGCTTCGAAGAGGGTGAGGGCTTCGAAGAGGACGCCTTCGAGAGTGAGGGCTTCGAGGAGGACGCGTTCGAGGAAGACGCCTTCGCTGCCGATGCGGACAGTGCGGATGCCGTCGAGCAGGCATTTGCCGATGCGATGGACGCCGAGGACGAAGACGAGTTCGTGCGTCGCGTGTGGCGCGGGCTGCGGCGCGCGGCGCGCGTCGCGGCTCCCGTGTTCAGACGCATTGCCAGGCGCGCGCTGCCGATCGCGATGCGCCTCCTGCGTCAGGGCGCGCGCAGCATCGGCGACGTGGCTGGTCAGGAATTGCGCGGCGCACTCGGCGGTATCGTCGGCGGCGGACAACCGGCGGCCATGGACGCGTTCGCCGACGCGATGGCCGACGAGGCGAACAGCGACGACGCGGTCGATCAGTTCGCGCCCGTCCTCGGCGGCATGGCGGCACGGTTTGCGGTCAGCAATGTCACGTCGGGAGCGAGGCGATCGGCGCGTCCGGCACAGGCTCGCGCACTTGGACGCGCGGTGACCCGTGCCACGACGCAGGCGACCCGCACCCTCGCGGCGCGGCGGGGTCCGCAAGCCGTGCGCGCTGTTCCGCGTATCGTCCGGTGGGTGACGATCATCGTGCGGCGCCGTCGCATGAGTCCGCGGGCGCTGCCCGGATTGATCCGCAGAACGGCGGCGCGCGTCGCGGCGAGTCCACGCGCAGTGTCGCGGCTCGCCCGGCCGTCACCGGCGGCGCGGCGGCTGAGCGCGCGAGCCCGAGCTGGAGCGCTCGGCAGCCGTCCCGCGCTGGGACGTGCCGGCCGGGTCTCGATCCGACGTGCCTAGCACGGGGACGAGCGATGCAACGCGAACGTCGAGGCACTGATCTCATTCACCGAGGACGCCGTGACGAGCGAGCTCTTCGCCTTTCTCGACATGAAGGTCCGGAGCCTGGAGGCGCGATCGAGGCGTCTGGCGCGCCTCGATCGCCGCTCGGTTGGATTCCGGCCGCAGGACATGCCGTATGCGCCGTCGCCGGCACACTTTCGAGAAGCCAACGCGCGGCTGTCCGCCATCGATCGGACCGTGCGCACGCAGCTCGATGCCCTGGCGCGCGATCTGCGGCAACCTGGCGTCCAATCCGACGAGCTGCTGCGCAAGGCGGCGCTCGTCGAGCGCGAGATCGACAGGGCACGGCGGACCTACGGCCTGTTCTTCGACGTGTTCATCCAGCGCGGCACGATGTTCGGGCCGGCGCTGGCGGCGTGCGACACGATCGCCGCCGACTGCTTCCAGGCGGTGCGGCGCGCGGCGCCCGGTTTGATCACCGGCCCGCTCCTCAAGCCGGTGACGTATCTCGAGCACAGCTTTTCACCGGCCACATTCAGGCGAGGCGTGATGCTGCGGCGACTGCTCGGTGAACAGAATCCGTTTCCGCTCGTGCGCGTTCCGTACGAGCGCATCGAGTCGCCGTGGGGCATGGGAGTGGTGCTGCACGAGATCGGTCACAACCTGCAGGCCGACCTCGGTGTGTGGCAGGAGACGCAGCAGGCCGTGCAGCGGCGCGTGTTTCAGGTGAGCCGCAACCCCTGGTTGACGCGGATCTGGACGCGCTGGCACAAGGAGATTTTCGCGGACCTGATTGCGATTCTGCTCGGCGGTCCGGCGTCGGCGCGATCGATGAAGGACTTCCTGGCGTATCCCGCCGCACGGGTGCTGACGTTTCGGCCGCTCGGCGTTCATCCGACGCCGTACTTGCGGATGTTCATTCAGGCGGAGATGTTGCGGCGGATGGGATTTGTCGAGGCGGCGCGGCGGATTCAGCGGATTTGGGGTGGACTCTACGACGGCGCGCTACGTCACGGTCGCGTCCCGGCGAAACTGATTGCGACCGCGAGGCGCCTCATTCCGCACGTGATTGATGAAGTGGCGTATCAGCCGCGGCGCGGCTTGGCGCAGCGCGCGCTCGTCGACGTCGTGCCGTTCACGGCCGCCGATGAGCGGACGATCCGTCGGGCGGCGCCGGTGATTGCGCGCGGCGAGTTGCCAGCGGATCTGCCGCCACGGTTTGCGGTGAGCGCGAGTCGCTACGCCCTCGAGGGACGGATGGCATCGGCGCCGGTGATCTCGAGGACCGTGCTCATGGGACTGGCGCAGCGCGGCGCGCGGCTGCCGGCGAACCCGGCATCCGCGATCGACGCAGTCGCGTGACGGGCGAGAGGACGATAAGGTGAGGACAACATGAACGGCACTTACAGCTCCAGCATGGTGGCCACGCAGCCTGCCTCGAAGATCATCGATGATTTCTTGCGGCGCGAGTTGCGTGTCGGCGATCCCCGCAGCGCCCGCGAGATCGTGACCGCACTGAGACAACGCTATGCGACCGACGCGGCCCGCATCGATCAGGAGTCTGCCGGCCTGCCATTTCGCTACGCCCCGCTGCCGGCGGCGGTCACACCCAGCACGTCAGCCGACACGCCCGGCTCGCGGGAAGAACAGCGCGTGCGCGGCGATCTCGATTCGGATCTCGCGGCGCTGATCGAGTCGCGCGACAGCCGTGAATGGGCCCCTGAATTTCGCGGCTGGCGCGACGTCCTGCTGCGCGAGTTTGCGGAAGGCACGGCAGCTGCACGTTTCGCCTCGGATTCCGCCATGCGCGACCGCGGATTCCTGTCGGTGCGCAAGCTCGGCGAGTACGCGCGCGTCTCGCGGCTGGTGGGAGTCCTCAATCTCGTCCTCAATGAAGACTTCAGGCGGCTGGCGACGACGCTCGACGATGCCGCAAACGTGATCAGGGTCCTCATGGGTGAGGCGCTGTACGCCTCTGGTCTCGCCGATGGCGGCCAGATGATTCAGGTGTCGATCGTCGACCTGCGGCAACGCCGCGAGTCCGTCATCCTCGCGCTGCGCCGGCTCGGCGGCTCCAACGGCAACGGGCTTGATGGTGAGTGGGGCGATGACCTCGCCGCCTACGGCGATCTACTTAACATCATCGACGCGCAGAGCGCGCCGGAATTGAATGTCTACTTGCGCGAGGAGTTGCTCGCGCCGATCCTTGACGGCCTCGTGGGCTCGGCGTCGCGTCAGGATCCGGAAACGTTGCGACAGCTGGCGGCCACCGCACCCGTGGAGATCGCCCACATCCGCCGGCTGCTGGACATCATTTCGATCGAGCTGAATGACGCGAACGCCGACGTTGCCCCTGGCCTGACCGCCTTTACCGATTCGCTCCGTCTGTTCGTTGACGCGTTCAATCAGGATCGAGCCGGCGCGAGACTGATAGACCTCTCGGTGCCACTGCCGATGGCCGCGCAGCAGTTGAACGAAGGTGATGCGGAAGGCCGCCACACGCTGCTGGAACTCGTCATAGGCCGTGGTCAGTACGCGCGGGAAGTGGACTGCTTCTTGCTCGGCCGGGATGGCACGCTCGCCGAGCTGGAGACGCAGGTCAAGTTCGACATGTTTCTTTACGACCTCGATCGGGCCGTTGATCTTTATACGCTTGGATCGGCGAAGTCGGGCGACGAAGAGAAGCGTGCGAGCGTCTACAAGTTCATCGCCGAGAGACTCAGCGCAGATGTGAAGAACAGTGTGCCAAGTGTGTCGTCGATCCTGGAGAAGCTCGCGCTGACACTGGGGTCGGCGTTAGAGCCGGGCCAGACAGTCCCCGCCGTCCTCAAGCGTCAGGTGCTTGAACAGCTATGCGCCGAAGAGAGTGATTGGGAAGTCGTCGTCCGGTCGCTCACGCCCAACTGCTTTGCCTCAGGGCGGCTCAATCCCTTCAAGGCGACGCGCGATCTGCTCGGTAGCATCCTGCAAAACCTGAACTGCGGCCACAGGTCAACGTTCACACGGCCCGCACCGCCGCGCGTCAGCCTGCAGCGCATCGCGAATAACACACGCCCTGGAAGCTACGGTACAACCACGACGGTCCCAGTGCCGCCGAAGGGGCTTCCGCCTTCGCCGAACCCGCTGCCAACGCCGCCAACGCAGAAACCCACGGCTGACGTCACGAAATTCTTTAACCAGTTGGCAAGCTTCTCCGACGCGGACGATCTGTACAACCACGTGCAGAAGGCGTCGGTCCGTGATCAGTGGCGGAAGCTGAAAGCGCGGCCGGATCTGAACGACATGCTGGACGACCACGAGATTCGCGCGACCAACGAGTTGATGGACTGCGCGGATGCCAACGACATCGACATGAACCAGGTGCGCGACGTGTGCAAGGCGGTTCTTTCACGCTAGACGGGCGAGTTAACGACGCCGGCAAGGTGACGCCATGAGTCTGAAAACCAAAGAAGAACTTCAGCGGCTGTTCACGCAATTCGTCCGTGACTCGCTGACCGGATTGCCACCTCAGGATCGGGCCCGATACCAGGAGGAGTTCCAGCGCCGTGCCGACGAACTGCTGCAGTCCGGCGCCGACGGAGCAGGGCCAAGCGCCTTCCTCGATCTCATCGGCCTGGGCGCGAAGGGGGCGGTACAGTTCGACGACATCAGCTCGCCGCGCATTCTGCCCGACTTCGCCGACTCGGTGATACAGAGCCAGCTGCACGCGGCGGCGGAGCTCTATTACATCTACCAGCACGAGCGGATGAAGGTGTTTCAAGTGGTCCGCGTGCTGCAGCGTCTCTTCCACGACGGCCGGATGCGCATCCAGCGGGGCCCTGGCGCACGCGCCCTGTATCTGGTCGAGAAGCACGAGCCGATGCGCTACAAGGCCCGGGACCGCATGCTCGCGTATCGCCGCGCCTTCAACTACGGAACCCTGGCCCCACCTTCGGGTGCGGTGGTGTATCGCAACTTCCATCGGCAGTTCGTCGCCTTCAACGCGGCCCTCGCTCAATACTTCCGCGATCTGTTGATTGGCGAAGTGATCCGCGGCAGCCAGGGAATCGAGCAGCGGCCGTTTGGCAGCCAGGCGACGATTCAGCGGCTCGGCACCGACCTGCGGTGGGGCCTCGACCGCGCCACCTACGGCAATGTCTACGCGTTGACTGTCGAAGTTGGCAACTATCTGAAGGTCATTCTCGACATGCTCGAGACGCCCGACATCAAGAAGGCGTTCGACGCCAACACGAAATGGGACGTCATCGAGTTCGTCTCCGAGCGCCATCTTGGCGGTCAGGCGGAGATCTCGCAGCGCGTCAAGATGGCCGACGCTGGACGCCGGCTGCTCGAGTACATCGCCGACGAGCCGTTCTCGACGCGCGACTTCAACCTGTTCCAGACGCAGGTGCAGCCGCTTGGTCCGGTGGCCGAGGAATGGATCGCGGCGTATCGCATGGTGCCCGAAGGCCGCAGCTTCCCCGGCGTCACGCCGGCGCTCCGCGCGATGTTGGGGACCAGCGCGCCCACGGTCATGGCCGCCCGCTAGACACGCGGCAGGAACCAGGAGCCGGCCACCACGATGGAGCGCAGCGCACCGCGGCTGCCGTGTGTAGTGGATGCGCGGCTGGCGCTCTCGCAGTACGGGCAACTCTCCGTTGCCCGGCTGGCGCGCCAGTTTCAGGTCTGGCTGCCGCAGGAGCTGCACCAGATCCTCCGCAACCCGCGGGCCTATCTCGACGATCCACGCCGGCTCGTCGAGCGCCCCTACTGCGGGGCGCTGCGGAATCTCGATTACGACGGCGAGGCCGAGCTCGTCGGCCGCGAGCTGTCGCAGTGGGACCGGCGTCCCCAGGAGGACGACTTGGCTGCGCTTCCGCTGTATCACCTCGGCGATCGTGCCGATGAATGTCTGCTGCCAGCCGAGATCGATCGCCGTCTTCGCGAACGGTGCGAGCAGCTGCAGCGCGGGCTGCACCGGGCGATGAATCAGTCTGGCTACGACCTGCCTCGCGGCGAAGTGGCGGCCGCGTGTATTCGCGACGCCGTGGCGCTGAGCGCCGCCCTCGAGCAGTACGGCGCGATTCTGCTGACGCGGCTCGAATCCGACGAGCAGGGCGCGCCGGCCTTGTGCGACTACCTCGACGCCTGGGGCGTCCCGATTCTCGAAGCGCCGCGAAACGGTCCAGTGGTGCGCTGGCTGCGCGACACGCTCGCGCGAACCGGGCTGGCGCCCGTCACCTGGGCCGGTGTCCCGCTCGCCGTCGTGCACGTCTTCGTCGGCGGCTTTCCAGTCCTCGGTGGTGTCGATCGCGGTCTCGACGACGATGCGGTGGCGAGGCTGTGGGGAAACGCGTCGATCTTTTGGCATCGGGTGTAGCGATGGCGAGTGGAGAACGCCGGCTTGCCGTACCGCAGCGGCGCGCGGACGCGCCGCGAACCAACGCCGAGTCGTTGGTCGCGCTGGCCGTATCCGGTCAGATTGCCAATGCGCTCGTACGGGGCGGCGCCTATCGAATCGGACGCGACGGCGTGCTGCGCATCGTGCCGGGCACTGGCGGCATCGCCCTCAACAAACGCGTCGGCGATCGTGCCATCGGCCTGGCCGCCGATCACGTCGAGCCGGGAGTGTCGGTGCGGAACTCCGATCGCGAAGCCGGCAGTCCGGGTGCCTCCAATCGCGGTCTCCTGCTGTATTCGTGCATCGGCAACGTGGCGACCGTCGTTTCTGGTCCGGCCAGTGGCGCCGTGGGGACGGTTACCGGCAAGCACGGTGGCATCAACAATCTGATCGTCGATTTTCCGAGCCACGTCATACGCCGGCTGCGTATTGGCGATCGTATTCAGATCGTCGCCCTCGGCCAGGGCCTCACGCTGCCCGACTTTCCCAATGTCCGCCCGATGAATCTCGCGCCTCGTCTGCTCGCTCGCTGGGGCGTGCGCGGACATGGATCGCATCTGCACGTGCCGGTCACGCACATCGTGCCTGCGGGTGTGATGGGGTCAGGCCTCGGCAAGCAGGAAGGCGTCTTTGGCGACACCGATATCCAGCTATCCGATCGTGAGCTGCGGCGGCGATTCCGGCTGCATGCGCTGCGCTTTGGCGATCTGGTGGCGATCTGCGGGATGGACGCGCGATTCGGCGCCAGCCGGCGCGGCGGTGCGATCACGGTGGGCATCGTCGTGCACTCGGACAGCAACGTGGCCGGCCATGGGCCGGGCGTCACGCCGCTGCTCGTGTCGGGCGCCGGTGGAATCCTGCCCGTCTACTCGCCAGACGCGAACATCGCGTCGATTCTGGGGCTGCGGCAGCGCATTGCGCCGGCCCTTCCGCCGAGCGCCGCTGAGCGCTCCCAGATCTGGCGGCGCGCCGCGCGTCCCGCGCTGGCCTCGGCTACTCCTTCACGGTAATCACGCCGAAGCAGCGCGACACCATCGCCGCGCGCGTATCCACGCCAAGCTTGGCGAAGATGCGCCGCAGATGCGTGGAGACCGTCCACTCGCTGATGCGGAGCACGTCGGCGATCTGCTTGTTGACCTTGCCGTCGGCGACGAGCGCGACGATCTGCAGCTCACGCGGCGTGAGGAACTCGGCCGCCGAGGCCGGTTCATCGGATCCTTCCTCGGGATCGATCGGCACGAGGCGATAGCGCCGCTTGCCGACGGTGAGCTCGCGCGGTGCACCCGAATCCTGCGGCCCGCGCGAGTCCTCGTGAATCGGTCCGAGAAAACTGAGCAGCTTCTTGCCAGTATCCAATACAGGGGCCTTCGCCATGAGCCCCCTCCCCACGGTTGGTGTCGTCAGACGACGAATGGATTCACGCGGCCGTCAGTTCCGGAGACGACGAGATCCGCAGGACTTCGCTCGAGTCGTGTTCACGTCTCAGGCTCTTGAGCAGCCGCACGAGCCCGGTCAGCCAGGCGTCGTGGTCGTTCTCGGGCCGATAGCGTGTGTTGACGGTGCGCACGAGACGCATCGCTGCGCGGCGTCCGTGCCGACGGATGAGATACAGCAGCACCGCGACGTGCTGCGCCGATTTCAGGGTCTCCACGGTGATCGCGTCGCGTCCCGTCGAGGGATCCCACGGCTGGAACAGCACTGGCGCGATCCATTTCTTCAGCACGATATCCAGCTGCGCCTTCTGCGCCGACGCGTCGCGTCCGGCTCGGGCGAGCGCTGCTAGCAGACGCGGCTCGGTGGCGATCGTCCACTCCGCGCCCCGTCCATCGATCGTTGCGCCGTCAGCCTTCACGTGCAGCGTCGGCCCGTCGGCGATATCAACGCCGAACGCACTCAGATAGCTGGTGAAGGCCTCGGGCGACTCGCGCTTCCACTGCTCGAGACAGGTGGCGAGCTCGGATCCGGCCAGCCCCCAGAAGCCCCAGCTCAGGACGTTTCGTTCCGCGGCGCGGAGATTGACCGCGTCGAAGGGGTAGCCAAACCACGAGGCGACGAATTCGAACGCGCGCACCGCGTGATCGGGAAGCTTGGTCTCTTTGCCGGCGTCATCCAACGACGCGCAGCGGCCGCGTACAGCGACCGTGCCGCGATGCTGAAACCGTCCGTCGTGCTGCTCGAGTGACACCGATCCGCCGATGCTGTCGGTGAATGTGTAGAACAGGCCAGATGAGGTGACGGGGAGCTGCGGCTCGTGGTTGGACTCGGGCGTGCCGTCGGGCTCGGCGTCGCGTTCGAATTCCGTCACCCAGCTTTCGACGAGCTGTGCCACGTCGTGATCCATGTGGAACCTCCGCTTCGCGTGCGATGAAGGGGAATTCATGTCACAGCAACGCGCGCGCGGCCGCCAGTCGCTCATTCTTGGTAGCAGGCTGCGCGATCCGATTTGACCTGTCGCGAGTCCGGGGGGAGGTCGCGTTGGTTGAAACGCGCCAACGTGCAGAAACGAACATACACGATCGCGTCAGACGATCGATCGAGATAATCGGCTCATCTGTGGACGCGATCGCGCGTGTAGTCTTCCGTCGTGACGACTTCCCTTACTTGTTAATCGGTTGTGACGTGTAGTCTCCGGGCTTGAGCACCTTCAAGTATTCGATGAGCGCCCACTTGTCGTCGTC
>Ga0075421_100006510_pt1 | contig 14264 bp, 13 predicted proteins | sample SoiMetdeltSBSDD5_FD_75292 | JGI IMG/M metagenome (GOLD analysis project Ga0075421, IMG submission 75292) | Bulk soil microbial communities from a Populus tree surrounding site in Tennessee, USA - Soil MetaG P. deltoides SBSDD5 | ecosystem: Environmental > Terrestrial > Soil > Tree plantation...
GCGTAGGCCGCGTAGGCGAGGCCGCGCGACAGCGCCTGGTCGAAGCCCTTGCGCGTCCTGTAAAAGCCCTCCGAGGTGCGCTCGCCGGTGAGGAAAGGCTTGTCGTTGTCGTCCACGTCGGTGGTGACGATATCCGCCGCCTCCGCGTCCGTTCTCGCCAGCAGCACCGTGGGCACGCCCATCACGTCGGCGGCGAGGCGCGCGGCGATGAGCTTTTGCACCGCTTCCTGCGTGGGAACGAGCACCTTGCCGCCCATGTGGCCGCATTTTTTCACGCTGGCGAGCTGGTCCTCGAAGTGCACGCCGGCGGCGCCGGCCTCGATCATCGCCTTCATCAGCTCGAAGGCGTTCAGCACGCCGCCGAAACCGGATTCCGCGTCGGCCACGATGGGGGCGTACCAATCAACGTCTCCCTTGCCCTCCATCGTCTGAATCTGGTCCTGCCGCGCGAGGGCGTTGTTGATGCGCTTCACCACCGTGGGCACCGAGGTCGTCGCGTAGAGCGACTGGTCCGGATACATGGAGAGCGAATCGTTGGCATCCGCCGCCACCTGCCAGCCCGAGAGGTAGATCGCGGGCACGCCGGCTTTCACCTGCTGCATGGCCTGGTTGCCGGTGAGCGCGCCGAGCGAGTTCACGAACGGCATCTCGCTGCATTTTTTCCACAGTTTCTCCGCGCCGAGCTTCGCCAGCGTGTGCTCGATCCTGACGCTGCCGCGCAGCCGCACGACGTCCGCGGCGCCGTAGCCGCGCTTCAGGCCCTGCCAGCGCGGGTTGCGCGCCCATTCCTGCTCGAGTGCGGCGATCTCCTGGTCTTGCTTGTGCATGGCGCTCCTGTCGGTGGGGGTGAATTGGTCCGACCCCGACGATAGCCACGCGCTTGGCGCGCAGCAACAACGCCATTGCGAGATGTGAAATGGTACTTAAACAAGGATTTACAACGACTTACGGCATCGATATTTCACGATGCGGAGATCAATTTCAGAATAGTGCTGCAAAGCAACAACTACGTCTGCACCAGCTTCCTGTGGCGATGGATGCTCATCAGGATGCCGATCCCGACGAACAGGGTCATCAGCGCCGTGCCGCCGTAGGAGATGAAGGGCAGCGGCACGCCGACCACCGGCAGGATGCCCGCCACCATGCCCATGTTGACGAAGGCGTAAGTGAAGAAAATCATCGTCACCGCCCCGGCGAGCAGGCGCGCGAACAGCGTCGGCGCGCCCGCGGCGATCGCCAGTCCGCGCGCGACGAGCAGCGCGTAGAGCGCCAGCAGCACGACGTTGCCGATCAGGCCGAACTCCTCGGAGTACACGGCGAAGATGAAGTCGGTGTGGCGCTCGGGGATGAATTCGAGGTGCGTCTGCGAGCCGTTCAGCCAGCCCTTGCCGGCGATGCCGCCCGAGCCCACCGCGATGGTGGACTGGATGATGTGGTACCCGGAGCCGAGCGGATCGGTGGAGGGATCGAGCAGGGTGAGGATGCGCCGGCGCTGGTAGTCGTGCAGCATGCCCCACAGCGGCGCGAGCGCGGCGAGCCCCAGCACGGCCAGCCCGGCGAGGAGCTTCCAGCTGATGCCGGCGAAGAAGATGACGTAGAAGCCCGCGGCGGCGATGAGCAGGGCGGTGCCGAGGTCGGGCTGGCGCGCCACCAGCGCCACCGGCGCAGCGAGCAGCAGGCCGGCGAGCGCGAAATCGCGCAGGCGGATGGAACCCTCGCGGCGATGGAAGTACCAGGCGAGCATCAGCGGCACGGCGATCTTCATCATCTCCGAGGGCTGGAAGCGCACCAGGTCCAGATTCAGCCAGCGGCGCGCGCCGTTCACCACCTCGCCGAACAGGGCCACGGCGAGCAGCAGCGCGATGCCGACGATGTAGGCCGGCAGCGCGAAGCGCGCCAGCGTCTGCGGCGCGACCTGCGCCAGCGCCCACATCGCCATCAGCGCCAGCGCGAGATTGGCGAGCTGCGCCGCGACGCGCGAGGCGTTGCCGTAGCTCGCCGAATACAGGGCCGCCAGGCCGATGGCGGCGAGCGCCAGCGCCAGCACGAACAGCGGCGTGTCGATGCCCTCGACGAGGCGCGCGCGCAGGCGGCGGATCGGATAACCGGCGATTTCCATCAGTCGTTCGCGGCGTCGTCCTCGGGCGCGCCCCCGGGCACATCCTCGGGTGCGTACTCGGGCGCGGCCGCCGCCGGCCTGGGCGCCGCCGGCCTGGGCGCAGCCGGCTTGGGCGCCGCCGGCAGCTTGCCGAGTAGGAAGTAGTCCAGCACGATGCGCGCGATGGGCGCCGCGGCGCGCGCGCCGAAGCCGCCGTTCTCCACCAGCACGGCGAGGGCGATGCGCGGACTCTCCAGCGGCGCGAAAGCGATGTACAGCGAATGATCGCGCAGGTGCTCGGCGACCTTGTCTTCCTCGTATTTCTCGTTCTGCTTCATCGCCACCACCTGCGCGGTGCCGGTCTTGCCGCCGCTGGTGTACTGCGCGCCGGCGAAGGAGCGCGCGCTGGTCCCCTCCCTGGCGACCCCGGCCATCGCCTGCTTGACGAAGGCGACGTGCTCGGGGCGCAGCTGCAGCTGGCGCACCAGCTGCGGCTCGACGGTGCGGCGCTCGCCGGTGCGCGCGTTGTCCACGGTCGACACCAGGTGCGGCCGGAACATGTCGCCGTTGTTGGCGAGGGTCGCCGTGGCGAGCGCCAGCTGCAGCGGCGTGTAGGCGTTGTAGCCCTGTCCGATGCCGATGGAGATGGTTTCGCCGGCGTACCACTTCTTCTGCTCCGGCCGGGAAAAGCGCGCCTGCTTCCATTCCGGCGAAGGCAGCACGCCCGCGACTTCGCCTTCCAGATCGATGCCGGTGCGCGAACCGAAGCCGAAGCGCTTCATGAAGCCGGCGATGGCGTCGATGCCCATGTCGTTGGCGAGCATGTAGTAGTACGTGTCGGAGGACACGACGATGGACTTGTGCAGGTCCACCGTGCCGTGGCCGCCGGCCTTGGAATCGCGGAAGCGCCGGTCGCCGAACACGAAATAGCCCGGGTCGTGGATGGTGCTGCGCGGCGTGCGCTTGCCCAGGTCGAGCGCGGCGAGGGCCATGAACGGCTTGAAGGTGGACCCCGGCGGGTACAGGCCGGCGATGGCCCGGTTGTTGAGCGGCCGCTCGGGCGAGGTGTTCAGCGTCTCCCAGCTCTGCGGGTCGATGCCGTCGACGAACAGATTCGGGTCGTAGCCCGGCTTGGAGACGAAAGCGAGTACGCCGCCGGTGGCCGGCTCGAGCGCCACCAGCGCGCCGCGGCGCCCGCCGAAGGCGCGCTCGGCCACCTCCTGCAGCCGGATGTCCAGCGTCAGGCGGATGTTGTTGCCCGCCAGCGCGGCGCTGCGCGACAGGCTGCGGATGCCGCGCCCGGCGGCATCGATCTCGACGCGCTCCAGGCCGGTGGTGCCGTGCAGCTCCTGCTGGTAGCTCGCCTCGATGCCGGAGCGGCCGATGTAGTCCGTGCCGCGGTAGTTGGCCCCGACCTCGATCTGCTCGAGCCGCTCCAGGTCCTGCGTGGTGATGCGCCCGATGTAGCCGATGGCGTGCGAGGCGACGTCGCCGTGCGGATACTGGCGGAACAGCCGCGCGCGGATGTCGACGCCGGTGAAGCGCCAGGCGTTGGCGGCGATGCGCGCCACCTCCTCGTCGGAGAGCCGGGTGCGGATCGGCAGGCTCTCGGCATTGCGCGTTTCCTGCAGCAGCTTCCTGAAGCGCGCGCGGTCGCGCGGCTGGATGTCGACGTACTCGGCGAGCTGGGCGATGGTGCCCTCCAGGTTGCGCACGCGCGCCGGGAAGATCTCCAGCGTGTAGGCGAGGTAGTTGCGCGCCAGCACTTCGCCGTTGCGGTCCAGGATCAGGCCGCGGCTGGGCGCCAGCGGCACCACGGCGATGCGGTTCTCCTCGGCCTTCGCGCGGTAGGCGTCGTGCTGCAGCACCTGCAGCCAGACGAAGCGCGCCAGCAGCAGGCCGAAGGCGGCGAGCACGAAGAAGCCGGCGACCCCCAGGCGCAGCTGGAAGGCGCGCAGCTCGATCTGGTGGTTCTTCAGCTCGGCGAAGCTCATAGCGGCCGGTTGGCGTCCGCCGCCATCGGGCGGCGCTGCGGGATCAGGAGCAGCCAGGTGACCGCCGGCCAGAGCAGGGTCGCTGCCAGCGGCCCCAGGAACAGCGGCCAGCCCGGGAACTCGGCGCCCGTCGCGAGGCGCACGCCGAGCGCCACCAGCTGCGCGCCTTCCAGCATCAGCAGCACGTGCAGCATCTGGCCCCAGGCGTCGAACCACAGGATGCGGCGCGACAGGGCGATGGCGAAGAACGCGAGCGCCGAGTAGGCGAGCGCGTGCTGCCCGAGAAGGACGCCGTTGCCGGCGTCCACCAGCAGGCCGAGCCCCCAGGCGCTGGCGAGGCCCACCAGGCGCGGCTGGCGTACGCACCAGAAGGCGAGCGCCAGCGCGACGAAGTCCGGCGCCAGGGCGAGGTCGGGCCAGGGCAGGAAGTTGAGCAGCAGCGCGGCGGCAAACGAGGCCACGATGGTGCCCGTGCGCACCGGCAGGAGGATGTGATGGGGGCGCTCAGGAGCCATCGGCGTCCTTGCGCTTCGCGCGCCGCGGCTTGGCATCCTTGCCGGCGGCGGACTCGGGATAGGGCGGCAGGCGCGCCTCGCCCGAGAGCACCAGCGCGTAGCGGCCGCGCTCGATGCCGGCGGTGGGCTGCGCCAGCACGCGCGCGAAGGTGTGGGTCGCGTCGCGCTCCACGCGGATCACGCTCGCCACCGGCAGCCCCGGCGGGTAGGTGCCGTCCAGGCCGGAGGTGACCAGCTGGTCGCCGCCCTCGACGTCGGCGTTGGCCGCCATGTAGCGCAGCTCCAGCAGGCCGGAGCCGCCGCCGCCGAAGGCGATGGCGCGCAGGCCGTTGCGCAGCACCTGCACCGGGATCGCCTGGTCCTTGTCGGTGAGCAGCGTGACCTCCGAGACGAAGGCGTGCGCGCGCGTCAGCTGGCCGATCACCCCGGTCTCGTCCAGCACCGGGCTGCCCGCGCGCACGCCGTGCTGCGTGCCGCGGTCGAGGATCACCTTGCGCGAGTACGGGTCGCGCCCCGCGTACAGGATCTCGGCGGGCATCGACTTCCACTCGGCGCGCTCGGCCGCGCCGATCAGGCGGCGCAGCTGCGCGGCTTCGGCGTCGGACGACGCGAAGCGCTGCGCGTCCTGCGCGGCGGCGAGCAGGCGCACGCGCAGCGCCTCGTTCTCCTCGCGCAGCTGCGCCTGGCTGACGAAGTGGCCGGTGACGCCCTCGGCCAGCTCCACCGGCAGCCGCGCCAGCTGCTGGATCGGGTAGACGGCGAGCGCCAGTACGCTGCGGATGCTCTCGGCGTAGCGAAAGCGCGCGTCGAGCACCAGCAGGGTCAGCGACAGCGAAGCGAAGAACGCGAGGCGGACGAGGGGAGCGGGTCCGCGGAGGAAGAACGGCGGGGGAGAGTGCTCCATCTCGGGCAGGGCAAAGGCGCGCCGGCGGCGCCCCCCTCAATCAGTCATTGGTGAAGATCGGCCCGAAGTGTTCCATCTGCTCGAGCGCCTTCCCGGAGCCGCGCACCACGCAGGTGAGCGGGTCGTCGGCGACGATCACGGGCAGGCCGGTCTCTTCCATGAACAGGCGGTCCAGGTCCCTCAGCAGCGCGCCGCCGCCGGTGAGCACCATGCCCTTCTCGGCGATGTCGGCGCCGAGTTCCGGCGGGGTCTGCTCCAGCGCGGATTTGACTGCGCCGACGATCTGGTTGAGCGGCTCGGTGAGCGCTTCGAGGATTTCGTTGGAGCTGATGGTGAAGCTGCGCGGGATGCCCTCGGCGAGGTTGCGGCCCTTCACTTCCATCTCGCGCACCTCGCTGCCCGGGAAGGCGGAGCCGATCTGCTTCTTGATGGTCTCGGCGGTGGTCTCGCCGATCAGCATGCCGTAGTTGCGCCGGATGTAGTTGATGATCGCTTCGTCGAACTTGTCGCCGCCCACGCGCACCGAGCCCGAATACACCATGCCGCCGAGCGAGATCACGCCGACCTCGGTGGTGCCGCCGCCGATGTCCACCACCATCGAGCCGGTGGCGTCGGCCACCGGCAGGTCCGCGCCGATCGCCGCGGCCATCGGCTCCTCGATCAGGTATACCTGGCCGGCGCCCGCGCCGATCGCGCTCTCGCGGATCGCGCGCCGCTCCACCTGCGTCGAGCCGCAGGGCACGCAGATGATGATGCGCGGCGAGGGGGAGAACAGCTTGTTGTCGTGCACCTTCTTGATGAACTGCTTCAGCATCTGCTCGGTGATGGTGAAGTCGGCGATCACGCCGTCCTTCATCGGGCGGATGGCGACGATGTTTCCCGGCGTCTTGCCGAGCATCATCTTCGCCTCCTTGCCCACCGCCTGGATCGTCTTCTTCGCGTTCGGTCCGCCTTCCTGGCGGATCGCGACGACCGAAGGTTCATCGAGCACGATGCCTTTGCCGCGCACGTAGATCAGCGTGTTCGCGGTGCCGAGATCGATCGCCAGATCGTTGGAGAAGTAGCTGCGCAGGAAGCCGAACATGTCCGTCGTTGTTGCCGCTTTGTTGGTTGTGCCTTAACTTTGCTCGCTAAGGCTGTGTCGCTAAAGGGCATATAATACTCGCAACGAAGCCTCGAGCAAACGTAAGGTCGGGTTTCGAAACCTTTTTCTGCAGCGCAATGTCGCTTACCGACGACCAGATCCGCCGCATCGCGCGACTTGCCCGCATCGCGGTCGGAGAGGCGGAGTCGGCCGAGGTGCGCGACCGCCTGAACCAGGTGCTTGGGCTGATCGATCAGCTGCAGGCGGTGGACACCACGGGCATCGAGCCCATGTCGCACGCGCTGGACGTGGTCCAGCCGCTGCGCGGCGACCTTGTCTCGGAGTCCGACCAGCGTGCCGTGTTCCAGGCGGGCGCCCCTGCGGTCGAGGCGGGCCTGTACCTGGTGCCGAGGGTCATCGAGTAAGTGCTCGATTCCACGCTCAGCGAGCTGCAGGCCGCGCTGGCCGGGAAGAAGATTTCCTCGGTCGAGCTGACACGGCTGTTTCTCGAGCGCGTGCGCAAACTTAACGGGGAGCTCAACGCGTTCCTTGCCTGGGACGACGATGCGAGCCTCGCCCAGGCGCTCGCGGCCGACCAGGCCCGCGCCGCCGGCAGGGCCGGCCCGTTGACGGGCATCCCATTGGCGCACAAGGATATTTTCTGCACGCGGCAGCTGCCGACCACCTGCGGCTCGCGCATGCTCGAGGGCTACAAGAGCCCTTACGACGCCCATGTCATCGAGCAGTTCGGTCATGCGGGAGCGGTGTTGCTGGGCAAGACCAACATGGACGAATTCGCCATGGGCTCGTCGAACGAGACCTCGCATTTCGGGCCGGTGCGCAACCCCTGGGACCGGCGCCTCGTGCCGGGGGGTTCCTCGGGGGGCTCGGTGGTGGCTGTGGCCGCGCGCATGGCGCCGGCGGCGACCGGCACCGACACCGGCGGCTCGATCCGGCAGCCGGCGGCGCTCACCGGGGTGTGCGGCCTGAAGCCCACCTACGGGCTGGTGTCGCGCTACGGCATGGTCGCGTTCGCCTCCTCGCTCGACCAGGGCGGGCCGGTCGCCCGCAGTGCCGCGGACCTCGCCTTGCTGCTGAACGTGATGGCGGGCCACGATGCGCGCGATTCCACCAGCATCGAACGTCCGAAAGAGGACTACACGCGCGGGCTGGACGCCCCGGTGAAGGGCCTGCGCATCGGCCTGCCGGGGCAGTACTTCGGCGAGGGCGTGGAACCGGGGGTGCTCAAGGGCGTGCGCGAGGCGATCGGCTGGTTCGAGTCGCAGGGCGCGCGCACGGTGCCGATCGAGCTTCCCAATACCGCGCTTGCGGTGCCGGTGTACTACGTGATCGCCCCGGCGGAGGCGTCGTCCAACCTGTCGCGCTACGACGGCGTGCGCTATGGCCACCGGGCGAAGGGAACCGGCGATCTCGCCGACATGTATTGCCGCAGCCGCGCCGAGGGCTTCGGCGCGGAGGTGAAGCGCCGCATCCTGATCGGCACCTACGTGCTCTCGCACGGCTACTATGACGCCTACTACCTGCAGGCGCAGAAGGTGCGCCGGCTGATCGCGCGGGATTTCAGCGAAGCGTTCAAGCAATGCGACCTGATCATGGGGCCGACCTCGCCGACCACCGCATTTCCCCTCGGCGCCAAGACCGGCGACCCGGTGCAGATGTACCTGAACGACATCTTCACCATCCCGGCGCCGCTCGCCGGACTGCCCGGGCTGTCGATTCCCTGCGGCTTCGACGCCAAGGGCCTGCCGGTCGGGCTGCAGATCATGGGCAATCACTTCGCCGAGGCGAGGATGCTCGGCGCGGCGCACCAGTACCAGCGCGCCACCGACTGGCACCGGCGCGTTCCCAGGGAGGCGCCGCTGTGAGGCGGGCCTGCGCCGCCCTGCTGCTCGCCGTCCTGCCCGCCGCGGCGCAGGAACCGGGCGAGACGCGCGAGTTGCTCGGGCAGCTCGGCGGGCGCGCGGCGCTGATGCAGCTCCACGCCACTGCGCAGCCCGACGGCTCGGCGCGCCTCACCGGGGCGTACCTCATCCTGCCGACGCTGCAGCAGCGGTTCGTCGAGGGCGAGCGCAGCGTGCAGCTCGGCGTCACCTTCCTCAAGGAGGGCAACTCGCCGATCCTCTACGGCCGCCCCGGCACGGCGACGCTGCAGGGCATCTGGAGCGGCGGCGTGCTGAAGGGGACGCGCTACGCTCCCGGCGGGCAGGAGCGCGAGCGCTTCGAGTTCAGCGAGACCTTTCCCGCGATGGAAGGCTACAGCGCGAAGGTGCGCTGCGAGACGGCGGAGGGCCGCTACGCGGCCACGCTCGCCTACGCGGTGGAGCAGGGCCGGCTGCAGAGCCTGGAGTGGCGCTCCACGGTCGCGCCCGCCGGCCACAGCTGCGCGCTTGCCGAGTTCAGGCAGCAGCCCTATGCCGGCGGGCTGCGCTTCGCCTCGGGGCGCTGCAAGGTCACGCTGCGCGACCTGGGCGAGGCGGTGCGCGTCGCCGCCGAGGACTGCGCGGAGCACTGCGGTTCGCTCGCCTACCTGGAACCGGTGCTGGTGGATCGCGGCGGCGCCTGCCAGCTGCTGCGGCCGCAGCCGAGGTAGCGCGGTGCCCTGGGAAATCGTCGTCGGCATCGAGACGCATGCGCAGCTGCTGACGAAGAGCAAGATGTTCTCGGGCGCGTCCACCGCGTTCGGGGCGGCGCCGAACACGCAGGCGTCGGCGGTGGACATCGCGCTCCCCGGGGTGCTGCCGGTGGCCAATGCCGCGGCGGTGGAGATGGCGGTGAAGTTCGGCCTCGCGGTGGGCGGCGAGATCAGCCGGCGCTCGGTGTTCGCGCGCAAGAATTACTTCTACCCGGACCTGCCCAAGGGCTACCAGATCAGCCAGTACGAACTGCCCATCGTGAAGGGCGGTTCCCTGAACATCGGGGAGAAAGTGGTGCGCCTGACGCGCGCCCACCTCGAAGAGGACGCCGGCAAGTCGCTGCACGAGGATTTCCACGGCATGACCGGCATCGACCTGAATCGCGCCGGCACGCCGCTGCTGGAGATCGTGTCGGAGCCCGAGCTGCGCGGCGCGCGGGAGGCCGCGGCCTACGCGCGCACGCTGCACTCGCTGGTGCGCTGGATCGGCATCTGCGACGGCAACATGCAGGAAGGCTCGTTTCGCTGCGACGCCAACGTGTCGGTGCGCAAGGTCGGCGCGACGCAGCTCGGCACGCGCTGCGAGATCAAGAACCTGAACTCCTTCCTGTTCATGGAGCAGGCGATCGAGTTCGAGGCGCGGCGCCAGATCGGGATCCTCGAGGATGGTGGCAGCATCGTTCAAGAAACGCGCCTGTACGATCCCGACAAGAAGCAGACGCGTTCCATGCGCACCAAGGAAGACGCGCACGACTACCGCTACTTCCCGGATCCGGACCTGCTGCCCCTGGTGGTCAGCGAACAGATGCTGGCGAGGGCAAAGGCTTCGCTTCCCGAATTGCCGGAGGCGCGCAGGGAGAAACTGATCTCCCACTACGGCTTGACCTCCGCGCAGGCGAGCCTGCTGACGGCAAGCATCGAGACGTCCAGCTTTGCGATGTCGGCGCTGGCAGACGCGCCGAAGCCGCGACGACCGGATATTGCGAACTGGATCGCCGGTCCGCTGAGCGCGAAGCTGAACGAGTCGAACCTCGACATCGCAGCCAGCCGCGTCTCGCCCGAACAGCTTCGCCGCCTGGCGCAGAAAGTCGAGGACGGAACCCTGTCGGGCAAGATGGCGAGAGATGTCCTCGACGCGGTCTGGGCGGGCGAAGGCGACGTGGACCAGGTGATCGCCAAGCGCGGCCTGCAGCAGATCTCCGACGCCGGGGCGCTGGAGAAGGCCGTCGACGACGTGCTGGCGAATAACCCGAAGCAGGTGGAGGACTACCGCGCCGGGAAAGAAAAGGCCTTCAACTCGCTGGTCGGCCAGGTGATGAAGGCGACGCAGGGCAAGGCCAACCCGGCGCAGGTGAACGAGATCCTGAAGCGTCGCCTGGCGCGCTGACTACTTCTTCTCCGTCTTGTCCGCGCCGGTGAGCAGCCGGTACTTGCGGATTTCCTCGTCGTAGCGCGCGTTGATGGCGGCGGCTTCCTTGCGGCGCGATTCGAGCAGCTGCTCCTGCAGCGACAGGTCGTAGGCCACCGCGCGCACGTCCTGCTCGAACTGCGCCGGCGCGGTTTCGCTGCCCTTGCTGTACTTGGCCGCCTCCCTGGCGAACTTGTCCTGCCGCTGCCTGAGCTGCGCGATGCGCGCCTCCACTTGCGCAGCCGCCGCGCGGTTGTCGGCGAGCGCGCGCTGGCGCACTCCCTCGATGTCCTTCTCGCTGGCGTAGGTCTGCAGCAGGGCCTGGTCGCGGCGCTTCTGCACCAGCGCCGCGGCCTCGGCTTCGCGCTTGGCCTCGATCTGCGCGGCGTCCTTCTGCGCCGCGGCGGCCTGCGCGGCCTTTTGCTCCGCGGTGAGCGGCGGGTCGATGCGGAACAGCACCGTGCCCTGCTGCGAGAGCGCCTCGACCAGCTCGCCGGCGCACTGCGGCGGCACCGTGGAGCCGTAGAACTTGCGCCCCGCCTTGGTGACGCAGCGGTAGGAGCGCACCTGCTTCTGCAGCTCCTGCATGCGCGCCTTCTCCTTGGCGGCCGTCTTGGCCGGGTCGGGCTTGGACTGCGCGAGCGCCGCGAGCGGCGCGGCCGCGGCCAGCGCCAGGCCGAGCGCGGCGAGCGTGGTGTTCAGCGTCATCGTGGCCCCCGTGGTCGGTGCATCGCGCGAATTCTAACCCTGCTAGAATCCGCGCGCCTCCGCCATGCATTCCGCCGACCGCGCCGTCATCGCCGAGACCACCGCCAAGATGCTCCTCGAGGTGAAGGCGGTGCTGTTCTCCGAGGACCAGCCGTTCATCTTCACTTCGGGCTGGGCGAGCCCGGTGTACATCGACTGCAGGAAGCTCATCTTCTACCCGCGCATCCGCACGCAGCTGGTGGATTTCGCCACCGCCACGCTGGCGCGCGACGCCGGCTTCGAGCAGTTCGACGTGGTGGCGGGCGGCGAGACCGCGGGCATTCCCTACGCCGCCTGGATCGCCGACCGCATGGGCCTGCCGATGCAGTACATCCGCAAGAAGCCGAAGGGCTTCGGCCGCAACGCGCAGATCGAGGGCGACATCCGCGAAGGCGCGCGCACGCTGCTGGTGGAGGACCTGACCACCGACGGGCGCTCGAAGATCAATTTCTGCAAGGCGCTGCGCGAGGCGGGCGCGGTGGTGGATCACGTGTTCGTGAATTTCTATTACGACATCTTCCCCGAGTCGAAGAAGGTGATGCGCGAGCTCGGCGTGCGCCTGCACCACCTCGCCACCTGGTGGGACGTGCTGCGCGTGGTGAAGCAGGGCAACTATCTGCAGGCCGCGCAGGTGGCGCAGGTGGAGAAGTTCCTCAACGCGCCGGCCGAGTGGTCCGCGGCCCACGGCGGCGTCTCCAGCTTTCCCTCCTCTTGAGGGTAATAACCCTCAACGTCAACGGCATCCGCTCCGCGGCGAAGAAGGGCCTCTACCCCTGGCTCGCCGCGCAGAAGGCGGACGTGGTCTGCCTGCAGGAGATCAAGGCGCAGGAAGCCGACCTCGGTGCGGAGGTGCTCGCGCCCAAAGGGCTGTACGGCCACTTCTATCCGGCGGAGAAGAAAGGCTACGCCGGCGTCGCGCTGTATTCGCGCGCCAAGCCGGACCGCGTGGTGAAGGGGTTTGGTGCTAAGGAGTTCGATGCCGAGGGGCGCTACCTCGAGGCGAGCTTCGGCACGCTGAAGGTGGTGTCGCTGTACCTGCCTTCCGGCTCCGCCGGCGAGCACCGCCAGGCCTCGAAGTTCCGCTTCCTCGAGGCCTTCGTCCCGCAGCTGAAGAAGCTCGCGCGCTCGGGAAACGAGGTGCTGCTGTGCGGCGACTGGAACATCGCGCACCGCGAGATCGACCTGAAGAACTGGCGCTCGAACCAGAAGAATTCAGGTTTCCTGCCCGAGGAGCGCGCCTGGCTTTCGCGCGTGCTCGACGAGCTGGGCTGGGTGGACGTGTTCCGCCGCCTCAACCAGAAGCCCGAGCAGTACACCTGGTGGTCCAGCCGCGGCCAGGCCTGGGCGAAGAACGTGGGCTGGCGCATCGACTACCAGGTCGGCACGCCGGGCATCGCCGCGCGCGCGGCGAAGGAATCGATCTACAAGCGGCGGCGCTTCTCCGACCATGCCCCCTTGACGATCGACTATGACCGGCCGCTGGGCTAGCGCGCTGCAGCCCTACCTCGAGCGAGCGCCGCTCGCGGCGCTGTTCCTCGGCATCTCCTCGGGCTTCGCCTTCGCCATGATCGGGGCGACGCTTACCACGCGCCTCGCGCAGCACGGCATCTCGAAGGGCGCGGTCACCGCCTTCGCGCTTACCTTCCTTGCCTACAACCTCAAGTTCCTTTGGGCGCCGCTGGTCGACCATGTCCGCCTGCCGCTCCTCGGCCGGTTCGGCCAGCGCCGCAGCTGGCTGTGGTTCTCGGGCGCGCTGGTGATGGCAGCGGTTGCGTTCCTCGGCGCCGCCGACCCGCGCGAGTCGCTCGCGCTCGTCGCCGCCGCCGCGATCGCGGTGGGCTTCGCCGGGGCCACCTTCGACATCATCATCGACGCCTACCGCATCGAGCTGCTCGAGCCGCGCCAACTCGGCGCCGGCTCCGGCATGTCGCAATACGGCTGGCGCATCGGCGCCGCCGCCGCCGGGGGCCTGGCGCTGGTGCTCGCCGCGCGCTTCGGCTGGGCGGCCGCCTACGCCGCCTGCGCGGCCTTCGCCCTGCCGGCGATGCTGGTGGGCGTGTTCGCCGGCGAGCCGGCGCGCCATCTGGCGCCGGCGCGGCCGCGCGGCTTGATCGGCGCGGTGGCGGCCTATGTCAGCCCGCTCGTGGAGTTCTTCCGGCGCCAAGGCGCGCTGGTCGTCCTGCTGTTCGTGCTGGTGCACAAGATCGGCGACACGCTCGCCAACCTCACGCTGCGGCTGCTGTTCCAGGACCTCGGCTTCACCAACGACGAAGTGGCCTTCTACGACGTGGGCATCGGCTTCGCCGCGCTGCTCGCCGGGATCCTGGCGGGCGGGGTGCTCTATGCACGGCTGGGGATGAAGCGATCGGTGCTGGTGAGCCTGGTGCTGATGGCGGTGTCGAACCTGAGCTTCGCCGGCCTGGCCGCCGCGGGCCACAGCAACGCCGGCATGGCCGCGGCCGTCGGTTTCGAGAATTTCGCGAGCGGCATCGGCGGGGTGACGGTGGTCGCCTACCTGTCGGCGCTCTGCAACCTGCGCTTTACCGCGACGCAGTACGCGCTGCTCTCGGCGCTGGCGAGCATCGCCGGGCGCTTCCTCACCGGAACCACGGCGGGCGGGCTCATCGACGCCATGGGCTACGTGAACTTCTACCTGCTGACCACGCTGGTCGCGCTGCCCGGCGTCGCGCTGTACTGGTATATGCTGCGCGCGGGCCTCGCCGACGTTCCGGCCGGCGCCGCCGGCGCGCCCCCTGCAACGGCTTGATCTCGCCGCCGCCGGCCGCGGGTCGAGGAGGTGCGTGATGCGCAGGCGGCAACTGGGGTTGGGTTGGTTCGGGACCCTGATCGTGCTGGCGCTC
>Ga0075421_100006517_pt1 | contig 14256 bp, 10 predicted proteins | sample SoiMetdeltSBSDD5_FD_75292 | JGI IMG/M metagenome (GOLD analysis project Ga0075421, IMG submission 75292) | Bulk soil microbial communities from a Populus tree surrounding site in Tennessee, USA - Soil MetaG P. deltoides SBSDD5 | ecosystem: Environmental > Terrestrial > Soil > Tree plantation...
TACCGGCAAGTTAAAGTCTGTGTTCCAGAAAGTTCTCGAGGAAAACGACATCACTATTACTCGCGAAATGACCGCCCAGGATATGGAAAAGTGGGATTCTTTGCGCCATATCCAACTGATCAGTGAGGTGGAAAGGGCCTTTGGGGTCAAATTTAAATTGCGTGAAGTCTTGAGCATGAAAAATGTAGGTGACCTGATCGACCTGATCCATGCGAAACAAGGGGTGCTTGCTTAAAGCGGGATACTTCATAACGTCAGTGACTTGGCGCTACATCGTCTTTGCGTTGTCGAGATTCAGATTTTGGCATCTGGACATAGCCCCAGTAGTGGCGTAACCGCTGAATTTGCCCAAAGAACTGGTTGCGAGCTTTAGGTAACGCAGAAACTCCTTATATTGCTCACGTAGTGGATGGCTGGTTTACCCTGCGTATCTTGCGGCATGGGCACACACTTCCATGGCGTCCTGGTGCCGAACCCCCTACGCACTCTCAATGCCTGCATCCGTAAAGCACAGTAGGGTGGATAGGAATTGTCCATGAAGACGGGACAGGCTCCTTGGGGACGGGCGGCAGACCACCGCATGCGAGGCTGTAGAGAATGCTATAGGCTCTGCTGCTGGGCTGAGAGGGCAAACGGCAAAGGAGGATAGTTTGTGATGAAGCGGTTCAACATTCTTGTCCTAAACTACAGGAGACTTCCTTCCTTCTTAAACAACTTTGATAAGATCAGCGGGTTCGATCGCCTACGGGACAAGATCACGATTCTGTCGTGTTCCCCGTCGACAGAGGAAGGACAGCAAGTTAAAGCTTTCTCAGAAAAGTACCATCTACAAGCGACTTACTTGACCAGACGAAATTTTGGAATTGGTGAATGTGCAAGAATTGAATACTTTAGCGGAAAGATAGAAGACTTGCGAGAGATCTTGGATACTGAGTATACCTTTCAGTTCCAGGACCATTACTTGGACACTGAAGCTGCGTACAGTAAGTGGGGACCAGAGCTAAATTTCAGAATAAAGGGCGACGTTGTGCCCGAGAACGTCATCTTCGATTTGGACTCTCTTCACAATATCTTGAGAAGGAACAAGATTGCTGCAGCCTTTTGCGATAGGAACAATCCCTGCTGGTTCCAGAGAAATGGAGTTGCCCACATTGCTCCAAACGGCGGCAACTATATTCTGAACACCAGACAGCTAGAGAATAAAAATATCCAGACGGAATTAGCTCGAATGTATCGAAGGTGCGACAATACGTATCAGTGGGCAGTATACGCGGAGTTCAAGTGGGGTGAGCTATTTTTTCATGAAGGTAATACCTATTATGACATTAAAAGGGACAAGATTTACTCAAAATTCCCAAAAGAGGAATTTTATGTCTCTCCTGATCCTGTCAGCAAACTGTATGGTTACTACGAGGGAAACATACTGGGCAGGATACTACTCAGACCCAATGCGGCTGTAAAAACATTAGTTAGAGTATGTCGCAAAATTATCCGAGAGTAATGGAGGCTTCTTAGCCTGCCTCTTGCCTTTCTATAGATATCTGTGAATTCGGTTCTACTTGCCCCGTTTCTTCTCATCTGTCGGTCTGTACCAGGTCTCGTATCAAATTGTTCAGATTGAAGGAGAGCATAGACCGAGGGTCCGCCATCTGCAGCGTGTGCCAGAGGCGTTCCTTGGGTCGTGTACCTGCACCCTGCGGATAAATGAAATGGATTCTTTCCTCAGCGGTCTTCCTCGTGCCCAGTAGAGACGGTTATAACCTTTGGCCAAAGAATGCACGGAGATGATCCAATACTAACTGGAACACAACGAGGAGGGAGAAGCTATCGCCCGTGCTGGACAGCAACGGACATTACGGGATTACATGTACTATCAGCGGATGCAGGAGTTTGCGGATATCCTCCAGAAATCTTTTTAACAAGGAACGGGACAATGAGGCTCAAGGAAATTTCAAAATACGTGTTGCCGCCGATTGTGATCGATACAGGAAGATGGCTGCGGAAGCGCTGCATCTCGCCACTGGCCTCTCCTGCACGTATCAGATTCCAATACGGGCAGTTTTTTCTAGAATGTAACTCCTCACACCATCTGCCTCAGATTCTTAATGCCGTGCCAAACTTTGGTCGCAACTTGGCGGATGTGGTGAATGTTTTGGATGCGAAGGGGCCCCACGTCATTGATGTCGGCGCCAATATCGGTGATACGGCGATCTTACTGGCGCGCTTCGCACCCGGTGCCAAGGTACTTTGCATCGAGGGCGATTCTCGTTTTATGTCTGACCTGAAATGCAATACAGCGCAGATTAGTGGAGTGACAATTGCAGAAGCAATTTTGTCTGATCGAAGTGCACAGGTTAAAGGAGCATTTGTTACGGAGAAGGGAACTGCCCATGTCGTGCTGGGCGAAGGTGGCGCTGTGCTACAGGTGCAGACCTTGGACGACTTGTTAACGGCATATCCGGAATTTTCTTGCCCTGACATCATCAAGATCGATACCGATGGTTTTGAGCCGGCGATTTTGCGCGGTGCCAAAAATGTATTGGCATCTTCGAAACCAGTCGTTTTCTACGAATGGCACCCAGGTTATTATAATAAGGCCGGCGAGGATAATATCAGCCATGCCGATTTTTTGATGGACCTGGGCTACGACGGCTTCACGATCTTCACGAATAGAGGCGAATTATTGCTACATGTCCGGAGACCCGGGCACGATATATTAGAAAGTCTCGCCCAATTATCATATGCTCGACGGCGCGTTGACGACTTCCACTTTGACATCGCTGCCTTTCCAACAGAGCGGTTAAGTGCGTGGGGACGCCTCTGGGACCACTACTCAAAGCGAGATACGTCATTAGCCAGTTATTGGCCTTTGATTGGTAGTCTTATCTCCTCACTCTCGTTCTTTGGTAGTGCCCCTCAATTGCTGTGATGAACTACATTCCATTCGGAAAGTGGACGGTGCGGGCGGTCGCGCGCAGCGCATTGCCTTCCCGCCAGCGCATGCACCGTGATCTCAAAAATCGCTGGATCGGCCTCCAGGCCGTCATACGCCGCCCCGTAACGCAAAGACTACACGCGCTTCGCACGCTGTACACCACGCCCGCGGCTGGTACTGTTCTTGACCAGATATCCTTGTGCCAAGGGCTTCCCGTAACCACGACAGTGGTGGTGAGGACAGTACAGGGTTTCTCAATCCATGTCTTGGCTCCCTCGTGCCACAGCGTGTTTGCACGAGGAGGCACTATAAACCGAAAATGCGCCATATCCATCACAGCAGTTGAGGGACACTACCAAAATCCTGGGGACTAAGACGAGTGAACCGTAACAATAATTGCTTCATGACGGCGGGCGACATCCGCCTGCTGCTGGTTCTCATGGGCCTCTTTCTGGTGTGGATCATATTCGCAACGCTGATTGTGCCACTCTTCATTGAGAGCGCGTACCGCGGTGAGAGTTGGCCATTCCTCAACCGCATCATTAGCGGACGGGCGGTGCATTCTGTGCGCCACTATTTACAGTTCTGGCACCGCGTGACCATTGTTGGTTCGGTGGTGAGCAGTCTTGGATGCTTGCTCATTGTGCTGGTGAGCGGTAGCCCGGCCTTCATCCGGAGGATTGTGGGTGAAGCGACCCCAGGCTCACTCGGCGCCATCAGAATGTGGACCTGTGCCATCTTACTTCTCACCACACTTTGGGAAGATTTAGGAAGCATCGCCTGGCTCCCGGCCGAGCTACGCCACCCCAGGGGGCTACTCGGGTATCTTTATACCCTTCCAATTGGTTTCGAGAGATTGGTTACGAGTGAGATGAGCCTTAGAGCTTTCCAATTATTGACCGAACTTCTTCTGTTCCTCGGATTGGTTGGGTGGCGAACGCGCGTTGTGCTCCCCTTAGGAGCATTTTGTTACTTTTTGTTGCTCGGCGTTCTTATAGACTACAGTTTCTTCTGGCACCAAAACTTAGTGCCACTCTACGTCATGATCGTCTTGTCCTTTACGCCCTGCGGTGACGGTTGGTCAGTCGATCGCCTGTGGAAGATCTCCCAAGGCCGAGCCGTGCCCGATGCCGGTCGCACGTCACCCGTCTATGGCTGGGCGCGGTATGCCTGCTGGGCGGTAATTGCGTTGCCTTACGTGGCGAATGGTTTGGGTAAATTGTATGACGCGGGCTTGTTCTGGTGGAATCCAATCAATATAAGAACTAATCTCTACATGGACACGCTCAATCCGAGGGAGTACGACTGGGCTTTATCTTTGTATCTCACCCATGCCCCCGACGCCTTGTTCTCTCTTATAGGCCTATTCGCTCTTTTCAGCGAAACGTTTTTCGGGTTGGTCTTATTCTTCCGCGTCGCACGGTGGATATTCCCTGTCGCGGCAATCATGATGCATATCGGTATCTTTCTCTTACAGAAAATCCTCTTCTTGGACCTCATTCTCCTCCAGCTCGTCTTCTTTGATTTCACCCGGATCCGCAAAGCGATTGGTGGCCGGCTTGCAAGCAAGCGCGGCCAGCTTCAGGTACTCTACGATGGCCTCTGTCCTCTTTGTTGTCGGACCGTTCGTGTGCTCGCTTGCTTTGACCTCTTCACCCGGCTCGAATTCCTTGACTTCCGGTGCCTCGATCTCAATGACTATAACCGTCGTCTTGGGCTCAATCTGGCGTCAAGAGATCTGGAAGAGGAGATGTCTGTCATCTTCCGAGGGCGGGTTTACCGCGGATTTTACGGCTACCGGCGCATCGCATTAGCGGTCCCGGTGTTCTGGCTGCTGGCTCCGTGGTTATTTCTACCGGGGGTTTCCTCCCTGGGCGCGTGGGTCTACGGCTACGTGGCCCGTAATCGTCTGAAGTTTCACTGGGACGACTCCCACCGTCCCGTCCAGCCTTTGGAGGAAGGTGAGTCAGCGGAGGTCACCACAACAGGCGACGCTGCCCGGGGCTTCGGTTACGCCTTAGCGGTCTCCGGCATCATCGTTGTCTCACTGGTCTGTTGGTTCTACCGCATCGAGTTTTATCCGTTCACCTCGTGGCATCTCTACACGAATTTAGATACTTCGGGGAAAGTCCAGTACCGGAAGGTCTTTGCGCAGCGCGAGTCTGGCGTAAGCTCCCGGGCGCGTCTCGAAGATACGATCGGCGCGATCGCTCTGGACAACCGCTACTCACCACACATTGAGAAGTGCTTTGGGGAGCTGCCCGGCGATGTCGAGATTTGCAAAAAGTTCCTGAGTGCTGCCGCCTCCGCCTACAACAAGAAGGTTCAACCTGGTGAGAGGGTGACGCAATACGAGATCCAGGTTTGGATCTGGGATTTCCTTTCCTATCCTTCCGACCCCAATTATGGGAAGTTGACCGACCGTTTCGCCTTTGAGATCAACACAGGAAGGACGCTGAGAGAGAAGAAACTTGAAGATCACTCGGTCAAAGACACCGCACCACCACTGGAGCCCCAGGCTGTGAAAGCTGGTGCCGGAGTGATACGGTGAGCGACATCATGATTCGAGCTGACAGTTTTGTTTGTGAGCCATAATATGGCTGCCATGCAGGGACTTTGCTCCAATGGTGGTGTCATTGCCGATGGGATTTCATGGGCGGGCACTCTTCATGTTGCGGCCGGAGGCCACTTCGACACAGGCACATTCAGGACTCATGAAGACGGGTGGACTGGTCAAATACACGTGGGCTGTTTGTCCCCCAGCTGAGTCATCGCGGGTAGAGGTGAACTTATGAGATTCCTGATCCTGACTGCGGATTATTCTGCGTTCCTACGCTGGTTCTACACTCAGCATCGGGAGCTGGCAGTAAAGCCGTATGCGGAACAACTGCGGATGCGTAGTGAGAGTCTCTTTAGTGAGCCATTCTTTTACTCCGACAACCTGAAGAAACTCGGTCACGAAGCACATGCCATCTATGTGAACAACGAATATATGCAGAAGACCTGGGCGCGGGAGCAGGGATTGCAGGTCCGCGAGGACTGGCGATGGCAGTTTCGTCTGCGACGCGGGATCGTGCCATGGATCTCCAGAATCAAAGAGCGTTGGCTCTACGACATCTTAGCTGGGCAGATCAGATACTATAAGCCCGATGTCCTGTTCAACCAGGCGATGGATACTATCGACAGCCGTTTTCTTCAGGAGATCAAACCACACGTAGGGTTGTTGATAGGGCAGCATGCCGCCAGTCCATTGCCCAAGCAAGCGGATTTTAGTTGTCACGACCTGGTCATTTCTTCGTTTCCGCCTACGGTGGAGCACTTTCGTGATAAGGGCATCCCTACTGAGTTACATCGCTTAGGCTTTGGGCGAGAGGGCTTAGCCTGCCTGGACGGCGAAGAGAGGCCGTGGGACATCACTTTCATTGGGAATTTCCATCCCATCCACAGCAGCAGGGTGGCGTTGTTAGAGGATCTGTGTTCTCGCTTCCCGCAAGTCAAGGTCTGGGCGCAGGCCGTGGATCATCTCGCCCCAGGCGCGTCGATTCGCAACTGTTATCAAGGCCAGGCATGGGGACGAGAGATGTATACCATTTTCTCGCGCTCCAAGATCACCCTCAACCACCATGGGGATATTCTCCCGTACGCGAACAACGCTCGTTTGTATGAGGCCACGGGTATGGGCGCGTTGCTCATAACCGACTGGAAGGAAAATTTGCACGAGATGTTTGAGCCGGGCAAAGAGGTGGTGGCGTACCGCAGTGCCGATGAATGCGCGGAACTGATCCAATATTACCTTGACCACAAGCACGAGCGGGAAGCAATCGCTCGCGCCGGCCAAGAGCGCACCCTGCGCGAGCATACCTACGATCAGCGGTCGAAGGAGTTGGTCGAGATCGTGGGGAGGTACCTCTGAAGATGCCTGACGTCCTGAAGCAACTCCGCAGCATGCTCGGAGAGCTGTAGTGAGATATGAGTGGCATCATAACTTCCACAATTTAGTCCTGAAAAAAGATTGGTTGAACGAATCATGCGTATCGGCATCGTCCCCACGGTAAATACAGCCTTCGGTGGCGTGTATCAATACAGTCTTACGATGCTTCATGCCCTCGAGGCATGGAGGAGTGATGGGTGTGAGGACGAATTTGTTGTATTTGCGCCTAACGTATCTCATCCCGCTCTGGTGTCAACGACTGGGCACGGTTGGACGCTAAAACCGTTGATGCGGCCGTCGTTGCCACAACGGGCGTTGGATGGGCTGAGGCGGGTCGTCGGCGAAGGGCCGCATCGAGAGGCATGGAGATGGCTGCATCGGGAGGCATGGAGATGGCTGCGGCGATCTCGATCTCTGCGGTGGGACAAAACGCGGTTGCATGACCCCGAGGTCGTTAAGTCTCGCCCGGACATGAAGTGCTGGTTGCATTGCTGCGGCATCGACCTCATGCTTTATCCTACACCCAGTGCGCTCTCCTTCGAGACAGGACTGCCTTATGTGATGGCGATCCATGACCTTCAGCACCGGCTCCAGCCCGAATTCCCAGAGGTTTCAGCAAACGGAGAGTGGGAGCGGAGAGAGTATTATTTCCGCAACGGGGCTCGTTACGCCACGCTACTGTTGGCCGACTCAGAGGTGGGCAAGGAGGATATCCTCAACTTCTACGGACCGTACGGTGTCACACCAGACCGAGTGAAGGTATTGCCATTCATACCGGCTTGTTACCTAGCTCTGGATGTTCCCGAAAGCGAGCGGCAGCGGGTCCGAGCGATGTACTCTTTGCCAGAGCGCTATGTGTTCTATCCGGCTCAGTTCTGGCCCCATAAGAACCATAGCCGTATCGTTCAGGCGCTCGGCTTGTTAAAGCAAGCGCACCAGCTCAAGATTCCAGTTGTGTTCTGTGGTTCTTATGACGGTGAGATCCGAGAGCCCACTTTCCGTGAGGTTATGATGTTCAGCTCTCAACTGGGGCTTGAAGGAGAGATCCGCTATCTTGGTTATGCACCAGACGAAGATATGTCAGGGCTGTATGCAGGCGCAGCAGCATTGGTGATGCCGACCTTTTTTGGCCCTACAAATATTCCCGTCTTGGAAGCCTGGGCTTTTGGCTGTCCGGTGCTGACCTCAGACATTCGGGGTATCCGGGAGCAAGTTGGTGATGCCGCGCTGTTAGTTGATCCGACTTCCGTGCAGGCTATAGCTGACGGGATTCACCAGCTTTGGACAGATCGGGAGCTTGGGCGTACCCTATCCGATTTGGGACGTCAACGATTGTCTGCCTACACTCCGGAAGATTATCTTCGCCGCCTCATAGAGATCTTAGAAGAGGGGAAAGAGCGGGTTCGTTCCGAGAAACCACCGCATGCCAAAAGCGTAAGCTCTATGTGAGCTATAGACAATCGTCTGAAACAGCGAGGATTAAGACAATCATTGGCCTTTTCATCAATCGCTATGAATTTGGGCTCCTCGTCTAACATAGCATCAACAGCTCTGAAACCTTCTTCTGGAGGAATATATTGCGCGATGCTGTCCAAAAGGAACAGAAGAGATGGACTTTAGGGCGTATCTTATGTATTCCCTTCCCTGATGATATGTCCCTCTCGTGGCGTGCAAGCCTTGTAGCTGCTTGTCTTGTACAAATAGCCCTTGTAGTCAAATCAGTATGGCTGTTTCGGGATCAGATCAATCCAGACGCAGTCTCCTATATACGGATCGCTCAATACTACTTGAGCGGCCAGACCGATTTGATGATTTTGGGCGGCTGGAGTCCGCTGCTAAGTTGGCTCATCGTCCCATGGCTCTTGGTGTTCGATGATCCACTGCTTGCAGCTCATGCAGCTATGGCGGTTTCAGCGGTCGTTTTCCTATTCGGCTGCTTTTGCGTCCTACGGGCAGTCCGCCTGCCGGGCACTGCTATCATGATCGGCACCTGGATCACTGCTTTTTTTAGTGTAGCCTGGTCCGGAGCCGTCATTACCCCCGACCTTCTCATGGCCGGACTCTTCTGTTGCGGGACAAGCCGCTTGTTGTCCAACAAATGGGTAGCCAATGCAAGGACGGCTTTGGGTGCCGGTATTGTCCTGGGTGCAGCATACTTGGCAAAGGCTGTAGCCCTCCCCGTGTCCGCGCTGGTGATCATTGCGTTGGCCGGTACCAATGTTGTCATCTGTCAGAGTAGTCTGCGGCAGACTGTACGCGCCACTACCATTGTTGTTGCCGGATTCCTGATTGTTGCCGGGCCCTGGATCGGCATGCTCTCCTATAAATACGGGCACCCGGTGTTTTCCACCAGCGGTCCGATCAACCATGCCATTGTCGGCCCTCCGGATATGCCTCGCTACCACCCTGACCAACGGCATTTCTACAAGCCGGAGACCGGGCGGATCACAGTCTCGGAAGACCCTACGCATTTGCCGTACAACTATTGGTCTCCGCTTGAGAACGTCGCGTATGCTGTCCACCAGGCGAGGGTCATCCATAGCAATGCCCACGTCATAGTACAGTATCTGAAGAGCTTCGACTGGTTAGGCTTGGGACTTGTCTCTGCCATTTTCGGGTACGTATTTGGGACACCCTGGAGGAAGTCATTCCAGGAAGAACCGTGGCGTTTGTCGTTCATCCCCATCGCCTCTCTGGCGGTCATTTATCTGCCTGTTTATGCAGGGGGCCTCAATAATACCGGAGACGTGCGGTATTACTGGGGGGCTTTCCCCTTCTTGAGCGCGGCGAGCTTCGGCTTCGCCCTGCACGTGTCAGGTGCTCTATGCAAGCATCGTGCAGTCCAGCGTGCTCTTGCTTTAGCTTTGGTCACCTTGTCTCTCATCATTGGCAACGAGGGCGTTCTCCTCCAGGCATTTTCTCTGTCTGAATCTGCGAGCAGCCAGTACCGCGTAGCCAAGATACTGGCCAATAAACTTAGGGCGGCAGGTCTCATCGGATCGATTGCTGCCGTTGGGCCCCGGCCCCGGCCTGTGGATGATCGCTATGTAGCCTATCTCTTAAATGTGCAGTCTTTTGGCCACATAGAGAAAGTGGATAACCCAGAGGAGATTCTCTCGTCAGGTACCAGTCTGGTTATCGTGCCACGCGGCACTGCACTGGCCCAGCAGCTTCGGGAGGATCGGCGTTTTGCCAGTGCTGACAAACAACTGTTCGGCTGCGATGAGACGAATGAAAATCCGTTGGAAGTCTTCTTAACTAGGCCGCTAACAGCGAGTGACACTTGCCCTAAAAGCGGTCCGGGACATTAGGTAGTCGCTGGCGCGTTATGCCTACTATAAACCTTGATAATGGCCCGTCATTCCAGGTCCATTATCGTTTTCAGTGTATCATAAGCGAACTCAGTTCGTGCTCCAAATACTTGGTACCATGCTGCTGATGCAACGCACAGTATCGGATACTGTTGCCGCATTCCAGAATATAGCCTCTTTTGGACAGGAACATATGGTTCTATAGCAACACGTTCGAAGCACCCTGCCTGTGCCAATCTCTTTAAGTGAGGATGCCATGCTGACAATCTTTGCAACTCCCAAAGCGTTTCGAGGCCATATTGCAGTCATTCAACGGAATGCCATTCGTAGTTGGACGTTGCTTCGCCCGACATGCGAGATCATCCTCATGGGAAACGACGAAGGCACCGCGGAAATCGCTGCGGAATTGGGCTTGCGGTACGTTCCAGATATCGCCCGCAACACTTTTGGGACGCCTCTCGTGAGTGATTTGTTCAACCAAGCTCAGCAATTGAGTGGTAACAACCTTTTCTGCTACGTGAACAGCGATATCATCTTGATGAGCGACTTCATGCAGGCGATACAGCGGGTTGTAGACCAAAAAAGTCGCTTCTTACTGGTGGGACACCGCTGGAACTTCGATGTAAAGGAGGTATTGGAATTCAAACCGGATTGGGAAGAGAAACTTCGAAGCCAAGTGAAAAAATGTGCCACGTTAGCTGGTGCGAACGCCATTGACTTCTTCGTCTTTCCTCGTGGTTTATTGGGGGAGATCCCCCCTTTTGCCATTGGTCGACCGGCCTGGGACAACTGGACGTTATATCGGGCTCGTGCCCTATCGGTGCCCTTGATCGATGCCACGCCAGTTGTGATGGCTGTCCACCAGAATCATGATTACTCTCACCTCCCGCAGGTGAAAGAGGGCCTCTGGAAAGGTGAGGAGCAATTCTGGAAAGGTGAGGAGCAATTGGCCAACATCAAACTGGCTGGCAGTGCAGCGCACGCATTTACACTGTTCGATGCGACGCATTTGCTTACGCCGCAAAAGCTGCGTCTAGCATACGATCTCGACCATCTGGTGAGACATTGCGAGACCCTTTCCATGTGGTATCCGTGGCTACCACTGAGATGGGTTCCGAAAGCACTAGAGATGTCCCGCCCGCTGCGGTCCAGTTTTGGGTTGACGCTGAGCTCTTGGCGTAAGGGCCGTGTATCTTCCCACTGAGGAGAGGGGGTGGTTGATGCAGGAGCCTTCGGGCAGTCATCTGCGACGGGTGCATAGGCGTCACAGAGCGGTTTATGGAGCAAGCCCACAAAGAGTGTGGGCTCGTTGGAGCACTGACGACATGGGCGTAGAACAGATGCTTGGGGGCGGCGAGCCGGGAACGCGGTTTCCGCCCGACCTTCCCTCACCGCCGGCAGGGATTTGACGCCAGTTTTGCCATGTTACTGTTCTCCAGGACTACCGAATGAACTATTCGAAGGATCAACGCAAAGAGGTTTTCCATCACGTATGAATACAACTGCAACCCCTCTCATTGAGAGTAGCTCGCCTGCAACTGGCGCAAGCGCAGACTACACTGTCGTTATTCGACCCAGCAAGGGCTTCTCAAAGCTAGATCTTGTGGCGCTTTGGGAGTTTAGAGAACTGTTCTACTTCCTTGTGTGGCGAGACGTCAAAATCCGATACAAGCAAACCATAATTGGGGCTGCATGGGCCATAATCCAGCCTGTGATGACCATGGTGATCTTTACGGTGATCTTTGGCAATTTCGCCAAGATACCTTCCGATGGTTTGCCGTACACAATTTTTAGCTATACAGCCCTCTTACCCTGGAACTATTTTTCCCAAGCCATTGCTCGCAGCGGTGACAGCCTTGTAGGTGATGCAAACCTGATAAAAAAGGTTTATTTCCCGCGTCTGATCATTCCTTTGGCTTCAGTCTCGTCACCCCTCGTTGACTTTTTCATTTCGTTTCTTGTCCTCCTCGCGATGCTAGCCTGGTTCGGTATTGCACCCGGTTGGGGCGTACTTGTATTGCCCTTATTTCTTGTCCTCGCGTTTATGACGGCGCTTGCCGTAGGATTGTGGCTATCACCTCTTAATGCCCGGTATCGGGACATCAGGTACGCAATCCCGTTCTTGATCCAACTTTGGATGTACGCGTCCCCAGTGGTTTATTCAGTGAGCCTGGTTCCAGAGAAGTGGCGCCCGATATTTAGCCTTAATCCCTTAGCCGGAGTGATTGAAGGATTTCGCTGGGCCCTACTGGGCAAGGGGGATCCGGCTATTGGGACAATAATGATCAGCGCATGTGTTGTGTTGATGTCGCTTCTAGGGGGAATGTTTTTCTTCAAGCGGATGGAGCGATATTTTGCAGATGTATTATGAACTTCACTTGACAGCTAATATGCTGCACGCGGGAGAGCCCAGGGCGACCAAATGATGTATAGAGGAAGACAGCCATAATGCGCAAGCGCTTGAAAGTCCTGGCATCGAAGTTTCTTTTCGCCCCTCTCGCCTGCCTGGTTCTGACTGTAGTTCTTATAGAACTTTTACTGCCGCTTCTGCATAGCCGGTTTGCTGGCTTCTTCAGGTTGAGCATCACCACAGCAAGCGTGAACAGGGACAACGCCCAACGTTTCTTCAGCTCCAAGACGTTTGACCCCGAGCTGGGTTGGGACAGCCAGACTACTACGCGCCACTATGCTGCCACAAAGCCGTACATTGCGCAGTCCTATGGTGACTCGTTTGTCCACGGCGACGAAGTCGGTCTGGAAGATACCTGGCAAGCGCACTTCGAACGACTGACTGGCGAAGCCATCTTGAATCTCGGTGTGGGCGGCTATGGCCTCGATCAAGCCGTGCTGAAGTTCGAGAAGTATGCGCGTCATTATCCGACGCGCATCGCGATGCTCGGGCTGTACCACCAGATGTTCCGACGAGCTTTATCGTATCATTCGTTCTACTACTTTGGGAACAACTTCACATTCGCCTTCAAGCCCATTTTCGTCAAGAGAGACGGGCAATTCGAGTTGATTCGACCTCCCTGCGCTGACGCGGCGTGCTTCATGGAGGTGTTGTCGAATCCCAATCACAAGGTATGGCAGTGGCTGGCACACTATGACTACTGGTACCAGACCAACAAGGAGAAACCGGTTCCGGGGTTTCCAAATACGATCAAATATATGCGTATACTACCTCAGATTCTGCGAGCGCGGTACGGACATCCAGGGGAGGAGAACTACTACTTCGTGAATACTGGTGCGCTCGATGTGGTCGAATACCTCATCGATCGGTTCGTGCGCGACAGTAGGGACATGGGCATGACGCCGGTATGCGTGATGTTGTATGCGCCCGCCGATCTACGGGTGATCAAGGACGGCATTCGGCTTGATGACGAGATGCTGAAGTTCCTGGAAGCGAGGGGCATCCTCTACGTGGATACAGCGCAATACATCCTTGCCCAGTATCGGCACGACGATCGCTTTAAGGCTCTCAGTGCACCCCAAGGGCACTTGAACAGTCGGGGTAACCTCATGGTGGCGGAGGCACTGGCCCAAGGGTTGGCGTCGATGGCCCTGCTTGGCTACTGGTAGGACCCAAGATAACGGCTGACTTCGTAGGCGTTACAAATCTCTATCCTGTAAATTCAACGCTCTACGAAGGCTCAACAGGTCCTATGAAACTTTGCGTACCTTTGTTTACTCCACCCGCTATAGAAGCTCTTGCCAGTGAGCCAATTTTGGCGAAGGTATTAGTAGTATCTCAAGGTAAGATACTGTTCATTGATAGGGCAAATTCGAGACAGCAATTCTTAGACACTGGTCTCCTATCTCTTAGGGAAGAGTCGTCTCATGAGCGACACCGCGATTCGAGTAGAAAAACTCTCCAAAAAGTACAGCCTTGGGGCGGTAAAGGCCCATCACACTACCTTACGTGACCACTTGGTTGGGGGTATAAAGTCTCTCTTTAAGAAGGAACTACGCCCTTCCCAAGATGCGAGCATTTTTTGGGCCCTCAAAGCCGTTTCTCTCGAAATCAAGCCGGGTGAAGTCGTTGGGATCATCGGTCGAAACGGTGCCGGTAAAAGCACGCT
>Ga0075421_100006518_pt1 | contig 14256 bp, 11 predicted proteins | sample SoiMetdeltSBSDD5_FD_75292 | JGI IMG/M metagenome (GOLD analysis project Ga0075421, IMG submission 75292) | Bulk soil microbial communities from a Populus tree surrounding site in Tennessee, USA - Soil MetaG P. deltoides SBSDD5 | ecosystem: Environmental > Terrestrial > Soil > Tree plantation...
GGGCAACGTGGGTGCGGCATTGGTGACGGTGCAGGTGCAGAACACGCCGGTCGAGCTGACGCCGCACTTCGTCACGTTTGACGGCGTGGACGACAACGTGCGCGTGGCCGACGCCGCCGCGCTCAGCTTCGGCAACGGGACGCTCGACACCCCGTTCACGCTGGAAACGTGGCTGCGGCCCGACCAGGTGAACGGCCGGCACCAGCTGCTCGGCAAATCGAGCGAGTATCGCGTGGCGATCATTTACGGCACGCTGATGGTCAACCTGGTGGACGAGAGCACGCACAGCGGGGCAGAGGTGTCGACGTTCAGCGTCGATCTCTCGGCGCTGGTGGGCACGTGGCATCACCTGGCTGTGACCTACGACGGACGCGGCGGGGCGGCGGCAGCGGATGGCATCACGGTCTATCTGGACGGGACCGCGCTGCCGGTCTTCCGCTCGACGGGCGCCGGCTACGTGGCGATGGAGAATCTCACGGCGCCGCTGTCCGTCGGGCACGAGAGCGACCAATGGAACCAGTTCGCCGGCGCGCTCGACGAAGTTCGCGTCTGGAATATCCTGCGCACCCCGGCGGAACTCGCCGCGACGCGGAACAGCGAGCTCGCGGGCACCGAGCCGGGCCTGGTCGCTTACTGGCGCTTCAACGAGGGCAGCGGCCTCACCAGCACGGACGACTCCCCGGCCTCGAACGGGGCGACCTTGGCGACCGCCACGATGTGGGCCCCCAATGGCCCGCTGGCGCCCGCACCCTGACGGCCGGGCACCAGCCGGCCGTCCTCACGCAGCACTGATCGGCGCCGCCCGAAACGGGCGGCGCTTGAAATCCATAAAAGAAAGTCCTCAAAATCGCAGACTAACCTGCAGCCCCTGGTATCGCCGGGGCAGCAGTTTCGACACAATCGGCCAGTAAATATAAGCAAAGAAAAAGCTTGCTGCACCGGCGCTCCGCGGGCCCGGGTTCGGATTGGCGTTTGCTGACGTTCTTGCGAGCCCTCCAAGTGCCCCTGCGAGTGCCTTAGAACGGGTTAGCCAGGATTGCCGCCGCGGGAAAGACCGGGAAGCGGTCAGCAGGGCCTGCCGCCGGGCCTCCGTGCAGCCGACACGAGGTCCGTGGATACCGGATGGCACGAGCCAGAGGCTCCGGGCTCGCTGGTCGGCAGTCGCACTCACAACCCGCGTGTGAGTGAAAGGGCGGAGCTGTACCGTACGGTTTGAGACGCACGCTGGACAGGATGAGGACCTTGCGTTGACGAACGCGACACGCTCGATGCCGGCGGCACGAGCCAGCCGATCGCATGTGGCCCTGATGATTCGGACGGTGCTCACACATCCGGTCGTCATGATGCTGAAGCGCTACGCGCGTGAGGTGCGCTGGAGCATCGCCGGTTCCGGAGTCCGGAATCCCGCCATCCCGCGCCAGGTCAGATCCGTGCTGTTCGTCTGCCTCGGTAACATCTGTCGAAGTCCGTTTGGTGCGTTGCTCGCGGAGCGCTTGTTCCGGGAGGCTGGAAAGGGCGATATCAAGTGTTCGTCGGCGGGTATCCGGGCTTCGCAGGCAGCGCGATCGCCCGCTGACGCCGTGGCGGCTGCTCGCTCCTACGGCATTCGTTTGGACGATCACGTCCCCAGGCAGCTCCTTCGCGATCTCGTCGCCGCGCACGATGTCGTCATGGTGATGGAGGCATCGCAGCAGCAGCAGCTCCAGGCCACGTATCCCGAGTTTCGAGACCGTTTCCTGTTGCTGCCCCTGCTCGACGACTCGCCGGCCGGGGCCTATGAACGCTGCAATCTCCCCGACCCGTTCGGACAACCGATCGAAGTGTTCGAAGCGTGCTATGCCCGCATCGATCGCGTGTTGCGCAGGTGGGTGTCCGCGGTGAATCCGATTGAAAGATCGGCGTGAGTAGGAACGCACGGGTCCGTACGTTCATCGGAAACGCGATCGCGTTGATGATCGCCCTCACGATCGCTCTCGCGATCGGAGAGCTTGCGCTGCGAGCGGCGGTGACGCTGCCGCTGCGGCGGGTACTGCCCGAGATCAGATATGACCGTCACCCGGTCCGTCACTTCACGCTGCGGCCCAATCAGACCGCGTACTCATTCGGGGCTACAGCGTCGGTCGACGGTCAGGGATTCCGCACGAATGGCAGGGCGGGCGGCAGCGCCGGCGGCGCGAGGGTTCTGGCTCTCGGCGACTCCTTCACATTCGGCATGGGTGTTCGCGACGAGGAGACGTGGCCCGCCCGGTTGGAGGCTCGCCTGCAAACCCTGCTCGACCGGCCGATCGCCGTCACGAACGCCGGCACGATCAGCTACGGCGTCTATCAGGAGATGGACCTGCTGCGGACGGCGGGTTTGGCGATCGCTCCGGATATCGTCGTACACGGACTGTACTGGAACGACTTCATGAACGACGGTCCGCCCTCCGCGACCGCTCCGAATGTGGTGACGTCGCGAGGATACCTGGCGTGGGATCTTCCTGACGACACTCGTGGCGCGCTGCCGAAGCTGCTGTCGTGGGCCTCGACGCGCTCCGCCCTCCTGTTCGCGCTGCGCCAAACGATTCTGCAGAGCGGCCTGCTCCCGCGCGAGCAGTCGGCTTACGGTGACGCCTACGCGAGATTTCTCGAGCGTGGTCTCACCGACGAGGAGTGGCAGCCGATCGAGCGGTTTTACCGCGAGCTGCTGGCACTCGGGCGGGAGCGCGGCTTCCGCATCTTCGTCGTCGTCATGCCGGTCAACGACATTGTCGCGCTGCCGGCAGCTTCGAGCCATCCGTACCCCCGAGCGGCAAGAGCGCGTCTCACCGCGCTGGGAGTACCGCATCTCGATGCCTTCTCGCTCTGGGAGCGGGGCAAGGCTGATGTCGACGATATGTTTCTGCCGCAGGGGTCCGACTCGCACCTGAACGCGAAAGGGTACGGCGCTCTCGCGATGGCTGTGGCCGACGCGCTCGGCTCGAATCCCGAGCTGCGCGCCACGCTCCTGGCGCAGTCGTCGGCGAGCAGTACGCACTGATGATCGAAACACCGTTTTACTTTTCCGGCGACGACTCGGCGTTGTTCGGCGTACTCCACGAGGCGCCGGCACGGTCCGGCCGGTCGGCCTTCGTGTTTTGCCACCCGTTTGGCGAAGAGAAGCTGTGGTCGCACCGGGTCTATGTCGCATTCGCGCGCGCGCTCGCCGCGGCCGGCCATCCCGTCCTCCGCTTCGACTACGCGGGCAATGGCGACAGCGATGGCAGCTTCAGCCGCTCCTCACTTGCCACCGCCATCGCAGACGTTCGCGCCGCGGTGGGCGAAGCCCGCCGCCGCTCCGGCGTGCACGCGGTTTCGCTGTTGGGCCTTCGACTTGGCGCAACGATCGCGAGTCTCGCCGCTGACGAGCTCGGTGATATCGATCGCCTCGTCCTGTGGTCGCCGATCGTCGACGGCTCGCGCTACATGCAGGAGCTGCTTCGCATCAACCTCACGACACAGATGGCCGTGTACAAGGAAATACGCCGTGATCGCGAGGCGCTGGTGGCCGCACTTCGCGCCGGTGAGACGGTCAACGTCGACGGCTACGAGATGTCGTTGAACATGTTTGAGCAGGTGTCGGCCGTCAAGCTTGCGGACACGCCGAAGCGCTATGCTGCGCCTTGTCTGATCGCGCAAATCGATCGCCAGCCCGGGCGCCCAATGCCGGAGCTCACCCGGCTTGCCGAGCGGTATGCCAACGCCTCGATCATCGTCGCGCAAGAAGAGCCCTTCTGGAAGGAGATCGCGCGGTTCTACGATCGGGCACCGTCGCTCTTCGACGAGACGAACAAGTGGCTCGGCGCGGCGAACGCCGCCGCCACGATTGCGCCGACCGCATGACGATGCCGGAGAATCGCGGCGGCGACGCTATGAGCGACGGGTTGCGGCTGGACCATGTGGCCGTCGCCGTTCGTTCGGTCGAAGCGGCCGCAGACCGGCTGGGTAAGCTCCTGGGCTACACGCCGAGAACGGAGAAGGTGACGAACACCCGGCAGCAGGTGAACGTGCTGTTCCTGTGCAAGCCCGGATCGCTCGATATCAAATTGATCGAGCCATCGAGTGAGGAGTCGCCGCTGTGGAAGTTCGTGAAGACCGGCGGCGGCCTGCACCATCTCTGTTTCCGAGTGCCCGACGTGCAGTCGGCGTGCGACGAGATGGCGGCGCGCGGTGTGCGCGTGATCGCGCCGCCGCAACCGGGCGAGGCATTCGACGACCAGCTGATCGCCTTCCTGTATCTCGGTCTGGGTCTCAATGTCGAAGTCATTGACACCGACGAGCGGCGTGCGCGCATTGTCTCGTCCGAACCTGAGGATTTGCCCTAGCGTCATGAAGTCGTCGACACCGAAACAAACACCCGTCACGTTCGTCAACCGCCAGGGGCTCACGCTCTTTGGAGTTCTGGAGGAGCCCGCCGGCGCTCCGTCCACCGACATCGCCGTGTTGCTGCTCAGCCCTGGTGTCAAGATGCGCGTCGGTCCTCAGGGTTTGTACCGGCGAATCTCGCGAGAGCTCGTGGCACTCGGACTGCCCGTGCTGCGCTTTGACTTCTACGGCCTCGGCGACTCCGAGGGAGCGCTGCCGGAAGAACTGCTTCGCGACGTCTACAACCACATCGAAGTCGGGCGTTTCGTCGACGACACCGTCGACGCCATGGACTGGATGCAGAAGACGCGCGGCACGAAGCGTTTCCTCCTGTCGGGGCTCTGCGGCGGCGCGATCACCGCGCTGCTGGCCGGAGAGCGTGATTCCCGTGTCGCTGGATTGTTCGGGATCGGCCTGACCGCGGTACTCGCATCGCGCGCGGCCGATGCATCCAGGTACATGACGGAGGGCCAGGTCAAGGACTGGCGAGGCGCCTACGCGCGCAAGCTCCTGAATCCGAAGGCCTGGTATCGGCTGCTCACGCTTCAAAGCGACAACCGCTTGATTGGCCGGATCGTTGGTCAAGCGTTCCGTCAATACGTGCTGCGCCAGTCCGCGGCGCCGCCGCCGGCCGCGCCGCCGGCTGACGACAACGCGAACCCGCGCTTCCCATCGGCGTTCTTCCGCATGCTCTCGAGCAAACGGCCGATGCTGCTGGTCTTCGGCGGATCAGATCGGCTCCAATGGGAGTTCGAGGAAAAGTTCGTGGCTCGGCATCGCGAGAGGCTCGCGTCGATGCCGCCGTTCTACCAGGTGCACGTGGTTCCCGACGCCAATCACGTGCTGTCGACTGACGCATGGCAGCGCGAGATGCTCGATGTCACGCGCACCTGGCTGCGGCGTCACTTTTCGAGAGACGTGGCGCGCGAGGCCGTCGCGGCCTCGGCATGATCGCTGCCTCGTGATCGGGAATCCCGTGGCGAATGTTTCGGGCGAACTCGCCCTGTAAGGCTCTTCCCTGATGCAGTCACAACCGTCTAGCACAGCGTTCGATGCGATCGTCATCGGATCGGGAATCAGCGGGGGCTGGGCCGCGAAGGAGCTGACCGAGCTGGGTCTGAACGTACTCCTGCTCGATCGAGGTCGCCAGGTCGAGCACCTGCGGGATTACCCGACAGCCACGCTTCAACCGTGGCAGTACCGCCATCGCGGGCTGTTCACGCGTGAGCAGCGGCAGACCCATCCAGTCCAGCGACGGGCAGGTCCATTCACCCCGCTCAATGCACACTTCTGGGTGAACGATCTCGAGTCGCCGTATACCGAACGGCAGCCGTTCTCCTGGTTCCGAGGCTATCAGCTCGGTGGCCGCTCGCTCACCTGGGGTCGTCAGAGCTACCGCCTGAGTCCGATGGACTTCGAGGGCAACGCCCGTGAAGGCGTTGCCGTCGACTGGCCGATCCGCTACCAGGATCTCGAGCCCTGGTACGCGCATGTCGAGCGCTTCGCCGGCATCAGCGGATCGCGCGACGGGCTCGCGCAACTGCCGGATGGCGAGTTCCTGCCGCCGATGGCCATGAACTGCGTCGAGGAGTCGTTCACGAAGGCGGTACATTCGCGCTTCGGCGGCCAGCGCTCCGTGATCATCGGCCGCACCGCGAACCTCACGCAGCGGCATCAGGGTCGCGGTCAGTGCCTGTATCGCAACCAGTGCTCACAAGGCTGTCCCTTCGGCGCCTACTTCAGTACTCAGTCGGCGACGCTGCCCGCGGCACAGGCCACCGGCCGGTTGACGCTGCGGACAAACGCCATCGTGACCGAGGTGGTGTACGACCGTGACCGCCGCCGCGCCCGGGGTGTTCGCGTGCTCGACGCCGTCGACAAGACCACGCAGGATTACAGCGCTCGTCTCGTATTCTTGTGTGCGTCGACACTGAACTCGGCGTGGGTCCTCATGAACTCGGCGACAGATGTCTGGCCGGAGGGTCTCGGCAGCAGCAGCGGCGAGCTCGGGCACAACGTGATGGATCATCATGCCCGCGTCGGCGCCAGCGGACTCGTTGCCGGCTTCGAGGACAAGTACCATTCCGGGCGTCGCCCGAATGGTGTGTACATCCCGCGGTATCGCAACGTTGGCAACGACCGTCGCGACTACGTCCGCGGCTTCGGCTACCAGGCGTCGGCGAGCCGGATCGGGTGGCAGCGCAACATCGCCGAGTATGCGTTCGGGGCCGAACTCAAGGAGGCGCTGAGCGAACCCGGGCCGTGGGTCATGGGGATGATCGGCTTCGGTGAGACGCTGCCGCACCATGACAATCGTGTCACGCTGGATCGGAGCCGGCGTGACAAGTGGGGACTGCCGGTGCTCGCGATGGATTGCCGTATCCGCGACAACGAGCAGGCCATGCGCACCGACATGATGAACGACGCTGCCGAGATGCTGGAAGCGGCAGGCGCCACGAGCATTCGGTCCTTCGATGAGTACTACGAGTTCGGGTCGACCATCCACGAGATGGGCGCCGCGCGCATGGGACGCGATCCAAAGACGTCGGTGCTCAACGGATTCAACCAGGTGTGGGACGCGCCCAACGTGTTCGTCACCGACGGCGCGTGCATGACCTCGTCTGCCTGCCAGAACCCATCGCTCACCTATATGGCGCTGACGGCGCGCGCCGCGCACTATGCCGTCGAAGAACTGAAGCGCGGAAATCTGTAGTCATGGCAATCAATCGCAGAACCTTACTGAAAGGCGCCGGCGCGCTAATCGGTCTCGGCACCGTCAGCGGCGGGGTGGCATGGTGGTGGAATAGCCCCGAGTTCGCCGACCTCTCGAACTGGACCGGCTTCTCTGCCGACGACGTCGCGCTGCTCAACGAGATCGCGGAATCGATCATCCCGGCCACGAACACACCGGGAGCCAAGGCAGCGGACGTCGGTGCCTTCATGGCCATCGCGGTAACGGAATGCTTCGACCCGCCGGAGCAGGCGGCATTCGTCGCCGGGCTGCGCCGCATCGAGTCGCTGAGCGTCGACCGTTACGGCCGGAGCTTCCGATCGATCAGCGCGGCTGAACGCAGCACGGTGCTCGCGGGAATCGAGCGCGAGCGGCGGCGTCGTGAGCTCTGGAATCGAGGCGAGCGGGGGCTGAGGATACTCGCCCGGCGAATCTACCTCGGGCCGCCACTGGTGCAGGTCGCCCACTACTTCACGATGATGCAGGACCTGACCGTGAGGGGGTACTTCACCTCGAGGCTCGGAGCCACCGAGACGTTGCGCCACAGGCCCGTTCCTGGCGACTACAACGGTGCGCTGCCGTATCGAAAAGGCGACCGGGCGTGGTCGTTATGAGCCGCACGTCATGAAGCGCCTTCGTGCCCTCGTGCGGCTTGGTTGGCAACTCGCCGCAATCGGCGTGATTACATTCGGTCTGGCGGAGGTGACCGTCAGGGCCTGCCGCTATTTCGCACCCTCCTTGCTCCCGTCGATCATCTTTTACGATCAGTCCTACAACCGCTACCGGGGACGCGCCGGCGCGCTTGACTACGGATTCCGCCTGAACTCCGCGGGCTTCAAAGATGTGGAGTTCACAGAGACGAAGGCCGCGGGTACGTATCGAGTCGTGGCCCTCGGCGATTCGTTCGCCTTTGGCGTCGTCCCCTACGAGCACAACTACCTCACGCTGCTCGAACAGCGGCTGAACGACTCGGGCCGGCGCACCGAAGTGATCAACATGGGGATCCCGGGTATCGGACCCCAGGACTATCTGGCGGTGCTCGCCAACGAAGGGGTTCGTCTCAAGCCGGATATGGTCCTCGTCTCGTTCTTCGTGGGCAACGATTTCGCCGAGACGATGCGCCTGCGCACCAGACTGCACCAGTTCTCTGATTTCCTGGCCCTCATCAAATACGTCGTCGACAGTCACACGAAGTTCGCCGGCCAGCAGATTCACGTGAATCCGCAATACGACGACAACGCTCCGTACTTCAGCGAAGGTACGTTCATCAAGGTTGCCGCGGAGCGCAGCTGGATATTCAGGAGACCGCCGACGTACGAGCAGGCATTCTCGGACGCCGTGAACTACCTGGTGCAGATCAAAGATCTCTGCACCCGGAACAACATCGCGCTGAGTGTGGCCATCATTCCCGATGAAATTCAAGTCACCCCGGATCTGCAGACGAGAGTGCTCGACGCTCTTTCGCTTCGGCCGAACGACTTGGATTTCACGGGTCCTGGCAGGTTTCTCACCGGGCAGCTACGGCAGCACGACATCGATGCAATCGACTTGCTGCCCGGCTTCGCGAACAAGGCTGGACAGCTGAGGCTGTACAAGCCCCTGGACACTCACTGGAATATCGCGGGGAACAAGCTGGCGGCCGAGCTCCTGGAGCAGCACCTTGCGAAGCGTTTCAGCCTCGGTGCTGGAACCAAGTAGCAGTGTGCGGAATTTGCGGGAGAGCCACGTGACGAAGGCGATGTGCCTTGGTCACGTGGTCAGAACTGGCAGTGCCTCAGAACCCGACGATACGAAGCCCGCTTGGCGGTGCAGGCGCACCACCACCGGAGCCGCCCGTCGGGGCTCCTCCCGTATCGACACCAGGTACGCGGGGGCCGGCGTAAGCGCCCAGTTCCCCGCCGGTCGAGGACGCGGTTCTGGCCGGATGGCCGGCCGCGACACGGAAGTTGCCGCCTGCACGATCCACGAATGGCGAACTGGTGAACACGACGCTGTTCGTATCACGCCCCGTCGCCGACTTCCAACCGTTGAAGTTGTTGTTGTACTCGATGCCGTTGAAGCCGAACTGCGGAACCGCTCCGCCTTTGTAGTAGCCGTTGTAGTTCAGCACCTGTGGCAGTGATGAAATCTCGCCGAAATCGGTGCCGCGTCCGAACGGCCCGGGCGAAACGTCGATCAGGTTGTCGCGCATGGTGACGTTTGGACCGACACCCTGCGAGCGGGCGTAGATTCCGCCCTTGGAGTTGATGCTGCTGCCATTCAAGCGTGCGACCGTGTTGTGGTGAATGTTCAGATTGCGCGCAGGAGTGGTCTCGCTCGAGAGCATGATGCCCGCGCTGTCCGGCAGGTCGATGCACAGGTTGTACTGCACGGTGGTGATGGTGTTCGCCTCCACCGCATTGAATCGGAAGCACGACGACGCGCCTCTGATGATGCCGTACTGAATCGTGCCGTAGTTCCACATCGTGTTGTTGTTCGCCGAGCCCTTGAAGAAGATTCCGTCATGGAGGTTGGTGATCTCGAAGTGCTCGATCAGCACGTTCAGATCGCCGTATTGATCGCTGAACAGGGCAGGCTGCGGTGTGGCCGATCCGGCCGGATTGTTGACGAAGTCATAGACTCTGAAGTTGCTGAGAACGGTATCTCGCGCGGCGTTGGGCCGGTAGACGACGCAGTTCGAGGCGCACGTCAGCGTGGTGCCCTTGATGACGAAGTTTCGGAAATGAATACCAACGGAGTTCTCGGGACGGATGACGCCCGAGTCTTCGCGCATGTAGGCTCTCGCCATGTCGACGTAGAAGCCGTCGAACGTGATGTAGTTGCGGCCATTCACGCCAACCATCGGCGCGCCGTTGCCAGACCCGACGCCGTTCACGATGATCGGCGCCCCGCCGTTATGCCGGAGCTCGGTTCTATTGGGATTGGTCTCGACGTTCGGCAGGACCACGGCGGCGTATCTGGTCACGTACACGATGCGGTTGTTGTCCGCTGTTCCCGAGTTGACCGGTTGAAACACCGGCTGGCGGCTATTGGCAGTCGTGGGAAGGTCCACGCTGATGCCAGGCATGAGGCCGACGACATCGCCGGCGACGGGAAGCGCCAGGCACTGTGCCATGTTCCACGGATCGGCAAGCGTCCCGGCGCCGTTGCTGCTCAGTGACCGTGACGGATTGCAGTAATGGTTTGGCGGCCCGTAGGTGTCCTGACGGTACTCGCTCAGGTCCATCGCTGCGACCGGCGCACCGAGACCAACTACCAGTAGCACTCCCACGAGGATCCGCGTCGTTCTCATCGCTATCTCCCACGCGTCCGGAAGGCACTCGGGGCGCCGATGCTCACTTCCGTTCTTCCGCGCCAAATTTAAACACAACCCAACGTAATTACTCGGTCTGGCCACTTGAAGGCCCGCGCTCGGGGAGCTCCGTCGGCCGGATTCTCACCTGCTTCGAAACGCGCTTTTTCTGCTGTGAGGACAGTGGCCATACGCAAAAACCGTCATGGCCGTAGCGCCCTATCTGCATGATCAAGGCCATCGGCTTTCTACCAAGTTTGGCCCGCTCGCGGCATGTTAAACGACACTTCTGTAGCCATCCTTTACAGGAATGAGCGTTTCTCCCGGCGAACGAAGAGCGCACGGGCTGCGAGCCCGTGTCGACGGAACGACAGGCCGGGGGTCGCCGCCGTCCCCGTTCGTGCCGAAGAACGGATCAGCAGTCTCATCCGTGGTAGTCGCCGACTTCAATGACTTTCCTCCGTCGCACGCTCGTACCCTCGCCGGAATTGCACGGGACTGCTCGATCCGCGCAGAGCAACAGTGTGTGGAAGCTCTGGCGGACGATTTGCTTCAACAGACGCGAAAGCCCTTATGAATGCACGGAAGAGCCACGTCGCCGTGTGCGTCGTGCCGGAAGCCCCGGGCAGTCTCGCGTTCGTCGGTGATCCGGCGCGACCACTGCTCACTGCGACATGACTCGATCCGAACGACTGCGGTACACCATCAAGAACATCGTCGCCCACGGCTTGTATTACGTCGGCCTGCTGCAGATCCTCCAGGCCGTGAAGCTTCGGAAGAAGGCGGTCGTCCTGATGTACCACCGCGTCCTCACCGCGGATGAATCCCGTCAGACGGCGTCCCATCCCGCTCTCATCGTCGAGCGCGAAACGTTCGCCCGGCAGATGGCCCTGCTCAAGAAGCGTTTCGCCGTCCTGTCGATCGAGGAGTTCGCCGAGCGGCTCGAGAACAATCGCCCGCTGCCTCCCTCGGCTTGTGTCGTGACGTTCGACGATGGGTGGAAGGACAACTTCAGCAACGCCCTTCCGATCCTGCGCGCGCACGACCTGCCATCGCTGGTGTTCCTGCCGTTCGACTACATTGGCAGCGGCGCGCTGTTCTGGCAGGAAACGCTCGTGCACCTGCTGATGCGCGTGGTCGACGAAACGCGGCGCGATCCATCACGTCGCGGCGAGTTCACTGCGCTACTCGACCCGGTTGGCCTTGCCTGGTTGCTCGATTCCGACGAGCGCGAGCTCCGGCCACGCATCATCGAAATGGTCAGCGCGAAGAAGCAGCTCGGCCGGGAACGCCTCGACTCGCTCGCGCGACAGCTGGCCACGGTGCTGGATGTTCGACTCGATCAGCTCTCGGACGTGGACGGCTTCATCGATTGGTCCCAGGTCGAGGAGATGCGCCGTCATCGCGTCTCATTCGGCGGTCATGGCATCAAGCACCATCTCCTGACGATGGTCAGCGGCGAGTGCGCCGATGACGAGATTCATGGCTCGAAGGACGCGTTGGAGCGCCGTCTCCAGCCAACGGTGGCCACGTTCTCGTACCCGAACGGCTACCACACGCCGGAGATTGCGACCAAAGTCAGGAAAGCCGGGTACGCGCTTGCGTTCATCGCAACGGGAGGCTGGGTCGAGCGCGGCGACGATCGGTGGACGATCAAGCGCGTCAACATCCACCAGATGGTGACCGACACCTCTCCCATGTTCCTCGCCCGGCTCGTGGGTCTGTTCTGATGTCGTCCGACGCCAACCTCGAGCCAGTCGTCTCCGCCGATTCGGCACCGGAGAAACGCACCGGAGGCGCCTTCGCGACGGTGCTGAAGAACGTGACCTCCAACTGGGCCTCGCTGGTGGTCAACACGATCGTCTCGTTCGTGCTGGCCCCGATCGTCGTCCACAGCCTGGGGAGTGTGTACTACGGTATCTGGACGCTCGTGACGCAGTTCACGGGCTATCTGTGGCTGCTCGACTTCGGCGTGCGGGAGTCGGTCATCAAGTACGTCGCCGAGTACCACGCGTCAGGACAGGACGACCGGCTTCAGTCCACGATCGGCAACGCGATCTCGGTGTATCTGGCGGTCACGCTGGCGGCATTCGCGGCGATCGCGGCGCTGTCAGTCGCACTGCCGTATCTCTTCAACATCCCGGCCGAAACCGCGACTGCGGCGCAGTGGACGGCGTTCCTGGTCGGTACGACGGTCGCACAGAGTTTCCTGAGCAACGTCTTCGTCGGCGTGCTCATGGGCCTGCAGCGCATCTACCTGGTGGCGCGCACCGGAATCCTGTTCGCGGTCGTCCGCGCGATTGCGATATTCGTGCTGCTCCGCGCCGGCTACGGGATCGTGGCGCTCTCGGTCCTCCAGCTGGTCCTGAGCCTGATCTCAGGCCTGATGGTGTTCCATCTGTGCCGCGTGTACCTGCCCACGGTGTCGTTCCGGCCCGCCCGGCCGGTGCGAGACGAAGTACGCCGTCTCCTCAACTACGGCAAGTACGTGCTGCTGGCCAATATCGGCGACAAGATCGCGTTCATGACCGACGGCATCGTCATCGGCGCGTTTCTCCCGATTGCGATGCTCACACCCTACGCGATCGCCGGCACGCTGATCGCGCAGATGCGTTCGGTGGTGATCGCGATGTCGTCGATCTTCAACCCGCTCACGAGTGCATTGCAGTCGGAGAAGCGCTCCGACCAGCTTGCGTCGGTCGTGATTGCCGGCTGCAAGGCGGCGATGCTGGTGGGCATGCCCATTTGCATCGGCTTCATCACGCTCGGCCAGCGTTTTGTCGAGCTCTGGATGGGACCGACGTATGCCGCGACCGCCGGGCAGATCCTGATGGTGCTGTCGCTCGGATACATCGTCGGCTCACCGTATCAGACGATTTCCGGGATGTTCTACGGGCTGGGAGAGCACCGGCGCATCGCCATCCTGCGCATCGTCGAGGGCGCGGTGAACCTGGCACTGAGCATGACGCTGAACCAGACGTTGGGTCTCGTCGGGGTCGCCCTCGGCACCGCCATTCCACACGTGATCATCGTCGGCGTCGTCCTGCCGCGAATGTTGCCGCAGTTGTTTGCAGTACGGCTGCGTGATTACTACGCGGCGGTGTATCTCAAGCCTTTCGCTGCATCCGTTCCCTTCGCCCTGACCTGCTGGATGATCGCGCAGGCGATCGTCCCAGCTTCTCTGGTGAGCTTCTTCGCCTGGGGCCTGGTCAGCCTGGCGACCTATGCCATTCCATGCTGGCTGATTGCGTTGAGCGCGAGCGAGCGTGCGCATATCCTCGAGGCTCTCGCTCGGAGACTTCCGCGTCTCCTGCCCGCTGCGGCGGCCGGTGGGGTTCCACGTGGATAGGCCGGCACCGGTCGCGAACACGGGCGCCTGCGCGCGCATCCTGTATTGCGAAAGCAATGTCGACGGGACGATCGGAGGCTCGCATTACTGCCTCCTGCATCTTGTCGAGCGTCTGGATCGCGCCGAGTTCGAGCCGATTGTTCTGTTCTATGAAGAGCACGCACTGCTCCCGAGGTTTCGCGCGGCGGCGGAGACGATCCTGTATCCGCGGCCACGTCCGACACGCTGGGGGGCCGGGGTCAGCGGCGTGTGGTCGCTGCCCGTGCGCCTGCTTCGTCAGGCGTTCAACGTCGCACGTTATGTGCAGACCGTGGCGAAGCAGGTCATCTTTCTGAGGCGCCATCGCATCGCGCTGGTGCATCAGAACAACTCGATCACCCGGCACCACGATTGGATGTGCGCGGCGCTCATCGCCGGTGTGCCCTGCATCGCGCATGAGCGGGGCATCAGCACCGCGTACACGCCGCTTGATCGGTTCTTCGCCCGCCGCCTGGTGACGGT
>Ga0075421_100006524_pt1 | contig 14250 bp, 27 predicted proteins | sample SoiMetdeltSBSDD5_FD_75292 | JGI IMG/M metagenome (GOLD analysis project Ga0075421, IMG submission 75292) | Bulk soil microbial communities from a Populus tree surrounding site in Tennessee, USA - Soil MetaG P. deltoides SBSDD5 | ecosystem: Environmental > Terrestrial > Soil > Tree plantation...
CAACGTGAACCTGAGCGTGGACCTGATCACGCCGATCGCCATGGACAAGGGGCTGCGCTTCGCCATCCGCGAGGGCGGCCGCACGGTCGGTGCCGGCACCGTGGCGGAGATCATCCAGTAGGACGGAAGGCCCGCTCCTCCCGGAACCCCGGGACGGAGGCAGGGCGGGTTCTTTGAGGAACGAAGGGAGCAGGACGCAGGACCATGCTGAACGAGAAGATTCGCATCAGCCTGAAAGCATACGACCATCGCGTCCTGGATCAGTCGACCACGGAGATCGTGGCGACGGCGAAGCGGACGGGCGCGCGCGTCGCGGGGCCGATTCCCCTGCCGACGAAGATCAACAAGTACACCGTCAACCGCTCGCCGCACGTGGACAAGAAATCCCGCGAGCAGTTCGAGATCCGCACGCACAAGAGGCTGCTCGACATCCTCGAGCCGACCTCGCAGACGGTGGATGCGCTCATGAAGCTCGACCTCCCCGCAGGCGTGGAAGTCGAGATCAAGGCGTTCGAGAAGGAACGGCGGTGAGGTGGGCGTGGTCGAGGGGCTGATCGGCCGGAAGGTGGCGATGACCCAGGTCTTCGGGGCGGAGGGGGACACGATCCCCTGCACCGTCCTGAAGGCGGGGCCTTGCGTCGTCGTGGGCAAGCGCGAGCCGGCGCGGGACGGCTACGAGGCGGTGCAGCTCGGGCTGGTCGAGCCGGGGAAGACGCGCGGCGTGTCGAAGGCGATGGCCGGCACGTTCAAGAAGTCGGAGCTGCCGCCGATGCGCCGCCAGAAGGAGTTCCGGATCCTGCCCGGTGGCGACCCGCCGGCCGTCGGGGACAAGGTCCTGGCCTCGCTCTTCAAGCCGAAGGACCGCGTGGACATCATCGGCGTCTCGAAGGGGAAGGGATTCCAGGGCGTCATGAAGCGCCACCATTTCCGCGGGGGCGCGGCGAGCCACGGCTCGATGTTCCACCGGGCCCCCGGATCGATCGGGTCCTCCGCCTACCCGTCGCGCGTCTTCCCCGGCATGCGCATGGGCGGGCGGATGGGGGGCGATCGGGTGACCGTGAAGAACCTCGAGGTGCTGCGAGTGGACGAGGAGAACAACCTCCTCGTCGTGCGCGGCGCGGTGCCGGGCGCCGCCGGGGCGTACCTGGTTGTGAGGCGCTCACGCGCGCCGATCAAGATCCGCCAGACGCAGGTCCAGGCGGCCCCCAAGTCGGGCGCCAAGACCGCCGCCAGGACCGCCGCCAAGGCGGCGGCGAAGAAGTAGGAGAGGACGAGAGCATGGCCAGGCTGTCGGTCGTCAATCTGCAGGGCAAGGAGATCAAGGACCTCGATCTGCCGGACGAGGTCTTCGGCTCCCCGCTCAAGGACCACCTGATCTACGAGGCGGTCCTGGCCTACCGCGCCGCGGGGCGCGCGGGAACGCACGCCACGAAGAACCGCTCCGACGTGAGGGGCGGCGGCAAGAAGCCGTGGAAGCAGAAGAAGACCGGTCGCTCGCGGCACGGGTCGATCCGGTCGCCGATCTGGAGGGGAGGCGGCACGGTGTTCGGGCCCCAGCCCCACAGCTACGACTACAACTTCCCCCGCGGCAAGCGGCACGGGGCGCTGCGTTCGGCCCTGTCGGCGAAGGTGCGGGACGGCAAGCTGCTCGTCGTCGAGGGGCTCCAGCTGGGAGAGCCCAGGACCGCCGAGCTGGTGAAGCTGATGCAGGGCCTCGGCGTGAAGGGATCGGCGCTCCTGGTCGACGAGCCGGGAAACCGCCACCTCGAGCTCTCGGCGCGCAACCTTCCCCGGGTGAAGGCCACCCTGAGCACGGCGCTGAACATCGTGGACCTGCTGGAGCACGAGACGGTGGTCCTCACCGAGGCGGCCGCCGGCCGCGTGGCGGAGGTGCTGAAGCCATGAAGCGTCCGGACCAGATCATCATGGCGCCGCTCATCACCGAGAAGACCACCCTGCTCAAGGAGAAGGGGCCGGTCCTGGCGTTCCGCGTCGACCGCAGGGCCAACAAGGTGGAGATCCGGCAGGCGGTCGAGGCGCTCTTCAAGGTGAAGGTGGCCCAGGTGCGCACCCAGAAGGTGCACGGAAAGATGAAGCGGGTCGGACGCTTCGAGGGGAAGCGACCGGACTGGAAGAAGGCCTACGTGACACTCAAGCCCGGCCAGAAGCCGGTTGAGTACTTCGAGGCGGTGTAGAGACCATGGGAATGAAGAGCTTCAACCCGACGACGCCGAGCCGGCGGTTCACGTCGATCACGACGTTCGACGACATCACGTCGTCGCGGCCGCACAAGCCGCTGACCGTCGGCAAGAAGCGCACCGGGGGCCGCAACAACATCGGCTGGCTCGCCGTCCGCCATCGCGGGGGCGGCCACAAGAGGTCGTACCGCGAGATCGATTTCGTGCGCAACAAGAAGGACGTGCCGGGGAAGGTGGCGACGATCGAGTACGACCCCAACCGCTCCGCCCGCATCGCGCTCATTCACTACGCCGACGGCGACAAGCGCTACATCATCGCGCCGTCAGGCCTCGCGGTCGGGCAGGCCATCATCGCCAGCGACGGCGCCGACATCCTGGTGGGGAACACGCTGGCGCTGAAGAACATCCCCCTCGGCACGGAGATTCACAACGTCGAGATCAAGCCGGGGCGCGGCGGGCAGCTCGTCCGCAGCGCGGGCGGCTCGGCGCAGCTCCTGGCCAAGGACGCCGGCTGGGTGCAGATCAAGCTCCCCTCCGGCGAGATCCGGCGCGTGCTGGAGGTGTGCCGTGCCACCATCGGACAGGTGGGGAACTCGGACCACGAGAACATGTCGCTCGGCAAGGCGGGCCGGCGGCGCTGGCTGGGCATCCGTCCGACGGTGCGGGGCGTGGCGATGAACCCGATCGACCACCCGCTGGGCGGAGGCGAAGGGAAGACGTCGGGCGGGCGGCATCCCTGCACGCCGTGGGGCGTGCGCGAGAAGAAGACGCGAAACAACAAGCGAACGGACAAGTTCATCGTCCGTCACAGGAAATAAACATGGCGCGCAGCATCAAGAAGGGGGCGTTCGTCGACGGCTACCTCAGGAAGCGGATCGAGGAGATGAACCGGCGCTTCGAGAAGAAGGTCCTGAAGACCTGGTCGCGGCGCTCCACGATCATCCCGGAGATGGTGGGACACACCATCGCGGTGCACAACGGGAAGAAGTTCATCCCGGTCTACATCTCCGAGAACATGGTCGGGCACAAGCTCGGCGAGTTCGCGGCGACCCGCTCGTTCCGCGGCCACTCGCGGGCCGACTCGGCTGCCGCGGCGGCCGCGGCCGGAGCCCCGGGGGTTCCGGGTGCGCCCGGCGGGCCCGCGCCTTCGGCGGGCGTCGTCAAGACGGCGCCCTAGGAGAGACGACGACATGCTGCCACAGGACCTGGTCTCGAGCGCCACGCTGCGCTATCTGGGCACGTCGGCCCAGAAGGCGCGGCTGGTCGTCAACCTGATCCGCGGCCGGGACGTCGGCGAGGCGCTGTCGACCCTGCGATTCACGAAGAAGGCGGTGGCCTCGGAGATCGCGGGGCTGCTCAACTCGGCGGTGGCCAACGCGCACCAGAAGAGGCAGGACATCGACGTCGATCGGCTTTTCATCCACACCGCGTTCGTGGACGGCGGCCCGTCGCAGAAGCGGATCCAGCCGGCGCCGATGGGGCGCGCCTTCCGCATCCTGAAGCGCTCGTGCCACGTGACGATCGGGCTGGGCGAGCGGCGCGAGCCGGAACAGCGGCCGCGGCGGACGGGCGGAGAGGGCGGCAAGGAGGCGGCGGGCGCCGCGTCGGGCGCGAAGGCGGCGCGGGCGCGGCGGGTCGCAGGGAGCGGCGGGAAGGCGGCGGGCAAGACGGCCGCGAAGCGGGCCTCGGGCGGCCGCGGAGCGCGTCAACGAGGCGGCAAGAGCCGGGCGTAAGCCCCGGAGGTGACAGAGTGGGCCAGAAGGTTCATCCATACGGTTTCCGTCTCGGGTACAACCGGACGTGGCAGTCCCGCTGGTACGCCGAGAAGAACTATCCGGCGCTCCTGCACGAGGACGTCGCCCTTCGGACCGAGCTGAAGAAGCGGCTGGCGCACGCCGGCGTGGCGCGCATCGACATCGAGCGGGCCGCGAACAAGCTGAAGATCAACATCCACACCTCGCGGCCGGGGATCATCATCGGGCGCAAGGGGGCGGAGGTCGACAAGCTGCGCGACGACCTGCAGAAGAAGACCGGCCGCGAGATCTTCATCAACATCATGGAGATCCACAAGCCGGAGCTCGAAGCCCAGCTGGTGTCCGAGTCGGTGGGGCTGCAGATGGAGCGCCGGGTGGCCTTCCGGCGTGCCATGAAGAAGGCGATCGAGTCGGCCATGCGCTTCGGGGCCAAGGGCGTGAAGATCCGCGTCTCCGGGCGGCTGGGCGGCGCCGAGATCGCGCGCTCGGAGTGGTACCTGGAGGGGCAGCTGCCGCTGCACACGCTGCGCGCCGACATCGATTACGGCTTCGCCGAGGCCCGCACGACGTATGGGCAGATCGGCGTGAAGGTGTGGATCTACAAGGGCGAGCTCAAGAGCGTCACCCGGCCGCAGGACCGGCTGGGGCTGGCGCAGATCTGAGGCTGTGACATGCTGATGCCGAAGAAGGTCAAGTACCGGAAGCAGATGCGTGGCCGGCGCCGCGGCAAGGCGTGGCGCGGGTCGACGATCTCCTTCGGCGATTACGGCCTGAAGGTCCTGGAGCCGGGGTGGGTGAGCGACAAGGAGATCGAAGCGGGCCGCATCGCCATGACGCGCTTCGTCAAGCGCGGCGGCAAGATCTGGGTGCGGATCTTCCCCGACAAGCCGATCACCAAGAAGCCTGCCGAGACCCGCATGGGGAAGGGGAAGGGGGCGCCGGAGGGGTGGGTGGCGGTCGTCCGTCCCGGGCGCGTCCTGTACGAGATGGAAGGCGTGACCGTCGAGATCGCCCGCCAGGCGTTGCGCCTGGCGGCGGACAAGCTCGGGCTCCGCACGATGTTCGTGCACCGGGGGATCTGAGATGGGCCAGGTGAAGGCGAGCGAGCTGCGGGAGAAGACGCTGGAGGATCTGAAGACGCAGGAGCAGACGCTGCGCGAGCAGGTGTTCAAGCTGCGCTTCCAGAAGGCGACCGGGCAGTCCGAGAACCCGCAACGCATCGGGCTGGTGCGCCGCGAGCTGGCGCGCGTCCTGACCGTGATGCGCGAGAAGTCGGCGGGGGCGCCCCCCGCCCCGACCAAGGGGAGGGCGTGATGCCGGAGATTCAGGGGCAGGAGGCCGTGCGCGTCCGCAGGAAGCTGGAGAAGGAAGGGATCGTCATCAGCGACAAGATGGACAAGACCATCGTGGTCGAGGTCGTCCGGCTGGTGATGGACCCGCTCTACGGCAAGTACCTGAGGCGGCGCTCGCGCTTCATGGCCCACGACGAGAAGAACGAGTGCAAGACCGGGGATCGGGTCCGCATCGAGGAGTCGCGGCCGCTGTCGCGGCGCAAGCGCTGGGCGGTCAAGGAAATCCTGGAGAAGGCCGCCCAGTAGGCGGCCCGCCGGTCGATCCGGCGCACGTGGAAGGGCAGGTCAGGAGGAAGCCATGATTCAGATGCGGACGCTCCTCGCGGTCGCCGACAACTCGGGGGCGAAGAGGATTTCCTGCATCCATACGCGCGGCAAATCGATCAATTTCTACGGCCGCATCGGGGACGTGATCACCGCCAACGTCAAGGAGGCGATCCCCGAGGGCAACGTCAAGAAGGGCCAGGTCGTGAAGGCGGTGATCGTGAGGATGCACAAGACGCAGAAGCGCAAGGACGGCACCTACATCCGGTTCGATGAGAACGCGGCCGTGCTGATCAACGACGCCGGCGAGCCGATCGGCACGCGCATCTTCGGGCCGGTGGCGCGCGAGCTGCGCGACAAGAACTTCATGAAGATCGTGTCCCTGGCGCCGGAGGTGATCTGAGCATGGCGGAGCAGGCGGTTCCCCGGTCGCACCACGTCAAGAAGAACGACAGCGTGGTCGTCCTGGCCGGGAAGAGCAAGGGGCGCACCGGCCGCGTGCTGCGCGTGTTCCCCTCGGAGGGGCGGGCGATCGTCGAGGGCGTGAACTTCGTGCGCAAGCACACCAAGGCGAACCCGCAGAAGAACATCAAGGGGGGCATCCTCGAGCGGGAGGCCCCCGTGGACCTGAGCAATCTCATGCCGATCTGCGGCGAGTGCGGCAAGGCGACGCGGGTCGGGCACAAGTTCCTGGACGACGGAAAGAAGGTCCGGACCTGCCGGCGGTGCGGCGGGCTCCTGGACAAGTAGGGGCGGCGTGATGGCACAACAGGCGGCGGCACCGGCGCGGGCGGAGGGACGTTACGTCCCCCGGGTCAAGCAGGCGTACCACAAGGACATCGTGCGCCAGATGATGGAGCGCCACGGGTACAAGAACCCGATGGCGGTCCCGCGGCTGCGCAAGATCGTGGTCAACATGGGGGTGGGCGAGGCGAGCGCCAACATCAAGATCCTGGACTCCGCCGCCGACCAGCTGGGCCTGATCACCGGCCAGAAGGCGGTCATCCGCCGCGCCCGCAAGTCGATCGCCAATTTCAAGATCCGCAAGGACATGCCGATCGGCTGCACCGTGACGCTGCGCGGCGATCGGATGTACGAGATGTTCGACCGGCTGGTGTCCGTTGCCCTGCCGCGCGTGCGCGACTTCCGGGGCCTGCCGACGCGCTCCTTCGACGGTCGCGGCAACTACACGCTCGGCCTCAAGGACCAGCTGGTGTTCCTGGAGATCAACTACGCCAAGGTGGACAAGGTCCACGGCATGAACCTGACGATCGTGACGACGGCCAAGAGCGACGAAGAGGCGAAGAACCTCCTCGAGCTTCTCGGCATGCCGTTCCGAAAAGACTGAGACGACGGGAGAACCGAGATGGCGACGACGGCCTGGGTTGCGGCGATGAGCAAGAAGATGAAGTACGCCATCCGCTATCGCAACCGCTGCAAACGGTGCGGCCGGGGGCGCAGCTTCATGCGCAAGTTCCAGATGTGCCGGATCTGCTTCCGCAACCTGGCGCTCCAGGGACTCGTCCCCGGCGTGACCAAGTCGAGCTGGTGAGGAGACCATGAACGACCCGATTGCCGACATGCTGACCCGAATCCGGAACGCCGTGCGATCCCGGCATCCGCGTCTCGACATGCCCCACTCGAAGATGAGACTGGCCCTCGCCGGCATCCTGAAGGCGGAGGGCTACATCTCGGGCGTGGCGACCGTCGAGAAGGGGGGCTTCAAGGCGATCCGGATCACGCTGCGGTACGACGAGGAGGGGACCCCGCTCATCTCCGGGCTCTCGATCGTCAGCCGGCCGGGGCGGCGGGTTTACGCGGGCTACAACGAGATCCCGCCCGTCATGGGCGGGCTGGGCCTCAGCATCCTGTCGACGCCGAAGGGCGTGCTCAGCGCCCGGGACGCCCGCAAGGCGGGCGTGGGCGGCGAGATCGTGTGCAACGTATGGTGAGGGACCGATGTCGCGCATAGGACGCATGCCGATCCCCCTGCCCCAGGGCGTCAAGGTCCGGGTGGAGGGGAACACCGTGCTGGTCGAGAAGGGGAAGGTCAGCCTGACGAACCCGCTGCCCCGGGGGATCACCTGCGCGATCGATGCGGCGGCGGTCACCTTCAAGCGGGCCGACGACACGCGCCAGCAGCGCGCCCTGCACGGCCTGACGCGGGCGCTCGTGGCCAATGCCGTCAAGGGCGTGCACGAGGGATTCACCCGGGACCTCGAGATCGTCGGCATCGGGTACAAGGCGCAGGTGAACGGGCGCGTGCTGCAGCTGGCGCTCGGCTACTCGCACCCGATCGACTTTCCGATTCCCGACGGCATCGAGATCAAGGTGGACAAGATGACCCGCCTGGCCATCACGGGGGCGGATCGGCAGAAGGTGGGGCAGGTGGCGGCCGAGATCCGTGGCCTGAGGCCCCCCGAGCCCTACAAGGGGAAGGGGATCAAGTACTCGAACGAGATCATCAAGAAGAAGGCCGGCAAGGCGGGCAAGACCGGCGCGGCGGCGGGGGCTTAGGAGCCTGTTCGAGTATTCGGCCGGGCCGCGCGCACAGGGCTTGCGGTTCGCAGACAAGGAGCGAGGAGGAGAATGATGCGGGTCCATCATCGACGACGAGCGACGCGGTATGCGGCCGCAATCCCCATGCGCCCTTCGGGTTCCGGCGGCGTGGGGCCGTCTGCTTCGTTGCCGCGCCTCCTCGATGCACAGGCATCGGACGTCGTCGCGGCGCCTCGCATCCGGCCCCACGGCGTCCGGAACGCGACCCGGCCCAATACTCGGACAGGCTCCTAAATGGGATCGAGCGGAAAGGAAGTCGACACCGTCCGGGCGCGGGAGAAGCGACACGCGCGCGTGCGCGCGCGGGTCTCGGGAGACTCCGGGAAGCCCCGGGTGTGCATCTTCCGCAGCCTGAACCACATCTACGCGCAGGCGATCGACGACGTGCAGGGCGTGACCCTGGCCGCCGCCTCGTCGCTCGAGCTGCGCGGGCCGGGGGCGAAGACCGGGAACCTGGCCGCGGCGAAGAAGGTGGGAGAGCTCATCGCCTCCCGACTGAAAGAGAAGGGGCTCGAGCAGATCGTGTTCGACCGCGGCGGGTACTTGTACCACGGCCGCGTCAAGGCGGTGGCGGACGGGGCGCGCGCCGCCGGACTGAAATTCTAAGCGGGACCCTCAGGGGTCCCGGCAGAGGCCAAGGGTGCCAAGGATCAAGCCAGAATCGCTCGAACTGAAGGACAGGGTGGTCCACATCAACCGCGTGACCAAGGTCGTCAAGGGCGGGAAGAACTTCCGCTTCTCGGCCCTGGTCGTCGTCGGGGACGGCAGGGGCCACGTCGGCTACGGCTCGGGCAAGGCGAAGGAGGTCCCGCAGGCCATCGCCAAGGGGATCGACCGCGCCAAGCGGAACCTGATCCGGATCCCGCTCAAGGGGAGCACCATTCCGCATCCGATCCTCGGGATCTTCGGCGCCGGGCAGGTGCTGCTCAAGCCGGCGTCCCCCGGCACCGGCGTCATCGCGGGCGGCGCCGTGCGTGCGGTGCTGGAGGCGGCCGGCGTCCAGGACGTCCTGACCAAGTCCCTCGGCACCGCCAACCCGCACAACGTCGTGAAGGCCACCTTCGAGGGGCTGATGAAGCTCAGGGACCCCGAGAGCCACAGGCGGCGTCGCGACGAGGCGCCGGCGCAGGTGCAGGCGCCGCCGGTCCGGACGGAGAGCGTCGATGCCTAGCCCCAAGAAAGGCGCACGCCCGAAGAAGGCCACGGCCGCACGGGCCGCCGCCCCGGCGAAGAAGGCGGCGCCGAAGCGCCGGCCGGCCCCGGCCGCGGCGCGCGCCACCGCCCGCGAGGCGTCGAAGGCGGAGGGATCCGCAGCGGCCGCGCAGGCCGCTGCAGCAGCCCCGGAGGCCCGCGCGGGACGTCCGGCCGGCCGGACGATCGTCATCGAGCAGTACGCCAGCGGCATCGGCTGCCAGTTCCGGCAGAAGCTGACGCTTCGCGCGCTCGGGCTGCGCCGGCTGCGCCAGAGGGTGGTGCGGCCGGACAATCATGCGGTGCGCGGCATGGTCGAGGCCATTCCGCACCTGATCCGGATCGTGGAGGACGGGCATGGCGCGTAAGGTCGATCTGGCGAACCTGAGGCCCGCCAAGGGATCTCGGAAGAAGCCGAAACGGGTGGGGCGAGGGCCGGGGTCGGGACACGGCAAGACCGCCACGGCCGGGCACAAGGGGCAGCTCTCCCGCTCGGGCCGCAAGCAGTACGCGGGCTTCGAGGGCGGCCAGATGCCGCTGCAGCGCCGCGTGCCGAAGCGGGGATTCACCAACCTGTTCACCACGGAGTACGCGGTGGTGAACGTCGGGTCGCTCGAGAAGCTGACGGGCGAGGTCACCCCCGAGCGCCTGCTGAAGGAGGGGCTGGTCAGGAAGCTCCTCGCCGGCGTCAAGATCCTCGGCGACGGGGAGCTGACGAAGCCCCTCGTCGTGAAGGCGCACCGGTTCAGCAAGTCGGCCCTGGAGAAGATCACCCGCGCAGGCGGCCGCGCCGAGGTGATCGCGGCGTCCCCGCAGAAGGCTTGAAGGCATGTTCGAATCCCTGAAGAACATCTTCAGCATCCCGGACCTCAGGAAGAGGGTGGTCTTCACCTTCCTGATGATGGCGGTGTATCGCATCGGCGGGCACATCCCCGTCCCCGGGATCAACTTCATGGCGCTGGAGTCGTTCTTCCGCCAGCAGGGGGGCGGGATCCTCGGGTTCCTCGACCTGTTCTCCGGCGGCAACCTGAGGCGCCTGACGATCTTCGCGCTCGGGATCATGCCGTACATCTCGGCCTCGATCATCCTGCAGCTCCTGACGGTCATCTGGCCCTACCTCGAGAAGCTGTCGAAGGAGGGAGAGGTCGGGCGGAAGAAGATCACCCAGTACACGCGCTACGGCACCGTGGTCCTGTCGGTGGTGCAGTCGCTGGGGATCGCCTTCTGGCTCGAGAACCTGACCGGCGGGGGGGGCACCGGCGGCGTGGTGCCGCATCCGGGCTGGGGCTTCCGCATGATGACGCTCCTGACGCTGACCACCGGTACCGCCTTCATCATGTGGGTCGGGGAGCAGATCTCCGAGCGCGGGATCGGGAACGGCATTTCGCTCATCATCTACGCCGGCATCGTCTCGGGGCTGCCGACGGCCGTGGCCACCCTGTGGCAGGACGTCTCCACGAACACCCTCGGTCCCATCGCGCTGGTGATCCTGCTCGTCCTGATGACGCTCGTCATCGCGGCCATCATCTGGGTCGAGCGGGCGCAGCGCAAGATCCCGGTGCAGTACGCGCGCCGGGTCGTCGGGCGCCGGATGTACGGCGGGATGCAGACGCACATGCCGCTGCGCCTGAACACGGGCGGCGTGATTCCGGTCATCTTCGCCTCCTCGGTGCTGGCGTTCCCGCTGACCTTCATGCAGTGGCTCGGCGTGCAGGACAAACCGTGGCTGGCGGAGATCTACCGGCAGCTCGACTACAGCATGCCGCTGCACAACCTGCTGTACCTGGTGGCGATCGTCTTCTTCTGCTACTTCTACATCTCGATCATCTTCAACCCGATGGACGTGGCCGACAACATGAAGAAGTACGGGGGGTTCATTCCGGGGATCCGCCCGGGACGGCGGACCGCCGAGTACCTGGATCAGATCCTGACCCGGCTGACCTTCGTCGGGGCGATCTATCTCGGCCTCATCGCGCTTCTGCCGCAGATCCTGATCAGCGGGCTCAAGGTGCAGGCCCTGCCGTTCATCGGACCGACGCTGGACGAGCATCTCCCGGGGTTCCTGACGCAGGGCCTCGGGCTGAAGTTCTATTTCGGCGGGACCTCGCTCCTGATCGTGGTCGGCGTCGCCATGGACACGGTGCAGCAGATCGAGTCGCAGCTCATCATGAGGCATTACGACGGCTTCTTGAAGGGGGCGAGAATCCGCGGCCGGCGCGGGTGACCGATGGCCGCGGCGCAGGGCGGGGGAACCCGGCTGGTCCTCCTGGGGGCCCCGGGGGTCGGCAAGGGGACGCAGGCGGCCGAGATCACGCGGCGGACCGGGCTGGCGCACATTTCGACGGGCGATCTGCTGCGGTCCGCGATCCGGGACGCGACGCCGCTCGGGCGGAAGGTCGGCGCGATCGTCGAGCGGGGGGAGCTGGTCCCGGACGCGCTGGTGGGCGACCTGATGGAGGAGAGGCTGTCGCGGCCGGATGCGGCCGACGGGTTTCTCCTGGACGGTTTTCCGCGGACGGTCGCGCAGGCCGACCTGCTCGATCGAATCCTGGCCAGGCGGGGCCAGGGGCTGGACAGGGTGATCAGCATCGAGGTCGCCGAGCCGGAGATCCTGGACCGGCTCACCGGGCGACGGTCGTGCAACCGCTGCGGCGCCGTGTACCACGTGCGTTACAACCGGCCGCGGGCCGAGGGGGTTTGCGACCGGTGTGGCGCGGAGTTGCGGCAGAGGAGCGACGACACCGAGACGGTGATCGCCGAGAGGCTCAGGGCGTACCGGGAGCAGACGGCTCCCCTGATCCTCAGGTACCAGACGGCCGGGCTCCTCGCGGCGGTGGACGGCAGGGGGACGCCGGCGGACGTGTTCGAGCGGATCGCGGCGGCGGTCCCGGGGCTGCGGGGATGATCATCTACAAGTCCCGGGAAGAGATCGAGACGATGGACCGCTGCAACCGCGTGGTGGCGCAGATCCTCGCGGAGCTGAAGGGGCAGGTCGAGCCGGGGGTGACCACGGCCGACCTCGATCGGCTCGCGGAGTCGATGTGCAAGGACGCGGGCGTGCGGCCGGCGTTCAAGGGGTACCGGGGGTATCCCTGCGTCTTGTGCACCTCGGTGAACGAAGAGGTGGTGCACGGCATCCCTTCGCCGAAGAAGGTGCTGAAGGAGGGGGACATCATCGGGCTGGACTTCGGGGTGGTCCTGGACGGCTACTTCGGGGACGCGGCGGTCACGGTTCCGGTCGGACGCATCAGCCGGGAGGCGCGCGATCTCCTGAACGTCACGCGAGAGTCGATGCACAAGGGGATCCAGGCGGCGCGGCCGGGGAAGAGGCTGTCGGACATCTCGGTGGCCGTCCAGACGCACGCGGAGTCGCACGGGTACGCGGTGGTGCGGGAGTTCGTGGGACACGGCATCGGTACGTCGCTCCACGAGGATCCCCAGGTGCCGAACTACGGCCACCCGGGGTCGGGGCCGGTCCTCAAGGAGGGGCTGGTGCTGGCGATCGAGCCGATGGTGAACGTCGGCGGCCCGGCGGTGCGGATCCATTCCGACGGCTGGACGGCGTCGACGATCGACGGCTCGCTGTCGGCGCATTTCGAGCGGTCGATCGCGATCACCGAGGATGGGCCGCTCGTGCTCGGCGGCGACGTGGAGGGACTGTAGTTGCCGAAGGACGAGGCCATCCAGGTGGAAGCGGTAGTCGTCGAGCCGCTGCCGAACGCCATGTTCAAGGTGCAGCTGGACAACAAGCACCAGGTGCTGGCCCATATTTCGGGGAAGATGCGCAAGAACTTCATCCGGATCCTGACGGGGGACAGGGTGCTCGTGGAGCTGTCGCCCTACGACCTGTCGCGGGGACGGATCGTATACCGGTTCAAGTGAGGCGGGAGGCCGCGGGGCGATGAAGGTCAGGGCGTCGGTCAAGAGAATCTGCGACAAGTGCAAGGTCATCAAGAGGCGCGGCGTGGTGCGGGTGATCTGCGACAACCCGAAGCACAAGCAGCGCCAGGGATAGAAGGAGAAGCCACGTGGCACGCATCGCCGGAGTAGACCTCCCGCAGAACAAGCGGGTCGAGATCGCGCTGACGTACATCTACGGGATCGGCCACTCGCGCAGCGGCCGCATCCTGACGAAGGCCGGCGTCACCAAGAACATCAAGGTGAAGGACCTGGCCGAGGACGAGGTGCGCCGCATCCGCGACGTGATCCAGGAGGAAGGCCAGGTCGAAGGGGACCTGCGCAAGAACGTGCAGATGGACATCAAGCGGCTGATCGACATCGGCTGCTACCGTGGCATGCGGCACCGCCGCAACCTCCCGGTGCGGGGGCAGAGGACGCACACGAACGCGCGCACCCGCAAGGGCCCGCGCAAGACCGTGGCCGGCAAGAAGAAAGCGCCGGTCGGGAAGAAGGGCTAGGGGACATGGCCGAAACGAAGGAACCGAAGGAAGCCGCCGACAAGGACGCCGCTCCGCGGGCGGAGAAGCCGCCCAAGGCCAAGAAGGCGGAGGCGAAAGAGGGGGGGGCTGCCCCGGCCGGCAAGGAGATCGCCGCCGTGGAGGGCGTCGCCGCGCCGAAGAAGGCGCCCGGGAAGAAGAAGGACAAGAAGAACGTCCCGTTCGCGATCGCCCACGTGCACGCGAGCTTCAACAACACGGTGATCACCATCTGCGACCAGACGGGGAACGTCCTGTCCTGGTCCTCCGCCGGCTGCATCGGGTTCAAGGGCTCGCGCAAGGGGACGCCGTTCGCCGCGCAGATCGCGGCGCAGGCCGCGGCGAACGCGGCCAAGGAGCACGGGGTCCGGCAGGTGGAAGTCCGCGTCACGGGGCCGGGGGCGGGCCGCGAGTCGTCGATCCGCGCCATGCAGGCCGTGGGGCTCGAAATCAAGGCGATCAAGGACGTCACGCCGATTCCGCACAACGGCTGCCG
>Ga0075421_100006526_pt1 | contig 14248 bp, 12 predicted proteins | sample SoiMetdeltSBSDD5_FD_75292 | JGI IMG/M metagenome (GOLD analysis project Ga0075421, IMG submission 75292) | Bulk soil microbial communities from a Populus tree surrounding site in Tennessee, USA - Soil MetaG P. deltoides SBSDD5 | ecosystem: Environmental > Terrestrial > Soil > Tree plantation...
GGACGAGGACAGGGCGACCGGCAATGTGATCATTACGAGCTGGCCGCACGCGACGACGGTCGCGGTCGATCCCGAGGGCAGCGCAGGCTCCATGACCTTCAAGGTCAGCGACCTGACAGGCCTTATGGCGCAAGGGGTTACCCGCCGCCAGGTCGAGGGGCCGTGCGCGAGCGACCCGGCGCGGCGCTGCACCGGCGGGCCGTCGCTTCAGGCCATGCAGGGGCCGGTCGACGCCTCGGGCCGCCTGTGGGCATTCGTCATGCAGAAGGTTCCCGACGAGATCAAGGCGGACCACCCCGAGATGATGATGCGCGCCCTCGACCAGTGGGCGTACTCCGTCGACCTCGGGCGGCTGCTGGGCCGGGAACCGTTGCGGCTCACCGCGAAGGCCGGTGGTGCGACCACCGTGCAGGCCGAGGTGACGCAGACCATCGCGACCACGCAGCGGCCGGGGCAGGCCGCCGTCGCCGACGTCGAGTCGCTCGCCGCGATGTCCAGCTGCTGGCCCGCGGCGAGCACGTGCACCGATCCGGCAAGCGGTGTCGATGGCGGGTTCGCGCTCATCGGTTCGACCACTTCCATCGGGTACCAGATCACGGTGCCCAAGTCCGGAACGTACCGGGTGAAGTTCCGCGCGGCGGACCGCCTCGCCAACGGCACGCAGGCCCGCATCCGCCTGACCGTCAACGGCTCCACCTTCGACACGGCCGTGACGACCAGCGGCTACTCGGAGCCCGCCGGGCCGACGCTGACCCTGCCCGCCGGCACCCACATCCTGCGCCTGTCGGCGCCGGACGCGGCGACCGCAGGCTGGCACCTGGACTGGATGCACTTCACCAAGGTGTCATGACCTCTCGCCGGTGACCGCGTAGCGCCCGAAGTTTCCGGGTAATGCATGCTCGTGGCCCTACCTATCGAGGACTACGCGGTTATCGGCGACACCCAGACCGCCGCACTCGTGGGCTGCAACGGATCGATCGACTGGCTTTGCCTGCCCCGCTTCGACTCCGGCGCCATCTTCGCCGCCCTGCTCGGCACGGAGGAGCACGGCCGGTGGCTGCTTGCCCCGGCCGCGCCAGTGCGCGCCTGGCGCCGCCGCTATCGTGGCCAGACCATGGTGCTGGAGACCGAGTTCGACACCGATGAGGGCACGGTGAGGGTCGTCGACTTCATGCCCCTGCGCGGGGAAGATGCCGACGTCGTCCGCATTGTTGAGGGGGTACGGGGAAGGGTCCCGATGCGGATGGAGCTGACGCTGCGGTTCGACTACGGGCACATCCTGCCGTGGGTGCGCCGCACCGACTCCGGCATCGTGGCGGTCGCCGGGCCGGATGCGGTATGGGTACACACCCCCGTCCACATGCGCGGCGACAACTTCACCACGGTCGCGGAGTTCAGCGTCGGCGAGGGGTTCCAGGCCCCGTTCGTGCTCACCTGGCGCCCCTCGCACCTGCCCGCCGTGCAACCCATCGACCCGCTGGTGACACTGGAGGGGACCGAGGCCTACTGGCTGGAGTGGATCTCAAGGTGCACCTATGAGGGCCGGTGGAGCGATACCGTGCGCCGGTCGCTGCTGACCCTCAAGACGCTCACCTACGCCCCGACCGGCGGGGTCGTCGCGGCGGTCACCACGTCGCTGCCCGAATCCCTTGGAGGCGTTCGTAACTGGGACTACCGCTACTGCTGGCTGCGCGACGCCACCATGACCCTGCAGGCGCTGATGTACTCGGGATACGTCGATGAGGCCCGCGCCTGGCGGCATTGGCTGCTGCGGGCGATAGGCGGCGACCCCGCCGAGCTGCAGATCATGTACGGTGTCGCGGGCGAGCGCCGGCTCGACGAGCGCATCGCCGACTGGCTGCCCGGCTACTGCGGCGTGCCGGTTCGCATCGGCAACGCCGCCGCCAACCAGTTCCAGCTGGATGTCTACGGCGAGGTGATGGACGCCATGCACCAGGCGCGCAAGGCGGGGCTGGAGCCGGACCGGCCGGCCTGGGATCTGGAGCTGGCGCTGATGGGGTTCGTGGAGAAGAACTGGCGGCTGCCCGACGAGGGGATCTGGGAGGTGCGCGGCGGCAAGCAGCACTTCACCCACTCCAAGATGATGGCCTGGGTCGCCGCCGACCGGGCCGTGAAGGCCGTCGAGCAGTTCGGTTACGATGGGCCCGTCCAGCGGTGGCGTGCGCTGCGTGGCGACATCGCCGCGGACATCATGGCCAACGGGTTCGATGAGCGCCGCAACACCTTCACCCAGTTCTACGGCTCGCGCGAGCTTGATGCCTCGCTGCTCATGATGCCGCTCGTAGGATTCCTGCCCGCCGATTCGGCGCGCGTGCGGGGCACCATCGCCGCCATCGAACGGGAGCTGCTCGACGCCGACGGCTTCGTCCGCCGCTACACGCAGTCAAGCCAGTCCCATGTGGACGGGCTCCCGGCGGGTGAGGGTGCGTTCCTCGCCTGCGGCTTCTGGCTGGCGCAGAACTATGCTCTGGTCGGCCGGCGCGACGACGCCTTCCGTTTCTTCGAGCAGCTGCTGGGCCTGTGCAACGACGTCGGCCTGCTCGCCGAGGAGTATGACGTGAAGGCGGGCCGGTTCACCGGCAACTTCCCGCAAGCGTTCAGCCACGTGCCGCTCATCGACACCGCCCGCAACCTGCAGACGGGCCAGGAGCCGCGGATTGAGGGCTAGCGTTAATACGGCGTGCCCGCCCAGGCGGTGTGGACGCCCGAGCGCAGGGCAGCCCTGGCGGATCGGGATCGGCCTGGTGATCCACATTGATGACGTCGGTGAGTTGTCATGACCCGCCGACGCTTCGAGGGGTGACCTAAGGGGGGCCCGGAGATCGGACTGCGCCCCTTAGGCGTGGCGCTCCAGCTAGCTGGCTCCCGGTTGATCAAAGCCGCCGGTCTGGACGCCGCTGATGAAGCCTTGCCAAGCGCCGGCGCTGAACCGAAGCACAGGCCCATACGGGTCCTTCGAGTCGCGCACCGCGACCCCGTCGGCTGTTCTAGCCACTTCCACACATTCGCCGTTACCGGTGCTGCGGGTGCTCTTCACCCAGTGCAAGGGTTCATCGGCGGGCGTTTCTCTCATATATCAGCCTCTCCTTTCCTCGTTGGTTGCTTACCGTTCACTTCGGGCAACCGCCCTGATGAAATCAATGGAATCCGGCTCAGTAAGTGACGCGGATTTGAGGGATTCGAAGCTCATCCAGTACCTACGCAGCTCTTCGGGCTTGCTGCGGATCACACCACCGGTCATGCCTTCGCAGTACACGAGGGGGTGTTCCGTGGAGCCGGCGAACTCGAGGATCACGAAGGGCCCTGCCCATCCGCGGTGCGCGCCGGTCTCGAACGGCAGGACCTGGATGGTGATCATCGAGAGTTCGGCCGCCTCGGCCAGCCGCATCAGCTGGCGGCGCATCACATCCGGCCCGCCCACGCAACGGCGCAGGACCGCCTCATCGAGGATCGCCCACAGCCGCGGGGACGGCTCTCGGGTCAGGACGGCCTGGCGGGCCATGCGCACGCTGACGCGCTGATTTACCAGATCAGGCTCGTCCGGATGCTCGACCTGGTTTACGTTGTGAGCGTACTCGACCGTCTGGAGCAGACCGGGGACGGCCTGGCACTGGTAGGTGAAGATGCTGGTGGCTTCGGCCTCGAACCCGATGTAGGCCTCATACGCGTTGGGCAGGCTGTCGCCATACGCCTCCCACCATGCCCGCTGCCGTGCCTGCCCGGCGAGCGCGAGCAGGCGCGCACGCTCCGCGTCGGACACCTTGTACAGCTTGAACAGCCGCTCAAGGTCGGCGTTGCGGATGCTGTTGTGCGCGGTTTCGATCCGGCTGAGCTTCGACTCGGACCAGTCAAGTTTGGCCGCGGCGCCGGCGGCGGTGGTCCCGGTGGCCTCGCGCAGGCGCCTGAGCTCGGCGCCGAGCTGCCGTCTCAGCACCGTGGGGTTCGACCTGCCGACCACTAGCACAACCTAATGCAATTGCATTCACGCGAGCGTCACGACACGGCCACAAAATGGCCTTGCATCTGGACAGTTGGTCTTGCTTAATTTTGGTTAAGGGCACGACACAGAGCGCAACCCTCGAACCGAATCCGCGATTACGGATCGCAGCGCCGCGAACACGGAACCCCGAACCTTGGATACCCGAACCTTGGAACCGGGAGAGCGCCATGAGTGCAGAGTTGTTCCAACGCCCCGAGATCTATTTCTACCGACAGAACGGCACCACCATCACCAGCCGTTACGTCACCACGCCGGACGCCCGATATCCCATGCGCGAGCTGACCCGCTTCGCGCAGTCGCAGCGCGAGGCCGGGTCGGGGCTGATGGTCGGTTTGATCACCGCTGCGGTGGAGCTGGTGATCGTGCTGCCGACCCTGACCATCCTCAACCCCTCCATCGGCTTCGCGCTGATCGTGCCGGCGCTGGTGGTGCCGTTCCTAGCCGCCCACTTCTACGGCAAGCGTCGCCCGGCGGTGCTGGAACTGCTGGCCAATCACCGGGGCCAGCAGGTGACGCTGTTCGCGACCTCCGATCAGCAGCTGTTTGGCCAGGTGGCACGCGCCTTGATGCGGGCCGCCGAGGCCGCCGACAGGTGAGAGAACGGGCCGGACAGATGAAAACTCGGGCCCGGAAGCCGTTCCGGGCCCCCAACTTCTCATTCTCCGTTTCCCCCAAGGACTCTGATCGGCCGCGAACCATCCAATTGATCTTCTTAACCTGCAGCCATGCGGGTCGCGATCATTACCGAGTCCTTTGCGCCCGACGTCAACGGCGTCGCCAACTCCGTCGTGCGCATCGCCGAACACCTTGTCAGGCGGGGACATTCGCCACTGGTCATCGCCCCGGAGCCTTCCCTGCGCAAGTACTCGAGCAGCGAGCCCTACCCGGTCATGCGGCTGCCCTCCCTGCCCATGCCGGGCTACCCCAACGTCCGCCTGGCCCTGCCCAGCAAGCAGATCAAGGCTGCGCTGCGCGAGTACGGCCCGGACGTCGTTCACCTGGCGAGCCCCTTCGTGCTGGGCGCTTGGGGAGGCAAGGCGGCCGCGGAGCTCAACATCCCGATCGTGGCGGTTTACCAGACCGACGTCCCGGGTTACGCCAAGGCATACAGCCTGCGTGCGGCGACCAGGGCGGCCTGGCGCTGGGTGGCGCGTGTCCACAAGCGAGCGTCGTTCACCCTTGCCCCCTCCTCGGCCTCGCTCCGGGAGCTCAAAGAGCATGGGGTGCAAGACATCCGGCGCTGGGGTCGGGGCGTGGACACGATGCTTTTCCACCCCCGGCAGCGCAGCGCGGACATTCGCCGTGAGCTTGCCCCCGACGGCGAGGTGATCGTCGGCTACATCGGCCGCCTCGCCCACGAGAAGTGCGTCCACCTGCTCAGCGAGGTCTGTAACAAGCCTGGGCTGCGCGTGGTGGTCGTCGGTGACGGCCCGACGCGCCGCAAGGTGGCCAAGGCCCTCCCGGGCGCGCTGTTCCTAGGGCCGCGTAGCGGCGCCGACCTGGCGCGGATCTATGCAAGCCTAGACATTTTTGTGCACACCGGGCCGCACGAGACCTTCTGCCAGACGATCCAGGAGGCCTCGGCCAGCGGCGTCCCGGTGGTGGCGCCCGCCTCGGGCGGTCCACTCGACCTGGTGCGGCCGGGCGTGACCGGGCTGCTAGTGCCGCCGGACGATCCCGGCGCCATCGCCGACGCGGTGGCGATGCTTGCGCTCGATCCAGAGATGCGCCAGCGTTTCGGGCGCGCCGCCCGCCGCCTCGTCGCCGACCGGACCTGGGCGGCGATCGGCGATGAGCTGCTTGAACACTATCGCGTCGCCGCGCGGCGGCCCTCACCGCTCGAGCTTGTCGCATGAGGATCGTGCGGCTGGCCAACTTCGTCACCCACCGCTCGGGCGGCCTGCGGACCGCCCTTCGGGAACTGGGCCGGGGCTACCTCGCCGCCGGCCACGAGCCGATCCTGATCGTGCCGGGCGCGCACGCCTCCGACGAGGAGACCGGCCAGGGAAGGGTAATCACGGTGCCCGGCCCAAAGATCAATTTCATCGGGGGGTACCGGATAATGCTGCGCCGCAAGGCAATAAGCGATTTGCTCGTTGCGTTGCGCCCGGACTGCCTCGAAGTCTCCGACCGCAGCACGCTGCGGTGGACCGGCGCCTGGGCCAAAGCACACAACGTCGCCTCGGTGATGGTGTCGCACGAGAGCCTCGACGGGCTGCTGCGCGTGGCCCGCGTCCCCGCCCGCCGGCCCCTGGCCCGCGCGCTCAACCGGGCGACCGCCGCCGCCTACGACCGGATCGTCTGCACGACCTCCTGGGCGGCAAGGGAGTTCCATGCCTTCGGGGCGGCCAACGTCGTCGAGGTGCCGCTCGGGGTGGACCTCGACCTGTTCCACCCGAGGCACCGCACCGAGCATCCCGGCATCACCCTCGTCTGCGCCACCCGCCTTTCCATCGAGAAGCGCCCGCAGCGCGCCCTGACGACCATCGCCTCGCTTGCCGCCCAAGGGTTTCCGGCCCGGCTCATCATGGCCGGTGACGGGCCGCTGCGCCAGCGCCTGCAACGCCAGGCCGAGGGGTTGCCGGTGGAGTTCACCGGCTTCCTGCACGACCGGCGGGAGCTCGCGCGGCTGCTCGCCTCCGCCGACGTGGTGCTCGCACCTGGGCCCATCGAGACGTTCGGGCTGGCGGCCCTCGAAGCACTCGCTTGCGGTACCCCCGTCATAGCAAGCGAATCAAGCGCACTTCCCGATGTCATCGGCGACGCCGGCCTCGCTGCCAAGGGCGAGGACTTCTCCGCCGAGGTTCTGCGGATCCTGGCCGACCCGTCGCGGCGCGACAAGGCGCGCGCCCGCGCCGAGCTGTTCGGCTGGGACGTCGCCGTCAAAGGATTTCTCGCCGTCCACGAGGCCGTGCATGAGGAACGACGATGACCACCCGCTTTGCCGCTCTTGGCGACTCGATCACCGTCGGGATGGGCGATCCGGTCCCGGGCGGGCACTGGCGTGGGTTCGCGGCGATACTCGCCGGGTGCATGCCGGGGCGGGTGGAGTTTCGCAATCTCGCCACCTCTGGCGCGACCACCGCGAACGTGGCGGGCGAGCAGCTTGCCGAGGCGGTGCGCTGGCGCCCGCACGTGGCAAGCGTCCTCGTCGGAGCCAACGACACACTGCGTGGATCCATTGATATCAAGGCGATCGGGACGCGCCTGCACCGGGTCGTCCACGAGCTGTGCGAGGGCGGGACGATCGTGGTCACGGTGTGCTTGCCGGAGCCGGGGCGGCTGCTGCGGCTGCCGCAGGCGCTGGCCCGGCCGCTGGCGCGGCGGGTCAACGCGGTCAATGACATCATCCACGCCCTCTCCTCTCGCTACCCGACAGCGCACGTGCACGCCGCCGACGATCCCCAGGCCCTCGAGCGTCGCATGTGGAGTATCGACCGGCTGCACCCGAGCGAGCGCGGGCACCGGCTGCTGGCCAGCCTGTGCCACGACGCCTTGTACGACAAGGGCTGGCGGCTGGAGGTACGCCCGGCGGCCGACCCCGACCATCCCCCGCCCACAAGGCGCTCGCGCGCCTGGTGGATGGCGACAAAGGGCACGCGCTGGGTGATGCGCCGCTCCACCGACCTGATGCCGCAACTGCTGGCGCTCGCCGCCGCAGAGTGGCGCGGCCTGTCCGGCGAACTCGATAGGCTGATGGCCACCGAAGTTCAGATGGTCAAGGCCGAGTGGCGCGGCCTGTCCGGCGAGCTCGATAGTCTGATGGCCACCGAAGTCCAGATGGTCAAGGCCGAGTGGTGAGGATGCTGTTCGGGATCGTCCTGGCGTTGCTGTCTGCGCTCTGGTTCGCCGCGGCCGGCTTCTGGCAGCACAGCGCCACCCGCTCGATCGCGCTGCGCACCCCAGGCGCGCCAAGCTGGTTGCCGATCCTGGGCATGCTGCGCCCCATGCTGCTCAGCCGCGTCTGGTGGCTCGGCCTGTCGTGCAACGTGATGGGGTTCCTGTTCCACGCCGCCGCTCTGCATCTGGGTTCGATCACGATCGTGCAGGCGTTGCTGAGTGTTCAGCGTTCGCTTGCCCTTCGCCACCGCCCGCACTCGCAGCCTGCCGCTGGCGCGCGACTGGTTCGGCTCCACCGCCGTCTGCCTAGGCCTCATCACCCTCGTCGCGGCGCGTGGCTCGGTGCCGCAGACCCTGGAGCGCCAGCATCTCATTCCGGGGTTCACCGCGCTCGCCCTGCTCGTCATGGGCAGCCTCGTGGTCGCGGCGAAGGTGCTGCGCAGCACCGCCCGCACCGCCCTGATCGGCACCGCCGCCGGAACGGGCTTCAGCGTCACCGCCACCTTCATCATCGTCGTGGCCGACCAGACCGTCCACGGTGGACCATCGGTCGTCTTCAGCCACTGGCACATCTACGCTTTGGCCACCTCGGGGCTCATCGCCGCCCTGCTGGCACAGGACTCCTTCGCCAGCGGCTCATTCCCGGCGGCGCTGACCGCGATGACCGTCGCCGACCCCATCGCCGCCTGGCTTTGGGGCGCGCTGCTCTTCGATCAGGTACCCCCGTCGAATCCCACGGCGATGGCAAGCCTTGCCGCCGCAGGGGCCCTGATCAGCGCGGGCGTCGCGGTCCTCGCCTACTCTCCGACGATCGCCGCCGCGCACCGCTAGCCCGTTGTCATTGAGGGCTATCATCGGCTGTGCCCACCGGTAGATCGAATCACTTTGTCATCAACGGCTTCGACGCCCTCGCCTACCGCCTTGCAGGTCAGCTCTCCGAGCGTTACGCGGCCGAGGTCGTGGTCATCATGACGGTGCAGCAGGCGCAGCAGGCGTTCGACTTCTCCGATCTGAACGGCGTCGAGGTGCTCACCTTTGCCCGCATCGACGAGAAGACGCTGCTGGAGGCTGGGCTCGACCGCGCCGCAGGCTTCGCGCTCACCGCGCAGGAGGACGTCGGAAACATCCACCTGGCGCTGCTCGCCCGCGACATCGCGCCCCGGGTCAGGCTCGTGGTGCGCATGTACAACACGGATCTGGGCCACAACATCGCCTCCCTGATCAGCGGCTGCCGGGTGCTGTCCGACGGCGAGATCGCCGCGCCCTTCTTCGTCGCCTCCGCCCTGGGCGAGGTGGCAGCGGCGCCGGTCGTCGTCGGCCGGCGCACGCTGGTGGTGGCGCGCCGCGACGAGGTGCCGCAACACGACGTCGTCTGCGGCCTTGCCATTACGCTGCCCGACGGGCCGCATGTGCTGCCCGAGCGCGAGGAGGCCGCCGACCTCGTCCTCGCCGAGCAGCGAGCGTCCGCTTTGGAGAGCACGCTGCGCCTGGGCACGGCGAAACCGAAGCGCGCCTCGTGGTTCGCCATCGCGGGCGCCTTCCTGCAAGCGGCCGTGTCGCGCAAGACGCGCATCGCGCTGACCATCGTCTTCGGTGTGATCCTGCTGGCCGGTGCCGTCCTGAGCCTGAGCCTCGGGCGCACGGCTTGGGAGGGCGTCTACCTCACGGCGGTGACGGTCCTCGGCGGGGTGCAGACCGAGTACGGTTACGGCGCCGGGGAGCAGGCGCTGCAGTTGCTGCTGGGGCTGGCCGGCCTGGCGTTCATCCCGCTGGTCACCGCGCTCGTGGTCGAGGGCATGGTGAAGGCGCGGCTCGCGGTCGCGGAGGTGCGCCTGCGCTACCCGCACTCCGACCACATCGTCGTCGTCGGGCTGGGCGGCGTCGGCACCCGGGTGCTGCGGCTGCTGCACGACCGGGAGCTGAAGGTCGTCGCGATCAGCCCCGACGAGCAGGCGCGAGGCGTCAGCCTCGCCCGTGAGCTGGGCATCCCCCTGCTCATCAGCGACCCAAGCCGGATCGTCACCCTGCGCATGGCCGGTGTCGAGCGCTGCCGCGCATTGATGGCGATCGCCAAGTCGGATGTGTCCAATCTGGAGACCGCACTGCACGGCCGCATGCTTCAGGAGCGGTTGCACGTGGTGCTGCGGGTGTTCGACGGGGACCTGGCCGCACGGGTCCGGCGCACCTTCAACCTGCCGCTGTCAAGAAGCGTGTCATACCTGGCCGCCCCGGTCTTCGCGGAGGCGCTGATGGACCGCGAGGTGATCGGCACGATCGCGGTGGAGCGCCGCCTCCTGCTCGTCGCCGACGTCTTCGTCCAGCCGGCGTCCTCTTTGGACGGTATGACGATCGCCCAGATCGACGACCCCGGCGAGGTGCGTGTGATCGCTGTCACGGAGTTCGGCGAGCCCAGGCCGCTGTGGCGGCCCGCGTCGCGGCGCCTGCTCAGGCCCCGTGACCGGCTCACCGTAGTGGCCACGCGCCAGGGGCTCGGCGATCTGGTCGAGCGGGGCAAGGCGAGCTGAAGTGGCGGGCGTTTGCTCCAATGGGTCATGAGGTTTCGACGCGGGGCCCTTGCCATACTGACCGCCACCTTGCTGGCTCCCACCGCGCTGACCGCCTGCTCGGACGATGAGCCGAGCAAGCCCAGCGGCTACAGCAGCGACCCCAAGACACTGCACATCGTCGCCGGATCCGAGCAGCAGGCCGTGCTCGAAACCATCGTCAAGCCCTGGTGCGAAAGCAAGAAGTACACCTGCCGCTTCACGCTGAAGGGCTCGGTGGACCAGGCGCGGGCGCTGTCCTCCGGCAACCAGGACTACGACGCCTACTGGTTCGCCAGCTCAGTCTTCTCCCAGCTGGGCGACAGGAAGGGGACGCTGCAGGACGTCAAGCCGATGTTCCTGACCCCCATCGTCTACGCGGGCTGGCAGTCCGAGATGGCCAAGCTCGGCTTCACCGGCAGGACCGACGTGCAGATCGGCGGCATCCTCGAGGCGGTGGAATCGGGCCGCACCAAGGTGTGGGTCACCAATCCCACGCAGTCCAACTCCGGCGCCACCGTCCTGTTTGGATTTATGAACTTCTTCGCGGGCAACGGGCCAGGGCAGGCGCTGACGCAGCAGCAGCTTGACTCGCCGGCGGTGCAGGACGGGGTCACCCGTCTCATCCAGGCCATGGACTCCACGCCGCCCTCCACGGGTACCCTCATGAACGAATGCCTGGCACACCAGGACCGGTGCCGCACCATGTTCACCTACGAGGACCTGGTCATCGAGAAGAACCTGGAGCTGGTCAAGCAGGGCCGCGAGCCGCTCTACGCGGTCTATCCCAAGGGGTCGCTGGCGATAAGCGACGCACCCCTTGGCTTCTTCCCGCATCAGAACGACTCCGACACGGCCAAGCGCCAGATCTTCCAGGAGTTGCAGGGATACCTGCTGCGCGACCCCGCCGCCACGGCGAAGCTGCTCAAGCTGGGGCGCCGCCCGGCGACCAGCATCGGGCTCACCCTTGACAACCCGGACCTGACCGTTTTCAACCCGCAGTGGGGCATCCAGGCAAACCTGCGCGAGCAGGGCATCGTCTACCCGTCGGCCACCGTCATCCAGCTCGCGCTCGAGCGCTACCAGACGCGCTACCGCAAGCCGGTCGACGCCTTCTACTGCCTCGACGGCAGCGGCTCGATGGGCGACAACAACGGCTGGGATGGCATCAAGGACGCCGCGCACCAGGTCTTTGATCAAGACCAAGCGGCGCTGAACTACCTGAGCACCCATCCCAAGGACCGCACCACCGTCGGCATCTTCAACAGCGGCATGACCGCGGGTAGCCCGTGGATCGTGGAGGGCAACGACGCCGCGAAGCTGCACGCCCTGACCGAGCGCATCGTGGACTACAAGCCCGCCGGCGGCACCAACATGTATGCGTGCCTGAGCCAGGTCGCGACCGCGCTGAAGGGCACCCAGCTGAAGGGCCTGATCATCGTGATGAGCGACGGCAAGTCCGACACGGGCGGGCGCCAGGCCGCAGTGAAGGCCATCAACGATCTGGGCATCCCGATCGTGGCCATCGCCTTCGGCAAGGACGCCGACCCGGACCAGCTCAAGGAGGTCGCCAACGCCACGGGCGGCGCGTTCTTCCAGCAGAACGACCTCGTGGCGGCGCTGCGGCAGGCGGCGGGGTACAAGTGAAGCACCGTTTCGCTACGCCCCTGTCGCTGCTGATCGCCGTGGCCGTCTTTGCGGGCGTGTACCTGCTGACGAGCAGCCTGCTGCTCGCGCCGATCCTCGCCGCCGTCGCCGCGTTCGGCGCCTACCTGATGCTCGACGACCGCACCCGCAACGAGGTCAGCGACGACGACTACGAGCAGGACGCGGAGCGTAAGATGGGCGAGGCGCTGGCGGTGATCCGCGACATCCGCAAGCGGCTCAAGGAGGTTTCGTCGCCGACCGCCAAGCACTCGCTGCAGCAGGCCTGCGACACCGTCCCGGAGTTGCTCGTCCGGGTCAAGGCCACCTCCCCCAACGGGCTCTACTCCAGCGCCAGCCAGCTCGCCGCCCACCTGTCCAGCCTGTCCGGGGTGCTCAACCAGTACCTCGATATCCAGCGCAAACCCGCCTTCTACCACAACCCGGCCGAACTGCTGGCCGGCGGCGAGCAGGCGTTCGCCCGCTTCGCCGAGTTCAGCATCGACAGTGTGCGGCTGGTCAACTCCGGCGAGCTGGCGCAGTACCAGGCGAACCTTGAAACCGTTGCCCCGCCTAAGCTTCCACAACTCGGTAAGGAGTGACAGCAGTGAGACTGCCGAGTCCCCGTTTCCTCATCGGGCTCGTCCTCGTGCTCGCCGTCTGCATCGGTGTCGTCTACGGGGTTTCGAAGCTGCGCGGCGGCGGGCCAGGCCAGGCGGCGGCCGATCCGGTGACGGTGACGTGCGTCGGCGGCTCGGAGAAGACCGAGCTGATGGCCGACCCCGACGTGAAGCGGATCCTGCACGACAACCACGGGATCACCGTCGTCTTCAACGCCATGGGCTCCTACGACCAGGTGCAGCTGTCCACCGACGAGCTGAAGCGGCGCAAGCTTGATTGCGTCTGGCCCGCCAGCGCCAGTGCGCAGAGCGTCTTCGAGAGCCTGCATTCCGCAGCGTTCGAGGGGTACCGGGCGGAGACCGTCCTGCAGTCCCCCGAGGTGCTCTACGCGGGGCCGCAGGGGACCGACGCCCTGATCAAGAAGGGCATCGTGGAGAAGCGCTCGGAGAGGTACTACATCGTCAACATGAAGTCCCTGCTGCTCGACTACGTGCTGCCGCGCAAGACGTGGGAGGAGTTGGGCACCAAGGGCTTCGGCGGACCCATCACGGTGGCCAGCACCGACCCGGCGCGCTCCAACAGCGGCTTCACCCTCACCCAGCTGGAGCTGAACATCCTCGCCACCCAGGACGTCTTCCAGGCGCCCAACGCCGACCAGGCCAAGGCGGCGCTGCCAAAGATCCGCGCGCTCTATGACGCGCAAGGGCTGCAGGCGTCCAGCTCCGAGTTCGGGTTCCGGCAGTGGCTGACCCAGGGCGCCGAGCTGCACGCCCCGCTCTACGCCGGTTACGAAAGCTCGATCATCCAGCTGGTGAACCAGAACGGGGCGGCAGCTCTCAAGGACGTGCGTGTCCTCTACCCCGATCCCACCATCTACAGCGACCACCCGATCCTGGCGCTAAACGCCAACGCCTCCCGGTTCCTCGACGCGATGAAGGATCAGCAGATCCAGACGATCGCGTGGAAGAAGTATGGGTTCCGCTCGAGCGTCATCCTCGGGCTCAGCAACGTCGCCGACTTCCCGGACCTGCCGCTGGCTGGCCAGATCCGCACCACCCAGCCGCCCAACGCGGCGGTGACCCTGCTCCTGCTCGACTGCGTCAAGAACAACAAGTGCTGACAATATTAGGGGTGTCTCGATGAGTGAGCTTCAGATCGACTTCGGCAACATCGTCGGGGCGCCGCCGGAGGCGACCACCGGCTCCGCCGATGCGGCACTGTCCAAAGTGGTGCTTTCAGGACCGCCGAAGACGTTCGTCTGCGCCGACCTGCTGACCGACGCGCAGCGGGCGAAGGCGCTGGAATTGGCGCGCCAGCTCTACCCGCAGATGCTGGCCAACACCGACCAGCTGGCCAACTTCGGCAGCGGCGCGATCGAACAGGTCAACGCGCAGGTGCAGCGGATCTTCCACGAGGTCGGCCCGGTGCGCATCCCCGAGCTGACGGAGATCATGCATGAGATCAACGACCGGATGCGCGACTTCCGCAAGCGCTACAACCCCAGCGACCCCAAGGTGCGCGAGACCTTCGACAAGTTCATGGACGCCGTGCGCGGCATCTTCGCCAAGGGGCGCGACCT
>Ga0075421_100006529_pt1 | contig 14246 bp, 14 predicted proteins | sample SoiMetdeltSBSDD5_FD_75292 | JGI IMG/M metagenome (GOLD analysis project Ga0075421, IMG submission 75292) | Bulk soil microbial communities from a Populus tree surrounding site in Tennessee, USA - Soil MetaG P. deltoides SBSDD5 | ecosystem: Environmental > Terrestrial > Soil > Tree plantation...
GTTCCGCTCCAGCAACCAAGGGGGGCCCAACGAACAAGATCAGCGCGAACGCCGCGAGGTTGGCTTTAACGGATCTTCTACTCGATGACACGGAGCACCTTTCGGGAGGGGATCGACCTACTCATTAGGACGCCGCGAAACGGGAATCGGTCGAAGGTCCAGATAGGGATGAGATGGTGCTCTCGCACCACCCCTCCTATCCGAGCGTGGCCTTCTCGAGCGCGATGAGTACTGCGCGACCGATGACGTCCGCTGTGGCCGCTGCCTCCAGCGTCTCGGAATCCGGCAGCGCCGAGAAACCGCGCTCGTCTCCCGACGATCCACCGTTGCGGAGCGGGTCGATGCGGATCCTGTCTTCCTCCCGGTGCACCGAGCACGCGCGCGTGCCCGTCATGAGTGCGCAACGCGATCGAACCCCGGCGGCATTGCGCAGGGGCGCCTCGAGATCGGCGCCGAGGTCAGGCACCGACACGTCGACGCGCGATCGTGCGAGCGCGTCGAGCACCGCCTGGCCGGTGGTCGCCGCGCTGACTGAGGCGTCGAGCGACACCACCGGTGGCGCGGCAATCCAGAATCCCGCCGTGCGCAAGTCAGTCCGATCGCTGGCCTGAACGAAAATGCGCCCGTCGCGCAGATAGACCATCGCCAAGGCGGCTGGCCGCCGTGGACGAAGCCGGTTGAGCAGTTTGTCGAACATCGCCCGGATCACGCGCTCGGCTGACGCGTCGGCAGCACAGCTCCCCTACCTGACACGGATCGGCATCGACACCAGCAGGACGCCGCCGGCGTTGGTCACGTCAATCCGCAGGTCTCCCGGCGTCGTCGGAACGTACTCGAAGTCGTAGGTCTCGCCATTGCCCATCTGGATCTCTGACGATCGGCTGACCGCCTGGTCCGGGGGCAGGTCCATACCGTCCTTCGCCAGCCCGCGCCATTCGACCAGGCCGGAGTCTCGCAGCAGTCGCATGCGCATGCTCGGCCGGAACGTATGCGCGTTGATGAAGCGCAGGCGGTAACGCTCACCGACTCGCATCTCGCGTCCGGTTGGCTTCGCCGACCCGTTGAGCAGCACCACGTCGTTCGCGTCGTTGTCGTTGCGCGGGATGGTGATCATCAGGACCCAGTCACGAGCCGGGTCGTAGGCCGCGGGGTCGTCGAGCACCAGCAGCGCGCCGGCCAATCCTGCCTGCTGCTGCCGCACTTCGTCGACGTGGGTGTGATAGATGAACGTGCCGGCACGCGGCGGCGTGAATCGCGCTTCGAACGAGCCGTCGGTCGGAATCGCCGGGGTCACGCGGCGTCCTTCGCCGGAGAAACCGGCCACGCCGTCGTAGTAGCTCTCGAGCTCGATGCCATGCCAGTGGACGGCGGTCGGCTCCGGCAGCTCGTTCTTCACCACGATGCCGACCGGCTGACCGCGCTTCAGCAGAATCGTCGGCGCCGGGATGTACGGCGGCGCCGGCGCAGCGGTGGCCGCGCCGTCGTGCAGCGTGTATCCAAATGCCGGCTCGGTCGCGGTGCTTCCCCGGTCGACCCTGGCGACCAGCGTCAACTGACGGCGAGGCCCTGCCGGTTGCGGCGGCTCGACGCTGGCGCCGGTCACCGTGATGCCCACCACGGGCCCGGCCATCATCTCGAGCGCGTGATTCTCGACGTGGTTGTGCGCCGGCTTGGACGCATTGCCCACCGTGACCGCGGACGCAGGGTCCGTCAACGGAATGCCGCGCTCCAGATGCGCGTTGTCGTGGCAGTGAAACAGCCAGTTGCCCGGCCTTGTCGGCTTCCAGCTGAGCGCAAACGTTCGTCCTGGGGCGAGCCGTTCGGTCACGACCATGCGCGGAGTGGAACCAGGGCCAAATACCGTGTCGCCGCTCTCGTCTCCCCTGCTGTCCACATTGAAGTAGAAGCCGTGCAGGTGCATCGGATGTACCGCGGTACCGGCATTGATCAACCGCATGCGAACCAGGTCGCCCACCTTGTAAGCAAGCCGCTCGGTGTTCGGCCACGATCGGCCGTTGATGACCATCCTGCCGATGACGAGCGGATCCGGAGTCGGTGCCGGCCAGTTGCTGATCACGAGGACGCGATCGTCGGGCGCCGGTCCGTCCCGGGGATCGACGATGAGCGCGCCAATCAGCTGCGACTCGAGCGCCGGCCGATTCTGCAGCGTGACGACGGCGGTCGCCGCACCCCAGTAGAAGTACGTCCCGGGACGGCCCGCGGCGAATTCGATCTGCTTCGATTCACCCGGCGCGACCGTTACGGGCTCAGCGCCGGATGCCGGCCCTGGCCGTGAATACAGTCCGCGCAGCACGAGAGGCTCGCTGAGACTGTTGCGGACCGTCGCGCGGATCGCAGTGCCTTCACGAACGCGAAGAACCGGTCCCGGAATCTGAAGCGATCCGCCGTCCGCGGCAAAGGCCTTCACGACCACGCCCGGATCCGATTCACGATCCGGATGCCACTTGCCGAGACGCGCGTCCAGTCGAACCGTGAGCACTGCGCCCGCCAGCGTGCCGGCTGGCCTGCGATTGTCGTTGATGACGATGCGTTCCGCCGTTGCAGTCAAAGCAGCCGCCCTCGACGGCTGGCTCCATGCGGCCACCGGTAGCGCGAGACACGCCGTTAACGCCACTGACAGGCGCTGGCCCGCAGTCGACTTCCACCCGCATGACGTGCTCATGACCACTCCTTTAGTCACCGCTGAACTGGGCAATAGCTTACGCCTTCCGGCTGAAGCCGGTAGCCACAGAATGCGCGCCGGCCGCGCCGCTATGGTAGCGTTCCGCGTCCGTGTATCGCGTCCTTGATCAACGTTCAAGCGCGGGCGACCGCGCCGCGGCCGTGCTGCGCCGCGTCCGCCGCCGGCTGATTCCATTCGCCTTCCTGTGTTATGTCGTCGCCTACATCGACCGCGTGAACGTCGGCTTCGCCGCCCGCGAGCTTCAACGCGATCTCGGCCTCAGCTCGGCCGAATACGGCATCGGCGCGGGACTGTTCTTCCTCGGCTACTGCCTGTTCGAGATCCCCAGCAACCTGCTGCTCGAGCGGGTCGGGGCCCGGCGCTGGATTGCCCGCATCATGATCGGCTGGGGCCTCGTCTCGATGGGGACGATGTTCATCCATGACGTGACGTCGTTCATGACGGCGCGCGTCCTGCTCGGCATCGCCGAGGCCGGGTTCTTCCCCGGGATGGTGCTCTACCTGACGCACTGGATTCCCGCCGCCGATCGTGCTCGCACCGGCGCGCTGTTCATGATGGCGGCGCCGGTGGCGGTCATTGTCGGCGCGCCGCTGTCGGAAGCCCTCCTCGGCCTCAACGGCACGCTCGGCCTCAAAGGCTGGCAATGGCTGTTCCTGATCGAAGGATTGCCAGCCGTCATCCTCGGCCTGCTGACGCTCGAGGTGATGACCGACGGCCCGGAACAGGCCACGTGGCTGACGCCCGACGACCGGCGCTGGCTCTCCGCAACCATGGCGGCCGACGGGGCCGCGCGGGAAGCGGTCGGGCACACGTCGATCCGCGACAGCTTCGCCAGCCCCCGCGTGTGGCTTCTATGCTGTGTGTTCTTCCTCAATTCCGTCGTGAACTACGGCATGTTCCTCTGGCTGCCCCGGCTGCTCGGCGACGTCACCGGGGCATCCGGATTGGCGCTCAGCGCCATCACCGTTGTCCCGTTCGCGGCGTCGTTGGCGGCGATGCTCGTGGTTGGACGGCATTCCGATCGCACCGGGGAGCGACGGCTGCACGTCGCCGCCTGCGCGGGCGCGACGGCGATCGGCCTGGTCGTGGCGGTTGTCTCTCAGCAGCATCTCTGGTCCCTGATACTCGGCTTCACCATCGCGCAGATGGGGCTGCGATCGTTCGCCTCGGTGTTCTGGGCGATTCCGCCACAGATCCTCGGCGGCCGCGCCGCGGCGCCCGGAATCGCGCTGATCAACTCGATCGGGAATTTCGGCGGTTTCGTCGGTCCGAGTCTGATCGGATTGCTGCACGGTCTCACCGGCAGTTATACGGGTGGATTGCTCGTGCTGATCGCGGTACTCGCCGTCGAAGCGCTACTGGTGCTCGCCATTCGCCTCCCGCCCGCGCCGCAGCTTGCTAAACTGGCCAACATCACTAGCAGCAAATCTCAGAACGACGCGAACGAGCGCAAGCGAGTGAGCCTGGCGAGCGGAGCGGGGCACGGGGCCCCCGCGAGCGAGCCAGTAGGGGAGTCCGAGGGGCGCAGCCCCTCGGAAAAAGCATGACACGACGCACCAGCATCGGCCTGACTCCTGACTCCTTTCAATCGATCCGATTCGCGACGCCGCAGCGCATCATGAGCGCCGACCGGCTGATGCAGCTGGCCGGCGAGGTCGGCGCAGCCGGGGCGCACGGCGGCATGACCGAGATCACTTTCGACTGGGCGCGGCGCGCGCGCCAGATGAAAGAGGATCTGGACATGTATCTCGAGATTCAGACGTTCCTGCCGCGTCCGGATCCCGACGAATTCGAGCATGCGGTCAAAGTCGCCAAGGAGGCGGGCGCGTCCAGCCTGCGGGTCGTCTGCCTGCTCGGACGCCGCTACGAGATGATCAAGAGCCGCGAGGACTGGCACCGCGCGGTCGAGCAGTTTCACCGGCAGATCGCCGCCGCGCTGCCGATAGTCGAACGACATCGCATGCCGCTCGGCATCGAGAACCACAAGGACTGGCGCGTCGACCAACAGGTCGAGTTGATGGAGCACTACAGCAGCGAATTCCTCGGCGTGTGTCTCGACACCGGCAACAACCTCTCCATCCTCGACGATCCGATGGAGACCATCGAGAAGCTGGCTCCGTGGACCGTCAACGTGCACTTCAAGGACATGGGTATGGAGGAGTACGAGGACGGCTTCCTGCTGTCAGAGGTGCCGCTCGGCGAGGGCGTCCTCGACCTGCCGCGAGCGGTTCAGGTAATTCAGCGCGCCCGGCCGGACGTCCGGTTCTCGCTCGAAATGATCGTGCGCGATCCGCTGCGCGTTCCATGCCTCACCGACGAGTACTGGGCCAGTTTCGGCGAGGTGAACGGTCGCGATCTCGCCCGTGCGCTGACGCGCATCCGCAAGAGCGAGCGGCGCCGCCCGTTGCCGCGCATCGCCGGCCTGAGCGAGGCCGATCGCACCGCGCTCGAGTACGAGCTCGTCGATCGGTGCGTCCGCTATGCCGCCAGCGAGCTAGGGCTTCAATAGCAACCGAATGCTTCCCCGATGGTCGTTTGGTTAATAGTTGACTAGTCAATTAATGACGTGTATACTGTTTTCCATGAGCCGACTGCAACGGGAACTGAAGCAGCGCAAGCCCTTCCAGAGCGTCGCCCAGGAGGCGCTGCTCGGGCTGATGCGGACCACCGACCTCATCAGGCGGCAAGCGACCGCATTCGTCGAGCCGCATGACATCACGCTCCAGCAGTACAACGTGCTGCGGATCCTCCGCGGCGGCGGAACCGACGGCGTCCCGACACTCGAGGTGGCAGAGCGGATGGTGGAACAGACGCCGGGGATCACACGACTGCTCGATCGGCTCGAAGCAAAGGGGCTCGTGAAGCGCGAGCGATGCCCGAAGGATCGCCGCCAGCATCTCTGCTGGATCGCTCCGTCGGGCGCTGCCCTGCTCAACAAGCTCGACGGTCCGATGGCGCAGTTCGGCGAGCACCTGATGAAAGGCCTGAAGCACGAGGACCGCACGACGCTCATCCGCCTGCTCGACGCGCTCCGCGCGGCGCACGAATGACGCACGAACCAAGACAGCACTCATCAACAGATCGAGGTAAAAGACCATGGCCACCAGCGCAGTTTCCACTCCCACTCGCACGTTCAACATCGACAAGGCGCACTCGGAAGCGACCTTCCAGGTCCGCCATCTCGTGACCAAGGTCCGCGGCCACTTCGCCGACTTTGCCGGCGCCATTCAGTTCAACGACGAAGCCCCGGAACGGTCATCCGTGAGCTTCACGATTCAGGCCGCCAGCATCGACACCAAGACCGCCGATCGCGACGCGCATCTGCGGTCGGAAGATTTCTTCTTCGTCGAGAAGCACCCCGAGATCACGTTCGTCAGCTCGACGATCACCAACAAGAGCGGGGACAGCTACGACGTGCGCGGCACGCTGACGATTCGCGGCGTGGCGAAAGAGATTACGCTGCTGGTCACGTTCCTCGGTCATGCGATCGATCCGTGGGGCAATGCGCGGCTCGGCTTCGAGGCCGAGACCACCATCAACCGCAAGGACTTCGGCCTGCTGTGGAATGCGGCGCTCGAAACCGGCGGGTTCCTCGTCGGCGACGAGGTGAAGATCAACCTGCAGATCCAGGCGATCGCCCAAGCGTAAGCGCCCGCGGCCCGTGTTTATCAAGGAGAACTGTCATGTCGGTACGACCCATCAAGCAGGAATGGCGATCGAAAGCAGCAATCGAAGGCGCGGGCGTAAAACTGCAGCGCGCCTTCGGGTTCGGCGATACGACGGAGTTCGATCCGTTCCTGCTGTTCGACGATTTCCGCAACGACAACCCGAACGATTACCTGGCCGGTTTCCCGTGGCATCCGCATCGCGGGATTGAAACCATCACCTACGTGCTGGCCGGCTCGGTGGACCACGGCGACAGCCTCGGGAACCGCGGCAGCCTTGGCGCCGGCGACGTGCAGTGGATGACCGCGGGGCGCGGCATCATGCACCAGGAAATGCCGAAGGGCGACAACGCCGGCCGCATGCACGGCTTTCAGCTCTGGGCGAACCTGCCGTCGTCGTTGAAAATGACCGCGCCGAGGTATCAAGACATCGCCGCCCCCGACATCCCAGAGGTCGTCGACGATGATGGCACTCGGGTGCGGATCGTGGTTGGCGAGTTCTGGGGCAAGAGAGGGCCGGTGGAGGGCGTCGCCGCCGACCCACGGTATCTCGACGTGTCGGTGCCGCCGGGCCGCCGCAAGCGGCTCGCGGTGGATCGCACGAATCACGCCTTCGCCTACGTGTTTGCCGGCTCCGGCACGTTTCGCGACGCGTCGGCGCCCCAGGGCATTCTGACCGAGCAGGTCGACGGTGCCACCGTTCGCGCGCTGCCCGGCCAGAGCGAGAATCGATCGCTGATCCTGTTCGATCGAGGAGACGAGGTCGTGGTGCAGGCCGGGGACCACGGCATCCGCTTTCTGCTCGTGTCCGGGAAGCCAATCGAAGAGCCGGTGGCCTGGTACGGTCCGATCGTGATGAACACCGAGCAGGAGCTGCGTCAGGCGTTGAGCGATTTGCGCAACGGCACGTTCATTTCACGCTGACGGTGGCAGCGGCGAGCTGGCCCTGACGCGCGTAGTCGATCGCCTCGGCGAGGACGCGGGCGGTTTCCTGGGGCGCGTGGAATCCCATCGAATTCTCCGCTGCCACGAAGTCCACGCGCCATTGTGCCTTTCGTTGCAGCGCCAGGACCGGCGCGAGCTGCGTGTCGGTGGCGCCGCGCTGCTTCGCCGTCGCGACGGCGTCGAACAGATCGATGAGCGCCGCCGCCGACCGGTTCAACAGCGTGTGGGTCCGATCCTGGATCGCCTCGACCCGGCCGAGGATCTCCCCTTCCGCGTACGGATGGCAGGTCTGGCAGGCGCGCGAGACGTTGAGCATCGGACTGCGCACCCAGTGGTCCGACACTTTCATCGCGCCCTCGCGCTTGAACGGCATGTGGCAGTCGGCGCACGCGACGCCGCTGCGAGCGTGGATTCCTTGACTCCACGTTTCGAACTCCGGATGCTGCGCCTTGAGGACACTCGCACCGGTTTCGGCGTGCGCCCAATCGTAGAAATCGTGTCCGTCCGGGAACTTGTACGAGTCGTAGTAGCTCTCGATCTGCTCGACCTTCAGGCCATTGTTCCAGGGATAGAACAGCGTCGTCTTCGGGCCGCAGTAGTACTCGACGTGGCACTGGCCGCAGACGTACGAGCGCATCTCCTGGCGTGACGCGTCGGCGTTCGGATCGTACGGAGCCGCGCGCGTGCCGCGCCGCCATCGCTCGATGCTCTCGAGATGGGGAACCACCGCCGCGCTCGAGGCCAAGGCTTGAATCCCACGGATGAACCCGGGCCGCGTCACGCGCAGCTCCATGCTTCGGGGATCGTGGCAATCGACGCAGCTGACCGGGTGCGCTCCCGCCGCGTGTTGGAATGACACTGACGTGCCGCCCGCCACAGGATTGGATGAACCGGTCTTCACAACCTCGCCATGGGCTTCACCGTAGGAGAGCTTGCCGAGCGCCTCGAAGCCTGTGAACACGTCTCCGTTCCCGATCCGGCGATAGGTGGGAATCACCGAGGTATGGCACTGCAGACATGAACCGGGCTGCGGCCGTTCCGTCACGCGCTTGGTCTGCTCCTGGTCCTGAAGCATGTAGGCGTGACCGCGGCGATCGCGATAGTCGATGGCGAAGGCGTAACCTGCGAACATCCGCGTGAGCCACGGAAACGCCTTGGCCTTCTCGTCCGGCAACGATTCCGATCCGCCGAAGCGGGTCTTGGTCGGTTCGGCGGTGCGCCGGTAGTCGTTGAATTCGCGCGGCCAGTTCACACCCCATGCTGCCGGATCCGTCGTGCCCTCGTTCACTTCGACGAGACGCAGGTACGGATTGCGGGCCTCCTGCCGCCGCTCGAAGATCGACGTCAGCAGCGCCGCGACCAGGAACACCAGCAGCGCCGACACGACGGCGATTGCCGTCAGCAGGCCGACGCTGCGCCGCTTGGGTTGGGGTTCGCTCATGCCTCACCTCACGGTCGTGCGCCGTGGCCGGCGCCGCGATGGCAGTGCACGCACTTGACCGCATCTTCGCGCGTCGTGCTGCCGCGCACGATGTCGTGGACGAAATCGCCGTGGCAGCGGAGACAGTTGTCCTGGAGCGCTCGAGCGTTGCGCGAGGAGATCATGATGGGCTCGTGAAAATCCATGAACGTGAAGCCCTTGGAATGACGGTAGCCGTTGTCGGCCTTGGCGATGTACTTGGCGACGAAGTCGTGTGGAAGATGGCAATCGACGCAGCCCGCGACCGCGTGATGGGGCCCGCGGCTCCAGGACGCGTACTGGTCGTTCATGACGTGGCAGTTCTTGCAGGCGCGCGGATCCGTGGAGAAGTAGCTCAGACCCTCCCCGTACTCGAACGTGAAGGCCCCGAGACCGGCGAGCGCTCCGATCAGCGCGACAGCGACGAGCTGAAGCCTTCGAAGCGAGGTCACGCCGGCACTATAGCCTAGTCGCTCGTCAGCGCGCTGATGATGTGGCCGCTGCCGAACGCCGCGAGGGCGACGGCCATCCCCAGCACCAGCATCTCGAGGCCGGCGGCCCACCACCGCTCGACCGTCACCACGCTGCGCGCGGCACCGACGACGAACATCATTCCGAGGGTGAGCATTGACGACCACGCCAGCCCGTGATCGGCGAAGCCGAGCGCGAACGGCGCGAGCGGCACCGCGCCAGCCGCCACGAACGCCAGCAGGGTCGCGGTGCCGTGACGCGCGGGATGAGATTCCTCCTCGGGCAGATTCTGGGCGGCTCGCGCGCTCTCGTGGGAACGGATGCTCAGGTAGTTGCCCACGCCCATCGAGAGTCCGTCGGCGATCAGATTCGCCGCGCCGATGATCAGCATCGTCCGCGGCGACAGCCCGCCTCCAACGACGCCAGCCACGACGGCGAAGGTGGTGATCAGACCGTCGTTCGCTCCATAGACGATGTCGCGAATGTAGTGCTGAGCGATCGCGATGGGACCGACGGGTTCCCGGTGCAGCGACAGGCGTGGCGACCCGCTCGCGACGGCTGACATCTGCTACCTCGGCGTCCGTGCGCGAGTCGCGATCTCGACCTTGAGCCGCTCGATCATCTGGTCCGCGTCCCGCTTCAGCAACCGCTTCAGCAGGAACTCGGGCACGTCGAACGAGGGTCGTGCTTCGAGCTGATACGTGACCTGCGTACGGCCGTCGCGCTCGACGACAACCCATGCACCCTCGTAGCGGGCGAAGCTCTTGCCGCATCGGTCCCGGAACCGAATCGTGTTTCCCTGTTGCTGCACCTCGAGCACGAGGTGCACCCGCTTCGAGAACAGCAGGAACCGCGCGATCGCTTCCTGTTCGACGATGATGCGATCGTCGGTGCGTTCGAGGATGGTGCTGGAGCGGACTTCAGGCATGAACCTGGGAATTGCGGGATAGTCGGTCAGCGCGGCGATGGCGAACGCGGCTTCGTGCGGCACGGTGAACGTCGCGTTGACGCTGTAGACGCCAGCCGCCTCGTTCACGGTCACCGCCGGGTCGGCCTGAGCACCGGCTTGCGCCGGTGTCCCCAGGCCGACCAACAGAACCAACCAAGCCACCCTGAACATCTCGGCCTCGCTAGAAGGCGACGACACCTTCGAACATCACGCCGTTGAACTTCCCACCGTTCCGGATGTTGAGCGCCGGGTAGCCGAAGTACTTCTGGTTGACGTATTCCGCTTTGGCCAGGATGTTCGGGGTCACGAACCATCCCGCGCCGAGTTGCCAGCGGTTCGCACCCACCCGATCGGTGATGCCGGTGAGCTCGCCTTTGGCCTTGTTGTAGCGGACGCCGACGAACACGTTCTCCTCGCCGAGGAAGCGATACACCGCGTCCACGGCGTACTGGCGCCAGACGCGCTCCTCGACCTCCGCCGACGATTTGCCGTTGGCGCGTTCGAGCACGCCGAACACCTCGAGGCCGCGATACTTGACGAACGGGTTCATCTGGAACGCCGTCACTTCGTTCTTGAACCCGGGGTTGATCCCACCCGACGTGTAGTTGGCGCTCTCGGTCGCGGCGGTGTTCTCCATCACCCAGTAATACCGGGATCCCGCCCGATCGCCGCCGTAGAGCGTGTTGCTCAAGCCCCGGTTCGCGTTGTAGAGCGAACCGGTCACCCGGACGCGGAGATCGGGCTTCACCTGCCGATCGACGCCGATCTTGCCAATCACCGACGGTCCGCGCTGTTCCGGCGTGAGGACCGTGCCGCGAAGCTCACCGGCGGTCAACGCGCCCATCGCAATGAAGCCGTTCGCCTTCAGGTAGACTTCGCCGCCGATCTCGGTCGTGAAGGCGTCGAGGATGTAGTTGCCGACGAACGGGTTGTAGACCGCGTTGCCGTTGTCGCTGCGGCGGAAATGCGCGTCGCCGTAGTTGATCTCCATGTGGCCAATGCGCACGGTGGCGATCTCGAACAGCATCTTGAGCGGCGCCAGGTCGATCGGTGACTGGTCGATCTGGATGTAGCCGTCCTTCACCCAGGTCTCGTTGTGATGACGAGCCGAGAGATAGCTGGTCAACTGCACGCGGACGCCAGGGGCGAGCTGCGCGTGCAGCACGGCGTTGGCGGTCGAGTTGTTGAATCCGAAGCCGATGCTCTGAAGCTTGTTCGCGTCGATGCCGTTGACCACGTTCGGCAACGCCGTGGTGCGGTGCGACAGGTTCTGCATCTGCGACGTGAACGCCGCGCCGAAATCGAGCTTGAAGCCTTTGAACTCGGCGCCGGGCTCCTTGGTCGTTTCGAAGACGTTGATCCCGCGCTTGTCCTGCGGCCGCAGATACTGGATGGTCATCGGCCGGCCTTTCTTCCACGATGCCTCGGCGGCCGCCGCCTCAGCCTCCTTTTCCTTGTCGTTCGCCTTCGGGTCGGAGGCAGCCGCCGCGGCCGACTCGGGTGAGCGCGCGATCTTGTCGTCGGTCTGCCGGGCCGCCGCCGGCGCAACGAACGCCAGCAGCGCCGTGAGGGCGGTTGCGAAGCGGATGGTGTGTGTCATGGTCGTGTCCTCGTCGGGAGCTGAATCTGAATCGAGCTCGCTACGTGAGCGGAGCTCCGAATACGGTCTCGAACGTGATGGTCACCTTGGGATCGGTCTTCAACATTCCCAGCATCGCCTTCGGCGGCGCGATGCCGAAGTCGGTCATGAGCAGCGCCACTTCACCGGCGATGGTCAGCGTGTTGGCGGTGCGCTGCGTCCTGATCGCGAGCGTGACTTCGCGCGCCACGCCGGCCACGGTGAGTGTCCCGATGCCGCGCAGCATCCCCGCGGCGTCCCCGGCCTCGATTCGCGACAACCGGAACGTGATGTCGGGATGCTCGGTAACCTTCAGCGCCTTGTGCATGTTCTTGTCGAGGCCTTCCTTCGGCGACGAGAGGGTCGCCGCGGGAATCGCGATCTCGAAGGCCTCGAGCCCACCCGGCTTCACGATCGCGTCCCAGAAGGCTGGCCCGAGCGCACCGTTCGCGACCTGCAGACGCACCAGCCGCGCCGCCGTGGTCGACGCGGTGTAGGCGTGAATGTTCGAGGTGCCCGCCAGAGACACGCGGCTGGATACGAGTTTCAACGGAGACGATGACGCCTCCTGTGCCCTGGCCGTGATCGGCGCGAACGCGTACAACGCGGTGGCGAGCACCGCGCCAAGAGCGGTGAGTGAAGTGCGTCGAGTCGTCATATGCATGCCTCGCAGTCGTTATTCGGTGACGCGGTGTCAACCGCACGTCTGGAGGGCAACGCCCGTACCGAGTGGGCTTCGCGGCGTTCTCTAGGTTTTCGGGCGAAAACGAGCCGTAGGGGGCACGGTGCACCGCGGACTATTCCCCGGTCCGCGGATTTTTCACCGTCGCGGACTTTCCCGGCGACCACGAACGTTCGCGGTTGTAGCTGTCAAAACGGGCGCGCAATCCTGCCTCGGCGTCGAGGCACAGTCGTTGCAGACCCGCTTCGGCATCGAGCCGAGCGATCGCAACGCGATCGATGATCTGGAGGCCGCCATGAACGTTCGTCCGTCCATCCTCTGTCCGATCGACTACTCAGACGCGTCAGCCGGCGCGCTGCGATACGCAGCAGCGGTGGCCGAGCACTTCGTTGCACGCCTGATCGTGCTCAGCGTCGAAGATCCGCTGCTGACGACGGCGATGGATCTGGGAACGGGCGCGCATTGGACCGCGGACGTCTCGGAACGTGAGATGGCCAAGTTCGTGTCGCGAGTCTTCGGAGAGGACACCGCGGCCCTCGGGATCGAATACGACGTGGCGGTCGGCAAGCCCCCGGTCGAAATCCTTCGCGTCGCCCGCGAGCGTTCGTGCGATCTCGTCGTCATGAGCTCGCACGGCTTGACCGGCGCGCGCAAGTTCTTCTTCGGCTCGACGACGGAGCGGGTGCTGCGCGAGACGAGCGTCCCGGTGCTCATCACGCCGCCGGTGAATCCCGGCCCCGTCCACGTCGAAGACGCCCGCCGCCTGCTCGGCCGCATTGTCGTGCCGGTGGACCTGTCCCCCTCGTCACTGCACCAGACGCAGGTCGCGCGGGCACTGGCGGAAGCGCTGAATGTGCCGCTCGTCCTGGTTCACGTGATCGAGCCGGTCAAGAGCCATCTCCTGTCGCGCCTGCACGTCTCGGGGCTGGATTCGAGCCGGCGCGCGGTCGCGGAGGAAGGCCTCGAGGAGCTGATTGCGACCGTGCCGAGGCGTCTGCGGCCGGAGGCGCTCGTCGTTTCGGGCGATCCGGCGGAAGAAACCGCGAAAGTCGCCCGCGACCGCAACGCGGGTCTCGTCGTCATCGGTCTGCACGGCTCGCCGCTCCTCGGGCCGCGCATGGGATCCGTCACGTATCGGCTGCTGTGCCTCTCGCCGGCGCTGGTGCTGGCGATTCCGCCACGGATCGGCGAGGCGGCGGTCAGTCGCGCGACCACGCCCGCTGGCAAGTCCGTCGAGATTCGCGCCTAAGCTCGACCGCGCGGCGCGAGCCTACACGGCGCGCGGGATCGTGACCTCGGCGATCGTTCCGCCGCCCTCGCGATCGGTCAGCTGCACGGTGCCGTCCTGCAGCTCCATCAAACGCCGCACGATCGCCAGGCCCAGCCCGGTGCCGTTGACGCGCGTCGTGAAGAACGGCTCGAAGATCCGATCGCGGGTTTCTGGCGCAATCCCCGGACCGCGATCGCAGACCGCAATGCGGCAGACGCCGTCGCCGGCCTGCACGCGCACCTCGACCTCCCTGCCACCCGCGGCCTGACAGGCGTTCATCGTCAGGTTGAGCAGGGCGGCGCGCAGCATATCGGGATCGGCGGACGCTCTCACATCGTCACCGACCACGAAGATGTCCGCGCCATGGCGGCCGGTGCTCATTTGCGCGCTGGTGGCGACGTCCCGCAGCAGCGCCTTCACCTCTACGGGCAGCCGCCGCGGGGGGCGGGGACGCGCATACAGCAACAGATCCTCCACCTTGTC
>Ga0075421_100006530_pt1 | contig 14244 bp, 11 predicted proteins | sample SoiMetdeltSBSDD5_FD_75292 | JGI IMG/M metagenome (GOLD analysis project Ga0075421, IMG submission 75292) | Bulk soil microbial communities from a Populus tree surrounding site in Tennessee, USA - Soil MetaG P. deltoides SBSDD5 | ecosystem: Environmental > Terrestrial > Soil > Tree plantation...
ACGGAAGGGAACACTCCGTGACGGCCGTCCTGCTCCACACGAGCGACGCGACGATCGAGCGCGCGGTGGCTGCCGCGCGCCCGGGCACCGAGCTCCTGACCTGCCGCGACGCCGCCAGCCTGGCGGTGCGGTTGGGCGAGAACGGCGCGCGGCTCGTGCTCATGGACCTCGAGCCGGACCAGTCGGCCGCGCTGAACTCACTGGCCGGGCTCGCGAGCCGCTTTCCCGAGGCGCGCTTCGTGGTCCTGTGCCGCGAGCTCTCGGCCGACGTCCTGCTGGCTGCCATGCAGGCCGGCGCGCGCCACGGCCTGCGTCGCGATACGCTCGGCGCCGAGCTGCCCGGCGTGGTGCAGCGGCTGACCAGCGATCTCAACGGCCACTCATCGGGCCAGATCGTCACGGTGCTCTCGGCCAGCGGCGGCTGCGGCTGCACGACGGTCGCCATCGCGCTCGCCGAAGAGCTGCGCCGCGGCGGCGACAACCACGTGCTGCTGGTCGATCTCGACCAGCACTACGGAGCCATGGCCGCCTACCTCGGGCTCAAGGGCTCCTACGGCGTGGCCGACGTGCTCGCGCGCGCCGGCACCATCGACGCGCAGCTCGTCAGCTCCACGGCCGTGGCCTACGGCGAGGGCTTCCACGTGCTGCTCTCGCCCGCGGCCGTCAATGCGAGCGAGCCGAAGCCGCTGGATTGGAAGCGCCTGCCCGAGCTCCTGGACGCGAGCCGGCAGTCGGCGCGCTTCACCGTCCTCGACGCCTCGCGCGTGCCCCCCGCCGCCGCGGCGGCGCTGGTGAACGCCAGCGCGCTGTCGCTGCTGGTCATGGAGCTCGCGGTCGTGGACATCCGCAGCGCGCACAGCATGCTCCAGGCGCTGCGCGACCGCGGCACCGGCGACGACCTGGTCCCGGTGGCCAACCGCTTCCTCAAGCGCCAGACGGCCCCCGGGCTGCAGGATGCGCGCGACGCCCTGTCGCGCGACATCGAGACCATCGCCAACGACTTCCCGGCCGCCCTGCGCGCCCTGAACCACGGCCAGCCCGTGCCGCGCTCCGCCCCCAAGTCGGCCCTGTGCGAGGACGTGCGTCGCCTGGCCGCGCGGATCCTGCCGCAATCCGTCGTGTCCACTCCATCCCGAGGACGATGAGCCATGGGCGCCCCGCCCCGCACCGCCGACTTCATCCCGCGCGGCGAGCTGAAGTCGCGCGTCCACCAGCGGCTGGTCGAGTCGCTCGACCTCACCGCCGCCCAGCGCCTGCCGGTGCAGGAGCTGCGCGACGAGTGCCTGCGCCGCGTGGACTCGCTCCTGTCCGAGCAGCACACGCCGCTCACCACCTCCGAGAAGCAGCAGCTCCTGCGCGAGGTGATGGACGAGATCTTCGGCCTGGGGCCGCTCGAGGAGCTCATGCGCGACCCGACCATCACGGACATCCTGGTGAACGGGCCGCACCAGGTGTACGCCGAGAAGGCCGGCCGCCTGACCCTCACCGACAGCAAGTTCCGCGACGACCGGCACCTGCTGCTGGTCATCCAGCGCATCGCGGCCGGCGTGGGCCGGCGCGTGGACGAGTCCTCCCCCATGCTCGACGCGCGCCTCCAGGACGGGTCGCGCGTCAATGCGATCATCCCGCCGCTGGCCCTGCATGGCCCGGCCATGAGCGTGCGCCGCTTCGCCGGCCAGAAGATCGACGCGGCGCGCCTGGTGGAGATCGGCGCGTGGACGCCGGAGATGAGCAGGTTCATGGAGGCCGCCGTGCGCTGCCGCGCCAACATCCTCGTGGCGGGCGGCACGGGCACGGGCAAGACCACGCTGCTCAACGTGCTCTCCAAGTGGATCCCGGAGGGCGAGCGCGTCATCACCATCGAGGACGCGGCCGAGCTGAACCTGCAGCGTGAGCACGTCGTGGTGCTCGAGACGCGCCCGCCCAACATCGAGGGCAAGGGCGAGGTGACCCAGCGCGAACTGCTCAAGAACACGCTCCGCATGCGCCCCGACCGCATCATCATCGGCGAGTGCCGCGGCGCGGAGAGCCTGGACATGCTGCAGGCCATGAACACGGGCCACGAGGGCAGCATGACCACGGTGCACGCCAACACGCCGCGCGACGCGCTGCGCCGCATCGAGAACATGGTGGCCATGTCCGGCATGAACTGGCCGGTGCACGTGATCCGCGACCAGATGGCCAACACGCTGGACCTGGTCATCCACCTGCAGCGCCTCACCGGCGGACGCCGCAAGGTGACGTCCATCGTCGAGGTCTGCGGCATGGAGCGCGAAGTGATCCTGGTGCAGGAGATCTTCAAGTACAAGCAGGAGCGCATCGACAAGGACGGCAACGCCGAGGGCACGTTCGAGGCCTGCGGCGTCCGGCCGAGGCTGCTCGACCGCATGATCCGCGAGGGCCTCGACGTGCCTCCGTCCATCTTCGCGAAGCGCGGCGTGTCATGAGCTCCTCGCCCTCGCTCATGTCCATCGTGCAGGCCGGCGCCGTCTTCGGGCTGGTGCTGGCGCTGTGGTGCGTGGCGGTGCTGGCCTGGTCGCGCAAGCGCAAGGGCGAGCAGGAGGCCATCGAGCAGCGCCTGGGCACGTCCAAGGTGGTTGCGCCGGGCACCGGCCGCGTGCTGCGCCTGTGGCACGAGGGCCGCGAGGCGCAGATGCGCGTGCCGGGCCTGCGCCGCAAGCCCACCGTCCAGCAGAAGTTCGCGCGGCTGTGCCGCGACGCCGGCTTCCGCGCGCCGCCGCGCACGGTGGCCATCGCCGTCCTGGGGGCGGCGGGCTTCGTGGGCGTGCTGCTGCTGCTCGTGACGGGCCGCGTGTTCCCGTGCCTCGTGGGCATGCTGGCGCTGCTCCTGGCCTTCTGGGCCTGGGTCAACAAGCGCGCGGTCAAGCAGGCTCGGCTCTTCGAGCGCCAGCTCGTGGACGCGCTCGAGCTCTCGTCGCGCGCGCTGCGCGCCGGCCACCCGCTCATGGCCAGCTTCCAGCTCATCGCCACCGAGATCCCCAACCCGGTCGGCTCGCTGTTCTCCGGCATCGTGCAGCAGCAGTCCATGGGCATGGCCCTGGACGAGTCGCTGCGCCGCGCGGCCGAGGACGCCGGCAGCGCCGACATGGACCTGTTCGCGGCCGCGCTGGCCATCCACACCCGCACGGGCGGCAACCTGGCGGACGTGATGCAGAGCCTGGCGCTGGTCATCCGCGAGCGGCTGCGCCTCATGCGGCGCTTCCGCGTGCTGGTGGCCCAGACGCAGGTGAGCAAGCGCATCCTCATCGCCATGCCGTGCGTGATGTTTGGCGTGCTGCACCTGGTGAGCGCCGAGTACATGGAAGAGCTCTACGCCACCGACACGGGCCAGATGGTCCTCATGGCGGCCGCCGGCAGCCTGGCCTGCGGCTGGGCCGTCATGAACCGCATGGCCGAGCTGCGGACCTGAGGACCACGGCGATGCCCATCATCATCATCGCCATCCTGGCCGGCCTCTCGGCGGTGTCCCTCGCGGGCGCCGGGCTGATGCTGCACAGGAAGCGCCGCGACGTGCGCATCGCGCGCCTGCGCACGCTGGCGCTCGTGGGCGAGGCTTCGCCCGTGGAGGCCGCCGCGCCGCAGCCCGAGAAGCTGATCGATTCGGTCCAGAAGCTGGGCCTCAAGGTCGCGGGCGGCAAGTCCAGCCAGAACCTGCGCGAGCAGCTGGCCGCGGCCGGCTGGCACCACCCCTCGGCCTCGAGCATCTTCCTCGGCGCGAAGGTGCTTCTCTTCGTCCTGGGTCTCGCGGGCTTCAGCCTCGTGCTGTTGCCCTTCGACCTGGCGCTGGGCCTGCGGCTGGTCGTCATCGTGTTCGGCGGCGCGATCCTGTTCTTCCTGCCCAACTCGGTGATGAACTTCCGCCGCAACGCGCGCCGCAAGAAGGTGGACCGCCACCTGCCGGACGCCGTGGACCTGCTCGAGATCTGCGTCTCGTCCGGCATGGGACTGGACTCGGCGTGGTCGGCGGTCTCGGACGAGCTGCGCGGCGTGTCGGACATCTTCGCCGACGAGATGGAGCTCACCACGCTGGAGATCAGCCTGGGCGTGCCGCGCGCCGACGCGCTCAAGCACATGGCGCGGCGCACGGGCGTCGAGGACCTGTCCTCGCTCGTGGCGCTGCTCATGCAGGCCGAGCGACTGGGCGCCAGCATCGCCGATGCGCTGACCACCTTCGCCCGCTCGCTGCGAGAGATCCGCAGCCAGCGCGCCGAGGAGTCGGCCGAGAAGATGTCGGTCAAGCTCATGTTCCCCATGGTCCTGTTCATCTTCCCCTCGCTGCTGCTCGTCATGATCGGGCCGGCCGTCATCCAGCTGGTCAAGGTCATGGGGACGCGCTGAGGGGGCTTCCGGAGGAGTGATCGTGAAGACCGCCAACATCCCGTGCGCCTGCCTGCTGGCCCTGCTGGCCGGCTGCGCCGCCCCGCCGCCCTCGCTCATGCAGGGCCCCCACGCCGGCGACATGCTGCTCGGCGCCTCGCTCGAGCGCGCCATCGTGGCGCAGTCGGCGCTGTACCCGTGCCACTTCGAGTATGGCGGCGCGGAGCTCAACGAGCTCGGGCGCCGCGACTTCGCGGTGCTGGCCGACCACCTGCGCACGCACGCCGGCTCGCTCAACATCCGGCGCGGCGACGCCTCGGCCGAGCTGTACAAGGCGCGCGTGGACGCCGTGCTGGCGGCGCTGCAGGCCGCCGGCGTCCCGAAGGAGCAGATCTCCGTGCGCGACGGGCTGCCCGTCGGCGCCGGCCTGGCCTCCGTGCGCGTGGTCGAGATCCTGAGCCATCCGCTGTCGCTGTCGGGCGGCGGCGTCTCGACCACCGGAACGACGACGGCCGCCTCCAACGCCGGCATGCAATGAAGCCGCTCGCGCTCACGCTCCTGCTGGCCGTGCCGCTGCTCGGCGCCTGCGCCTCGGACGCCAGCGGCGCGCCGGACTGGGCCGCGGCCGCCAACCGCGAGCCCGACGCCGACTCGCTGCACGCCGTGGCGCGCCTCTACGTGGCGCAGGGCCGCGACCGCGAGGCCGAGGCCTCGCTGCGCCAGGTGCTCGATCGCGATCCCGGCTTCCTGCCGGCCTACGAGGAGCTGGCGCGGCTGTACGTGCGGCGCGAGCTGCTCGACGGCGCGATCGCCGCGCTGGAGCTGGGCCTGCGGCAGGATGCGCAGGACCCGGTCCTGCTCAACGACCTCGGCCTGTGCCGCCTGCTGCAGCACGACCTAAGGGGCGCGACCGAAGCCTTCACGCGCGCCGCCGGAGCTTCGCCCGACGACACGCGTCCGCGCGCCAACCTGGCCCTGGCGCTGGCGCTCCTGGGCCGCGACGAGGAGGCCCTGGCGCTGTGGCAGCAGCTCCTGCCCTCCGCCGAGGCTGCCGCCAACGTGGCCCTGGTCGCCGCCTCCCGCTGAGCCGCGCCGGCCGTCCGGATCGTGGACGCCGTGACCGGCCGGCGGACACGCGGCCGTGAGCGGCGTGCCCCATCGCCGACCGCCGGGCGTGGCATGGCCCTTGCTATCCTCCTGTGCCCCTCCGTGACCGTTGCCCGGTCCCGGCGGCGGGGTGCCGGAGACTCGCCATGCGCCCCCTGCCCCTCCTCCTGATCCTGGCCCTCGCCCCCGCGGCCGCCGCCGACGAGGCGCTCACGGTCAACAGCGAGCTCGACCTGCCCGACGCGGATCTGCTCGACGGGGTGTGCGATGCGGACCTGCTGGCCGAGGGGCAGCAGATCACGCTGCGCGCGGCCGTGCAGCACGCCAATGTGACCGCCGGCGCGGACACCATCACGCTGCCGGCCGGGACCTACAAGCTCAAGCTCAAGGGCACGGAGGAGGACGCGGCCGCGACCGGCGACCTCGACCTGCTCGAGGACGTGACCATCACCGGCGAGGACGCCCCCACGACGATCGTCGACGCGAAGAAGGTGAAGGACCGCGTGTTCGAGGTCTTTGCGGGCGTGACGGCCACGATGAGCGGCCTCACCCTGCGCCGCGGCCGCGCCAGCACGCCCGAGATCGGCGGCGCGGGGGTGCGCGTGGACGGCATCCTGCAGATGTCGCAGTGCATCGTCGCCAAGAACCGCTCGCTGGACGACGCGGGCGGCATCGAGTTCGGTGATGGCCACGTCGGGCCCAGCTCCGTGACCGACGTGAGCTTCGAGAAGAACAAGGCCAAGGACGATGGCGCGGGCGTGGACGTGGACGGCGGCCAGGTGGATTTCGTGCGCTGCACGTTCTGGAAGAACAAGGCCGGCGACGAGGGCGGCGGCTTCGAGTCCTCGAGCGCCACGGCCACCTTCGTCAACTGCACCTTCAGCGGCAACAAGGCGGCGCAGGACGGCGGCGGGCTCAACGTGGAGGAAGGCGGCGACGTCACGCTCACGCACTGCACGCTGGCGAAGAACAAGGCGCCCCAGGGCGCGGGCCTGTCCATCCAGGACGCCGAGCTCGAGGGCACGGACGCCGTCGTGAAGAACTGCCTGTTCAGCAACTCCAAGCTGCACGACTTCGCGGGCACGCCGGTCTCCGGCGGCGGCAACCTCGAGACCGGCACCACCGGCGGCTTCGCCGCCGCGCTGGACCAGAGCGGCGTCCTTTCCAAGCTGCTACTGCTGCCACTGGCCGACAACGGCGGCTTCACGCGCACGCACCTGCTCAAGCCCGGCAGCCCGGCGCTCGACGCGGCCGACGACGTCATCGGCGGGCTCCTGGGCGAGGACCAGCGCGGGCTCACGCGGCCAGTGGACATCGCGGGCCTCGGCAGCACGGCCACGGACGTGGGCGCCGTCGAGATGCAGGCGGACGAAGTCGAGCCCTGAGCCTCGCGCGCCCGTGCCGGGCTTGCCGGGCCTCTTCTCCGGGCGCATCCTGCGCGGCATGAGGCGCGCCCTGCAGGCCTTCACGCCGCTGCTCGCGCTGGTTCTGTCGCCCGCCGCCGCGGCGTGCGCGCAGGACGCGCCGCCGCGCGCCGCGCCGCTGCCGATGCTCACCGTCACCCGGGACGTCGAGCTGCAGCCGGAGATCACCTACGGCGGCCTGGTCATCGCGGCCTCGGGTGTCACCGTCGACGGCCGCGGCGCGCGTATCGTCGGTCCGGTGCAGCACGCCGCCGAGCTCTCGGGCGCGACGGCGAGGACGAGCGCCTTCACCGGCACGGGCGTGCAGGCGGCGGGCGTGGACGACGTCACGCTGCGCGGCCTCCGCGTGCGGGGCTTCGAGATCGGGCTGCTCCTGCAGGACGCGCGCGGCTGGACGATCGAGGACTGCGACGTCTCCGACAACTTCCACGACCCGGACTTCGGCTGGGGCGAGCAGGGCAGCCGGGGCGGGCTGGTGCTGCGGCGCGTCGGGGGCTCCACGCTGCGCCGCGTGCGCGCCAACCGCAACTGGGACGGCTGCAGCTTGGCCGACAGCGACGACAACTCGATCCTCGCCTGCGACTTCAGCCACTGCAGCAACACCTGCCTGAAGCTGTGGCACGCCGCACGCAACCTGGTGCAGGACTGCGACCTCTCGTGGGGCCTGCGCATCGCACCGGGCGAGGTGCACGCGCGCGACAGCACCTGCGTGCTCCTCGAGAGCGGCAGCGACGGCAACCGCTTCGTGCGCAACGACGCCACGCACGGCGGCGACGGCATCTTCATCCGCGTGCTGAACGGCTGGACCAGCCGCGGCAACCTCTTCGACGGAAATGACGCGTCGTGGGCCAACAACAACGGCTTCGAGGCCTGGTCGCCCGGCAACACCTACACCGGCAACGTGGCCAGCCACTGCAGCTACGGCTTCTGGCTGGGCGCCTCGGACGAGACGGTGCTCCGCGACAACGAGGCCGGCTGGAACGGCGACCCGCAGGGCTTCCACAACGCGCCCGAGAGCTTCGGGCACGGCGGCATCGTGTTCGTGAACGGGCCGAGCAGCCACACGCTGGTCGAGGGCAACCGGCTGCACCACAACGCCGGCGGCGGCCTCGTGCTGCGCGGGGACGAGGCCAGCGCCGGCGCCGCGTGGAAGGCCTTCCACTGGGTCATCCAGGACAACGCGCTGCAGGCCAACCGCTGGGGAATCTGGATGGGGCACGCCGACTTCATCGAGCTGGGGCCGAACAGCTACGCGGAAAACGCCGAGGGCGACGTGCACGACGCCGGCGGCGTCACCGGCCTGCTGCGGAGGAGCGGCGACGGCCGTCCGCCTCCGCCGGCGGACCGGCGGCTCTCCGTCGCGCTGGAGGCCCTGGCCGGTCCGCACGCGGCCGGCAGCACGGTGGAATTCGTCGCGAGCAGCCTTCGGAGCTGCGGCGACCCCGGCGCGCTGCGGTTCCGCTGGTCGTTCGGCGACGGCGGTGTGGCCGAGGGTCCCGTGGTGCAGCACCTCTTCGCGCGACCGGGATTCTACCGGGTCGGCCTCCTGGCGCACGATCCGGAGTGCGTCAGCTCGGCGCTGTCGCGTGGGCTCGTGTACGTCGTCGACTCCGACGAGCTGCCGGCCACGGAGAAGGCGGCGGCGCTGTGGAGGCTGCCCCCGGACTCGGCGTCGATCGCCAGCTTCGACGTCGAGCCCGGCCTTCTGGGCCGCGCCGTCCACGCGCGCGTCGAGCCATACGACGGCGGCCGCGTCGAGCTGCTCTGGCCCGCGTCGCGCGACGCCGGCCTGGCCCTCGCCGGCCACGCGCGGCTCGCCTTCTGGATCCGCGCGCGCGACCCCCACATCCCCGCCTGGCAGGACACCAACCCCGTGATCACGCTGCTCGAGGGCGAGGGACGCTGGCTGCGCCTCACGCCGGCGCGCGACTGGCTCGGGAACCCGCCGGACACGCACTTCCGCGACGACTGGATGCCGCTGGACGTGCCGCTCGCGGGCGGCGACGGCTGGACGCGCGAGCTCGGCCCTGACGGCGCGCCTGCTCGTGTGCAGTGGCTGACGATCGGCGTCGACAGCTGGGGCGCGCCGCCGCTCGACGTGTGGCTCGACGGACTGTCCCTGCGCTGAGCAGACGACCCGATGTTCAACCCCTTCACCATCCGGCGCGCGCTGCGCGAGCACAGCCTGACCCTCGCGCTCATCGTCGCGCTGGCCGTGGCCGGCGTCTCCACCTGGGGCAGCCTGTACGCGGGGCTCCGGCGCGTGCACGTGCCCTGGCCCGTGGCGCTGGTGCTGCCCTTCGTGCTGGTCGCCTGGGTGTCGCGGCGTGAGGACCGGATCGTCAAGGACCCCGTCCTGCGGCGCCGAATTGCCGTGGGCGTCGTCCTGGCAGCCCTGCTGGCGTGGCTCGTGACCTGAGCACGACTGGCCGGTTCCGGGGGCGGGCGATACACTTTCTGACTCCCGTTCTGCGCACCAACCGGATCCACGCCATGCGCCTCGCCGTGCGCTTCGCCCTGGCCGTCCCGCTGCTGGCGACGCTCTCGGGAGCCGCCCGCGCCGACGGCCTCGTGATCACGGTCGACTTCGCCGAGGACCTGCCGGACGAGATCCTCAACGACAGCCTGGCCGACGCGCAGAGCGCGGAGCCGGGCAGCCAGACCAGCCTGCGCGCCGCGGTGATGCTCGCCAACCACGTCGCGGGGCCGGACACGATCATCGTCCCGCCCGGCGTGTGGAAGCTCACGAACAAGGGCCAGGACGAGGAAGCCTGCGTGACCGGCGACCTCGACGTGACGGACGACCTCCTCATCCTGGGCACGGCGCCCGAGCCCGGCGGCAAGCAGGACGGCTCGATCATCGACGGCAAGAAGCTCAAGGACCACATGTTCGACGTGAAGGAGGGCGTCACGCTCACGCTGGAGGGCCTCACGCTGCGCAACGGCCGCGCGGCGCCGGAGCAGGCGGGCGGGCTGGCGAGCGTGCTGGGTTCGCTGGTGCTGCAGCAGGTCGAGGTGCGCACCTGCAAGGCGCCCGCGGGCGGCGGCGCGATCCACGTGCCGGCCGGGCCCGGCACCGTCACGGCGGACGAGGTGCTTTTCTACAAGAACAAGACCGACGGCAGCGGCGGCGCGCTGGCTGTCGAGGCGGGCGGCCAGGCCCAGATCTCGAGCGCGACGTTCCAGAAGAACCATGCCGACGGCGAAGGCGGCAGCGTCGACATCAACGGCGGCATCGGCACGTTCACCAACGTGACGTTCAGCGCCAACTCGGCCGGCCAGGACGGCGGGGCCATGCGCCTGCACGGCAGCGGCGTGCTCACGCTGGTGAACGTGACCAGCTTCGCCAACTCCTGCAAGGAGACCTCGGGCCTGTCGGCCCTCGAGATCGGCGTCGTCAACACGGCCCTGCTGCGCAACACCCTGTTCGACGACAAGGGCGACCGCAACAGCAGCGGCAACATCATCTCGCTGGGCGGCAACCTCGACAGCGGCACCAGCTGCGACCTCCCCGCCGAAGACAACCTGTCCGGCGTCCAGCCCAAGCTGCTCAAGCTCAAGAACTACGGCGGCTTCACGCCGACGCATGCGCTGGATCCGGAGAGCCCCGCGATCGATTCCGGCACCGACCCCGGCTGCCCCGCCTTCGACCAGCGCGGCATGCCGCGGGTGGACATCGAGGATGTCGGGCCGGACGCCGTGTCGTGCGACGTGGGCGCCTTCGAGTACTCGGATCCCTAGCAGCCCGTCGAAGACGTCATTCGGGCGCGGAAGCACTTCTTCGACGGGCTGCCAGCCCGGCCGCGGCAAAATCGGCCGGCCGGGGCAGGGCCCCGACCGGCCGACCGACTGCCTGTCTCGAACACCGCGGCGGCGCCGCCGCCGGTCCGGAGCACCCCTCCCCGCATCCCGTTCAGGCATTCGCGGGTCGTTCGCCTCGCCGGGCCGACGTCCGTGTGCCGGTCGCCGTCGCCATACCCCCAGCGCCGGAATCGGTCCCGACCGGACAGCCTCCAGGAAATTTTTGAAGTTCGGCGTCCTGGCTGTCCGGTAGGCCGCCCCGGCGGCGCTGGGGGGATGTCCCCTGACCCGGGGGGCGGGCACGCCGTGCCCGTCACGCCCGCGAGGACGGGGATAGCCTGAGGCCGTCCGCCCGGACGACCTCGCGAGGCAGCGCGACCCCATGGACGACCAGGCCACCCAGGAAACGCTCGAGCGCGAGATCGTGAAGTTCACGCAGGCCCGCCTCGGGCGGGCCGCGCTGCATCACGTCTCGCGTCCCGACGTCATGGCGGCCATCGTCGCGCGCCGGCGGCCGGGGATCAGCCTCGAGGACGCCGTCCTCGCCGAGATCCACGCCGGGCTTCCGGGCCAGCGCGCCCTGGCGGACGAGTTCGCCGCGTACTTCCTCTACGACCTCATGAAGATGGGATCCAACTCCATGGCAGCCTCATCGAGTCTTCGACGCTTCCTGGACACCGGGGACCTCGTGCTCTCCGTGTTCGGCGACCTGTGGCACGACGTGCCCGCCGTGCGCTTCGATTCCTGCGCGCAGTTCCAGACGCTCTTCGCGCAGCGCCTCAACTGGAAGGCCGCGTCGAGCGCGCGCCGCCTCAGCCGCGACCGGCGCGGCGAGCAGCACCGGATGCCCGAGCCGGCGGACGAGCTGGATGTCGAGTCCGGCGACGACGCGGGCACCCCGCTCGCGGCCGCCATCCGCGAGGAGGAGCGCGCGCGCCTCATCCTGCTCCTCCTCCGCCTCAACGACCGCGACCGCCAGATCCTGACGCTGCACCTCAAGGGCCTGTCGCGCGACGAGATCGCGCAACGCCTCGGGCTGCAGTACGACGCCGCGCGCAAGGCGCTGTCCCGCGCCATCGAGGCGGCGCGGCGCCTCGCGAGCGAATGCGACACCGAATCCGCCACCTCACCCTGACGCGGCCCCCCGCCGCACACCCCTGACTGACACCACCGGAATCCCGCCTGCGGGCGGACTTGGATCCATCACCATGAGCCTCGCGTCCATCCCTCGCCTTCCCATTGCCCTCCGTTCGCTGTGCGCCGGGTTGCTCCTCGCCGTGCCTGCGGCGGCGCAGGCGGTGCTGCACACCTGGGGCGGCGCCACGGGAGCCGGCCTCTCGGCCGTGACGGCCGTGGGAGACGTGGACCTCGACGGCAAGACGGACCTCGCGCTGGGCGCGCCCGCCGAGAACCTGGGCCGCGGCCGCGTGACGCTGGTCTCGGGCGCCACCCACGCCACGCTCTTCAGCGTCGCCGGCACGCTCGCCGGCGAGCGCTTCGGCGCGGCGGTCGCGCCGGCCGGCGACGTCAATGGCGACGGCCGCCTCGACCTGCTGGTGGGAGCGCCGGGCAGCGCGCTCATGACCGGCTCCGCGACCGTCCTGTCCGGCGTGGACGGCGCGGTGCTGCGCACCGTCACCGGCAGCAGCCTGGGAGCGCATTTCGGCGCCGCCGTGGCGGGCGCGGGCGACAGCAACGGCGACGGCAAGGCCGACCTGCTCGTGGGCGCGCCGGACCACGCCTCGGGGACCGGCAGCGGCAACGGCCAGGTCACGCTGTGGTCCGGCGCCAACGGCTCGCTGCTCCAGTCGGTCACCGGCTCGAGCGGCGATCACCTCGGCATCGCGCTGGGCGGCTGGTCGATGGTCGACCAGGAGCCGATGGAGATCATCGGGCTCACCATGGAAGGCAACGGCGGGACCGGTGCCGTGCAGATCCGGTCGCGCACCACCTTCGCGCTGCTGGCCACGGTGCCCGGCACGACCGCCGGCGCGTCCTTCGGCGCCTCGATCGCGCGGCTGGGCGACGTGAACGGTGACGGTCATCCCGACGTGGCCGTGGGCGCGCCCGGCAACGGCGGCTCGGTCTCCGTCCTCTCCGGCACGAACTGGTCGGTGCTGCTCGGGCTCCCTGCGCCGGACACCGGCACGGGCTTCGGCAGCATCGTGGCCGAGATCGGCGACGTGAACGGCGACGGCCGCGCGGACGTCGCGGTCGGCGCGCCGAAGGCCGACAAGAACGGCGCGGACTCGGGCGAGCTCATGGCGTACTCGGGCGCCACCGGCGCGCTGCTCTCCAGCGTGGTCGGCGCCGCGGCGGGCGACCTGCTCGGCTCGTCGGCGGCTTCCGCCGGCGACAGCGACGGCGACGGTCGTTCGGAGTTCGCCCTCGGGTCGCCCGGCAGCGACGTCGCCGGACCCGAGGCGGGCGGCGTCTCGGTGGTGTCGCTGGCGCTCTGGAACACGGTCGAGAACGGCCTCCCCGGCCTCTGCGACATCCCGCGGCTCGTCGGGGAAGGGGGCCTCGTGGACCTGAGCAGCGCCAGCCTCTCGCTCACCTCGGGGCGGCCCATCGCGGGGGCCACGCTGGTGGTGGGACTGTCGATGATCCTCGACGCGCAGCACGGGGTCTTCGTTCCGACGCCGGACATCGTGGTGACGGGCCTCGTGACCAGCGGCGAGGGCACGCTGGACTACACGTTCGAGCTGGCGACGGGGCTCACCTCGGGCTCGGTCATCTACCAGCAGTTCCTGCTGATGGACAGCTCGGCTGAGGGTGGCGTGTCGCGCAGCAACACGGTGGCGGCCACCGTTCCCTGACCCTCAGGCCCGGTCGCCGTCCGGGCGCGCCAGCGCGCCCAGCTCGGCGTCGATCTCGCGCAACCAGGCGTGGTCGGCGGCGAGCCGGCCGGCCAGCGCCGCGCGCGCCGCGGCGAGCTCGGCCCGGGCCTCGTCGGTCCGCCCGAGGACGCGCAGGCAGCGGCCCCGGTTGCTGCGGTAGCGCGCCACGTGCGTCGGATCGGCGCCGGGCACGGCGGCGGCGCGGCGGAGCACCTCGCCGAGCAGGGCATCGGCCTCCGCGCCTCGCCCGGCCTCGAGCAGCGCCAGCGCCGTGTTGGCACGGAAGCTGAGCGTGCGCGGGTGGTCCTCGCCCAGCGCGCGCGCGTGCTCGTCGGCCGCAGGCTGCAGCTCCGCCAGGGCCTCGAGCGGCCGGCGCTGGCGCAGCAGCACGATGCCCAGGTTGTTCCGGGCCGTCAGCGTGTCGGGATGCGTCGGGCCGACCACCCGCGACTGCGCCGCCAGCGTGCGGCGATAGAGCGCCGCCGCCTGCGGCAGGCGGTCGAGCCGCGCATAGAGGCGTGCCAGGTCGCACAGCACGACGAGCGTCGCCGGATGGTCGTCGCCGTGCTGCCCGTCGATGCCGGCGACGGCGTCCTCCAGCAGCTCCAGCGCCTCTTCCGGCCGGTTGCGGTCGCCCAGCAGGTTGGCGAGCTGGGACTGGGTGGACAGCGTGTCGGCGTGACGCTCGCCGAGCGCCACGCGCCGGCCCTGGAGCGCGAGGCGGTACATGGACT
>Ga0075421_100006535_pt1 | contig 14241 bp, 15 predicted proteins | sample SoiMetdeltSBSDD5_FD_75292 | JGI IMG/M metagenome (GOLD analysis project Ga0075421, IMG submission 75292) | Bulk soil microbial communities from a Populus tree surrounding site in Tennessee, USA - Soil MetaG P. deltoides SBSDD5 | ecosystem: Environmental > Terrestrial > Soil > Tree plantation...
CTGGGCGGGCGCTGGATGGCCACCGCCCGCTCGCGGCTGGCCGGCATTTCCCCGTGGCCCATGGTCGTCGTCCTGCGCGACGGCTCGGCCTGGGATCCCATCGGGAAGGTCTATAAGCGGCTCGAGCTCGGCGACTCCGAGTACATCCCGGCCTACTTCGCGGTTGCCGCCGCCGGAGGCGGGTCGCGGTGACGGCCGGCGAGGACGATCTCGCGGACGAGGACGCGTTCGTCCTTCCCGTCACCGGCGAGCTCGACCTTCACGCGTTCGCGCCGCGCGACGCGGTGAGCGTGGTCCAGGAGTACCTCGACGAGTGCCGCCGCCGCGGCCTGCTCGAAGTGCGCATCGTGCACGGCCGCGGGCAGGGTGTGCGGCGCGCGGAAGTGCGGCGCGCCCTGGCCGCGCGCGACGACGTGCTCGACTTCCGCGACGCCCCGCCCGCTTCCGGCGGATGGGGCGCGACGCTCGTCGTGCTTTCGCCCCGCGAAGTCAAGTGAGCGAGGCCACAGGCGCCGGCACGCGTGAAAGTTTTTTTGCGCTCGCGCGCCCGCTCCAGTCGCGGTCCAAATCGCATGACAACGCGCGCACCCGCGTCGTTCCGCGTCGAAATCGATCTTGACAAAGGTTGGGGCCGATCACTATCGTGGTCGCCGTCTCACTTCTCGAACAGCTCATCGGCTCCGGAGAAACTCAAGGCGGGCGTGGCCATGCGTAATCTGCAGTTCGGGTTCTTCGACGACAGTGGCCTCCCGCGCGACAGCCGCATCCTCATGTTCTACTCGTTCGAGACGGAGGAGAACCTCCCGCGCTCGGGCATCCTCCACTACCACGTGGCCGAGCAGCGCTTCGTCGGGCCGCGCCACGACGGCGAGCTGACCGCGGCCGCCCTCGACTTCCTCAGCCGCGCCGGACGCCTGCACCGCGCCGCGGACTGACCTTTCGGGCGCCGGGCGCCCGCGTCCCCTGTGGTAGCATCCCCTTTTCGGCGGCGACCGCCGGCGTGCGCAGGAGACTCCACCAATGACCAAGGACACGAGCCGGGGGCGTCCCATCGCCCCCGCGGAAGGCAAGCTGGGCATCCTTCTCCCCGGGATGGGCGCGGTGGCCACGACCTTCATGGCCGGCGTGGAGGCGATCCGCAAGGGCCTCTCGAAGCCCGTCGGCAGCCTGACCCAGATGGGCACCGTGCGCCTCGGCAAGCGCACGGACAATCGCAGCCCCCGCATCGACGAGCTGGTGCCGATCGCGAAGCTCCCGGACGTCGTCTTCGGCGGCTGGGACGTGTACACCGACAACGCCTACGAGGCCGCGCGCAAGGCGGGAGTGCTCCACAACGAGCACCTGCAGGCCCTCAAGGGCTTCCTGGAGACGATCAAGCCCTGGCCGGCCGTCTTCGATCCCGTGTACGTGAAGAAGCTGCACGGGGAGAACGTCAAGAAGGGCAAGAACAAGCGGGACCTCGCCGACCAGGTCATCGCCGACATCCAGGATTTCAAGAAGAAGAACGGCCTCAGCCGGCTGGTGATGGTGTGGTGCGGCTCCACGGAGGTCTACCGCGAAGCCTCGGACGTGCACTCGACGATCGAGAAGTTCGAGCGCGGCCTCGAGGAGAGCCACCCCGACATCCTGCCTTCGATGGTCTACGCGTATGCGGCGATCAAGCAGGGCATCCCGTACGCCAACGGAGCCCCGAACCTCTCCGCGGACATCCCCGCCCTCATCGCGTTGGCCAAGAAGACGGGCACCCCGATCTCGGGCAAGGACTTCAAGACGGGCCAGACGCTGATGAAGACCGTCCTCGCGCCCGCCTTGAAGGCGCGGCAGCTCGGCCTGGAGGGCTGGTTCTCCACGAACATCCTCGGCAACCGCGACGGCGAGGTGCTGGAGGATCCTGAGTCCTTCAAGACCAAGGAGGTCTCCAAGCTCGGCGTGCTCGACCACATCCTGCAGCCCAAGCTCTACCCCGACCTCTACGGCAACATCCACCACGTCGTGCGGATCAACTACTATCCGCCGCGCGGCGACAACAAGGAGGGCTGGGACGCGATCGACATCTTCGGCTGGATGGGCTACCCCATGCAGATCAAGGTGGACTTCCTCTGCCGCGATTCGATCCTGGCCGCGCCCATCGTGCTCGACCTCGCGCTCTTCTCGGACCTGGCCGGACGGGCGGGCATGAGCGGGATCCAGGAGTGGCTGTCGTTCTACTTCAAGAGCCCGATGACCGCGCCCGGCCTCTACCCGGAGCACGACCTGTTCATCCAGCTCATGAAGCTGAAGAACACCCTGCGGCACCTGAAGGGCGAGGAGCTGATCACGCACCTGGGGCTGGAGTACTACGATTAGCGCAGTGGCCTAGCCGACCGCAGAGCACGGCGGCGTCGCGCAGCGGCGGCGACGTGCGAGGGGGGTTTCAGGGGGGTTCGCGAACACCCACCGAAGATGATGTGTGAGTGCCCCCCCTGAGATAAAAGAAAGGCAAACATGGCGAGCACTTCGGGCCTGATGGTCGGGGTCAAGATCAAGGAGATCGCGACCAAGGACCACTCCTACACGAACTGCACGGTCCTCCACTCGGACCCCATCGGCCTCGTGTTCGAGGTGCAGCGGACCGTCTCCGAAGGCGGCACCATCGAGAACGTGGTGAGCCAGGTCCTCGTGCCCTGGGTCAACATCAACTACGTGCTGCTCGTCGAAGAGAGGACCTGAAGCGGCCGCCCTGGTCGATCCTCTCCTTCAGGTCCTGCACGTCGGCGGCCTCGTCCTCTGGCTGGCCGCGGCCCTCATTGCCCAGGGCGTGCTGCTCGGGGCGCGGCGGGGCGGCGAGGTGCCGCGCCTGGCCGCCCGCCGCCGCGTTCAACCCGTCGTCCTCGTCGAGCACCTCGCCTTCCTGCTCGGCCTCGGCGCCGGGGTCGCCCTTCTCCTGCATCGGCATTGGGGCCTGGGCCACGCGCGCTGGCTCGCCGTCAAGATCGGCCTGACCCTGTTCCTCCTCGTACCCCTCGAGGCGATGCACGCCTGGATCGCCCACGGCTGGATCGCGCGCGGGCTGCGCCAGACGTCCGCGCCTCCGTTCTCCAAGGACCTCGTCCGCGGCATCGGCATGGACGACATGCTGCGGGCGCTCGCCGCGCCCCTGCTCGCGGCGAGCGTGCCCCTACTGGCCTGGCTGTCGCTGCGGAAGCCCTGGTAGCAGCGCCTCGTCCCAGTTGACGCGCCCGGTCATCTGCATGAGCACGAACAGGGTGATCACCGCGCCCACGGTGACGGTGAGTCCGGTGTAGCCCTCGAAGAAGAACGCGTAACTGAAAAGGACGAGGAAGACGACCTGGGCCACGCCCGCGTCTCGCACGGCCAGGCGCCAACCCCCCACCAGGCGCAGGTAGCTGACGACGAGGAAGACGCTCACCGCGGCCGCGATCGTGAACGAGGCGTGGACGTTGACGTGATCCACCAGGTAGGCCAGCAGGAGATGGAAGGCGAAGAACGCGGCGGCCAGGAAGAAGTAGTTGACGGGATGCAGGGACTGGCCGCGCAGGGCGCCCAGCACGACCATGACCGTGAAGAAGAAGAGGAGCGAGACGGGCGCGAAGAACGTGATGCGCGCAGCCAGGGGCCCGGGGTTGATGGGGCGGGGAAGCTCCATCCCCAGCTTCTGGCCCGTGACCAGGCTCTGGAAGGTCCAGTCCAGCCGCCAGCCATTTCCGTCCCGCGTCTTCGTGGAGGGGGAGATGGTGCCCGCGGGGAAGTCGATGCGGTCGAAGTCCGTGTGCATGTCGAGTGTGAAGTCCCGCACCTGCGCGACGCCGCCGGGCCCGAAGGCGTAGATCCACGAGTCCAGGCCCCGCGAGCGATAGGCGACCTCGATCGTGCTCGCCGCTCCCGGCCCCAGCACCGTCGCCAGGTTGACCCCTTGCGAGAGGTCGCCCTGGCTGGCCAGATCGCGGCCGTCCACCCGGACGGTGAAGCCGTCGTAGAGGGCCTCCGAAGAAGGGAACGCGAGGTGCACGTCCACCGTGCGCGTCTCGGTGTCGGGGTTGTGCAGGCGATACGTTCCCGCGAACGTCACGCCGTAGGTCGCATACCAGAGCAGCCCCTTGCGCCGCTGGTCGAGGGCAAGATCAACTTTCACCCGGCTCGAGTCCAGGGGGATCGGCGCGCGGTCGATCACGGTCTTGGACACCTCCCGCGTGACGAGCTGGCCCCGGGCATCCTTCTCCTGAACTTGCTCCGTCACGGACCGCGGCCGCAGGACGACGGCCGCGGGCGCCGTCTGCTCGTGCCGCCCGCCCCAGAGCCGGGCCACTTCCTTGGCCAGACGCTCGTCGGATTCTCCCGTCCGTGACACCACGGACGCCCCGAGCATCGACCAGGCTACGCAGGAGCAGAGGAAGATGAACCCGATCCCGAAGAGTCGCGGAATGGTCACGGCATCTCCTTTCGCATGGGCCCTCTCCGGGCCTGCACGCAAGATGCGCCCCTCCGCCCATCTTCGAATGACGGGGCCGTGAGCAGGTAATGAGGGTTGGGCGAGCTACCGGGATCGGGAGGCCGGCCGCAGCTCGAGCAGGATCGCCACCAGCGTCTTGCCCTCGCGGATCTCTCCGCGGTCGATCATGGCCTCGAGGTCGGCCAGGGAGAAGGCCTGCACCTCGATCCGCTCGTCCTCGTCCCCCTCGGCCTTGGAGGCCCGGAGGCCGGTCGCGCGGAACACGTGCATGGACTCGTCGCAGAATCCCGGCGTCGTGTGGAAGAACGCGATCCGGCGCAGCGTCCCCGCCTTGAATCCGATCTCTTCCTGGAGCTCCCGCTGCGCCGCCTCCTCGGGGGACTCGCCTTCGTCCAGGCGGCCCGCGGGCAGCTCCCAGACGTAGTCGTCGACGGGGTAGCGGTACTGGCGAACGAGGACGATCGTCCCGTCGTCCTGGACGGCGAGAACGGCCACGGAGCCCGCGTGCCGCACGACCTCGCGCCGGGTATGGACGCCGCCCGGCTCCTCGACCTCGTCCAGGTCGAGGGAGAGGACCTTGCCCGTGTAGACCCGGCGCGAGGAGAGGCGTCGGGCGCGGCCGCCCGCGCCGCCTTCCTTCGCGCCGCTGGTCATGGGTCTAGCGTACCGTGAGGGCCACGTTGTCGAGGAGGACGGTTCCACCCTCCGTGACGATGCGGATCTCCTTGAGCCGCGCCGCCCGCGGGCGCAGGGCGAGCACGTCACCCGTCCAGGGTGTCCAGTCGCCGGGCGCATCCCCGGCCGTGACCTCGAGGGTCGACGTGCGCGCCTTGCCCGCCGCGTCGTCGTAGGCGACGAGCACGCGCACGCGTCCCTCGCCGCCCGCGACCTTGTAGTCGAGGCTGAGGGTGGCGGCCGGCGTCTTCTGCACGTCCACGCCGATGGGCTGCACGAGCGTCGTCGCGGCGGCGGAGGAGGCGGCCTGGAAGACGCGGCCACGCCGTGCCTCCGGAGCGACCACGCCCTTGCCGGAGACGGTCCAGGGGTCGAGTCCCGATTCGAAGGAGCCATTGCGCAGCGGCACGGCGAGGCCGGCGGAGGAGGCCAGACCGTCCGGCCCGGGCAGGTTGGCGGGCGCCTTGACCGCAGGCGGCGCGGCGTCCTTGCGCGGCGCCGGCGGAGCGGTTCGCGGCTTGGCGGCGGTCTTCGCTTCCGGGGGAGCAGCGGCCACGGCGGGGGCGGCCGGGGCCTCATCCTCCTGCCGGCGCGCCGACCGCGGCCCGCCGCGCTTGTCGCGCGCCTCGCGCCACTTGCGCGTCTCGTCGGTGTAGCGCTGGGCATTGGCCGCGTACTGGAGGCTCACCTCGATCCGCTGCATGGGCTCCGTGAAGTACTTCTCGCCGGGGTCGAGGGCCAGCGCCTTCTTGTAGAAGTCCTGGGCCTGCGCGAGCTCGGCGCGATGCTCCGGGCTGTCGATGGGCAGCGCGTAGGCCAGCGCCTCGTGGGCCACCCCGATGTTGTGCATCCGGGCCGCTTCCTTGTCGCCCTTGAACGGCTTGCGGTCCACCCAGTTGCCGAGCGCTTCCCGCCAGAGGCCGCCCTGGGCCAGGCGGTTGCCGTCCTTGAGATCGCCGTCCACGGCCAGCAGGGCCTCCACGGGGTCGGGAGAGAACGTCACCGTGGCCGCCGCGTGCTCGCCCGCGCGCTCGACCAGATAATGCTCGAGCGACTCCTCGGACGAGGCCTGTTCGGGGATGCGGACCTCGCCCTTGAACTCGTCCTGGTAGCTCGCGCCCGCGTCCGCGGTGCGCGGGCCGGAGGGAGTCGTGGCCTCGACGTGGGCGCCGATGCGCCCGCGCGCGGTGTGAACGCGGACAGGCTCGTTCCGGTTGCCGTACACGTCCTTGGTGACCATCTTCTTCTTCTTGTCGTCCCACTCCTGACGCTCGCCGATCTTGACGTACTTGCTCTCGTAGGTCACGTTGTCGTTCACGCGCGCCTCGAAGTCGTCCACGCTCACGTGCACCACGCTGTCCGCGCCGCGGGTGACGAGCTTCTTGGAGGTGTCCGCGGTGAGGGCGTCCTCGACGCGCTGCCGGATGCTGTCGAGCTGCCGGTCCGTGACCGCGCGCGCGCGCCCGCTCACTTCCACCGTCACCGTGTCCCCGAGGAGGATGATCTCCGGCGGCCGCGTCCTCTTGAGAAGCACCTTCGTCTTGCTGATGCCGAACTTGGCGTCGGCGCCGCTGGCCAGGGCCAGGGTCACGACGAGGGCGGCGAGGGGTCGAGTCAGTCGCATGGAGCCTCCGAAGCGGCCCACATGATAAACGAAGGCCAGCCGGCGCGCCCTCAGCGGTGCCGGCGGAGCAGCTCGAGGCGGAGGCAGCGGTCGGCGAGCTCGCGGCGAAGACGCTTTCGCTCCTCGCCCTCGGCGATGGTGTCGAGGAGCTCGGACAGGCTGGCGATCTCGCGCCGCAGCTCGACTTCCGGGGGCAGGCAACCGGCGTCCTTGAGGACCTTGAAGGCCATTCGGAGCTCGGGCGCGATGGACTCGTTCTCTTCCAGGAGCACCGGGCGGCCGCGGTAGGGCGAGTTGTCGAAGAACCCCCGGTCCATCGCTTCCCGGATCCGCTGCTCGGCGATCCAGGCGATCGCGTCCATCGCCCGATTATGGCAAAGGACCGCCGCGGAGCCGAAGCAGCACGTCGAGCAGGTCCGGGGGAAGCGGCGACTCGAACCGCATCCGATCGCCCGTGCCCGGATGGGTGAAGGCGAGACGGGCGGCGTGCAGGGCCGGCCGCTTCAGGCCTTCCAGGGCGGCCCGGGACGCCGGCCTTCGCGACGACGGCGGTCGCGTCCCTCCGTAGGTCGCGTCCCCCGCGACGGGATGTCCGAGGGAGGCCAGGTGGACGCGGATCTGGTGCGTGCGACCAGTGTGGATGCGCACGCGCAGGAGCGCCGCGCCGTCCAGCTCCTCCACGACCGTATAGGCCGAGCGGGCGGGCCGTCCGCGCGGGGCGCGTACCGACATCTTCTTCCTGTGTACGGGGTCCCGGCCGATGGCGGCCTCGATCGTGCCCTGGCGGGCGCGTGGGACCCCGTGGACGAGGGCCAGGTACTCCTTCTCGACCTCGCGGGAGGCGAACTGCGCGGCCAGGGCGCGATGCGTGTCGTCGTCCTTGGCCACCACCATGAGGCCGGACGTGCCGCGGTCCAGCCGGTGCACGATCCCCGGCCGCAGCACGCCCCCGACGCCGGAGAGGTCGCGCACGTGGTGGAGCAGCGCGTTCACGAGCGTCCCCGACAGCCGGCCGGCTCCGGGATGGACGGTCATGCCCGCCGGCTTGTCCACCACGAGGAGGCGGGCGTCTTCGTGGATGACGGTGAGGGACACGTCCTCGGGCGCGGGCCGGGCCGCCACCGGGTCCGGCAGGTCGACGATGACGTCCTCGCCCCCGCGCAGCCGCGCGGAGGGCCGCGCGGGGCGTCCCCCCAGGCGCACCGCGCCCTCCGCCATCAGGGCCTGGACACGGGCACGGCTGAGCTCGGGGAGCTGCCGGACGATCCAAGCGTCCAGACGCGCGCCCGCGTCCGATCCCTGCACCTTCAAGGATCGCGATGAGGCCATGGCCGAGCGGACCGCCTAGGCGGGCGGGGGAGACGGCGGAGGGGCGACGCGGTTCCGCTTGGCCACGTAGGGCAACGCCACCGCCGCCGCCACCACCATCAGGATCGCGATGAACTGCGAGGTCGAGAGGAGGCCCCCGAACAGGCTGCCGCGCACCGCGTCGCCGCGGTAGAACTCGATGACGAACCGCGCGATCGCGTAGAGCAGGACGTAGGCGAGCGTGACCTGGCCGTCGAAGCGCTTGCGCCGCGCCATGGCGGCCAGGACGAAGAAGATCGCGAGGCAGGCGAGGGACTCGTAGATCTCGGTGGGATGGAGCGGCGTGTCCAGGGGAGTGCCCACCGTGCGCGAGGCGTAGGCGTCGCGGAAGGTCACGGCCCAGGGCACCTCGGCCGGGCGGCCGTAGCAGCAGCCCGCGCAGAAGCAGCCCAGCCGGCCGATGGCCTGGCCGATGGCGACCGCGGGCGCGAGCACGTCCGCGGTGCGCCAGGGTGGCAGCGCGTGCCTCCGCGCGTACCACCAGGCCACCGGGAAGGCGCCGATGAGACCGCCGTAGAAGACGCCGCCGCTCTGCAGGATCGAGAGGAGCTCGCGCGGGTTGCGCGAGTAGTAGTTCCATTCCACGACGACGAGCAGGACCTTGGCCCCGATCAGCCCCGCGATGAGCACGTAGACGGCCATGTCCGTGACGCGCGCGGAGTCGAGCCCGGCGGATCTGGCCTGCCGGCTGGCCACCCACAAGCCGGTGATGAAGGCGATGGCGAGCAGGACGCCGTAGGTGTGGAGGGTGAGGGGACCGATGTGACGTCCCAGGAGATCGAAGGCGGGGAGGGTGAGCAGCTTGGGGTGCATTGCTCCTTATTCGCCTTGTCCGGCCGGAGACGCGGCGATTTCGGCCTTGGGGGCTTCGTCCAGCTGCGGATTGCGCAGGATGTCGAGCACGAGGAGCACCACGCCGACGGTGATGGCGGAGTCGGCGACGTTGAAGGCCGGCCAGTGGTGGGCACCCCAGTACACGTCCACGTAGTCGATGACGTAACCCAGGCGGGCACGGTCGAGCAGGTTGCCGATCGCGCCGCCCATGACCAGGGCGAGCGCGGTCTGCGGCAGCCGGCTCTGCACGGGCATGCGCCAGGCGTAGAGCGCGATCGCGAGCAGGGCGAGGAGGCTGACCACCGAGAACATCACCGACTGGTAGGGGAGCCCGGCCTCGGACAGGATCCCGAAGGCGGCCCCGCGGTTCTGCACGTAGGTGAGGCGGACGAGGCCCTCCACGATCGTCCGGCTCTCGTGGAGGGTCATGAAGTCGTCGACGAGGGCTTTCGTCACCTGGTCGAAGGCGACGATCGCGCCCACGATCCAGAGGTACGGCGAGCGGCCAGGCACGGGGTTCGTCACCGGCCCAGGCCTTCCAGGACGCCCGCGCAGCGCTCGCACACCGCCGGGTGCGCGGGCAGCTTGCCCACGTTCTCCGAGTAGGTCCAGCAGCGCTCGCACTTCGCGCCGCGGGCGCGCTCGACGCGCACGGCCATCGGCCCTTCCTGGTCGGTCAGGGTCACGTCGCTCACGATGAAGAGGTTGGCCAGGTTCCCGGGAAAGACCCGCCCCTGGGCCTGGTACTCGCGGAGGGGCTCGAGCAGCGCGGAGGGTGCCGCGACCTCGACGCGGGCCTCCAGGCTGGAGGCGATCTTCTTGGCCGCGCGCGCGTCCTCCAGGGCCTTCATGACCGTGGCCCGCGCCTCCAGCAGCGCGCTCCAGGGCTTGCGATCCTCGATGGACCCGTCCACGTCGGGGAAGAGGGCCAGGTGAACGGACTCGCCCTCCTGCCCCGGGACCTTTTCCCACACCTCGTCCGCAGTCATGGGCAGGATGGGCGCCATCACGCGCGCGAGGTCGCGGGCCATCCGGTAGAGGACGGTCTGGGAGGAGCGCCGCCGCGCGCCGTCGGGCCCGTCGCAATAGAGCCGGTCCTTGAGGACGTCCAGGTAGAAGGAAGACAGGTCGGCCGAGCAGTACTGGACGAGCTGGTGGTACACGACGTGGAACTCGAACTCGCCGTAGGCCTCGAGCACGCGGGCCAGGAACTGGCGATGGCGCGCCAGCGCGTAGTGGTCGATCTCCTCCAGACGGTCTTCCGGCACCGCATCCTTCGCGGGATTGAAGTCGAAGAGGTTCGAGAGCAGGTACCGGCAGGTGTTGCGGACCTTGCGGTAGGCCTCCGCCACCCGCTTGATCATCTCGTCCGAGAACGGCATGTCGTCGCGGTAGTCGACCATGCTCACCCAGAGGCGCACGATCTCCGCCCCGTAGGTGGCGATCAGCTTCTGGGTGTCGACGTCGTTGCCCATGCTCTTGGAGATCTTGCGGCCCTGCCCGTCCACGGTGAACCCGTGGGTGATGACCTGGTCGTAGGGCGCGCGCCCGCGCGTGCCCACGCCGATCAGCAGCGACGAATGGAACCAGCCGCGGTGCTGGTCGCTGCCCTCGAGATAGACGTCGGCCGGCCAGCGCAGCCCGGATCGCCGCGCGAGGACGGCCGCGTGCGAGGAGCCGGAGTCGAACCAGACGTCGAGGATGTCCTTCTCCTTGTCGAACTCCTTGCCCCCGCACTTCGGGCAGACGAATCCCGGGGGCAGCAGCTCGCTTGCGTCCCGCGCCCACCAGGCATCCGCGCTGTCCGCTTCGAACAGGTCGGCCACGCGGCGCGCGATCTCCGGCGTGAGCAGCGCGGTCGCGCAGCCCTTGCAGTAGAAGGCGGGGATGGGCACGCCCCACAGGCGCTGGCGCGAGATGCACCAGTCGGGACGGGCCGCGATCATGTTGCGGATGCGCTCCTCGCCCCAGGCCGGGTACCAGCGGACCTTGGCGATGGCGTCGAGCGCGCGCTCGCGGAAGCCGCCGATGTCGAGGCCGATGAACCACTGCTCGGTGGCGCGGAAGATGATCGGGTTCTTGCACCGCCAGCAGATGGGGTAGGAGTGCGTCTCCTTGCCCGACCCGAGCAGGGCGCCCTTCGCGCGCAGGAGGTCGATCACCTTCGGGTTCGCGTCGAACACCTTCTGCCCGACGAATTCGGGGACCTCCGGCAGGAACCGGCCCGCTTCGTCCACCGGGCAGTAGATGTCGAGGCCGTACTTCACTCCGGTCAGATAGTCGTCCCAGCCGTGGCCGGGCGCGGTGTGGACCACGCCGGTGCCCGTGTCGAGGGTGACGTAGTCGCCGAGCACGCCCACGGAGTCACGATCGATCCAGGGATGGCGGAAGCGGAGGCCTTCGAACGGGGACCCCTTCACCTCGGCCAGCGGCTCGCCCAGGATGATCGGCTTCTCCTTCCAGCGCGCCACCGCGGCCTCGCGCAGCGCCTTCGCGATGAGCAGGACGTCCCGGGATCCCTCGACCGGATAGAACGCGTAGTCGGCGTCGGGATGGAAGGCGACGGCGAGGTTGGCGGGAAGGGTCCAGGGGGTCGTCGTCCAGATGACGGCGAAGACGCGGCGGTCGTGCAGGGCGCTGTGCGTGCTGGCCAGCGTCTCCAGGTCGGCATCCGACAGCGCGAGCTTCACGTCGATCGACGGGCTGGTGTGCTTCTCGTCGTACTCGATCTCCGCCTCGGCCAGCGCGGTGCGGTCGGAGATGCACCAGTGGACGGACTTCTTCGCCTTGTAGACGAGCCCCTTCTCCACGAAGTCGGCGAGCTGGCGCACGATCGTGGCCTGGTAGCCGGGGGCCATGGTCAGGTAGGGATCGGACCACTCGCCCATGACTCCGAGCCGCTCGAACTCGTCGCGCTGGACGCCGACGAACTTCTCCGCGTAGGCGCGGCACTCGCGCCGGAACGCGACCGGGCTCATGTCCCTCTTCTTGCTGCCGAGGTTGCGGTCCACCTGCAGCTCGATGGGAAGGCCGTGGCAGTCCCATCCCGGCACGTAGGGAGCGTCGTGGCCCTGCACACCGAGCATCGACCGGCTCCGCACGATGACGTCCTTGAGGACCTTGTTGAGCGCGGTGCCGAGATGGATGTGTCCGTTCGCGTAGGGAGGGCCGTCGTGCAGGATGAATCGGGGCGCGCCCGCGCGTGCCGCGCGCAGCCGGCCGTAGAGGTCCTGCTCCTTCCAGAGCGCGATGCGCCGCGGCTCCGCCTGGGGAAGGTTCGCCTTCATCGGGAAGTCCGTCCGCGGCAGGTTGAGGGTGGACTTGAGGTCTTCGGCGGTGGTCATGGTCGCAAAACATCGCAGCGTAACACGCCGGCAAAAAAGCCGTCAATTCACGGCGCCAGAGTGATTTGGACCCCGGTGCGCAGGGGCGTTCGGGTAGAATCCCCTCGAGACGCGCGGAACCCTGGAAGGAGCGTGACGATGCGGCGAAACGCCCTGTTGTTGCTCGTGCTGCTGATCCTGCCGTGGCTCGGCTGCGCCAAGGGTCAGGAATGCGATCGCTGCTCCTCCGACGACGACTGCAAGCAGGGGTTCGTCTGCAACAGCTTCAGCGACGGCAGCAAGCGCTGCGGCACCGGAGTCGGCGCGACGACCTGCCGCGTTCGCTAGCCGCCCCGCGTTAGGTCTCGGCGCGGTGCGCGCCCGTCGTGGAATGGCCGGCGCTGACCAGGCCCACCCCCGCCCCGCGGCGCGCGGACAGGACGCCGGCGGCGAGGCCCGCGCCCAGCAGGCCCGTCACCACCGTGTACACGACCCAGAAGGTCATCTGGGGCAGCACGCCGAGATAGACGATCTGCTGGAAGCTGCCGGGATCGAACCGGTGCATGCCCCCCCAGAACCAGACGTCGGTGACACGGCTGAGGTCGTAGTGCGATCCGAGCCGCCAGGTGGTCGCGACCACCATGAGGAGCGCGACCGCGCCGCGTGAGGCGAGGCCGTAGGCGATCAACGCGCCGAGCACGGCACGCAGTCCCTTCCCCTCTTCGCGCGCGCTGCGCAGGAACACGGCTCCCACGACCGGGGCCAGCCACGTGATCCCGACCGGATGGGTCCAGCTCATCGGCGCCGCTACCTTCTCGAGCGCGAAGCGAAGGCCGGTGATGGCGAGGCTCAGGCCGATGGCGGTGGCCACCCAGTGCCGGCGGAGGCGGCTCGCCATCTCGTCGGGCACGGCCAGCCCCGCCGTGCCGAGGAGGAGGCATACGGCGGTCAGGACGTAATAGCGCAGGCTGGCGGACGCCGACGCGTGGCCGGTCACGTAGCCGCCACCGAGCAGCAGCTGCCCCGTGGTGAGCGTTTCGCGCTGGCCGTGGGCGCCGAGCGCCGCCACCAGGACGGCGATCCCGGCCAGGCTCGTCAGCAACGCCACCGCCCGCCGCCGATGGCCGGCCAGCCGGCCCCAGTTCAAGGCCAGGGCGGCGGCCGGCCACACGACGCAGGCGGTGAGGAGCCAGGCCACGCCGGGGGACATTTGGGGCGGAGTATAAACCTGACGTAGGCTCCCTCGAGGGGCGGTCCGCGATGAGCACGGCCATGTCGACGAGTCTCGCGCCCACGCTGCCCGGGGCGCGAACCTCCGGCCGGAGCGGTGAGGTGGATCGCGCGATCCTGCGCACGGTGCTCTACGCGGCGCTCTTCCAGTCCCCGCTCACGGTGAGGGAGCTGCACCGGACGCTCATGGACGTGGGCGTGGACCGGATCGAGATCCGCAGCCGGCTGCGCCGGTCCTACCTGCGGGAGCGCGTCGAGCTGAGCGACGAGCACGTCTACCTGCGAGGCCGGGAGGCGTGCCTGGAGCTGCATCGCGAGCGGCGGCGGCGGACAGCGGCGCTGCTCGAAGCCCATCGCTCGGTCCTGGCCGTGGTGGCGAGGTTCCCCTTCGTCCGCCTCGTGGCCCTCTCCGGGGCCTGCGCCCACGACAACGCCACCGATGCCAACGTCGACCTGTTCCTGGTCGTGCGCCGCGGGCGTGCCTGGTCCGTGCTCCTCGCGCTCCTCGTCCTGGCCGGCGCGCTCGGACGCCGGCGGACGCTCGGCCTCAACTACGTCGTCGACGAGGACGGCCTCTCTCTCCCCGAGCGCGACTTCTTCACCGCCGCCGAGATCGTGGGCCTCCGGCCCCTGGCCGGTGCCCCCGGCTACCTGCAGTTCGTCGAGGCCAATGCCTGGGTGGCCGAGCGCTTTCCCAACTTCTTCTGGATGCGGCGCGACATCGCGCCCGTGCCGCC
>Ga0075421_100006537_pt1 | contig 14240 bp, 7 predicted proteins | sample SoiMetdeltSBSDD5_FD_75292 | JGI IMG/M metagenome (GOLD analysis project Ga0075421, IMG submission 75292) | Bulk soil microbial communities from a Populus tree surrounding site in Tennessee, USA - Soil MetaG P. deltoides SBSDD5 | ecosystem: Environmental > Terrestrial > Soil > Tree plantation...
GCTGTGCCAGGCTGAATCACCAGGTAGATAGGACTACGGATGGGACTTGACGTCAATGTGAAAGCCGTTGTGGCCGATAGACGGTATCCCCTCCGACAGCGCAGATTGACGCCCGATCATGGCCGTCACAGTTGGAACCAGGTACTTTTGTATCCCCAGACGGAAAGACCGACGAACTCACCTTTACGACGACGCTGCGTCTGCCGTCGCCCGTCTCGCCCGCGCCGATGATCGCGACGATCTGATACGGCCTGCGCGTGCGCGCCTGCCCGCGGACAGAGGCACAGAGGAATTTCTCGGTGCCTCGCGTCACAGAAGTGAAACGCGCTAGTCGCCGCGGAGGGTGGTGACGGGTTCGACGCGGCTCGCACGGAATGCTGGCAGCAGCATGGCCGTCAGGGCAGCCGCGATCAACACGGTCGAGACCAGAACGAAGGTGTGAGGATCCGTCGGGGTCACGCCGTAAAGCTGTGAACGAATCACGCGTGACGAGGCAAGAGCCGCCAGGACTCCAACCAACAGGCCGGTTGCGACCGGCATTCCTCCTTCTGCCACGATGAGACGCACGACCTGCACGGGGCGGGCACCCACCGCCATCCGGATACCGATCTCCCGCTGTCGTTCGCTCACCGCGCGTGACAACAGGGCGAACAGGCCAATCGCCGCCAGCACCAGTGCGGCTCCTCCAAACGCGGACGACAGCGTCGCACGGTACCATTCGTTGGCAACTGTCCGATCCATCAGGGCGCGCATCGTCTCTACCGACGCAATGCCGATGCGGCTGTCAAAGCCGCTCACAGCCTTTCTGATCTCGGGGACAAGTGACGCGGGGTCGCCGGCCACCCGAACGACGAACTGACTTCCAGTGATGTACGGCATCTGCCTCGTGTAGACGTAGAAGGCCGGACCCGCGTCTTCCGAGTATTGACGGGACTTCACGTCGGCGACCACGCCGATCACGTCGAGCCACGTGCGATTGAACCGAATCCGCTGTCCGAGGGCGTTCCCTCCCAGAGAGCGTCGTTCGAGTTCTCGCGACACGATCGCCACACCGAGGGACTCCGGCACCTCGGTACCTGGCGCAGCCGGGCCGAACAATTGCCGCGCGGCATCGGCAGGTTCGAATGCGCGTCCACGCAGTATGGGAATGCGCATGGTCGCGAAGAAACCTTCGCTCACAATGTGTCGCTGCGTGGTCAGGAACTCGCCGGGCCGTCCGCTGACCTCGATGGTGTTCGAACCGTAGCTGGTTCCAAACGGCGGCGACGCCGTCACTGCCGCGGATTCCACTCCGGGGAGGCCTCGAATGTGCTCGAGCAGCGCGCCGTCGGCCTGTGTGCGCCGCGGCATGTCGGGCGCCAGCGAACGTGACGGAACGACGCTGAGCACGAGGAGTCCGTTGTCGTCGAAGCCGACCGGCAGCGAGGTGAGACGGACCACGGTTTCACCCAGCAATGCGGCGGCCACCAGCAGCACCACGGCCAGCGCCACCTGACTCGACACGATGAGGCGCTGCGACCGGCTGCGAAACCGCGTCAGCCCTCGTCCCGATCGAAGCGCGTCGACCGCGGGGCTCGACGAGCCCGCCAGCGATGGCACGGCGCCGGATAGAATCGTTGTGGCACCACTGAGGACCGCAGCAAACAACAGCACGCGAGGATCGATCGTCACGGTATCGATTCGCGGGAGCCGCGTTGGCGCAAGTGCGACGAGGGCTGGAACGATCCACCCTGCGGCGACGAGACCGGCGACTCCACCGCCGATCGCCAGCAACGAACTCTCAGCGAGCATCTGTCGCGCAACTCGCCAGCGCGCCGCACCGAGAGCTCGACGAACGGCAATCTCATGACGTCTGGTGCCGGCGTCGCCAAGCAGCAACCCTGCTACGTTCGCGCAGGCGATCAACAACAGCAGCAGCGACGCTCCAAACAGGAGATAGAGCGGCGTCCGTGCCGATGCAAGCTGATCGTCAGGCAGCGACACCAGTCGCGACGTGCGCTCGTTCCGGCCCTGCCCGCCGTTCAGAATCGGCGCGATGCGACCGGACGCCTGCTCGAGCGTGACACCAGGTGCCAGGCGTGCGATCACACGAAGCATGTTGTTGTTCGTACTCAGTTGTCCGGTCAGCGTGCCAGTGGGAATGAGAAACTCGGGCGGCTCGCCTTCGAATCGGAATCGAGGGGGCAGTACGCCGACAATCGTCCGCGTCACCTCGTCGATCGATATCCGCCGGCCCACGATTGCAGGGTCGCCGCCGAAGCGATTCTGCCAGGTCTCGTACGACACCATGACTGAATCGCTGGTGGTCTCATCTTCAGCGGCAGTGAACGCCCGTCCTGCATAAGGACGTGCACCGAGTGTCGCCAGAAACTCAGCCGACACGTTCAGCGCCTGCAGGAGGTCGCTGGTTCCAGCGAGTGCGACAGGCCTGGCGCGTTGCCACGCGGCGACGGCGTCGAAGGTCTCCCGTTGCGCCTGCATCTCGCGGAAGTTGGGCCACGACAGAAACCCGCTATCCCACAAGAAGCTCAGTACCGGATCGGTGCGCCAGGCCGGGCGCACGAGGTATGCCGCCACCAGGCGGTCGGGCTCTCGCCAGGGCAGTGGGCGAAGAAGGACACCGTCAACCACCGAGAAGATCGCCGTCGTCGCGCCGATGCCAAGCCCGAGCGTGAGCACAACGGTGATCGCAAGACCGGGGCGTCCGCCCCATCGGCGTAACGCGTGACGCAGTTCGGGTATCAGCGCGGACATCAGCAGGCCCCGCGGGTCTTAGACGTCGCCGACAGTCATCCCGTTGGCGTAGCGGCCGATCTGGGCGCGCTCACTTCTTGTCGTACGGCGCGCCCGTCCCCGACGATCCAAGGAACAGCGTCTGCCCGTTGGGCAGCGTCAGGTCACGGCCATTCGCGCGGTGTGACCCATCCTTCGACTGGTAGCCATCGACGATGATCTCGGTACCCTTCGGCAAAGACTCCTTCGTCAGCCCACGCCTGATGAGCGTGTTTGGTGTCCCGGTTTCGATCATCCACTCTTCAACAGTGCCATCGGGTTTCTTCACATCCACATAGATCCAGGCGTGAGGGTTCACCCACAACATCTTTGTGACCGTTCCCTTGAACTTGATCGGTTTGGTCGCATCGAACTCGGCGTTGAACGCGTGATGCGAGAACGCTGGCGCCGCAATCATCAGTGCGAGCAGCGTGGCGGGGGCGACCGACGATCTGAAGGTTCGCATCGGAGTCACCTCTCTTCGGCAGCGCGAGCCGGCCGCTGGCCGACGGTTTCACCGTTCTTCTCCCTGATTCGAGCACCGGTCAGGAAGTGCACGATGTCGAAGTTGTCTTCGTGACAGGCGTACTCGAACATCTGCTCGGCGGGATCGACCTTGTTCCACGGAATGAGCGCCGTCCACGGCTTCGACCACGTCGTCGGATCGGAAACAGTGAACTCGTAATTGATGGCGTCCGCGGCGACGCGCGTGAACCGCTCGGTGATGGTGAACGTCGCGGGATTGGCGCCCTGGAACAGCACGCCTTCTTCTGCCTTGAAGTTCGTCGTCTCGACGACGAGTGTCGTGCCTTCCCAGTGACCGCGGGTATCGCCGAGCCATTGACGCAGGCCCTTGTTGAGATGCGGTCGGCCGTCGACCGGGATGATGCGGGCGCTGTGGATCATCTCCGGCGCGATCGTCACGTAGCCAGGGCTCTGGAAGATCTGGAAATTGTTGTTGTAGATCGTCGGCAGGTAGGGCGGCACGTCGGTCCGGACGACACAGCGAACGGGCCACGACATGTCAGTGAAATCGTCAGGCAGCCCGGCCGCGAACCGCGCGGCCGCTTCGGCGCGCGTGGCGCGCACGCGCTGGCGTTCAGGCGACAGCGTGGCGAGCGTTGGAATCCGCCCATCAACCGGATCGACGATGAGCGACGTGCGTCGATCAGCCGTGATCTTGAGCCTTCGCGCGTCCATCCAGTGCTCGTTGTACGCGCGGTTGACGTCGGCGGCGTTGCCGCCGTCGCGCCGATCGCGCGAGAGGTCGAACGCCAGCGACTTCTGGAATTCCTCGGCCTCCTCGTCGCTGAGGACGTCCTTTTCGCCGATGTTGGCCGGTCGCTGCAGCGGCGTACTCGTCGCGTCGTTCCAGACGCCCTGCAGATCCGGATCGCCCCAGGGCGTCTTTGGCGGGTTGTATTTTCTTGGTGTCTGTCCAGACGCCGTGGTCACGAGTCCCACCGCGACAACCACGACGAACAAGGCGAAGTATCGGTAGCGCATCGTCGTCACCTCGCGGCCTGCTTGCGAAACTTTCCGAAAAGAAGTTCCTCGGTGAATGGGACGCACTTGAATTCGAGCAACTGGACGTTCTTCTCCATCCGGCGGTAGAGCGGGAAGCTGATTTTCCACGGACGCGTGAACACGTTCGGGTCCTCGATGGTCGCCTCGTAGAGCATGTGATACGGGCTGAGCGGCGTATAGCGCTCGACGACGTGGAGCGCGTCGCTGTGGAAGTCACCGGCGCGATCGAACCACGTCTCCTCGCGCTGGCCGGTGACGTCGACGACGAGCGTGTCGCCTTCCCAGCGTCCACGCGACCATCCCATCCACGCATCGGTCGGCGCCGCCTGCTCCCAGTTCATGCGGACGATGCGCGTGGCGCTCGTGAACTCATATGCCATCAGGATGTACGGGCTCGTCCCCTGGACGATCTGGAACGGGAAGGGCATGTAGGTCGCGCGCGGCACGCCAGGCATGTAGCACTTCAACTCCGGGTCGCCGAGCGCGTGCCACGTCTTGTCGTTGCTGACATCGACCCGCAGCCGGTTTTCGAAGTTGGCTTTCTTCCTGGCGAGCGCTTCGGGCTTATAGGGAATCTCCCCGCCTTCGACGATGCTCTGGCCGGCCGGCCCGGCGCCGTACGCGCCACTGAGCTCGGGATGGGGACCCGGCTGGGCCTCGTGATCCTCGAGATCCCAGTTCGCCGTGACGAGCGCCTGCCAGATGCCGTTCAGGTCCGGGTGGCCGTCGGCCAATCGCGGCGCCCGATAGGTCGCTGGAAACTGCTGGCCTGCCTGTGGACGCTGCTGGCCGAACAGGGGATGAACACCGAGCGCGAGAAGAACACTGACGCCGGCTATGCCAAGGAACACCATCATGCGCCGAAGCTGCATACTGGGCCTCCCGAGGTTCCGCGCTGTCGAAGTGTGGTGGTACCACGGCCGGTCGCCGCGGTCAAGCAGCAAGGTGGCTGGGGTAGCTGGGTGTGGGTCAAGGAGGGGTCACGCCCGCGCTCCAGTTGATCACCAGCGTGATTGCGGTTGATGCCGTTTCCTCCACGAAGGAGTTGACGAGAAACCGCTGACCGTCTGCCGAAACATCGAAGGGAAATGCATCCAGACGCACTTGCGGTCGGAGCCGAACAGTGAATAGCGGACGCACCGCACCCACAGAGAATTCAGCACCCTTTTCGCTAACCGTGGCCGCGCTCAAAATATTGCCGGATGTCACATAGAAGATCTCGCTCCCGTCTCTTCGCCACCGTGGAAAACCGCCTCCTGCGGGAGAGACTCGCCACCGGCCGCCAGGTCCCGGAAATGGTGTGACATACACTTCCATCTGCCCGGATTCGTTCGAGCTGTACGCGATCCACCGACCGTTGGGTGAGAACTGACCCTGTGTTTCGGTGAACGGAGTCTCCAGAAACGGGAAGGCCTTTCGCGGTTCAACAAGCGGTAACACCCACAAGTCGCTTCTTTTCAAAGTGCCGCTGCCGAACACGTAGAGCAGGAATCGACCATCCGGGGACACGCTCTCCGGGAACTCGCCGAGGCTGTCCTCGAGCACGAGTTCTTCGCTCGAGCCGTTCGAGCCCTTTTGATACACATCGATGCCGCCTTTGCGTCCCGATGCGAACATGACGCGGCCGACGTCAGGTGACCACACTGGCCCAATCTCGTCCGAGGCGTCGGATGTGAACCGCGTGCGCAGGCCGCGCGCGACGTCGTAGAGCCACAGATCGTATGAGCTCTTTGCCGGATCGAGGACGCTCACAGCGGCCTGCCGGCCGTCCACCGACAGCGCCACTTCGGCGTAATCCGCCGGATCGCCCAGCAGCGCGATCTGCTTTCCTCCGCGGTCGAACCACACCAACTGCGATCTGACTTGATCGAGACCTGCTTGATAGGCAATCGCTCCAGTGTCTGCGACGGAGAACGCACCTGCGGGGCCGGTGTCGCCGGCCCCGGGGACTTGCACCTGTTCCGCGACAGGAACCGGCTGGCCAGTGAGTTCCAGGCGACTGACGTCGAAGGGCTGCGCCATGAGCATGCGCCCGCGAAGGAAGAACAGATGACCATCGGCGTACTTGGCGTTGGAGCCGCCCTGCAGGAGCAGCTTGTGTGGTTCATTGGGATCGAGCGAGCCGACGTAGACAGCCCGCGGGTCGATGGCTCCACCGCTCTTACTCCCCAGCGCGAAATAGAGAAAGTGGCGGTTGTCCGGCAGGAAGAACGGAAACCAGTGCTGCGAGTCTCCATTCGCTGTGTCGAGCGTGGTCGCGGGAGTTGGCGTGCCGCCGAGCGCAGAAACCCGATGGAGCGGTGAGCCGCCTGACGGCGTGAACAGGATCACGTCCTCTGTGTTCCACGCTCCCGTCGCGTTCGCCGCCGCGTCGCACAGCGTCGCGACGGGGCCGCCAGTGGCCTCGATCTTCTTCAGTTTGCCCTGTGAGGTGAACGCGACATACCGGGAGTCCGGCGACCAGAATGGGAACGCAGCGCCATCGGTTCCCGCGAGTGGTTGTGCGACCGTCGAGTCGAGCGAACGAACCCAGAGCTGCGTCCTTCCATCGCCGTCCGTTCCCACGAATGCGACGCGCCGGCTATTTGGTGACAGCGCAAAGCGTCCCGCGGGGAACGTGGAAAAGCTGACGCGCTCGGGAAGGAGAATCGACGAGCGATACGTGCCTGCGTCGACAGGCGATGACCCATTCGAGAGTCCGGCGCGACGGGAGACCACCACCGCCACGAGCGCGATCAAGCACACACCCGCAGCAATCCACGCGATGCGCTCGCGTAGCGTGATGCGCGCGGCGGATGCCGATCGATCCAGCGATCGGTCCGCGCCTGGCTCGGTCGGCGCTACCAGCATCTCGTCGAGTTCGATTCGCGCATCGGCGATGTCGTGAAGACGCCGATTGCGATCTTTCTCGACACATCGGCGCATCAGCCAGCGAAGCCTCGCAGGCGTTGACGCAGGCAACGCGTTCCAGTCAGGCTGACTCCCCAGAATGGCCGCAAACGTATCCGAGACGGTCTCTCCAGGGAACGCCTGTCGGCCCGCGAGCATCTCGTAAAGCACGCAGCCGAAGGCCCAGACGTCAGCCCGCCGGTCAAGCGGCTTGCCACGTGCCTGTTCCGGCGGCATGTACGCCGCTGTACCGAGGATGAGCCCTGCCGCTGTGAACGCGGGTGAAGTGATGGTGGGAGAGTCAGGCAGTTCCCCTGAGGCGACGCGTGACGGCTCCATCGTTTTCGCCAGGCCAAAGTCCAGCACCTTCACCGCGCCGTCCGGTCGAACCTTGACGTTGGCAGGTTTGAGATCGCGATGGATGATCCCTTGCCCGTGGGCCGCTTCGAGCGCCTCGGCAATCTGTTTGGCGATGGGCAGCGCCTCATCGAAGGAAATCGGCCCTTGCGCGATGCGATCCGCGAGCGTCGCGCCTTCCACCAGCTCCATGACGAGTGCCGTGGAGCCACCGGTATCCTCGATGCCGTAAATGTGAGCGATGTTTGGATGATTCAGCGAGGCCAGGATTTGCGCCTCGCGCTGAAGCCGTTCCAGTCGTTCAGCATCGGTTGCCAGTCCCGCCGGCAGCACCTTGACCGCGACATCGCGCTTCAGCTTGGTGTCTGTGGCCCGATACACCTCCCCCATGCCGCCCGTTCCGATCCGGGTCGACAACTCATAGGGGCCGAAACGCGTACCGGTCAGGAGCGCCACCGCGGCGATTCTAAGCTAACGTGGGCTGGAGCCGGGCGGGCGGGAACTCGAGCGTCCACTCGGCGTCGGCGGCGCTGCCGTCGTGGACGCTCGGATCTCCGTTCTATTCGTCGCTGCCGCCTGAGTGTTCCGATTCAATCAGGTAGAGCGTTGTGTTGCTCGTCGTCTTACCAGGGGCGGCCACTTCGTTGGCGATCGCGAGGTAGTGATTGCCGCGGTATTTGTAAGCAGCGAGGCCCTCCGGCGAGAGGTCTCCGTCGGTGACGATCATGTCCACGAAACTGACCGCGCCAAGGTCGGTGATGTCGAAGACGGCAATGGCACTCTTCGTCGTGCGCTCCAACCCGACGAACGCGAAGGTGCGCGAGCCGATTTTCAGCAGCGCGACGCCTTCGGGTTCCACACCCTTGTCACGGCTGCGGCCGTCGTCGTAGATGAGCCGTCGATTTGCTTCGCGGTCCAGGATGCTGCCACTGTCATAGACGATCTCGCCATCGGCGCGACGGATCGAGAAGGAACGGGCGCCAGCCGCAAACAGCCCCGCGCTCCTCAGGTCGGCCACCACGCGCAGGCGGTCCAGCGGGGAGGCAGCGCCGGCGGCGACACGGTCGACGTTGTCCTCGCGGAAATCACCCTCGTTGGCCATCACGAGGTAGGTCTCGCCGTGCCACTTGTACGTGGTGATCGAGTCGGGCATGTAGAGGCCCTTGGCGGCGACGGAGCGGAACAACACCTGCCCATCGTTGTCCTTGGGGTCGATTTCATTGCCAGGCAGGCTGAAGTCCTTGGCGCCGAGGCCAATGATCTCGGTGAATCGGCTGGACGCGAGATCCAGAACAGCAACCGCGTTGGCCTCCTGCAGCGTGACGAAGGCTGTTGTGTCGTCATGGTTGATCGCGATGTACTCGGGCTCGAAATCCATGCCGGTGGCGGTAGGGAGGCGCAGGTTGCTGCCCGATGTCGGGACGCCTTGCAACAGCGCGGTCGTCACGGTACGGGTTTCCATGTCGATGATGCTCACGCTGCCCGCCGGATCGACCGCCTGATATGCGGCGTCAGCCATACGATTGGGCGTCGCCTCGTTGGCGACCAGCAACTTGCTGCCGTCGTGGGTGAAGGTGAGCATGTCCGGCAATGAGCCGACACCGATCGGGTTGCCGCTCGGCACAAGGGTGGCCGTGTCATACAACAACACTGTGCCCGGGTTGCGACGATCGCAGTTGGGACACGCAGCCGACTGGCTCGCGGCCTCGACGGCAAACGCGGCGAGACCATTGTGGATAGCCACGCTGTTCACGGCCCCATGCGGCGTCACATCGATGTGCGTCACGAGCGCCCCCGTGTCGCCATCCACGACATCGACACCCACGATCCCGCCAACCCAAATCGTGTTGGTCCTGGGATCGAAGGCGGCAATCTCTGACACCTGTCCTGGGGTGGTGGGGCCATGCGTCCACAACTTGGTAAATGTGAGTGCGGCCTCGGGCTTCTTGGCGACGATGGGCTCATGAGCTCCTGCGATGAGGGCCAGCCCGATAGCCCCACTCAAAACGGTCCGTAACGAATGCATGCGTCCTCCTGCCCCGTCTATGGAAGAGATATTACCTATCAACGCGAAGTAACGCGCGCGCGACAGTCGTGTGACGGTCACGTAAGCAGCTTGGCGTAGGAGGGTCGCTGCCCCCGCCAACCTTCGCTCACGCTTGCCAACCTGTGAGCCACGGTTGGCAAGCCATTCGAAGGGTGTCCGCCGTAGCGGTGCAAGCCGCGGAGGCGGACTTTGGACGTCAGTAGTCGAACTGCACGCTGAACTTCACCGTTCGCCCGTTGAGGATCTGCGTTGGCCGCTGCCAGACGGCAAAATTCTGGTTGGCGTTCACAACCGTGTCGATATTGAACAAGTTGAAGACATCCACGCTCACGATTGAACGGGAACGTCCCGCGCGCAGGAGTTTTCCGAAGCGCATGTCCAATTCGTTCCGGCGATCGAGATACACCGTGTAGGGCTCGACCAGGTCGATCGTGATGTTCGCCGCGCCTCCAGCCAGTGGGCGACCGAGCGTCGAGTTCGCTGCCAGATACGCGTTGCTGGCGTTGAACGCGGCCCTGATGGGATCCCCGGGAATGCTGCGGAACGTTCCGCTCACCTGCACATCGATCCTGGGGACGACGTACACCCCGTAGGTCTTGAACTGCGTGAGCCATGCCGTTTCGCGATGGCAGAACTGACTCGGCCTCCACGCGGTCGGCGTTCCAGTCGGGACCAGGATGGCGGAGTTCCCCACGTTAGGGATTGCCACGAGCAGCATCTCGGGCACCTTCGAGACGATGTCGCAGTCGTCCTCCATCGTTCGGCCGGTGCTCGTGCCGGCTTGCAGCGAAAGGCCATTCGCAAGCCGTGCATCGACCGTCACGTCGAAGCCGTTCCAGTGTTCCAACTGATTGCCGTAAGTGCGGTCCAGCGTGTTGTTGTTCTGCGCGGGCCGGCCGAATGCCGTGGGCTTGAGCGCATAGAGGCCGTCAAGCCTGTAACCGCCACCATCGGGGAGCCTGGGATCGGACGGCACCGTCATGCTGAACGTGTCGAAGTCCGTTGGGGCGAGCGCGAGGTCGTCGGTGACGCGGAAGTTCTTCCAGATCCGACGGAAGTAGCCGACATCGAGCGAGACGCGGGGCGCCAGTTCGTGCTGCACACCGGCCGAGAACTCCCAGTTGGCCTCGCGGTTGCCGTAGCCGGTCCTGAGAATGTCGTCAAAAGTTGCGCTCCGCGCCGCCGAGCCGAAGAGCGGATTGCTGATCCCGAGGCACTCACCGTTTGCGGCGAGATTGAGCAGCACGCAATCGGGTACGTAGTTTTGATTCGCGTCAATCCACGTGCGGTTCGCGGTGGTCACCATCGTGTTGACCGGGTTCGGGTCGGTGCCGAGGTTATTGAGCGTCTGCCCGCGGAGGTACTTGTTGAACGTCAGCTTGACCGCAGTCTTGCCGTTCCCTCGGACGTCATAGATCAGCCCCGTGCGATACGTCAGATCGTTCCAGTCCAAGTTGTCCTCGGCCGGGAAAACGAAATTCCGGTTCGGTGCGAGTTCGGCCGAGCCCACGGTCTGCTCCGGGAAGCTTGCTTTGAAGTGGTCAAATCGCAGCGCCAGGTTGACAGTCGTGCGCTTCAGCGTCCACTTGTCCTGAGCATAGAGCCCGAGGTCGTTGTCGAGATGATTCCGGAACCTCACCGGGTTTGCCCGCATCGTGAGCTGATTCGGGATGCTGTTGTTGAACTGGAAGGCCAGAGGATTCAAGTTGTAGTTGGTCGTCTCCTGGTAGCCGTGCACCCGGTTGAATCCGGTCTTGAAGCTGTGCGACCCGGTGACGTATGCCATTGCCGCCCGATACGTCCAGTTCGGCACGCGCGTGTTGTTGTTGTTCAGGACGGGAGCGCGATAGACGAGGCCGGTCGACTGCTCGGTCACCGAGATCATCTGCGGCGCGATCGACTCGAACTCGGGAGACGAGCCTCGCGGCGCCTGTGGATGCATGAATCCCCATCGCTCGTACAGGTTCATGCCCACAGCCTCGACCAGCAGCTTGCTGGTCACCGGTGCGGTCCATTCACCGTGCACCTGGCGGAGCACCGGGAACCGGAAATCGCGCGCGGCCTCGGGTGCCACGAGTGCGGTGATTCCATTCGGACAGTCGCACCAGGTGTCCTGTTTATAGGTGCCGGCAAACTTGTTCCGTGGCGTCGCCTGCCACGTCAGACGAAGGCTGCTGTTGTACGAACGCCCCTCGAGAAGCCCCCGATTCGCGGTGTCGGGCACATACAGATATTCCGTGGGCTTGTACGCGTTCAGGTTCTCGAAGACCGGCGCCCAGTTCTCGACACCGTTGTATCGTATCGAGAACCAGAACCATAGCTCGTCACGCTTGAACGGGCCGCCAAACGACGAGTTGAGATCCCAGTTCTTCTTGACTTCGTTTGGCGCGCCGAGCCCGGCGGCCTTCAACTCGTCGGTGAAGTTGCTGCTCGTGAGGCTGCCGTTGGTGAACGTGAAGAAGGTGGAGTTGGAGAAACTGTTTCCGCCGTCGCGCGGGATGAAGTTGATGCGCACGCCGCCGGTTGGCAGCTCCGCGGAAACGGCGGTGTGATCGACGGTGACTTCAGATGCCGACCCGACATCCGGGATCTGTCCGCCGATGTTGCCGCCTGCCTGCAGCGTCATCGTGTTGATGCCGTTCAGCGTCACGCGCTGGTCCTGCTCGCGGCTCCCATGGATTCTGACGCTCCCGCCGACCAGCTGCAGATTCGATCCGCCGACATCGGTGCCGTTGTAGACAGCCGCAGGAATGAGCCGGGCCAGCGTGACGTAGTTCCGCGCGGTGGGCAGCGCGTCGATGGTGTCCGCGCTCAGCACGGCTTGCCGCGAGGAGCTCGACACGTCCACCACGGGGGCCTCGCCCGTCACCGTGATCGTTTCTTCGAGCGACCCCACTCTGAGCTCGGCATCGACGTTGGTGGCCAGCGAGCCGGTCATGGTCACGCGCTCACGTTTGACCGAGTTGAAACCGGCCAGCGTGAACGTCACCGTGTATTCGCCCGGGCGCAGGTCGACGAGCTGGTAGCGGCCGTTTCCGTCGGTAGATGCGACCCGGACCTTTTCGATCAGAACCGGGCTTGCGGCTTCCACTGTCGCCCCGGGTAGCACGGCTCCTGATGAATCCCGAACCGTACCGGTCATCGATGCCTGTGCGAAGGCAACCGAAGGCAGGATCACCGCCGACACGACGGCGGCTGCGACTCTCGCGAGAGTACCCATCGACAACCTCCCCCTGCATCTGCCCGGGCCATGACGAGGCACAAGTGGTCACGGCCCCGAGGAATGCCCAAATGGCTTCCACGTGAAATGGAAGCCCCAAGTGACGGACACCTTGAGTTGCGACCGAGGGGTTATGAAGCCGACGTCAACGCGGAAATGAGGTTGACTATCCTGACGTAGCGTCTCGAACGGCGCGAATCTACGCCTCGCCCTCTGAATTGTCAATCGACTTGCAGCAGGTACGCGAGTCAGTGGTCTTCACCGGATTTGGCCGTCGTGCTTCCACGCTCACGCTTCGATTTGACGAGAGCGGCGTTGAAGTCTGACACTGAACGACGCGGAGAAGACGGCCATCCGAGGCGGGAATCTTCAGGAGCTGCTGCGAATGATTCGTGAATTCCGTTTCGCGGCTCACGGGTCGCTGCCGCTCTTCCTGGCCAGCGCCCTGCTGGCGGTTTCGTGCCCATCGCCAGCGTCTCTCGCTCCGGTTGCGCGGACGGAGCAGTCGACCGGGATCGCGTTGCCGGCAGGGGGCCGTCGGATAGAACACGCGCAGGTACGCATGCGCGACGGCGCACGGCTCAACGCCGCGGTCTACCTGCCGGCGGCAACCGGCCGGTTCCCCGTCGTTCTGATTCGCACACCCTACAAGACCGAAATCGGTGCGATCCCCGTTTTCCTCAACAAGCTGATCGAAGCAGGCTACGCAATCGTCCAGCAGCATGAACGCGGGCGCTTTCTATCGGAAGGCGAGATGCGCATGCTGGGGCATGCCGATGAGGACGGCTGGGACACGCTCGACTGGATCGCCGCGCAGGACTGGTCGAATGGCAAGGTGGCGACATATGGATGTTCGTCATCGGCTGAGAATCAGCTCAAGCTCGCCTCGCTCGGTCATCCTGCGCACAAAGCGATGATCGCCTATTCCGCTGGAGTCGGTGTCGCGGAAGCGGGCCCTTTCCGGGAGCAGGGCAATTTCTGGCGTGGCGGCGTGTGGCAGCAAGGATGGGCCAACTATTTCTTCGACGAGATGCCGATCGCCTGGCCGCAGCTGCCGCGCGGACTCAGTGATGCGGAAAGGCAGGCGCGTCTCCAAGCCTCGCCGATCGAGAACCCTGCTGTCGATATCGAGACGAGGGTGTACAACGACGCGCGCATGCATCTGCCGATGATCGACATCGCGAAGGCTGCCAATGCGCCGGCCACCGAGTTGGAAGAGTACCTGCGACGCGGACCCTCACATCCCGACTGGGACCATGACCGTGTGACCAACGCCGACGTGATCAAGGTGCCAGGCCTGTGGGCCGAAGCGCTCTACGATATTTCCGCTCGCTCGACCGTGGCGTTCTTCGAGAAGACTCGCAAGGAGAATCCGGCCGGCAATCAATCGATCGTGATCGCCAACGGCCAGCACTGTGGTTTCGGTCG
>Ga0075421_100006539_pt1 | contig 14239 bp, 9 predicted proteins | sample SoiMetdeltSBSDD5_FD_75292 | JGI IMG/M metagenome (GOLD analysis project Ga0075421, IMG submission 75292) | Bulk soil microbial communities from a Populus tree surrounding site in Tennessee, USA - Soil MetaG P. deltoides SBSDD5 | ecosystem: Environmental > Terrestrial > Soil > Tree plantation...
CAGAGCGCACCCTGCGCCACTACCGTCGGCGGCTCAACTCGGACCCCGAGCTTTCCGCTATTTTCCGCACTAAAAAGGCGGCGCTCGATGCGGCTGACCACGAACGGCTGCGCCGACTCGTCGAGGACCACGACGACGCGACCCTCGCCGAGTTATGCCGGATGGTCGACCTCCGGGAACTCCACGCGTGTCGCCTTGAGATTGGTCTCCAACTCCTCCCGGGGGGGGGAAGGTTAAGATCGGAGATCAGGAAGGCATAAGCCGCGAGGCACATTGTGGCAGGGTGATGAAAGCCTCGCCATTTCCGCATCCGTCAGCCCGACCTCCTGTTTGAAGTTCCTCGTAGTCGCGTTCGATCCGCCAGCGCAGTTTGGCCAAGGGGGCCAGTTTCTTCAGCGACGCCCGGGGCGACATCTGCCGGAGCGCGATCTGCGGCTTGGTGCGAAACCCGACCTTTTGCGGTACCCCGGCTTTCTCCCGACGCGCCGGATCCGTCGCTCTAGCTGCGGGCAGAGAAACCTTGACCATGTGCATACCGCCGGAAAATAATACGCGCGACTAACGGTTCAGCGAAGGCCACGCCCTGCGCGATCGTGCTGTAAGGGTGAATTTGGAATGAGCATCCGTTGCGGTTTACTAGACGATGGCGAAAGGGGCGAGGTCCTTGACCGCGGAAGCGAGCTTCGAGGTTAGTCTCCCTCTTAGCTCAATGCTCAATCTACAGAGTTACCGAATCTATGGGCACGGTTAGCGAGAATCAAAGAGTGTGGACGGACCGTGACTGGCAAGATAAGGGTGACTACTGGTCGAGAGGGTGGGGCGGGACAGAGCTTTTATGGTGGGGCACGATTCTGCCCCGCATCCACGCGTTTGTCCCGACAGGATCAATTCTAGAGATCGCGCCGGGCTACGGAAGGTGTACGCAGTACTTAAAGGACCTCTGCCACCACTTGACGGTGGTGGATTTAACTGAGAAATGTATCGAGGCTTGCAGGCAGCGGTTCTCTTCCTCTCCTCACCTTACCTACCATGTCAATGACGGGAAATCATTGGATATGGTCCCGGACCGATCGATCGACTTTGCCTTCAGTTATGATTCCCTTGTCCATGTCGAGGCTGATGTCATTGAAGCTTACCTCAGCCAACTGGCCAGAAAACTCAAACCCGACGGGGTAGGTTTTATCCACCATTCCAACCTGGGAGCCTATGTCAGCCCAAGGACCGGTAGGCTGCCCTTTTACGTCGGTAACAGGTTGGATGATAGTAATTGGCGCGCGATGAGCGTATCGGCCGAATCATTTAACAAGTGTTGTGATGGAGTAGGGTTACGTTGCCTCAGCCAAGAGATCATCCTCTTCTACCCTGAGTCCTCTATAAAGTGGGGCCAGCGGGTATGGCGCCTGCGCGACATTACACGGAAAATCGCTGAGCGGTACGGAAGGGTGCTGAATGATTGCTTCTCCATTTTCACTCCGGAACATTCCGCATGGGCTCGCCCCAATAAAGTCTTGGTGAATAAGCAATTCTGGGAAGAGGTGAAGAGCCTACGCCAATTGACCCAACTATACGCCACTTCGTCATTCGGGCGAAACTCGGGGGAACCGTAATCCATCTTACCGGCCCCACTCTCCGGACACCGTTGTGCAAAAATTCGGTGGCCGAAAAGTCCAAGCGCATCAGGAGCCCGAAAGCTCGACACAGCGGCCACCACATTTCGCGGTCGGGCGCTTCGTTAAGCGAAGTTTGGTCGAGCGCGAGGGGTTGGGGTCGAGATGCTCATACCGGGTTAGGACTGCCGTCGGCCGCGTCCTCAGCCATCTGCGCTCCCTCTGCAATCCTAGGGGGCAGGGTCGCTGGTGTTCTATTTACTGCCCTACGCGATCGCAACGGTTACGCTTCTAAAGCTTATCGCGCTTTCGAGGGAGATGAGGGGAGTCAATACGCTGGTTATCAACCTTAAAGCGACTATTGACAGAGCAGGCCAATGAAAGGCGGTTGGCGAGCTTGGCGGGGGCCGTCGGAAGGTCTCGCTATTCGCGATGCCGCGGCCGTGGCTGAGCGTTGCGAACCCGGCGGTGACGAGCTGGTCGAACTGATCGGGGATCAGTTCGTGCCAGGCCCGCATGGCGAACAGCTCCTTGACATGCGCCATCTGCCGGCTGGCGGGAGAGCCGAGCGCCACTGCTCGTCGAAGCGCCAGACATGTTTCTGCCCGAACGCGTGACCGCCGAGCGCGCCCGAGAGGATCGCTCCGTAAGCCTGCCGCCGCATCCGGACTCCCCAAGCCCGCCGACCACAGGAACGAGGTTCGCGTTACCGCTCGTTCAGCGCAGCGCCTGACGCACGGCGCGCCGGACAAGCTCCGTGGTCAGCCCGTAAACGAGATGCGACGCGAGGGCGTAAGCGTGAATTGAGAGCGGGTATTCGGTCGGCGACTTTGACAGACCGAGCCCGGGAACGACCCCCTCGTCGGCGCTGAGCCAGACGAACGCGCCGAACGGCACCCCCGCGCCCGCAGTGATACCCGGCAGCAGTTCGGCCGCGGCGCCATAGAGCCCGCCGGTCATGACGCCGAAGGCGTAGTGGATGACCGTGCCCGTGGCCTCTTTCTCGCTCCGCGTCAACTCGTGGTCGAGAAGGCCCACTGAGATAGCGTTGGCCAGCCGCATTGGGGCATCATCTCGACCTTCGTCACGGCCACGTCTCAGTAGCTCACGCCCGACGCCGTGCTGTGGAGAGCCTTGCTGCATAGATTGCGCGCCATGCGACCTTTGACGCCTGCCCGCCAGCTTGCTCCACAGAGCCTGAAACTGATTCATCGCGACAGAGGCAGCCAGCCCGCCGGCGGCGCCGGCCGCCAGTCCTTTCCACACGCCACCTCCTCGGAGTTCGCCGATAAGCCTTCCAGCTTTCATACTGTTCCCTCGTGCCGCTTATACAAAGCGCGGACCGATGACGCGCCCGGGCCGCCGTAGATTGCGGGCAGGGGAGAAAGGGTGACTATTTCCCCTTTCTCGGCTTCCTGGGGTGTGCCTGCGGCCGCTCGGTCATGATCATTTTCTTCGCGCGCTCGGGGCCGTGGCGGCCGACCGGTTTGAATTCCTTACCCTTGGCCTGGTTATACGAGACGAAGAAATGCTCGATCTCGGCGAGGAGGCTTCCGCCCAGCTGCGCGAGCGAGGTGACGCCCTGGTGGTTGCGCGATTCGGCGGCGACCGCAATCAGGCGGTCGTTGCGCGTCGTCTCGCCGTCCTCGGTCTGCTTGGCCTCGATCACGCCGATGAGGCGCGCGGCGACGAGGCAGCCGACGAAGGTCGGCTCGTCCATGAGCACGAGCACGTCGAGCGGGTCGCCGTCCCCACCGCGCGTTTGCGGGACGAAGCCGAAATCGAACGGGAAGACTGCGCCCGCCGGGAGCACACCGCCGAGTTTGAAGAGGCGAAGGGTTTCGTCGTATTTGAACTTGTTGCGGCTGCCGCGCGGCGTGTCGATGACCACGTTGACGTCGCCGTCGTCGTTGACCGCGCCGAGTCGCGCGAATGGGTCATCTCCGCCTTTGCGCCTGGTCATAGCCGGTCTCCGCGTAATTCGCTTGATGCGGTTGACATGTCTCACCCGTTCAGCGAATGCTCATCGAGTTGAGTCGGCGGCTCCTCTGCCGTCGGATCACCAGCAATGATAATTTGACTCAAGGTGTCAAGGAAAGACCCGCAGCAGTCGAAAGTTTCCTTACCCGGGGAACTTTTCTTGAATCTGAGCCCGGGGCCACCGCCGAGTCTCAAGTCCGGAGGCATGATGGGACGCAGACTGCGTGAAAACGGCCTCTCGCTCGTCTTGTTCCTGTTTTTCCTGATCTTCCTCGTCGGCCAGAGCGTGACGGGGCACCGGGAGTACAACTCCGAGCGAAGGGAGCACGGGCAGCCGGCCGTGAACTACGCCGAGTACCTCGCGAGCAGTCACTTCGCCGAGGCGACCTTCGAGAACTGGGAGAGCGAGTTTCTCCAGATGGGCGTCTATGTGCTCTTCACCGTTTTCCTCTTTCAGAAAGGATCGTCAGAATCCAAAAGGATCGGGGTGAAAGAGGTCGTCGACGCCGAGCCCAAGAGCCCGCCCGCCGAGGACGCTCCGTGGCCGGTGCGCAAGGGGGGGCTGGCACTCGCGCTCTACCGGCACTCACTGAGCCTGGCCTTCCTGCTGCTCTTCTTCGTCTCCTTCGCGCTGCACGCGGCGGGCGGCGCGAGAGAGTACAGCGAGGAGCAGGTGCTCCATGGCGGGGAGGCAGTCTCGACGCTCGAGTACGTCGCCACCGCGCGCTTCTGGTTCGAGTCGTTTCAGAACTGGCAGAGCGAATTCCTAGCGATCGGGGCGATGGTGGTGCTCTCGATTTTCCTCCGCCAGCAGGGGTCGCCGGAGTCGAAGCCCGTCGACGCCCCGCATGGCGAGACCGGGGATTGACCTTTCACTTCCGCTTGTCACCCTCGATCCAAGACCTCCCCTGAAGTCGGTGAGCGCCTTGACACCGCAGCCTCGGGAAAACTACATTGCCTGATGCAGGCCACCGGGCTGGCGTCCCCCGCCGAAACCACAACCAGGGATCATTAGGAGCTTCAATGTTCAGAGCTGGTCCAGCCAAGAGCGCATTCAAGGCCTTCGTCGTCCTGGCCTTCGGCTTGGGCTCGGGGCTGGGCTGGGTCTCCGCCTCGCAGCAGCCGAACGGGCCGGTGGATCTCTTCAGGGATCAGGTCGCGCCGGTCTTCGCGGCGAACTGCGTCTTCTGCCATGGGGCCAAGGTCCAGCGCTCGGGCCTCGACCTGCGGAGCCAGGAGGCGACGCTGCGCGGCGGCGCGCGCGGCGCGTCGGTCGTCCCGGGGGATCCGGGGAAGAGTCTGCTCTACCGCATGGCCGCCCACCTCGAAGAGCCCGCCATGCCGCTCGGGGGCGACAAGCTCAAGGAGTCCGATCTGGCCGCAATCGCTCGCTGGATCGAGAGCCTGCCCAAGGACGCCGTCAAGCCGGCGGCCGAGGCGGCGACGCCGTTGCGCGCCCACGGGACCCCGATCACCGACAAGGACCGTCAGTTCTGGTCCTTCCAGAAACCCGCGCGCCCGGCCGTGCCCGCGGTCAAGAACCGCGCCTGGGTCCGCAACGCGATCGACGCTTTCGTTCTGCGGCGGCTGGAGGCGAAGAATCTCGCCCCCGCGCCGCCGGCCGAGCCGCGCGTCCTGCTGCGCCGCGTCTACCTCGACCTGACGGGGCTGCCGCCGACCCCGGAGCAGGTCGAGGCCTTTGTGGCCGACCCTTCCGACGCGGCCTACGCCAAAGTGGTCGAGCAATTGCTCGCCTCGCCGCGCTACGGCGAGCGCTGGGGCCGGCACTGGCTCGACCTGGCGCGCTATGCCGACAGCGGGGGCTTCGAGTTCGACGTCGACCGGCCGAACGCGTGGCGCTACCGCGACTACGTGATCCGCGCCTTCAACGAAGACAAGCCGTACGACCGCTTCATCCGCGAGCAGCTCGCCGGCGACCAGCTCGCGCCGGGTGACCCGGCCGCGCTCATCCCGACCGGCTTCTGCCGTAACGGGCCGACGGTCGACAATGCGAACAACGAGCAGACGCGGGTTGACGAGCTGGACGACATGGTGTCCACGACCTCGTCGGTCTTCCTCGGGCTGACGGTCGGCTGCGCCCGCTGCCACGACCACAAATACGACCCGATCCCGCAGCGCGACTACTACCGGCTCCAGGCAATCTTCTTCCCGAGCCAGAAGGCGGACCGGCCGCTGGTGAGCGCTGAGGAGGCTGCCGCCTTCGCCGCCCGCAATAAAGAGCTCGACGCGCAGGTCAAGCCGTACAAGGCCAAAATCGCCTTGATCGAGAAGCCCTACCGCGAGCGCCTGCTGGCCGAGAAGGTCGAGTTCCACCTGCGGTTGGCCGAGTCGGCCGGCGCGCTCGAGGGCAAGAGCCGCGACGAGTACCGGCGGGAGCTGGGCGTGCGCTTCGCCAAGGACGTCAACCTCCAGGAGGAGGAGATTGCGCCGCTGCTCTCGCCCGAGGAGACCGAGGCGCGCAAGGCGGTGCAGGCCGAGATCGAAGGGATCAACAAGGGGCGCCCGAAGCCGTTGCCGACGGCCATGGGGGTGAGCGACAAGGAGAACCCGGGCCAGGCCTACGTGCACCAGCGCGGCGACTACCGGCAGAAGGGCGAGGAAGTCGGGCCGGGATTCCCCGTGGCGCTCGCGGGCGAGAGAAGCATCGCGTCGCTCAACCGGAGGCAACAGCTGGCCGACTGGATCGCGAGCGTCGACAACCCGTTGACGGCGCGGGTCGCGGTCAATCGCATCTGGCAGTATCACTTCGGCAAAGGGATAGTGCGCACCTCGAGCGACTTCGGCGCGACCGGCGACCGCCCGAGTCACCCGGAGCTGCTCGACTGGCTGGCCGCCGAGCTCCTCGCGCGCGGCTGGAGCTGGAAGGCGATGCACCGGCTGATCCTGACCTCGGCCGCCTACCGGCAGTCGAGCCGCTTCGACCCGCAGGCGGCGGCGAGCGATCCCGAGAACCGGCTGCTCTGGCGCTTCCACCAGCGCCGCGTCGAGGCGGAGGTCGTCCGCGACAGCATCCTCGCCGTGAGCGGCAAGCTCAACCTCGAGATGGGCGGCCCCGGGGTCTTCCCACGGATTGCCCGGTCGGTGATCGAGACCGGGTCGCGCCCGCGCTGGCCGCTCGACGTCAAGGAGGGGCCGGAGGTCTGGCGGCGCAGCGCCTACATCTTCGTCAAGCGCTCGGTCCTCGTCCCGCTGATCGAAGTCTTCGACTGCCCGGAGACGACCGTCCCGACCCCGGCGCGCAGCGCCTCGACTGTCGCCCCGCAGGCGCTCGCACTGCTCAACAACGAGTTCGTGCTCGAGCAGGCGGACTATTTCGCGCGGCGCCTTGAGCGCGAGGCCGGGCCCGACCGGCGCGCGCGCGCCACGCGCGCTTTCAATCTCGCCCTGGCGCGGGGGCCGAGCGAGAGTGAGCTCAACTGGTCGCTCAAGTTTCTCGAGACGCAGGCCGACGGCTACGCCGCGCGCCGGCACGAGGCGCCCGAAGCCGTGGCCCTGCGAGATTTCTGTCACGCGCTCTTCAACCTTAACGAGTTTCTCTATGTCGACTAGCAGCAAGAATCGCCGCCTGCCCGTCCTGGCCGCGCCGCCGCTGTCGCGTCGCGACCTGCTCTTCCGCGCCGGCTCGGGTTTCGCCGGGCTGGCGCTCGCGCACCTACTCGACCGCGATGGGGCGCTGGCGGCCGGGCCCGACGTGGACAAGAAGCGCAACCCGCTCGCCGTCAGGCCGTCGCATTTCGAGGCGCGGGCGAAGTCGGTGATCTTTCTCTTCATGTACGGCGGGCCGAGTCAGGTCGACATCTTCGACCCGAAGCCGGAGCTCGCGCGCCATCACGGCAAGCCGATGACGGGGAAGGGTGAGATCGACGTCTTCTTCGGCAACCCCGGCACCCTCATGGCCAGCCCGTACCAGTTCAAGAAGTACGGGCAGGCGGGGGTCGACGTCTCGGAGCTCTACCCCAACCTGGCGCGGCGGGTGGACGACATGGTCGTCATCCGGTCGATGTACACCAACATTAACAACCACTCGCCGGCGATCTTCCAGATGAACAGCGGGACGATCCGCCCGGGCAACCCCTCGCTCGGATCATGGGTGACTTACGGGCTGGGGAGCCCGAACGAGAATTTGCCGGCTTACATCGTCATGTACGACTGGCGCGGCGGCCCGATCGGGGGGGCGCCGAACTGGAGCGCGGGCTTCATGCCGGCGGCCTTCCAGGGGACGCCGTTCCGCGCCTCGGCGACGCCGATCGTCGACCTCAACCCGCCGTCGTGGGTCGACCCGCATTTGCAGCGCGCCGAAGTCGATTTCATCCAGAAGCTCAATCAAAAGCATCTCGAGTCGCACCCGGGCAACTCGGACCTCGAGGCGCGGATCGCGAGCTACGAGCTGGCCTTCCAGATGCAGACCCACGCGCCCGAGGCGGTCGACATGGCGAAGGAGTCGGAGGCGACCAAGAAGCTCTACGGGATCGGCGAGAAGACGACCGATTATTTCGGCCGCCAGTGCCTGATCGCGCGGCGGCTGGTCGAGCGGGGGGTGCGCTTCATTCAGCTCTACAGCGGCGGCGGGCACCAGCAGGAGTCCTGGGACGCGCACTACGGGCTGGACGAGAACCACCGGCTCCATTGCGCCGAGACCGACAAACCGATGGCGGGGCTGCTCGCCGACCTCAAGGCGCGGGGCTTGCTCGACTCGACGCTCGTCGTCTGGGGCGGTGAGTTCGGGCGCATGCCGATCTCGCAGTCGGCGATCGGGCGCGACCACAACCCGCACGGCTTCACCATGTGGCTCGCGGGCGGTGGCGTCAAGGCCGGGCAGGTTATCGGCGCGACCGACGAGTTCGGCTACCGCGCCGTCGAGGAGCCGTGCTCGGTCCACGACCTCCACGCGACCATCCTCCACGCGCTCGGGCTCGACCACCGCAAGCTGACCTACTACTACGGCGGGCGCGACCAGCGGTTAACCAACTTCGGCGGCGACCCGCTGCTCAAGGTTTTCGGGTGAGCAAGACGGCCCGCGGATGACACGGATTGGGCGAATCGGCACGGATCAAAGATGAGCAAAGTTCGGTGGGGCGTGCTCGGCGCCGCGAAGATCGCGACCAAGAAGGTAATCCCCGGGATGAAACGGGGGAGTTATTGCGAGGTCGCGGCACTCGCGTCGCGCGACGCGGGGCGGGCGCGGGAGGTCGCGCGGCAGCTCGGAGTGGCCAAGGCCTACGGGTCGTATGAGGAGTTGCTGGCCGACCCGGAGATCGACGCGGTCTACATCCCGCTCCCGAACCACCTCCACGTCCCGTGGTCGCTCAAGGCGCTGGAGGCCGGCAAGCACGTCCTTTGCGAGAAGCCGATCGGGCTGAGCGCGGCCGAGGCCGGGCAACTGCTCGAGGCCTCGCGGCGGCTGCCGCGGCTCAAGGTCATGGAGGCCTTCATGTACCGCCACCACCCGCAGTGGCAGCGCGCGCGGCAGATCGTCGAGGCGGGCGGGGTCGGCGAGCTGCGGACGATTCAGTCGTTCTTCTCCTATTACAACGACGACCCCGGCAACATCCGCAACCAGGCTGGGATCGGGGGCGGCGTGATGATGGACATCGGCTGCTACCCGGTGTCGCTCTCGCGCTTCATCTTCGGGGCCGAGCCGGAGCGGGTCCTCGGCATCCTCGAGCATGACCCGGTGCTCAAAATCGACCGGCTGGCCTCTGGGGTCCTCGATTTCGGGCGGGGCACGGCGGCCTTCACCTGCGGGACGCAGCTCTCGCCTTACCAGCGAGTCAATATTTTCGGGACCGAAGGCCGCGTGGAGATCGAGATCCCCTTCAACGCGCCGCCGGACCGGCCCTGCCGCCTCTGGCACCAATCCGGCTCCGGGATTGAGGAGATCGAATTGGAGGTCTGCGACCAGTACACGATCCAGGGCGACCTCTTCTCGCGGGCGGTGATCGAGGGCAGCGAGGTGCCGACCCCGCTCGACGACGCGGTGGCCAACATGCGGGTGATCGAGGCGATCTTCAGGAGCGCCGCAAGCTACAGTTGGGTCTAGGAGACTTATGAGGATCGGCGACACAATTTCACACTTCCGCATCCTCGAGCGGCTCGGCGCGGGCGGGATGGGCGAAGTCTACAAGGCCGAGGACACGCGGCTCCGCCGGCCGGTCGCCCTCAAGCTCATGCTCGCGAGCGCGGCGCAGGGCGAGCAGGCGCGGCGGCGCTTCCTGCGCGAGGCGCAGGCGGCCTCGGCCCTGAGCCACCCGAACATCGCGACGATCTACGAAGCCGACGAAGTCGAGCGCGACGGAGCGCGCTACAACTTCATCGCCATGGAGTACGTCGCCGGGCGGACGCTCGGGGCGGCGGGCACGATCCCGGTCGAGGAGGCGGTGTGGGTCACCCGGCAGCTCGCCGACGCGCTGGCGCTGGCGCACGGGCGCGGGATCGTGCATCGGGACATCAAGCCGGCGAACATCATGATCAGCGAGTGGAACCGCCCGGTGATCCTCGACTTCGGCGTCGCCAAGTACCTGTCGTCGCCCCTCGGCGGGCCGACCGAGGTGCTCTCGCCGGAGGAGGCACTGAAGACGGCGCCGGGGACGGTCGTCGGCACCTACGCCTACATGTCGCCGGAGCAGGCGCTTGCCCGCGAGGTCGACGCGCGGAGTGACATCTTCTCGCTCGGGATCGTCTTCTACGAGCTGCTCGCCGGCCGGCCACCTTTCCACGGCAACTCGGCCTTCGCCGTCGTCGACGCCATCCTCCACGCCGGGCCGCCCGCCCTCTCCGGGGCCAGCCGCGAGATCTCGCCCGAGCTGGAGCGGATCGTCAGGCGCATGCTCGAGAAGGAGCCGGCGCGGCGCTACCAGAGCATGCGCGAGGTCTGCGCCGAGCTCGACGCGCTGCCGCAAGGCGCCCGTGCCCCGGCCGACGCCGGCCCCGGCGTGAGCTACGAGACCGCCATCGGCGCGCCGCCGCCCGTGAGCTACGAGACGAACGTCGTCGCGCCCTCGCCGCTGCCGCCTTCGGGCAGCGGGTTGCGCGCGCCAACGGGGTTGGACGAGCGCCGGATCGCCGTCATGACCTTCAGCAACGTGACGCGGAACGAGGCTGACGACTGGATCGGGACGGGGATCGCCGAGACGGTGACTTCCGACCTCAAGAACATCCGCGGCGTGACGGTCATCGGGCGCGAGCACATCTACGAGGCGCTGCGGCGGCTGAGCCCGACGCAGCAGTCCGAGCTCGACGAGAAGGTGGCGGCGCTGGTCGGGCACGAAGTCGGCGCGCGGTGGATGATCTGCGGCGGCTACCAGCGGATCGGCGAGGCGCTGCGGATCACGGCGCGCGGGGTCGAGGTGGCGACGGGCGAGGTGGTCCGGACGGTCAAGATCGACGGCCAGCTGGGCGACATCTTCGAGCTCCAGGACCGGATCGTCCGGGAGCTCTCGCAGCACTTCGACCTGAGCCTGCACACGGCCGAGCGCGAGCTGATCGCCCGCAAGGAGACCCAGGTGGTCGAGGCCTACGAGGCCTTCACCAAGGGTTACATGGAGGTTTTCATCGCCAGCCGCGCGTCGCTCGCGCAGGCGATCGCACACCTCGAGCGCGCCCTCGCGCTCGACCCGGGCTACGCCCGCGCCCACGTCTGGCTCGGCTTCGCCCTCAACCGCGAGGCGCAGTATCTGGACCGGCCCGAGTTGTTCGAGCGCTCCCTGGCGAGCCTGCGCCGCGGGATTGAGCTCGCGCCGGAGAGCGCCGAGGGCTACACCGGGCTGGCCCTGACGCTGGTCGCGATGGGGCGCGGGGACGAGGCGATCGAGGTCCTCCGGCGCGCCGGGGAGGCGGCCGCGACCGACGCCTTCGCTCTCCTCGCGCTCGGCCGCGCCTACTTCGTCGGCAAGGGGCAGTTCCGCGAGGCGGCCGCGGAGTTCGATCGCGCTCTGGAGCTCGACCCGAAGCTCGGTTGGGCCGCGCTGCAGCTCGCGGAATGCTGCGCCTACCTCGGCGAGTACGAGCGCGGCGAGGCGGCGGCGCGGGCGGCGATCACCTCGCAGGAGGAGAACGTGGCGGCCCGCGGGGGGATGCGCATCCTCGGGGCCTACGTCCGGCTCGGGCACATCCACGAGCTCCGGGGGCGCAACGACGACGCGATCGCCGAGTACTACCGCGAGCTGGTCTTCCTGCGCCAGACCGATCACGGGTTCAAGGACCGGGTGGCGATCGAGACGCACCAGCGCCTGGCGAGCGTCTACCGGCGGCAGGGTAGCGACGAGGAAGCGCGCCGGGCTTTCGCGGAGGCGGCCAAGGGCTTCGAGGAGCGGCTCGATGCCGGAGCCGACGACGACTTCACCCGCTACTACATGGCCTGCGCCTACGCGGCCATGGGCGACGCCGACCGCGCCCTCGAATCCCTCGGGTGGGCCGCGCGCGCCCGCCCGCACTTCACGGCCGCGCGGGCGAGGCTCAACCCTGATTTCGAGGGGCTGCGCGGCGACCCCAGGTTTCAGGCAATCCTCGCCCGCGGGTGACCGTGGATCGATCCGTGCCGATCCGTCGCCTCCATGTTATCTGTGTTCCCTTCCGGTCATCTCAGAAAAACCTGCCGAACGAGAAGTAGATCTTGGCGCGCCCGCCCTCGCCGTAACTCCCGATGAGCGAGAAGGGGCCGAGCCTCGTGTCGAGGACGAGGCCGAGGTTGACCTCGCCGCGCAACTGCATGTCACCAAAGTCGCGGAAGGCGCCGCCGGCGTCGAGCCAGCCGATGGCGTTGATTCGCCCGCCAAGGAGCGGCGGCAGCTCGGAGATCGGGTGGAGGTAACCGAGAGCCGCGAGGATGTAGTGGTTGCCACGGAACTCGTCGCGGTCGTAAGCCCCGAGCCGGAACGGGCCGCCGAGCGTGAACTGCTGCGCCGGCGCGGCGTCCCGGTTGAAGGTCGTTCCGAAGAGCCCGGCCGCGAAGGCCGAGCCGCGCTCGCCCAGGCGCTTGAAAGTCGAGGCGGTGACCTCGGCCTGCGGAAAGCCACCGGTCTTCTCGGGCGAGTTGAAGTAGTAGCGCATCTCGGCGGCGAGGCGCGTGCCGCGCGTCGGCACCGTGGCGCTGTCCTGCCCGTCGAAGGCCCAGCGCGTGCGCGCCAGACTGACCGGGCCGGCGAGCGTCGGGAAGACCGGGTCGCCGATCCGCACCCGCGCGTCCTGGCGCGTGATCTGGTAGCCGGCGCGCCATTCGCTGCGCCGGGTGAGGTAACCGAAGTCGATGCCGACGCCGGCCTGGCTCACCTCGTACTCGGCCTCGCGCACGCCGTTGACGAAGACGTTGGTCCGGTCGCGTCGGTAGAAGCCGCGCGGCGCGACGAAGTAGCCCCCGCCGAGCCGGCGGCCGAGCGGGCGGAAGTACTCCGAGAGCAACTGCGTCCGAAAGCCGACCCGGACGTCGTTGCGCCACTCCGAGCCGTAGCCGCCGAGGTCGAAGAGGGTCACGCGCGCGCCGATCGTGAAATTGATGTCGTTGACTTCCGAGCCGTCGATCTCGAGGCCGAAGTTGGCCGTCGGCGGGCCGTAGGTCTTCTCCCGGATCTGGATCCCCAAGACGTCCTCGTCCGGGCCCTCCCCGGCCGGCTGGAACCGGTAGTCGATGCTCTCGTAGCGGCCCTGCCCGACCACCTTGTTGAGGTCCTTCTCCAATCGCGCGGTGTCGAGCGGGCGGCCGACGTAGGCGGTGAACCGGTCGCCGAGCGCCTCCCGCCCCCGGTCGTCGACGCCCGTGATAAGGACGGCGTCGGGCACCGGGACGGCGGTCCGCCGCCGGGCGCGGCGCCGCGCGAGGTGCTCCTCCCAGGCCGCCTCGTCGAGCGCGAATTTGTCGAGGATGGCGGCCTTCTGTGCGGCGGCCTGGTAGCCGAGGTCGGCCGTCCGGTCGACGGCCGAGAAGTCGAGCGTCGAGAGTTCGCCGAGCTCGGGGGCGATGATCACGTCGGCCAGCCGCAGGTTGCGCCGGTCGTTGTCGATCGTCATGACGGTGACCGCCTGCTGGAGGATGCCCGAGAGCGAGGCGACCGCCACCATGTCGCCGAGCCGGGTGCCGATGTCGACCGCGATGACGACGTCCGGCCGCAGCTCGCGCATGACGTTGGTCGGGATGTTGTTGAGCAGGGCGCCGTCGACCAGCACCCGCCCGTCGCGCTCGACCGGCGGGAAGACGCCGGGGATCGACATGGTCGCGCGCAGCGCCGTCGAGATCGGCCCGCCCGCGAGCACGATTGGCTCGGCCTTGATGAAGTCGGTGGCCATGCAGCGGAACGGGATCGGCAGCTCGTCGAAGCTCGTGATCTCGGAGTAAGGCAACGTCAGGCGGTCGATGACCAGGCCGATGTAATGGCCCGAGCTCAGCCCGGTCGGGAGCGAGACGCCGTTCCTGAGCCCGAACTCGAAGTCGGTCTGGAAGGTCCTGCGGTCCTCCTTGCGCCGGAACGAGAGCTCGTCGTAGGTCGGGCGGGCGTCGAAGATCTCTTCCCAGTTCAGTTCTTTGAGCAACACGCGCAGCTCGGCCGGCGAGATGCCCAGGGAGTACATCCCGCCGATGAGGCCGCCCATGCTCGTCCCGGTCAGGTAGTCGACCGGGATGCGGTGCTCCTCGAACCACT
>Ga0075421_100006541_pt1 | contig 14236 bp, 8 predicted proteins | sample SoiMetdeltSBSDD5_FD_75292 | JGI IMG/M metagenome (GOLD analysis project Ga0075421, IMG submission 75292) | Bulk soil microbial communities from a Populus tree surrounding site in Tennessee, USA - Soil MetaG P. deltoides SBSDD5 | ecosystem: Environmental > Terrestrial > Soil > Tree plantation...
TGGCGGTAAGCGACTCACCGGATTTCGTCAGGTCTCTCGGGCGGCGTGCGGGATGTCTGGAACGTCCGTGCGTTTTCGAACGGGCGACGGTCTTGCTGTGAGACGAGGCATGGCGCTGACACATGACGATCTGGAACGATTGTTCAAGGTCCCGGCAAAGCGGCGCGTCCGTCTGAAGGACTTCGATCCGGGCTGGGCGGCGCGCGAAGAGTTCCGCGACCTGAAGAAGGACGAGCTCAAGACGCGCGCGGCGACCTATCTCAAACACAACCTCGCGGACCTCTCCGCCGCCCAGGAAGTGCTGTGGGCGACCGACAGACATGCCGTGCTCGTCGTGCTGCAGGCGATGGACGGCGCCGGCAAGGATGGCACGATCAAGCACGTCATGTCCGGCATCAACCCGCAGGGATGCCAGGTCTTCAGCTTCAAGAAGCCGTCAGAGGAAGAGATCGATCACACATTCCTCTGGCGCTATATGAAGTCATTGCCGGAACGGGGTCGAATCGGGATCTTCAACCGCTCGTACTACGAAGACGTACTGGTCGTCCGCGTGCACCCTGAGATCCTCGAACGACAGAAGCTCCCGTCGGGACCGCGGAATCTCGGCTTCTGGGACAACCGGTATGACGACATCAACCGGTTCGAACGCCATCTCACGCGCAATGGCACGCTGGTGCTCAAGTTCCTGCTCAACATCTCGAAGGAAGAACAGCAGCGGCGCTTCATGTCCCGGTTGGACGATCCGGCCAAGCACTGGAAGTTCTCGGACTCTGATGTCGCGGAACGCGAACACTGGGACGCCTACCAGGACGCATTCCAGGAGATGCTCCGCCACACCAGCACGGCATATGCGCCGTGGTGGGTGATCCCGGCCGATCACAAATGGGTGGCGCGAGTGCTGGTCGCGGCGATCCTCACGCGAGCGATTCGGGATCTCGGACTCAAGATGCCGGTCGTGACGCCCGAGCGCCTGCAGCAACTCGAGCAGGCGCGCCGGCGTCTGACCGGCGGCGCCGCCGCCTGATCCCGTACGCAGCGCATTCGATCTTGGTGCCCTCACCGCACGAAGCTGCGGCGCCCGGGCACGCCACGCGCCGGCAGGATCACCTTGATCGTCGTGCCGCGCTCCGGCGCCGCCTCGATCCGCAGTCTGCCGCCGACGAGCTCCACTCGCTCACGCATCGTGAGCAGACCGATCCCGTCGGAATGCGACGCCGGTGGATCGAAACCGCGCCCCGAGTCGGTGACGCGCAGCATCAGCCGCGACGCCGACCCGGTCAACTGCACGGACACGTGCCGCGCCCCACTGTGCTTGACGGCGTTCTGCAGCGCCTCCTGCGTGACGCGAAAGATGCACACGGCGTTGTCTTCTTGAAGATCAGACGGGACGTCCCGCGCCTCGAAGGTGACCTGTACACGGCTCTCCGCAGACACGTCGCGACACAGGTGGTCGAGCGTCTGCGTCAATCCGAGGAGCTTCAGCTTTGCCGGATGGAGCCGGTGCGACAGCGTGTGGAGGCTCGTCGAGAGTTCGTGCAGGCTCGTCTGGGCGTCGGCGAGACCGACACGAATCCGACTGCCCGGCCGGTATGCAAGGGCAAGGGTCTCGAGCTTGGTCGCGAGCAGGCTGACCTGCTGGCCAAGATCGTCGTGCAGCTCGCGCGCGATGCGGCTGCGCGCTGCTTCCTCGGCGCGAACCAGCTTGCCAGCCACTTCACCGAATGCCGATTCGACACGCCGCTTGGCCGTGGCATCACTGCAGAAGCCGACGAAGCGTTCGACATTGCCATCGGGAGTACATTGCGGCGCGCCGACGCATGACGACCACCGATAGTTGCCGTCGGGTGCTCGCATCCGCAGCTCGAGGTCGAGGTAACCGCGCCGCGACACCGCGGAGCGGAATGCGAATCTCGCCCGCCGGCGATCGTCAGGATGGAAGGCGTCCCACCAGACGATGGTCGCGTCCGCGTTCCGGACGCTGGTGGCAGTCGCTTCCGCCCATCGCTCATTGCCATGGATCACACGGCCGTCCCGTCCGGCGATCCACACCGGAATGGGCAGTGAATCGGCCAGCCGGGCGTCGCATGTGCTCCTCCACTCCGATCCCCTGACAGCGCGGGCGAGGAGTGCACTCGCGATGCGCAAGTGGACCAATTCGTCATCCGCCCACCGCGGCACCGGCTCCGTCCAGCCAAGCACCAGCACGCCGGTCGCGGCATCGCGTCCGGAGGCCGCGACGATGTAGGCGCGAACACCGGCGGACACCAGCGGTTCGAGATCAGAAACTTCTCCGCGCCGGCAGAAGACGGCACCGTTGCGATGGAGCCGCGAGAGCGCGGTCTCGTTCAACTGCACTTCGGCTGGCGAGTCGGGCGTCGCTTCTGCGTCTGCACTCGTGCGAAGGACGCGCGAGGCGCGCGCTCTATCGATCACCCATAGCTGCGCCTCGGCGCTCTGCAGGCCGCTCCGCATGCGCTCGAGGGCGCGCCGGGCGGCGCCCGCCGCGCATGGCGTCTCGTGCAAAAGCTCATCAGCGACCTCGGCGACTGCAGTCGCGACTGTCACCGGAGTCGCGACATCGTCACGTGACGGCGACATCTTCAGCATGACGAGTCGACGCCGCTGGCTGCGCTCGCGCGAGCGTGGGGCAGGTATCGCCCCGATGATGGTGGCGGACAATGACATGGTGCACCCCCTGGCAGGATCACCACAGATCTACGTGAACAGCGCCAGCGAGTCCTGAATGTTTGCCGACAGTTCTCCGACACTGATCGGGTTCGTGCAACCGGCGGTACGTCTCGCCGAACCGGACGACATCCCTACAATCGCGTGGTGGCCCACACGGCGGCATGCCGAATCAGGTCGGTGGCATCCTTGAGGTCGAGCTTGGTCTTGATGTTCGAGCGGTAGGTTTCTATCGTCTTGACGCTTACTCGCAACTGAATGGCAATCGTCTGCGTACTCAATCCGCGGCCGATCATCTGGAAGACTTCGAGTTCCCGATTCGTCAGGCTGGCGAGGCCGGCCATCTCTGTACCCGCGTTCCGAATGCGTTGCGCCAGACGTTCTGACATCCGCGCGCTCAGGTACATATGTCCCGAAAGCACCTGGTGGATAGCGCTGAGCAGGCCGGTAATCGCTTCTTCCTTCATGATGTAGCCACGGGCGCCGGCGCGCAGGGTTCGCTCCGCGAACAACAGCTCGTCGTGAACCGAGAGCACCAACACCGGCAGATCCGGCCGCGCCTCGTGCAGCTGCGCAATCAGGTCGAGACTGATCCCCCGTTCGAGCGAGAGATCGGTCAGCACCAGGTCGGGCTTCGCATCATAGATGCGTTCGAGGGCCGCCTGCGACGAATCCGCCTCGCCGCAGATCAACAACGACTGGTCGGATCCAATCATTTGACGGATGCCGAGCCGCACCACCGGATGGTCATCGATTACAAAGACACGGGCTGGAGGAGGCATGTTGAGACGGAGCAGACAAAGGCTCTCAATACTGGAAAACGTATAACCGTACGAAACCGTACGAAGAGTGTCCAAAAACGCACGTCATCCCTTCGTGCCATCGGCCGTTCGCACGGCGTTATACGACCAGTGCGGTCAAGATCGCGACTCGCCCTCAGGCATTCGCCGTCGTGTATGGTGAACGCTTCACCGACACCAAAACAACATACCTCTCTTACGCAAGGCGTCTGCCGGGCAGGCGAACTCTGCGTGCAACGACCGGACTTTTCGCGGCAGTCCCGTGTCCGCCGATCCCGGAGTTTCCCGGACTGTCATACGAGCGCATATCGCGACCACCCACCGGCCGTAACGGTTCGCGAATTGCAGTGAGCCGCTGCATAAAACATGTCACGAGGACGTTCGAGGTTCCCCGCACTGCTGGCGAACCTGACGGCCACCGAGTATCGCCGCATCCACCGGGCGCTTCGACCCGTCGTGCTCGCCCCCGGCCAGGTTCTGCTGACGCCCGGCCGGCCGGTGCGAACCCTCTACTTTCTCTGTGACGGCGTGTGCTCGATCCGCCAGGTCATGAAGAGCGGACGCACGGTGGAAATCGCCATGGTGGGCAATGAGGGGATCGTCGGCATCGAGGCAATCTTCGGCGTCCGGCGGGCGCGGTACGCGGCGATCGTGCGGCACCCGGACGCCCGGGCGCTCGCCATGGACGTGCGCGTCTTCGATGACCAGATGCGCTCAAAAGAATCGTTCGAACGCGTCACTCAACGCTACGCCTACGCCTTCCTGAACTCGGTCATGCAATCGGCTGCCTGCAATGCCGTCCACGCGGTTGACGCACGTTGTGCGCGATGGCTCCTGACCATGCGAGACCGCGTTGGCCGCGACGAGTTTCCGTTCACGCAAGCGGCGATGGCCGCGGCTCTGGGAGTACGCCGCCCGACCGTGACGCTCGCCGTCGCGGAGTTGCAGCGCAAGGGGCTCATCGACTATTGGCGCCACGGCCTCGTGATACGGAGCCCCTCCGGCCTGATGACCGTTTCGTGCGAGTGCCGCGACGTGCTGAGGAAGCTGCTTCGCTGATCGCCGTCGCCGGCGGCGCCTCGACGACGCAGGTCACGGTCGTGCCCGCGCTGTCAGACTCGATCGACAGACGGCCGCCGATCGACTCGGCACGATGACGCATGATCCGCTGTCCAAGTCCGTCGCGTCTCCCTTGCGGCGGCGGCATGCCGATTCCGTCGTCGACGATGTGCAGCCTGGTGAGACCCGCGGTGATCGTGACGGCGATGTCGATGGTCCTGGCGTGCGCGTGTTTGACGGCGTTGGTCACGGCTTCTTGCGCGATGCGATACAACTGCGTCGCGACGTGGCGGTCTTTGACCGTCGCAGTCGTGTCGTCGACGACCCTGACACGCATCTTGTGTAGTAACTCAGTCGTCGCCGCGAGCTCGTACAGCGCCGACATCAGGTCCTCCGCCTCGATGTCGACCGGGAAGAATCCGCGGGTCAACTGCCGCACCTGATCGAGCGCCAACCGTGCCTGCTCGGCGACGTGCAGTGCCGTGCTCGTCGCTGCCGCATCGCCGAGCGCCAGTTGCTTTCTCAGTCCCGAGCTCAACATGCCGAGCCCGGTCAGCGTCTGACCGAGGGAGTCGTGAAGCGTGTGCAACAGGTTCTGCTGCTCGCGCCAGATGAGATCGGCCATCTGCGCCATCGCACGTTCTCGCTCGAGAACCCGGCCGATGCACGCGCCCACCGCGCCCATCAGCGTGGCGAGGTCGTCGCTGCGCGGATGCGGCCGAATCGATACGAGCTCCAGGACGGCGATCACGTCGTTGCCCGCGGTGATCGGCAAGGCGAGAGCGGCGCGGAGTCCGACGTCGCCTGCGGCGCTCGCCCTCGCCGGCATCTGTGCCTGGAGCAGAGTGCGCTCGTTGATCCACGACGAGATCCCGTCCGAGTACACGCGTCCCACCACGCATTGGCCACGGGCGACCCGCTGTGTCATCGACACCGCGTCGAACGCCCGCATGGCCTCGTCGGCAACATAACCGACGACAGGAACGATCAGATCGGGGGTCTCGAGGTCGGGCACGTAGACGTAGCCGGCGTCCCAGCGTTGCGACTCGCACAGTCGTCGCAGCACTTTGCGCAACGCCTCATTCGCAGTTGGGGCGCCGTTGGCATCCTCTCCGATGTCGTGCAACAGCGCGAGCCATGTCGTCCGCTCGGCCAGGCGCCGCGCGAGCTCGCGCCCGGTGGTGCTCTTCGACGATCGCTTCTTGCTCGATGGGCTACCCGTACGCTGGGGTTCTCGACGACGACGCGACATTGGGTTCGACCGTGTGGAAAGGAATCCTAGCGCGCAATCGACTCAAGCGATGAATGGAGTTTTCCTGAGTGCGATCTTCCGGCAGCCCTGATGGACATAACCCGTAGGCCAGAAATTAAATTGGGTGAATTCCCCAGACTAGTCTGGGAGTTTGACCAACAGGAGTAAAGTCGCCATGGTGCGGGGCAGCCTGTGCGCGATCTGGCTGGCCGCGAATGCGTCCGCAGCTCTCTACGCGAACGCTCAACCATACGCGCAAATCACCGGCGTCGTTTTCGACAACACCGGTGCGCCGCTTGCGGGCGTGGCCATCACGGTCACCGGCGCTACCAACTCCTCTGTTCACACCGATGTCGACGGTCTGTTCGTCGTCGACAGCCTGCCGGCAGGCGACTACGAGCTCGAGGCCGCGCTCTCGGGATTCGCGCCGCTGCGCCGGAGCCTTCGGATCGAGCCAGGCATGGCGGAGAAACTGTCGCTGACGTTATCGGTCCAGATATCGGCACACACCGTGGTAACCGCCGAGAAGGTGCTGGCACGCGAGCTGTGGGAGGTTCCCGCAGCAATCACCGTCCTCTCCGGCGTCGATCTGCGGCGCGTCGAGGCCAACAGCGTGGAGGACATCGCCGGCCTCGCGCCCTCGCTCACCTTTTCGCAGAACACCGGTTTCTCACAACTGACCATTCGCGGGATCGGCACGACTGCGGTGTTTGCGGGATCCGATCCGAGCTCAGCGGTGTATCTCGATGGCGTGTACCTCGCGCGTCCGGCGATGGCGCTGGCGAGTTTTCTGGCACTCGAGCGGGTCGAGGTGCTGCGTGGCCCGCAAGGAACGCTGTACGGGCGCAATGCTGTTGGTGGCGCGGTGAATCTGGTCACGAAAATGCCGACACACGAGCTGGTTGCGACGACGCGCATCGTCGTGGGCGACAGCAAGACGCTACGGTCGGAAACCTTGGTGAGCGGTCCGATCCTGCGCGGAAAAATCCTCGGCAGTGCGGCGCTGCTGCGTGGGGTGAGTCGAGGATTCGTGACAGATCTGATCCATACGGACAATCGGCTCGGGGGTGAAGACGTCACCGCCCTCCGAAGCCACGTGCGGGTCATCCTCAGTCAGCGAAGTGACCTGTTGTTGTCGGCCGACGCGACTCATGAGGATCCAGCTCCACTCACCTATGCCAAGGTCCTGTCGGTGAAGCCGGGGTTCCGCATCGACAACCCGGCCGATCCTCGCGAGGTCCGCTTTTCGACAAAACCGTGGAGCCGTCACTTGCAGTGGGGTAGCGCTGCCCGTCTCACGACGGCTCTCACGGCATCGACCACGCTGACCAGCCTGACCGCGTTCCGAAAGCTGGACTACGACCTCCTGAATGACGGCGACATCACCGAGCTGGACCTTACGGCGTCGCACGTTCACGAGATCCAGGAGCAGGTCTCGGAGGAGCTGATCGTCTCTCACGAGCAAGTCCGCCTGTCGTGGCTCGCGGGTTTGTTTCTGTTCCATGAAGACGACCGGCAGCCGACGATGATCGAACTGGGAGGAGCGCGGGCTCGAAGCCTGCTCGACCCCAGGGTCGTGGCCAATGCCGGGGCCGGCTTCGGACAAGCGACTATCGGGCTCACGAATCAGTTGTTCGTCGTAGCGGGACTTCGCTTTGCCCGTGAACAGAAGTCGATTGACAACGCCGGAGAGCGGAGGGCGCTCGACTCGCCGTCAGTCGTCACACAGGGTTCGGCCTATGCCTACTCCGATGCGATCTCGCATACGGTGTGGACACCGAAAGTTGGCCTGGAAATCCGTTCGCGTAAGGGCATCCTCGTCCACGTCTCCGCGACGAAAGGCTCCAAGACAGGCGGTTTCAACCTGACGTCCATGGAACCAGGGCGGGGATATTCACCGGAATCGGCGTGGAGCTACGAGGCTGGATTGAAGGCCCTCGCCGGAGACGGCCGTGCGAGCGTCAGTGTCTCGGCGTATCAGACCGACTACACCAATCTGCAGGTGCAGACGGCCATACGACCTGGCGTGATCGACATCTCGAATGCCGCGGAGGCCACGATTCGCGGTGTCGAAACGGAGGCTGTCGTACCGCTTGGTCTTGGCGTGAATGCCGGCGGACATGTGGCGTGGATGCAGAGCCGGTACGACCGGTATCTCGCCGTAGGCGTTGGTGGCGTCACCGGAGACGTCGCAGGCCACCACCTGTCGAATGCCCCAGACTGGTCGGGCCGATTGTGGCTCGAATGGATGAGCCGACTCGTCGGAGCCGGAACCTTGTCGGTGCGCGCCGATGCCCGCTGCCAGAGCACCGTGTTCTTCACGCCATTCAACGAGCCCGTGCAGAGTCAGCGCCCGTATAGCCTGCTCGACATCAACGCCGAATTCGGGCCAGACCGGCGGCGCTGGAAGGTCGGCGCGTACGCGCGAAATCTCACGGGCGAGGACTACATCACCGGTACGTTCAGCTCGCCTCCGCCGGCCATCGGGGGCAGACCGGGCCCGCCACGCCAGGCTGGCATTCAGCTGACCATCTGGCGCTAAGGTGCACGATGAGATCGGTCATCGTCTTTGCCATGCCCGCGACGGCCTTCGTGCTGCTCGTCGCCGTCGGTCTGGATCTCACTCGGAACGACTTCGCGCAGGTGCGGCGTCAACTGTCGCTCGTCCTCACTGGCCTCCTCGCGCCGCTCGTCCTTCTTCCACCGGTCGCTCTGTTGCTGGTCTGGATCTTTGACGCATCGCCCGAGCTCGCCGCCGCCATTCTGCTGATCGCGGCATGCCCGATCGGCGGCATCTCGAATACCTACAGCTACCTCGCGAGAGCGTCGCCGGCGCTTTCGGTCACCTTGACCGGATTGTCGTGCCTCTGTTGCGGCGTGACGATTCCCATCGTCGGCAAGGCACTCGAGCTGGCTCTCGGGACACCACTCGGAATCGAAGTACCGCTCGTGTTGCTTGCCAGCCAGCTTCTGCTCGTGTTGGGCCTTCCCATCGCGATCGGCATGTGGGTGCGGAGCCGGTCGCAGGGGCTGGCCCTTCGATGTGCGCCGACACTGCAACGCGTGGCTTTCGTCGGCGTGGCGATCATCCTGGCGCTGATTGTTGCCGGTGACGGAGACGCGTTCGGTCGTGAGTTCTCAACAACAGCGCCGCTCGTGGCAGCGTTCGTCATGGCGTCGACGATCGTGGGATGGATGGTCGCGGCAGTGGTTACTCACGATCCACGCGATCGCTTCACGCTCGCGGCCGAATTCGGCACGCGCAACGTTGGCATCGCGACGGCGATCGCGGTGACGTTTCTGGGTCGTCTCGAATTCGGACGGTTCGTCGCCGTGTACGCAATGGTCGAGGTTCCGTTACTGCTCGGTACTGTCGCGGTCTTTCGCTACTGGCAACGACGAACAGGCAGACACATAGGAATTCCCGGACGCATTCTGCGGGCATCCCTGATTGACAGGCGTTAAGGGCCACGAGTAATTGGTTGTACGCACGAAACATTGTCAGTGAGTTGCCCAAATGCTGGAAGCCGACTGGCAGATGTTGAAGTGATCAAGCGCTCTTGACTGCGGCGCTGGGGTACGTGAGTTGCTCGCGTGCACGAGAGACCCACGCGATGATTGAGTTTCCGCCATTCTCCATAGACCTCCGCGCGCAACTGTTACGGCGCGGCGAGCACGTTGTGCCGTTGCGTCCGAAGACGTGGGCCGTGCTTCAGTACCTTGCGATGCGACCAGGCGCCCTGGTGCCCAAGGAAGAACTCGTTGCCGAAGTCTGGGGCAACATCGCATTGTCGGACGATGCGCTGACGAGAACAGTTGGCGAGCTTCGTCATGCGCTCGACGACGACGCGAGAAGGCCGCGGATCGTCGAAACCGTGCACGGCCGTGGATTCCGGTTCATCGCGACGCTCCCCGATGCAGTCGACCCGACAGCGAACGACATACGCCTGCCGGCCGGCAGCACGCAGCCTGATACCGCGCCTCTGATTGGGCGTGACGCCGAGCTCTCGACGATACGCGCGGCATTCCGCAGGGCGGCCGCCGGCACTCGGCAGCTCGTGCTGATTACTGGCGACGCGGGCGTGGGAAAGACCGGCCTCGTCAACAGGTTCATCCAGGAGTTGCGGGCCGCTCATTCGCTCGTGCGAATCGGCTGGGGGCAGTGCCTCGAGCAATACGGGGGGCGTGAGTCGTACATGCCAGTCCTCGAGGCAATCGAGCGATTGAGCCGCGGCCGCGGGATCGCGCTCGTCCCCATCCTGCGCACGATCGCGCCAAGCTGGCTGCTGCAGATGCCGTCACTGCATCAGGCCGGCGAAGCGGCGGCGCTCGCCGTCATCGCGTCTGAGGCCACACCGCAGCGAATGCTCCGCGAGTTCACCGGTTTCATGGAGGCCGCGTCGGCCGACGAACCGATCATCGTCGTGCTCGAAGATCTGCACTGGAGCGACTGCGCGACCGTCGATCTCCTGTCGATGCTGGCGCAACGTGCCGAGCGGGCCCGGATGCTCATCATCGCGACGTACCGGCGGCCTGACGCCGTCGCCTCGAGCCATCCGATCGTGCCCGCCGCAGCAGCACTCCGCCAGCATCGCCTGTGCACGCCGATCGAGCTGCACGGTCTGTCGAGAGCCGATATCGCCGAATACCTCCACGTGCGCCTGGCCTCGACACGTGTCTCCGACGAGGTCACCGCGCTCGTCTACGAGCAGACGAACGGCAATCCCCTGTTCATGAGCGGCCTCGTCGATCAGCTCCTTTGCCGGGGCTGGCTGGTCCAAGGCGAGGAGTGGACGCTGTCCGGCGATCGCGACGAGATCGCAAGGGATGCACCGGACGATCTCGTTCGCGTCGTCGAGGCACAGATGCGGCTGATGGAGCCAACCCAGCGCGAGCTGCTGGAAGTGGCTGCCGTCGCCGGCGAGGTCTTCGACGCGCAGTTGCTGTCGGCGGGACTCGACCACTGGCATGACGAGATCGAATCGCATTGCGATCGGCTGTGCCGCGTCTACGGTCTGTTGCGGTATCAGGGACTTCGTGAGTGGCCGGACGGGGCTGTGGGGGGACGATATCGGTTCGTTCACGCCGCCTATCAGCGCGCGATCTATGGCCGGGTCCCGACGTTCCGCCAGCGCGCGCTGCACCGGCGGCTGGCTGAACGGCTCGAAGCTGGATTCGCCGGTACCACCCGCGCCGTGGCCGGCGAGATCGCGATGCACTTTCAGCGATCCGGCGACGACCATGCGGCGTTGACTCACCTCGCCGAATCGGCGCGACGCGCGTACGAGCAGCGCGCATGCGAGGACGCCATCGCGTCGGCGGAACTGGCGCTCCGATTGGCTGAGAAAGTACCGCCCTCCTCCGAGCTCGCATTGTGGGAGCTGCGGTTGCGCCAGACGTACGGCGCCGCGCTGTCGTATACCCGGGGCTACTGCGCGGAGTCGCTGAAAGAGAACCTCGTACGGGCCTTGGAACTCGCTGTACGGCTCGGCCATACGGTTGCGCAGTTCGAGATGCTCTGGGCACTCGAGATGGTGTATTCGGGAAATGGGAATCACGACGCCGCGGCCGAGTCATGCCGACAGCTGCTCGATATCGCCTCGAACGTGCCGGCACTGAGGACGCGAGCCCAGCTCGCAGCGGGGCGCCTCGCATTGTGGAAGGGCGATCTCGCTGGTGCCGAACGATTCCTCAGGACCTGCCGTCTGGAGACGACCGGCTGGCACAACCCGCCAGCGTTCGGCGTGGAACCCAATTGCTCTGTCTCGTCCCACGAAAGTCTACGTCTCTGGGTCACCGGTGATGCCGTGGGCGCGCGGTCTCTGCAGTACGAAACGATTGAGCGGGCCGAACGCTTGGGCCATGCGCAGACGATGGTGCAGACGCTGACCTTCGGCGCGATCGTCAATCTGCTCTGCGAACGCTGGGTGGAAGGGGGCGCCTTGGCCGCTCGTGCGCTCACGCTCGCGAGAGAGAATGAGCTTCCGCTCTGGACAGCCGTCGTGCTCATGTTCCACGGGCTGGCGGTCGCCCACCAGGGACAGCCGCAGCAGGGACTGCGCGACATGCGAGAAGGACTCGACAGGCTCGACAATCTCGGGTTCTGCCGAACCGTCACGCTGGCGATGGCACTGCAAGCGAGCGTTCACCTCAAGCTCGGAGACTACGACGCCGGGCTGACGGCCGTCGCTCGGGGCCTGCACCTGTGTCATCGGACAGTCGAGCAGCTCTTCGAGTCGGAATTGTGGCGCCTCAAGGGCGAGCTCCTGTTCGTGCGCGCGGGCAAACGCTTCCCACACTCCGAGGCGGATCGCGACGAGGCGCTGGCCTGCCTCGGAACGGCGTTCCACATTGCGACGGCCCAAGGTGCATGGGCGCTGCAGCATCGCACGCATCGCAGCCTCTCTCTCATGCGGCGCAGCCCGACAGGACTGCGAGGTCGAACGCGCCTCGCGCGAGTGGCCCGGAGACGCCACGATGGTGCGTCCCTCGCGTGAGGGCATCGGCGAGAGAGCGGCCGGTTTGCGGGGCGCGCGTGACGCGCACGGCGCGCGACACACACATGATCGAATTCCCACCATTTCGACTCGACCTCGCCGCGGGGGCGTTATGGCGGCATCGGCAATCGGTGCCGCTCCGGCGGAAGACGTGGGCCGTGCTCCGCTATCTGGCCGAACGTCCGGGCATGCTGGTGTCGAAGCCCGAATTGGAAACCGCGGTCTGGGGGCAGGCGATATCCGACGACGCACTCACCCGTACCGTCGCCGAACTTCGCCACACGCTCGGCGACGACTCGCGCATACCACGCATCATTCAGACGGTTCATCGCAGGGGCTTCCGCTTCATTGCACCGCTCGCTGAACACGGCGCCGATCCGGTCGAGGTCGCGCCGTCGACGAGGAGCGGCGACGCTTTTTTCGTCGGCCGCGACAGCGAGCTGTCAGCGCTGACAGCCACGTTGGGCAGAGCATCGCAGGCTGAGCGTCAGGTGGTGTTCATCACTGGAGAGACGGGCGCGGGGAAGACCTCGCTGCTGCGATCGCTTCTTCTCTCGGGCCTGGCCTCCACGCCGAATCTGTGCGTCGGCTGGGGCACGTGCCTCGAGCCACCCGGTGACCGCGAGCCGTTTCGTCCGGTGCTCGACGCGCTCGAGAGCCTGAGCCGTCATCCCACGATGATGCTGGCATCCGTGCTGCGCGACGTGGCCCCGCACTGGCTGGCACTGATGCCGCGGCTCCAGGCGCCAGACGACGCGGCGCGGCTGCCGCTCGTGCGCGAAGGAACGACGCCACAGGGCATGCTTCGCGAGTTCGCGAATGTCGTCGAAGTCATCGCCGCCGACGAACCGCTGGCGCTCGTCTTCGACGATCTGCAGTGGAGCGACGTCGCCACGGTCGATCTCTTCGGGATGCTCGCGCAACGGCCGGAGCCGGCACGGCTGATGCTCGTCGGGATCTATCGCAGCACGGACGCGAGCGCACAGCAGCACCCGATTGCGCGGTCGATGGCACATCTTCAGGAGCGCCGTCTCGGCGTACATATCGCGCTCGACGGGCTGCCGCCCGCCGACGTGGCTGACTATGTGCGCCGCCGCCTCGCCATCGTCGATGACGAGATCACCGCGCTCATCTACGATCGCACCGAAGGCAACCCGCTGTTCGTGGCAGCGTTGGTGGATCACCTGCTGGCCGCCGGCGGAGGAATCGGCGGCAGCCACCGGTGGTCGGTGGCCAGTCACGCCCATCTGGTGAATGACATCCCGGACGGGCTGCGCCACGCGCTCGAGGGCCAGCTGAATCTCGCACGGCCGTCCGAGCGCGCGGTGCTCGACGTGGCGAGTGTCGCAGGCATGACGTTCGATACCCGCGAGCTCGCCGCCGCGCTCGGCGAGCCGGTCGAGAGTGTCGAGGCCCGCTGCGACGTCATCAGCCAGGTCCATCATCTCTTCCGCACGCACGTGCTTCCGCATCGCTGGCCGGACGGAACCACCGGCACCCGATACGGGTTCGTTCACGCGCTCTACCAGGTGATCCTCTACGAAGCGTTGCCGCTCGACCGCCGCGCGGAATTCCACCGCCGGATTGGTCAACGGCTCGAGGCCGCGTACGCCACATCCACAGTGACGGTCCTGGCTCCCGTCACTGTGAGATCGACACGACTCGGCGAGTGATGACCGTCGACGCGCGATGCCAATGGGCAAGACCGGGTGGAGCCGTTTTCACTCCAGTGTCGCGAACCGAGATTGCGGAGCACACGGCTCCACACGGAGCCACGAAGCAACCGAGATAAACGGAGTGCTGTGGCGGGCCCGCCGCAGTTGCTGGTTGCACGCGCCGTCAGCCTCCGTGCGTCTCCGTTGCGCCGTTGCTCCGTGTGTGACCGTGTCCTCCGCATGCTCCGTCACCTGGACGATCGCTGGTCGACCTGACCGGCACACTCC
>Ga0075421_100006542_pt1 | contig 14235 bp, 13 predicted proteins | sample SoiMetdeltSBSDD5_FD_75292 | JGI IMG/M metagenome (GOLD analysis project Ga0075421, IMG submission 75292) | Bulk soil microbial communities from a Populus tree surrounding site in Tennessee, USA - Soil MetaG P. deltoides SBSDD5 | ecosystem: Environmental > Terrestrial > Soil > Tree plantation...
CCCGCGCTTGATGTCGGTGTGCGCGGCGGAATCCGTGTACGGGCCGCTGGTGTCGTAGAGGACCAGCGGCGGCTCTCCGCCGGAGAGCGTGATCTCGCGCATGGGAACGCGGATGTCGGGACGTGCGCCGGTGAGATAAATCTTGCGGGAACGAGACATCATGGCCTCCCTTCGCTGGTATTACCCAGGTCAGGTTCTTGCGGTCGGCGGCTAACGGCCGCCCTCTCAGCCCGGTTTTCCGAGCTCCCGCGTTGACGGTTTGAACCGCCCGTAAGGCTACGCCGGAGGCGCCGCGGATTCAAGAGACGTCCACTCCGCCTCGGCTGACGCCTGGCTGGCTCAGGTCCCGGACACGGCGCCGGAGACCAGCCCGCTGACCAGATAGCGCTTGAAGACGTAATAGAGGACGACCGGCGGGATCGAATAGACCGTCGACACGGCCATCAGTAGATTCCACGGCGCGTTGTCTGTCGTCAGGAAGTTGCCCATGGCCACGGGCAGCGTGATGCGCGGCTCTCCGGTCAGAAGCAGCAGGGCGTAAAGGTACTCGTTCCAGGCGTACAGGAATGCGTAGGTGCCGATGGCGATGAGTGGCGGGCGAATGAGCGGCAGGTACAGATAGAGGAACGTGGCGAACGTGCCCGCGCCGTCGATGGCACCGGCCTCCTCGAGCTCCGGCGGCAGCGAGCGCGCGTAGTCCGAGAGCACCCAGAGCGCATACGGCGAGGCGAACGTCACCATGGCCAGCACGACCGCCAGCTTGGTGTCGATGAGGTCGTAGTCCGCCATCATCCGGAAAAACGGAATCGACAGGAACGACGATGGGATCACGTAGGTGAACAGCGTCAGCCCCGAGACGAAGCGGCGGAAACGGAAGTTGATCCGCGCCATCGCGAACGAGCCCAGCGCGGCAATGGCGGCCACCACGACCATCGCCCACACGGCGATCACGAGGCTGTTGCTGATCTGATGCCAGAAGTAGCGCACGAAGGGATTGTCCTGCCCCATCGTGTAGACGTAGTTGCGGACGGTGGGGTGGTCGACGTAGAGGCCGGGCCTGAAGAGATCGTTGGTGGGCGTGAACGACAGGAGCAGCATGTAGTAGACGGGGAACAGCGTCCACGCCAGCATAACGAGTGCGACGACGCTGAGCCAGATCTGCAGCGTCCGCGAGTGACGCGCGCGGTTCATATCTTGACCCACCGGAGCAGCATGGCGATGAAGCCCAGCGTCGCCGGCAGCGCCACCGCGAAGGTGGCCATGCCCCACTCGAGCCGGCCCATCGTGAACGTGTAGCGATACGCCAGCGTGGCCAGGACGTGCGTGGAGTCCCCGGGCGCGCCGCCGGTCATCAGCCACGGCACGGTGAAATCGCCGAGCGTGAACACCATCGAGAGCAGCGTGCAGATCAGGTAGAGGTTGCGCAGCAGCGGGAACGTCACGTGCCAGAAGTTCTGCACGCCGGAGGCGCCGTCGATGGCCGCGGCTTCGTAGAGCTCGTTCGGAATGGCGCGTCGGCCCGCGAGAAAGATGATCGTCCAGAACGGCAGGTACTTCCAGATGTGGAATACCATCACCGCGCCCAGCGCCGTCCAGTACTGCGCCAGCCACGGCACCGACGGCAAGCCGAACACCGTGAGCAGATAGTTGAAGATCCCCCACTGGGAGTTGAGCATCCAGCGGAACGAGAGGATGCCGGGCAGGGCGGGGATCGCCCACGGGATGAGGAACAGCGCGGCGAGCAGCCGGATCCAGCGGAACGGGTAGTCGAGGATGCCCGAGAGCAGCAGGGCCAGCACGAGCTTCAGGTTGACGGCCACGCCGACATACCACAGCGTGTTGACGACGGTCTGCCGGAAGATCGGGTCGGAAAACAGCGCGCGATAGGCGTCGGCATCGAGCGCGTACCAGACGCCGAGCGACATCGGGTAGATCACGAACGCGGCGAAGAGCGCCAGCAACGGCGCGGTGAAGAGAAACCCGTGAACGGTGCGCGAGCGCAACAACCGCCCGCGCACCGTCGTCCTCATCGGCGGGCTACTTGAACGTCGTGAAGATGGTCTTGACGCGCTCGATCCCTTCGTCGGCCGCCTTCTCCGCCGGCCACTTGTCGATGGCGATGCGCGCCATCGCCTTGCCCCACACGTTCTCGTCGTACACCTGCGAGAAGGCGGGGTGCTTCCAGTGGTCGAACACCTTGTTCTCGCGGTCCAGGAAGATCGTGGTGGCCACCGGCACGTGCAGGTCCTTCTGGCCCTTCGGGCCCTTGTGGCCCTGGCGCCAGAACGGATCGTCGGCGACGTCCTTGAAGGCGGGGAACCAGCGGCCGTTGGCGGCCTTGATGTACTCCGAAAAGCGCTCCTTCTCGACCACGAACTTCATGAAGTCCTTGGCGCCTTTCTGGTTCTTACTGTCTTGCGGCACGATGATCGTCTTTACCGCCGAGAGATACCGCGCCTTCTTGCCGTCCGGACCGTCGGGCCACTCGATCGTGGCCATGTTGTCGAAGTAGTTCTTCTTCTCGGGATCTTCCTTGTTGAAGAACTGCGCGGCCGGGATGGACTGCGACGGGTTCGGCGTCATGACGATGAGGCGGCTGTGGAAGCCCGCGTTGTTGTCGCCGTCGGTCCAGTTGGTCGCATCCGGCGGCACGTAGCCGGAGGTGAACATCTCGCCGAACCATTTCAGCGTCTCGGTGATGGCCTTCTTGTTCTTGGCCTGATCCGCGACGACCTTCCCGTCGGCGTCGATGACCTCGCCCTGGTACGACAAGAGCGCCATGTCGAAGTTGTAGAGGGTGTCGCTGGCGCGCGTCGATTCCGTCATGCCGATGCCGTAGAGCTTGCCGTACTTGGCGGCGTCCTTCTTGCGCAGCTCGTCCTGCGCCTTCTTCCAGTAACCCCAGTAGGCGTCCCACTTCATCGGGATCTTGTCCGGCGCGTCGGCCATCCCCACCTCGCGCAGCAAGTCGCGCCAGTAGTGGATGTGCATCGTCTGCGCCTCGATCGGCACCCCGTAGTACGCGCGCTTCTTGGTCTTGCCGTTCAGCACGTGGGCGACCGCGAGCATCTTTTCGTTGTAGCGGGGCTTGAGGTCCGCGACGACGTCCGAGCAGTCGGCGAGCTGTCCGGTCCAGCCGTACTTCGGGACGACCTGCCAGTCGTTGAAGAAGCAAAAGGCCACGTCCGGCACGCGATGCGCGATCAGCGCGGCATTGATCTTCTTCAGTAAGTCTTCCTGAGCCGTGAAGGAGAGATCGACTTCGGTCTTCGTCTTGTTCTGGAAGTCCGCGACGATCTTTTGCATCGCGGCGTCTTCTTCGGGGTAGTAGCCCTTGTTCCACCACACGACCAGCTTCGACCCCTGCGCGCGAGCGACGAGGGGCGCGCCGACGAGCGACGTGGCGCCAGCGGCGAGCGTGGTGGTTTTCAAGAACTCACGGCGGGTCTGCTGCATCGTGTCCTCCTCGTTGAGTGACGCGCACGGGCGAACCGCTCGGCGGGCGGCAACGGCGGCGAGTATACGCCGCGCGTCGGAGCGCGACAACACAACGGCTCAGGCGGGCAGGTACTCGCGCACCTTGGCGAGCATCGCGCGCGGGCTGAACGGCTTGGCGACGTACGCGTCGGCGCCGGCCGCGAGGGCCTTGGCGTCGTCGCCGCTCAGCGCATAGGACGTGACGACGATGAGCGGAATGCGGCGCAGCGCCTCGTCGGCTTTGATCCGCCGCGTTGCTTCGTAGCCATCGATGCCGGGCAGCTGAATGTCCATGAGGATCAGATCCGGCACCCGTGCCTTGGCCGCCGCCACACCGTCCTCGCCGGTGGTGGCCTCGACGATCTCGTAGCCGGCGGTGCGCAGTAGATCGCGCAGGATGCGTCGATTGTCTTCGTGATCGTCGACGACGAGGATCGTGCGGGACGCCATCACGACGCTGCCGTGCGCAGGACAGCCTGCTGTTCGACGCGGATCGGCATCGTGAAGCGGAACGTGGCGCCCTCACCCGGGACCGATTCGACCCAGATCCGGCCGCCGTGCAGCGCGACGATGCGTCGCGCAATGGCCAGCCCGAGGCCGGTGCCGCCCTTCGGGCGCGTCGTCGACGTGTCCGCTTGCTGAAACTCTTCGAAGATGCGCTCCTGATCGGAGACGGCGATGCCAGGCCCGGTGTCGCTCACGGCCATCGTGAACAGTCCCGCGGCGGTACCGACGCGGATCGTGACTTGCCCCTTTTCGGTGAACTTGATCGCGTTGCCGACGAGGTTCAACAACACCTGCGCGAGCCGGCGCTGGTCCCCGCGGCCGGTGGGAAGATCGGGCGCCATGTCGACGACCAGGCGCAGGCCCTTTTCGGTGGCCAGCGCCTCTACGGCGGCCACCACGGCGTCGGTCACTTCCTTCATCGAGTACTCGGCGAGCGTCAGCGTGAGCTGACCGGCCTCGATCTTGGAGAGATCCAGCACGTCATTGATGAGGCCGAGCAGGTGACGGCCGCTGGCATCGACGCGCGTCAGCACGTCCCGCATCGGGTCCGGCACGCTGCCGTAGATCCCGTCGGCGATCAGCTCGGTGTAGCCGATGATCGCGTTCATCGGTGTCCGCAGCTCGTGCGACATGTTGGCCAGGAACTGCGACTTGTGGCGGCTCGCCGTCTCGAGCTCGCGGCCCTTGGCCTCGAGCTCACGGAACAGCCGCGCATTGTGGATGGCGATCGCCGATTGCGCGGCGAACGTCGTGAGCAGTTCGATGACTTCCGGGGAGAACTTGCCGATGGATTTGCGGATGACGGTGAGGCCGCCGATCAGGCGATCCTCGCGGACGAGCGGCACGGCGAGAAGAGCCCGGTATCCCGCACGCACGAGCGCGCCACGCACGCGGCTCTCCACCGGCGCGTGCATGACGTCGGGGACCTGGATCGGCGTCATGTCGTCCGCCAGCCGTCCCGTCGCGCCCTCGCCTTTTCGTACCGGCGTGGCGAGCATGGTTTCGACGATCTCGGCTTCGAGATGCTCCACGGCGCGCGGCACGAATACCTCACGTTGCTCGTCGTACTCGTAGATCACGCCGGCATCCGTCCCCGACAGCTGCGTGGCCCGGCCGACGATGGTGCTCAACACGGTTCGCAGGTCCAGGGTGGAGCTGATCGCCTGACCGACCTCGCCGAGCGCCCGAAGCTCATCTACCGAGCGACTCAGGTCCTCGGTCCGCGCCTCGAGCTCTTTGAACAGGCGGACGTTTTCGATCGCGATGACGGCCTGGTTGGCGAACGTCTTGAGCAGCTCGACCTGCTGGTTGGGAAATGCGCCGCGCTCCCGCCGCCCGACGGCGATGGCTCCGATCGGCTCGTCGTTGCGCAGCATCGGAACGACGAGCAGGCTTTGAAACCCCATGGTCTGCAGCTCGTTCTTGAATGCATAGGTCGGGTCATTGCCGACATCGGGGATCTCCACGACCGACCGCGTCTGCAGTGCCCGTCCCATTGCCGAGCCACCATCGGCCGGGGCGGGGAATCGCCGGCGCAGCGCCTCCACGCCCTCGGGGATCACGTTGTGGAATGCGGTCATATGCAGTAACGCGCCGTCGTACAGCGCCACCTGGCCGTAGCCGGCCCCGCAGAGACGCTGGGCGCTTTCCGCGATGATGTCGAACACCGGCTGGGCATCCGTCTGAGCCCGGCTGATGGCGCGCAGCACATCGCCGGTCGCCGTCTCTCGGGCCAGCGTCTCCATCAGTTCGCGATTGCGAGCCTCAAGCTCTTTGAACAGGCGCACGTTCTCGATGGCGATGACGGCCTGATCGGCGAACGTCTGCAGGAGCTGGATCTGCTTGTCGGTGAACGGACGCACCTCCATGCGGCGGATCAAGATGACTCCGATCGCCACATCGTCGCGGACCAGAGGCGTGGCGAGCACGGTCCGTGCACGTACGATTCGCTGTAGAAACTCACGAAGCGCGACGTGTTCATCGTTCCGCTGCACGTCGGCGGCATCTTGGACGTGGACGGATCGCCTCTCGAGAACCGCCTGGCCGATCGCCATGCCCGCCGTCAGCGGTACGTCGCGCTGCGGCACGGGGATGTCGCCGTGGTGCGCCCAGAGTCGGAGCATGTCGCCGTCGACACGACGAATGATGGCATCGTTGGCGCTGCATAGCCTCGCGGCCGCCTCGGCCACCGCGTCGAGGACCGGCTGCACGTCCGTCGGCGAGGAGGAGATGACGCGCAGGATTTCGCTGGTGGCCGTTTGCTGTTCGAGCGCTTCGGCCAACGCCGCGTTGCGCGCCTGGAGCTCGGTGAACAACCGGACGTTTTCCACCGCGATGACGGCCTGGTCGGCAAAGGTCTGGAGCAGCGCGGTCTCGTCGTCGGTGAATGCTCCGGGCTCGCGACGCGTCACCGCAATCGTACCGATCGGCTCGCCATCGCGCAGCATCGGCACGACGAGCTGGCTTCGGTAACCGCGAGCCCGGGCGCCGGCGCGGCCGCGTTCGCCGACGCGGGGATCTGTCTCGACGTCGGCGACGTTGTATGGGGCTCGTTGCCCGATCACGCGATCGCGAATCGGCCGCGGCTCAGACTCGCTCGGATGCAGCGGTACCGGGAAGAATGACTCGAGTAGCGCGTCGCCCGCAGCGTCCGTATGCGTGTACGCGGCAAGCTCGATCTGGTCTTCGACGATCCGACTGAGGACAGCGGAATGTCCCCGCAGCAATCGGCTCGCGCTATCGACGATCGCCTGGAACACGGGTCGCACATCCATGTACGAGCGGCTGATGGTCCGGAGAATATCCGCGGTGGCCGTCTGCTGGTCCAGGGCCGTCGTGAGATCCTGGTTGCGCGCCTGGAGCTCCGTGAACAGCCGCGCGTTTTCGATGGCGATGACCGCTTGGTCCGTGAAGGTCCTGAGCAGCTCGACATGCGCCTCGGGAAACGCGTCGACCGTCCGGTGCGCCAGGCTAATAGCGCCGATCACCTGATCCTGGCGGAACATGGGGACGGTCAGAATGCTTCGAGCGCCGCGTGCGCGCAGATTCGCCCGCATTTCGGCGGGAAGCTCAAAACCCGAATCCGCTTCCACGTCGGCGATCCGAACGACCGACCGGGATCTGATCGCCTGCGGAGTCGGACCGCTCCCGGTGATCGGCCGCGGCCAGCTGCTGCGCCAGTGGTCGAGTTGTTCGGGCGTGAAGCCATCATGGGCCACGGAGTGAATCAATTCGCCGTCGAACCGATACACGCCACCATATGCCGCGCCACACAGGCGCACCGCGCTGCGGACGATGGCGTCGAAAACCGGCTGGACATCCGCCGGAGACCGCGCGATCACTCGCAGGATTTCGCTGGTCGCCGTCTGCTGTTCCAAGCTCTCGGCCAGCGCGCGGTTGCGGGTCTCGAGCTCCGTGGACAGCCGCGCGTTCTCGATGGCGATCGCCGCCTGATCGGCGAACGTCTTCAGCAGTGCGATCTGCTTGGCGGTGAACGGCTGGACGCGCGTTCTGCGAATGACAATCCCGCCCAGCGGCGCGCCGTCGCGGAACATCGGCATCGCCAGAACGGTGCGCACGGGCAGCGCCCGAACCATGTCGGCGATTGCTGGAAAGTCGCGCCTCGACGCGGCGCTTTTCACGTCGCGGACGTGGACGGCGCGGTGGGTGAGAAGCGCTCGCCCGAGCGGCGTTTGACGGCTGATGGCGGGCGGGCCGCCGGGACGCTGCGGCTGGGGAATCGGGCCGTGCTTTGCCACCAAACGAGGTCGATCGCCGTCGACGAGGAAGATCAGCGAGTCGCGGGCCTCGCAGAGCTGTGCGGCCGTCTTCGCAATCGCGCTCAGCACGGCGCTGAGATCGGTTGCGGGCGGCGTCCGGTTCCGGCTCCGAGGACTGACGGGCTGCTCCACTTCCACCTCTCGACGCGTGCTGGGACGAGCGGACCGGGCGAGCGTAGCCGCCGCCGGGAGGCCGGTCAAGCGCGGTGGTATGATCCGGGACTACATGAAAACCAGGACCTTTGCGTGAGCGCACTCGTTGCCGGCTGCGCCGTCGTCACCGGCGGCGGCTCGGGTCTTGGTCGCGGTATCGCCACCGCGCTGGCGAAGGCGGGCGCGCCGGTGGCCGTCGTCGATCTGCTGCCTGAAGGCGGTAAGGAGACGGCGGCGGCGATCACCAGCAGCGGCGGCCGCGCGACGTTCATCCAGGCCGACGTCAGCCGCTGGGGCGACGTCGACGCCGCGATCGGCGGCGCCGTGCGCGAGCTCGGGCCGCTCGGGATTCTCGTCAACGCTGCCGGCATCCTCGACGGCTACGCGCCGGTGGACGAGCTCACGCCGACGGTGTGGGAGCGCGTGATCGCGATCAATCTCAGCGGCACGTTCTACGCCTGCAAGCGCGCGCTCGTCGACATGGTCGCGGCGAGGCGCGGGCGCATCATCAATATCGCGTCGGTGGCCGGCGTCGTCGGCTCGGGCGGCGGGCCCGCATACACCGCGTCCAAGCACGGGGTCGTCGGCCTCACTCGGCAGCTCGCGATCACCCACGCCGCGCAAGGGATCACCGTCAACGCGATCGGCCCCGGCGCCGTGCAGACCGGACTCCGCGCCAACACCGTGCGCATCCTCGGCGGCGACGCGCCCGTCATGCGCGGTGTGGGCGGAGACGATACCGCCGTCAAAGCGATCACGCCCGCCGAGCGCCGCGGCACGATCGACGAGATCGCCGCGTGCGCGGTGTTTCTCGCCGGCGAAGCGGCCTCGTACGTGACCGGACACACACTCGTCGTCGATGGAGGATGGACCGCTCGATGATCAAGCGATTTCACTCCCTGTACGTCGGTCAGATCGAGCTCGAGAACATCGGACTGTCGGGGACACCTGCCGACGCCCGCCGCTATACGAACGACCGCTTCGCCGAGGTGTTCTGGACTGCGAAGGACATCGCGCAGGAGATGGACGCGCTCGGCTACTACGCGCTGTGGACGGCCGAGCACCACTTCCAGCACGAAGGCTACGAGTGCTTCCCGAACCTGATCCAGCTCTCGCTGTGGCTGGCCACGCAGACCAAGCGGCTCAAGCTCGGCTGCGCGTTCAACGTGCTGCCCATGTGGCATCCGATCCGTCTGGCCGAGGACTACGCCATGGCCGACATCGTGACCGACGGCCGCGTGATCATGGGTGTCGGCCGCGGCTATCACTCGCGCGAGGTCGAGTCGTTCGGCGCGCCCGTCATCGACCAGGCCGCCAATCGCGAGTTTTTCGAGGAGCAGGTCGACCTGATGCTGAAGTGCTTCAACGAGGAGTCCTTCAGCCATCACGGCAAGGCCTACGACGTCCCACCGCCGGTGGAGTATCGCGGCTACCAGCTCCGCGAGATCACCTGTGTGCCGCGGCCGAAGTACCTGCCGGTCGAGGTCTGGATGCCGATCGCGAGCAGCAAGTCGATCGACTACATGGCCTCGAAGGACTTCAAGGCCATGGTGACGCTGAACGGCGAGAAGATCCTCGACGACGTCATCAAGGCCTACCGGGAGGCCTGCGCGAAGTACGGTCGGCGCAAGCAGCTCGGTGAGGACGTCGTCTGGGGGGCCGGCATCTATCTGGCGGACACGCCCGAGGAAGCCAAGCGCCGCGTCGAGCCCTCGCACGACGAGCGCTACAAGTGGTTCGCGCCGTTCGGCTTCGTACGCTACGCCGACGAGCAGGGCCGCACGTGGGGCACGCCCGGCGCGCCCGCACGCGTGCCGAATCTCGCCGACGGCATCGCGCAGAAAGCGTGGTTCTGCGGACCGCCGTCGCACGTGATCGACGGCATTCGGTCGATCGAGGCGAAGTATCCCGGGCTCGAGGATTTCATGATCCATTGGGCGGAAGGGTTGCCACCGCAGGAGTTCAAGGAGCAGCTGCGCTGGTTCGCGCGCGAGGTGATGCCCGCCTTCCGTCGCTGAGCGGGGCGAGCGTGGTATAGGGGTAGGGGGTATTTTGCCCTCGGCGTGAGACGTGCGCGCATCGGTTTTTTGTCGTGTTGCCCTCGTGCGTGTGGTAGTAATACCCCGGGCGCTCGAACGAACGCGGGGCTCACACCACTCGCAGCGAGGGAGGGGACATGGCGAAGGCCAAGAAGGCGTTCGGCGGGTATCACATCAGCTTCAAGGGCTGCAAGGACTCGCTCGAGTCCGTCTTCGGCAGCGGTCCGATCGGACCCTCGGTCATGACCAAGAAGCTCTGGGCCTACGTGAAGCGCAAGAAGCTCGGCAAGCGCTAGGGCGCGCAGACCTCCACGCTCACAGAGCGGCTCGCACCCGGCGAGCCGCTCGCCGTTTATTCGGTCGGTAGCTCCGCGAGATTCGACACGACCCAATCCGCGCGCACGCCGAGCTCCTCCTCCGGCGCGCCTGCGCGATTGCACCACGCCACGCGATACCCGGCGGCCTTGGCGCCCGCGACGTCCCACGCGTTCGACGACACGAACATCAACTCATCGGCGGGAACGCCGAGCGTGGCGGGTCCGAGCGCATAGACCGCGGGCGCGGGCTTGTAGACCTTTACGCGGTCGACGGAGATGACGTGCTCGAGCGCGGCAACGAGCCCGCTCGACGCGACGGCCGCCGCCAGCATCCGCGGCGCGCCGTTCGAGAGGATCGCGCGCGGCCGGCCGGCCAGACGGGCGAGCGCCTTCGGCACGTCGGGAAAGCACGCCAGCGTGAGATACGCGTCCATCAGCCGCCTCAGCGCAGCCTCGTCCGCCCGCAGCCCCAGACGCTTGACGCTATAGCGCAGCGCCGCCTCCGTGACCGACCAGAAATCTTCGTAGCGTCCCATCAGGGAGCGCAGCCAGGTGTACTCGAGCTGCTTTTGCCGCCAGAGCACGGACAGCGCCACGGGGTCGTCGGTGAGCGGGCGGCCCGCCTCGACGACGGAGTGCACGTCGAAAAGCGTGCCGTACGCGTCGAAGACGAAGCCCCGAATCGTCATCGGGGGTACTACTCAGGCCGGGCGGTCGCTCGACGCGTGCGGACGGGCTTGCGTACGGGCGTCGGTTTGACGACCGGCACCTCGAGACCTGTTTCCATGAAGCCGTAGTGCAGGAGCTTCTTGGCGTCGAGGAACGACAGCGCCCGCGTGCGAGCTCCCAGCACGATCATCAGAAACTGCTGGCCGCCCCGCCACGCCGAGACCGCGAGGTTGTACCCGGCCTCGTGGGTAAACCCCGTCTTGAGCGCCTGCACGCCGCCGGGGTCGCTGAACAGCGGAATGTGTCGCGTGTACACGCGGCCGCGGTAAATGAAGGTCTGCCCGCCGAGCAGCGGGCGCGACATCGGATAGTCGTGGATGAGCCGCCCGGTCAGCGTGGCCATGTCGCGCGCGTTGCTGCGCTGGATCGGATCCGGCAGGCCGTGCGGGTTGGCGAAACGCGTGCCGGTCAATCCCAGCTCGCGCCCCTTTTCGTTCATGCGCGCGACGAAGCTCGGTTCGTCGCCGGCGAGCCGCTCGGCGAGCGCACTCGCCGCGTCGTTCGCGGAGGCGATGGCGACCCCCTCGAGCAGCACCCGCAGGGGCACCTCCTCGCCGGTACGCAGTCCCATGCGGTAGCGCCCGACGGTCGCGGCGTGACGGCTGACCGTGACGGTCTCATCGAGCTCCACGCGGCCCGAGTCGAGGTCCTCGCAGGCGAGGTAGAGCGTCATCAGCTTGACCAGACTGGCGGGCGCGCGCTCGTTCTCCGCGTTCTTGGCGAAGATCACACGGCCCTCGGGATCGAGGAGCAGGACCGCTTCGGCGCTGAATCGCGGCGGCTGGAGGGGGTCGACGGCGGCGGCAGGACTGCAGAGCGCGAGCACACACAGGAGCGAGGCGACACCGACCCGGAACACTGCAGGTTATTCTAGCCGAAAACCGGCTAGCGAACGGCGGCTTTGAGCTCGGCGGAGGGCTTGAAGCGCGGCGTGCGGCCGGCGACGGTGACGGCGTGGCCGGTGCGCGGGTTGCGGACGGTGCGCGGACGCCGCCGCGCGACCGAGAAGGTCCCGAATCCGACGACCGTGACGGGGTCGCCGCGCCGCAGCGCCGAGCGCATGCCCGCAAGCATCGCGCGGAAGGCGCGGTCGGTCGAGGCGCGCGGCCAGCCGGCCGCGGTCGCCATGCGCACGACGAGGTCGGCGCGCGTCACGATGTCACATCCCGAAGACCGCGCGCGCCTCGTCCATCACGGATTCGGTGATGCTCGCGTAGCCGCGCTCCGCCGCGAAGCGCTCGATCGAGCGCCGCGCCATCGGCCGAATGAACCCGGGAATGCGCTCGAGCCGGGCGGCGGCGGCCGGCTCCCAGGTCACTGCGGCGGGGTCTGGCGCCGTCTCTGCAGGCGCGCCGCCGCCGAGCGCCGCCGCGAACGGACACGAGCCGCCGCTCTCGCCGGTGCCTTCGAACGCATCGGGCCGCGCGCCGGCCATGGTCGATCGCAGCTGCTCGAACGGCTCGGCGGGCACGGCGCGGCCACCGACCTTCACGCCGAGGCTCTTCACCATCTGGGTCTCGAAGGGGTTGGTCAGCATCGCGACGCGGAATCCGCATTCCGGACAGCGGAACGTGACGGACAGCGAGCCCTCGTCGGGTCCCTCGGTCGAGTGCAGCTTCATCGCCTGGTCGCAGTCGAGGCAGAGAAACTTCATGTGCCGCGCATTTTATCATCGGGCGCGGCCGGCTCGCCGCGCGTGCGATGCGGCGAGATCCGCGGCCACGCCGCGCACGCCGCCGGCGTCTGCATCAGGCCGAGCGCCGCGAGCGCGTACGCCGGCAGCGCCCACACACCTGTCAGGAGGCCGCGTGCGGCGAGAACGGAGAAGAACACGTACGCCGAAAAACGAGCGCGTCCGTGGCGGCGCCAGAGCAGCGCGGCGATGAGTGGCGCGGCCACCGCGGACGGCCACCAGTGATACGCGACCGCCACGCCGCTGTACACGAGCAGCGAGACGACGAGCGCGCCGACGACGAGCGAGACGGCAGGACCCACGCCCTATCGCATCAACAGGCCGCCGTTGACGTGCAGCGTCTGGCCCGTCATGTGGCGCGACTCGTCGCCGGCCAGGAACACCGCGACACTCGCAATGTCCTCCGGCTGCGCCATGCGGCCGAGGGGAATGGTCTTCGCCATCGCCGCCAGCTCCTCTTCCGTGTTGCCGCCACGTGGCTGCGCGGTGTCGGTCGTGCCGGGCGCGATCGCGTTGACGCGGATGCCGTGCGGAGCCAGCTCCAGCGCCATCGAGCGCGTCATGGTGATCACGCCGCCCTTGCTGGCGGTGTAGTGCACGCCGCGGGGCTGTCCGCGCACCGACGACGAGGACAGGTTGATGATCGATCCGCGCCGCCGGCCGCCCGCAATCATCGCGCGCGCGGCCGCCTGCGCGCAGAAGCACGAGCCCTTCAGATTGACGTCGAGCACCCAGTCCCACTCGCGCTCGGACAGCTCGAGGAACGGCGAGCGGGGATAGACGCCGGCGTTGTTCACGAGGATGTCGAGCCCCCCGAGCTCGTGCACCGCGCGGGTGACGAGGGCCTGGCCCTCGTCCACCCGACTCACATCGGCCTGCGCGACCACGGCGCGGACGCCGGCCTTGCGCGCCTGCTCCGCGACCTGCTCGGCGGCGGCGCGGTCGTCCAGATAGTTCACGAGGACGTCGGCGCCTTCCTGCGCGAAGGCCAGCGCGATGGCGCGTCCGATCCCTTGCTGCGCACCCGTCACAAGCGCGACTCGGCCCTTGAGTCGTGTCACTGGCGATTCCTCATGGCGCGCCCGATCTTACATTGGACCGGTCACCCGCGCGTCCCCGACAGGTCGCCGCTCACTTTCCTTCGGTGAGACAGTGAGGTGAGAGGTAACTGCCATGGCAATCCAGTCGGTCAATCCCGCCACGGGTGAGGTTCTCGAGACCTTCGCTGAAACGTCGCGTGAGGACGTCGAGCGGGCGGTTAGCGCCGCTCACGCGGCGTTTCTCGACTGGCGGCACGCGACCTACGTCGCGCGCGCCAAGAGCATGCGTCAAGCTGCGACGACGCTGCGCACGCGCAAGCCGGACTATGCGCGGATCATGACGCTCGAGATGGGCAAGCCCATCGTTCAGGCCGAGGCCGAGATCGAGAAGTGCGCCTGGGTGTGCGAGTACTACGCGGACCACGCGGAGGCGCTGCTCGCGGAGCAACCGCGTGAGACCGACGCCTCCCGCAGCTACGTGCGCTTCGATCCGCTCGGCGT
>Ga0075421_100006543_pt1 | contig 14235 bp, 9 predicted proteins | sample SoiMetdeltSBSDD5_FD_75292 | JGI IMG/M metagenome (GOLD analysis project Ga0075421, IMG submission 75292) | Bulk soil microbial communities from a Populus tree surrounding site in Tennessee, USA - Soil MetaG P. deltoides SBSDD5 | ecosystem: Environmental > Terrestrial > Soil > Tree plantation...
CGACCGCGTCGACCTGCTGGCGGACCACCAGGTCGGTGAGCCGGCGCACGAAGTCGTAGTGCAGCGGACGGGTCGACCAGAACGTCGGCACCTCAACGACTTCCGCCCCGCCGCGGCGCAGGGCGGAGCAGACGTCGTGCAGCGCCGGATCGCGTGTCTGCACCACGATCCGCCGGCCCCGCAGCGACTGGGCGAGCAGGTACCGCAGCAGCTCCTCGGTGGAGGCGCCGGCGGTCGACCAGATCGTGGTCAGACCCAAGGCCCGCAGGCTGTCCGCGGCGGCGGGGTCCCGTGCCAGCAGGCGGGCCTGGGAGAAGCTGCTGACCAGATCGTCGGCGAGATGCCAGCGCCGTGCCGCGGCGAGCCAGGCGCGCAAGCCGACCGCTGAGGAGATCACCACCTCATCTGAGGGCTTGACCAGACACGACTCGGTCGCGGCCCGCAGTGCCGGCTCGTCAGGCTGCGCGAAGGTCCGGAACACCTGGAAGCTCACGGTCCGCGCGCCAACGCTTTCCAGCATGCTCGCCAAAGGATGCCGCCGCCGGTCCGAGGCGATAGCCACGGAGAATCCGGCCAGCGGTGGCGGGCCTTCATCCACCGCCGCCGTGCCCGATCCAGGCCTCGGTCCACGAGTCAAGCTGCTCCCTGCTGTCACGTCTAGATGTCACGTCTAGAACGGATGCGCCGCGCCAGGCGGTTCACAGCTGAAGGTCACGGGAAGGTAACGGCGACCTCACCTCGCAGTGGGGGGCGAGGGTCGCGTGAGCAAGGTCGTCACAAGGCAATACGGGGGAATGCCGGACAATGCCTTACCAACTTCTGATGCTGATCTTGTGAGGTGGTTTGCCTTTCCGTTGCAGGGCGACGCCGGGCGTAGCGGAGCCGAAACACCAGCGGTGAAGATGCCCGGGACGGGAGGGAAGAGCCTGTCAGCAAGATCCCCGCCCGTCCCGGAATCCCTCAACCCCCTTCAGGAGGCGTTGGAGATGAGACAAATAGTAAGGCTCGCGGGCGCGCTTGCCTTAGTCGGCCTTTTCACCAGTGCTTGCAGCGGCGCAAGCGACCTAGGCGACAGCTCCGGCAAGCCGTTGTCCGGCCAGACCCTCGAGGTGGCCGCGGTCTGGTCCGGAGTGGAGCAGGCCAACTTCAAGGCCGTCCTGGACGCCTTCTCGGCGAAGACGGGTGCGACCGTCAAGTACACCTCGGGTGGCAATGAGCTCCCGGCCCTGATCAACAGCAGGCTGGCGGGCGGGGCGCCGCCGGACGTTGCCCTGATCTCGCAGCCCGGTGTCGTGGCGCAGTTGGTCAAGCAGGGCGCGATAAAGGAGCTTACCGGCGAGGCGGCCGGCGCGATCAGCGCCAATTTCTCCCCCGCCTGGAAGCAGCTGGGTGAGATCGACGGCAAGCTATACGGCGTCTACTTCAAGGTCGCCAACAAGTCCGTCATCTGGTACCGCACGGACAGGTTCAGCGACGCCGGCGTGCAGCCGCCCACCACCTGGGAGGAGCTGAACAAGGTCAGCAAGACGCTGGTGGACGGTGGTATCACGCCCATGGCCGTGCCGGGTGCCGACGGCTGGCCGCTGACCGATTGGTTCGAGAACGTCTACCTGCGCGTCGGCGGATCGGACAACTACGACAAGCTCTCCAAGCACCTGATCCCGTGGACAGACCCCACCGTGGTCCAGAGCCTGCAGATCCTCAAGGACTACTGGGGCACGCCCAAGGTGATCCAGGGCGGGCGCAGCGGCGCGGTGCAGCTGACCTTCACCCAGTCCATCGCGGACGTCTTCGGGGAGAAGCCGCAGTCGGCGATGCTCTTCGAGGGTGACTTCGTCGGCTCCGAAATCACGAAGCTGGGCAAGGTGAAGGTCGGGGACCGTGCCAAGTTCTTCAACTGGCCGTCCATCAACGGTTCCAAGCCCGCGGTCGTGACCGCCGGCGACCAGGCGGTGGCGTTCAAGGACACCCCGGCTTCCCGTGCCCTGATCGCTTTCCTGGCTGGACCGGAGGCGGCCAAGGTGATGGCGGCCAAGGGCGGATACATGTCGGCGAACAAGAACCTTGACATGTCGGCCTACCCGGACGACACCACGCGCCAGCTTGCGCAGGCGGTGGTCAAGGCGGATCTGCTCCGCTTCGACCTGTCCGACCTGACACCGCAGTCCTTCGGCGGTGGCACCACCGCCGACATGTGGAAGCTCCTGCAGGCCCATTTGAGCGACGCCGCAAGCGACCCCGCCGCCCTGGCGCACAAGCTTGAGGAAGCCGCCAAGAAGGCGTACGGGAGCAAGTGATGCAAGGGCGAGCAAGCGACCGCCTCCGCGATGGGCGTCTCATTGTCCTGCTCTTCCTGGGCCCAGCCATGGTCGTGCTGCTCGCCCTGGTCGCCTACCCCATAGTGAACACGGTGTGGTTGAGCCTTTTCAGCTCCGACGGCAGCCAGTTCGTGGGGCTGGGCAACTACAACGAGATGTTCACCGCGCCGGACACACGGCGCGCCATCCTCAACAACACGATCTGGGTGATCGTGGCTCCGGCCGTAGTCACCTCGATCGGCCTGGTCTGCGCGGTGCTCACCGAGCGGGTGAGGCTGGGCACCGCGTTCAAGGCGGTCCTGTTCATGCCCATGGCCATCTCCTTCCTGGCCGCCGGTGTGACCTTCCGCCTCGTCTACGACGAGAATCCGGAGCGCGGGGTGCTCAACGCCGTCGTCGTGGGCGCCCATGACGCATTCGCCCCGCCCTCCGTCTACTATGGAATGTCCTCGCGCCCGGAAAGCGATCTGTCCGCTGTGGACGGTGCTTTCCTCACACCCGAGGTAAATGCGGGCACCCCCGTCCTGATCCCTTTGGTGGGCCTGCCCTTCGAGCGCCTCCCGAGCGACGCCCGTCCCGCTTCGGCCGTCCCGGCAAGGGGCCTGACCGGCACGGTCTGGCTGGACTTCCTTCGCGGCGGCGGCGGTACGGCCGGTGTCATAGATCCCACCGAAACGGGCCTGCCAGGCGTGCGCGTCAGCGCGATCAAAGAGGGCGAGGTGATCGCCACCACGACCACCGATGCCAACGGACGCTTCGCTTTTCCTCAGCTTTCCAGCGGGGGGTACCGGATACGGCTGGACGAAGCCAATTTCACCCCACCCTTCGCCGGTGCCACCTGGCTCGGCCCGACGCTGGTGACGCCCTCGATCATCGTGGCGTACATCTGGATCTGGGCCGGCTTCGCCATGGTGCTCATCGCCGCCGGGCTCGCCTCGATCCCGCGCGAAGCCCTTGAGGCGGCGCGCATCGACGGCGCCGGCGAGTGGCAGGTTTTCCGCCATGTCACCGTGCCGCTGGTACGTCCGGTCCTGATCGTCGTCCTGGTCACGATGATGATCAACGTGCTGAAGATCTTCGACCTGGTGCTCGTGCTTGCACCCGACTCCTCACAGGACGAGGCGAACGTGATCGCGCTGGAGATGTACCGCGTCTCGTTCGGCGGCGACCTCAACTTCGGGCTGGGCAGCGCCCTGGGCGTGCTGCTCTTCCTGCTCGTCCTGCCCGCCATGCTGTTCAACATCCGCAGACTGCGCAGGGAGCACACATGAGCTTCACGTCAACCGTCGCGGTCCCGCAGCTCGAACCGGCCGGATCGGTACCCGCAAGGCCGCCGAAGCCCAGCCTGCCCAACCGGATCGCCAGGCGCCTCAGCGGCCTGGTGGTCCAGGTGATCGCCCTGGCCATCATGGCCATGTGGCTCGTGCCCAGCTTCGGCCTGGCCGCGGCGAGCCTGCGCACTTCCGCGGACAACAGCTCGTCAGGGTGGTGGACGGTGTTCAGCAGGCCGGCCCAGCTGACCCTGGACAACTACAAATCCTTGCTCGCCAACGAAACCATCCTGCGCTCGCTGTGGAACACGGTGCTGATCACGGTGCCGTCGACGCTTCTGGTCGTCGCCATCGGGGCCATGGCCGCCTATGCCCTGGCGTGGCTCGACTTCCCGGGCCGGGATCTGCTCTTCATCCTCGTCGTCGCGCTGATCGTGGTGCCGGTCCAGGTCGCTATCATCCCGGATGCCAAGCTATTCAACGCCCTAGGCATCTACGGCAGCGTCTCTGCCGTAATCGCCTTTCATGTCGCGTTTGGACTGCCCTTCGCCATCTTCTTGCTGCGCAACTTCTTCGCCGGCATCCCCAAGGATCTGCTTGAGGCGGCGCGGATCGACGGCGGGAGCGAGTTCACCATCTTCCGCAGGGTGATCCTGCCGATAGGCTGGCCGGCCGTGGCGTCGCTGGCCATCTTCCAGTTCCTCTGGGTCTGGAACGATCTGCTGGTCGCCCTGGTCTTCGCGACGTCGGACAATGCCCCGATCACGTATGCGCTGCGGGAGCAGATGCGGGCGTTCTCCTCGAACATCGACGTGATCGGCCCGGGCGCGTTCGTCTCGATGATCGTGCCGTTGTTCGTGTTCTTCGCGTTCCAGCGCTACTTCGTCCAGGGCGTCCTGGCCGGATCGGTCAAGTAGGCCGCCGTGGACCCTATGGACAAAGACCAGCTGACCACCGAGTTATACGCTCGATACGCCGGCCCCTTGAGGACCTACGCCCGGCGCCTGACCGGTGACCCGCACCGGGGCGAGGACCTGGCGCAGGAGACCATGCTGAAGGCGTGGCTGCACGCCGACCGGCTCGCCGAAAGCGACTCGGGCCGAAGGGCCTGGCTCTTCCGGGCCGCGCACAACATGGCCGTCGACGAACTGCGCCGCCGCGGCTCGCGGCCGGCCGAGGTCTACACCGAGACCCCGGTCCGGGCGGCCCCGGATGTCACCGACGCCCTACTGTCCACTTTGGAGATGAACAACGCCCTCGCCGCCCTCTCTCCGGAGCACCGGTCGGTGCTCATCGAGGTCTTCTACCGGGGCAGCACGACCCGCGAAGCGGCACGGGCGTTGCGCATCCCGCACGGGACGGCGAAGTCACGGCTGCACTACGGACTGCGTCACCTGCGCGCGCGGCTCCCCGCCCCCAGTCACTAAACGCGGTCCAACTTCAGCCGACGCCGGCCATCTCACGCTGGGGTTGGACCGCTGGCTCGGGCACCGACAGCTTGGCCCCTTCGACGTCCACATTGGGCAGCATGCGGGAGAGCGCGCGCGGCAGCCACCAAGCGGCCCGGTCGAGCAGCGACATCACCGCCGGGATGATGGTCATGCGGACGATGAAGGCGTCGACGAGCACCCCGAAGGCCAGAGCGAAGCCGATCGACTGGATCAGCGGTTCACCGGAGAAGACGAAGCCGCCGAAGACGCTGATCATAATGATCGCGGCGGCCGTGACGACGCGGGCGCCGTGGCGGTATCCACTGATGACCGCCTGCTGAGCGGGCATGCCGTGCACGAACTCCTCCCGCATCCGGGTCACGAGGAAGACCTGGTAGTCCATGGCCAGGCCGAACAGGATGCCGATCAGCAACACCGGCAGCATGCTCATGATCGGCCCGGTTTCCTGCACACCGAACACATTGGACAGCCAGCCCCACTGGAAAACCGCGACCACGGCGCCGAATGTCGCGGCGACGCTCAGCAGGAATCCGAGTGTCGCCTTGAGGGGTACCAGGATCGACCGGAAAACCAGCATCAGCAACAGGAATGCCAGACCGACAACGACGAGCAGGTAAGGCACCATCGCGTCATTGAGCGTCTGCGAAATATCGATGTTGAGTGCGGTCGGGCCGGTGACGGCGATGTCGGCGCCGGTGCCGGCCTTGATCTCGCCGGCCTGCCCACGGATCGCGTGCACCAGATCCGATGTGCTCACATCGTTGGGGCCGTGCGAGGGGATGACCGCCAGCAGCGCGGTGCCACCGTCCGGGCTCACACCGACCGGGCTCACATACACCACGTCCTTGATGGACTGGAGCGCCGCCGTGACTTGGCCGATGGTGGCTTGCGGATCCTTGCCGTTCGTGTCGACGACGAGCGTCAGCGGAGCATTGAACCCGGGCCCGAAACCGGCGCTGAGCATGTCATAGGCCTTGCGCTGGGTTGTATCGGCGGCCGCCATGCCGTCATCGGGCAGGCCGAGGCGCAGATCCGTGGCGGGGATGGCGACGACGCCGAGTCCGGCCAGGGCGAGGAGCAGCGCGGGCCAGCGGAACCTGACGACGAGACGGGCCCAGCGCTCCCCCATCGGGGAAGGGCCGGCATCGGACTCGGGGTCCGGGGTGGACCGTCCGGAAAGGACCTTCCGGCCGGCGAACCCGAGCAGCGCGGGCAGCAGGGTCAACGCGACAAGCACGGCCACGGCGACCGCCGCCGCGGCCGAAAGTCCCATGGAGCCGAGCATCGGGATCCCGACAACGGTCAGGGCGGCGAGCGCGATGATGACGGTCAGCCCGGCGAAAACCACCGCCGAGCCCGCGGTGCCCGCTGCCCGCCCGGCGGCTTCCGCGCCGTCGCGGCGGATCTTTACCTCATGCCGGTACCGCGAAACGATGAACAGCGCATAGTCGATGCCGACGGCGACACCGAGCATCAGGGCCAGGATGAGGCTGTTGGAGTTGATGTCGGCGACGTTGGCCACCAGCAGCAGGCCGGAAAGGCCCACGCCGATACCGGCGATGGCGGTCAGCATCGGCAGGCCCGCGGCGATCAGCGACCCAAGCGTGATGATGAGCACGAGCGCCGCGATCACGATGCCGAGCACCTCGACGATGCCGGTCTCCGGGTTGGCGCGCAGCGCGTCGCCGCCAAACTCGACGGTCAGGCCTGCGGCTCGTCCGGACTCGGCGGTGGCGAACAGCGCCTCCCGGTCGGCATCGGTCAGCTCCGTGCCCTGCACGCCGTAACTCACCTGCGCGAAGGCGAACCTGCCGTCGGGTGAGATGGACCTGGCGGTGAACGGGTCGACGACCCTCACCACCTCGGGCGCCTTGGCGGCGGCGTGCACCACCTGCGCGATGGCGGCCTGGCTCGCCGGGTCGGCGATGGTCTTGCCCTCGGGCGCCGCGAAGACGATCCGGGCGGTGGCTCCTCCGGCGTTGGCCTGAGGGAACCGCTCGCTCAGGTCGTCGATGGCCCGCTGCGCCTCGGTGCCGGGGATGGAGAAGTCGTTGGAGGTCTTGCCGGCCATCGTGGCGGCGCCGACGCCCAGCGCCACGAGCAGGACGGCCCAGACACCTGCGACCAGCCATCGCCGTCGGTAGGAAAAACGGCCGATGCGAAACAGAAACGTCGCCATGACGCGAGCCCCCCAAGGCGGTTGAGTGACGGACGGGTACCCCGCTGAAGCTAGCCGATCGGCAAGGAGAAAACTAGCCGAACGTAAAGTTCGTCACTTGCCGATCGGCTAGCTTTGACTCGGGCGAGCGCTTTCCTTACAGTTTGTTTTCGTGCAGGTGACAGATTCGTGCAAGCGACAGAACGGAGACCGCGGTGAGCGAGGCGAACACCCGCGAGCGCTTGCTTAGCGCGGCATTGCGGCTGTTTGCCCAGCACAGCTTCGCGGGCACGTCGCTGCAGATGATCGCCGACCACCTCGGCGTGACCAAAGCCGCCATCTACCACCATTTCAAGACCCGCGACGAGATCCTCACCGCCGTCCTCCAGCCGGCGCTGCAGGAGCTGCGCGAGCTCATCGCCAAGGCCGAGGCCCAGCGCAGCCCCGGCGCGCGGGCCGACGCGCTGCTGACCGGCTTCGTCGACATGACCGTGCGGCACCGTAAGCTCGTCGGCATGGTCGGCACGGACCCCGGGGTCGCCCACGCCCTGGGCACGCACCCCGACATCGCCGAACTGTTCGGCAAGCCGCTGGCGCTGCTGGCCAGCAACGAACCGAGCCCGGCCGGGGAGATCAACGCCAGCCTCGTGCTGAGCGGGATCGCCTGCACCGCCTCCTCGCCCCTGCTGACCCACCTCGACGACGAGACCCTGCGCGAGCAGCTACTGACCTCCACTCGCCGCCTCCTCGGCCTGCGCCCCCGGCGCCTCACCACCACGGCCGCTGGCTAGGAGCCGCGGGCAATTTCGCGGGTATTGTCGCGGGTATTGTCGGGTGCAGCCGACACCGGAGTGAGGACCACAAGCATGATCTATGTAATTGGGTTGATCCTGTTCGCCCTGGGCATCCTCATCTCCGTGATCCTGCACGAGGCCGGCCACGCCCTCACCGCCCGCGCCTTCGGGATGAAGGTGACCCGGTTCTTCGTCGGGTTCGGCCCCACGCTGTGGTCGTTCCGCCGCGGCGACATCGAGTATGGCGTCAAGGGCATCCCGGCCGGCGCCTTCGTCAAGATCGTCGGCATGACGCCGCAGGACGACGACGTCGCGCCCGAGGACGAGTCACGGGTGATGTGGAAATATCCGGTGTGGAAGCGCACGATCGTCCTCGCCGCGGGATCGATGACCCACTTCATCCTCGGTGTGCTCATCCTATGGGGACTGTTCGCCTTCACCCCGCTCGACGACCGGGCGAAGCTGCAGGCCGAGCCGGTGCGCATCGAGCGCGTGCAGCCCTGCGTGGAGCTCAAGTTCAGCATCGACCCGGCGACGAAACGCGAGCGTCAGTGCACCCCGGGCGAGGACCCGGTGAGCGGCGCCTCCCAGCTGGGCCTGCAACCGGGCGATGTGATCATCGGGGTCAACGGCGTCAAGGTGACCGGCTGGGACAACCTGACCCAGAAGATCCGCGCCTCGGGCGGCAAACGGATCGAGCTGACCTGGGAAAGGGCCGGCCAGACCCAAACCGACGCCGTGGTCCTGCCGGTGACCGAGCGGATCAGGCTCGACGTGATCAACGACCCCAGCAAGACGGTCGAGAAGCTGACGCCGGACGACCTGGAGGAGGTCGGAACGATCGGCATCGCCCCGGTGATACCGAAGGCGACCGCCGGGCCGGTGCGCGCGGTCGGGCTGGCGATCGACCAGACCGGGTTCATGTTCGAGAACACCTTCCTGTCGCTTAAGCGCCTGCCGGAGAAGGTCCCCGCGCTGTGGGCGTCGCTGACCGGCGCCGAGCGCGACCCGGAGACGCCGGTGAGCGTCATCGGCGCCACGCACATCGGCGGCGTGCTCTTCGACCGCGGGCAGATCCCGGCGATGATCCTCATGCTGGCGGCGCTCAACTTCTTCATCGGCATGTTCAACCTGCTGCCGCTGCTTCCGGCCGACGGCGGGCACATCGCGATCGCCTGGTTCGAGCGGGCCCGCACCTGGATCTACGCGCGGCTCGGCAAGCCTGACCCGGGGCGGGTCGACTACTACAAGCTGATGCCGCTGACCTACGTGATCATTCTGATCTTCGGCGCGTTCACGCTGCTGACCGTAGCCGCCGACATCATCAACCCGATCTCGATACCGTCGTAGGTCCTAGGGATACCCCGCGTTGGGTTGCTCACCCAAGACCCACTCGGGCGCTATGCGCCTGGTGCTGATCCGCTCCACCCCGGCGCGGGCCCTTTGCTCCCAACGGTTTCCGCGGCTCGCCGCGAGCTTGCGCACGGCCCGCTCGAACGCCTCCAGCGCCCGCGCGTAATCGCCTTGCGCCTCATACAGTTCGCCCAGCCCGACCTGGACGTAGGCGTGGTCGAGCGTCTGGCCGGCCCGGTGGTGGATGGCGGCCGCCCGATCAAGAAACTCCTCCGCCCGCTCGTGCTCGCCGGACGCGGTGTGCAGGCAGCCCAGGCGCAGCAGCGCACGCCCCTCCGACTTCGCGTCGTGCATGGCGCGGAAGACCTCGCGGGCGGCCAGGAACCGCTCGATCGCGTTGGCCCGCCGCCCCGCCGCCTCGGCCGCCTCGCCCAGCCGATGCAGGGTCAGCCCGCACCAGTGCCGGTCGCCCAGCCGGTTGAACAGCGCCAGGGCCTTCTCCAGGATCGCGATGGCCGCCGGGTGGTCCTCGAGGTCGTTGACCATCACGCCGAGGTCGTGCAGCACATAGCCGCGCAGGCGATCCGACTCTTCGTCCAGTTTGGACAGCAGATCGGCGGCGCGGCGCAGCCGGGCACAGGCCTGCTCGGGCAGGCCGGCGTCGCGGTCGACCCACGCCAGGCAGCGCAGCGCCTCGACCTCGAGCACTACGTCGCCCTCGGCCGCACCGGTGTCCAAAGCGGACTCCAGCACGATCGCGGTGCCCGGCTCGCCCATGGCCCGGTTCGTCATCGCCAGGATCAGCTCGGCATAGGCGGCCTCGCGCCGCGACGACGGTCCCCTCCAGACGGTCAGTGCCCGCTCCAGCGACTCCCGCGAGCGCGCGAAATCCTCACGGTAGTGGTACAGCGTGCCGAGGCCGGCGTGGATCGCCGCCGCCCACCCAGGCTCACCCGCACGCTCCGCCGCATCAAGGCCCAGCGCCGCGATCTCCTGCCACTCCTCGAGATGCCCGCCCGCCTCCAGCGCCGGCGCCGCCGCGCGGGCCAGCCCCCACGCGTGCGCCCACAGGCCCTCGGCGTGGGCGCGGGCGGTCACCGCCACCAGGCCGGCGCGGTGCTCCGACAGCCATCCAGCGGGGTCGCCATCGTCCGGAAGGGTCCTTCTGGCTTGGTTGAGTTTTATCGGGTACCCATCGGAAAAGCGACCGCATGGATGAACTCCTTGCCATCCAAGTGACCTCTCGGCCCCGACCGCGATCGCAAGGAACGTTTCCGCGGCGATGGCAGCGATCGCCGCCCCCGCGCCCGCCGGCTCCTCGGCGTCGAAGCGTTCCCGCGCATAGGCGCGGATAAGATCGTGCATGCGGTAGCCGGTGACCGGCCGCCCCAGGGTCTCCAGCAGCTGCGCGGCGACCAGCTGCTCGCACAGGTCGAAGGCGGCCTCCTCGGTGATGTCGAGGGCGGCGGCCAGCAGCCACGGATCCTCGCCCGCCGGGCCCAGCACGCTGAGCGCTCGCAGCGCCCGTTGCCGCTCCGGCGGCTGCGCGGCGTAGCTCAGCTCGATGCTGGCCCGCACCGCCCGGTCACCGAGGTGCAGCTCGTCGAGGCGCTGCCGCTCGTCGGCAAGGCGCTCGGCGAGCAGCGTCGCCGTCCAATGTGGATGAGCTGCGAGCTTGGCCCCGGCGAGCCTGGCGGCCAGGGGCAGCCCGGCACACAGCCGCGCGATCTCTTGCGCCCCATAAGGGTCCGCCGCAGTCTGCTCGGGGGCGATGCCGGCGAGCAGCTCGATCGTTGCCGGGTCGTCGAGCATGGGCAGCCTCAGGTGCACGGCGTTCTCCAGCGCCGCCAGGCGTTCCCGGCTGGTGAGCAGCACCGCGTGCCAGGGCGCGTCAAGCACCTCACGCACCTGCGCCTCGCCGGAGACGTTGTCCAGCAACAGAAGCAGCCGCCGCTCACTCGCCAGGTGGGACAGGAGCAGCAGGCGTTCGGGGAGCGGTTCCGGCACCGCCGCGCCATCGACCCCCAAGCCCCGCAACAACATCCCGGCGAGGTCGCGCCCGGACGACCCCCCGCCCGGTCCCCCGAGATCGAAAAAGAGCCTGCCGTCGGGGAAGCCCGCGCGCAGCTCCTCGGCGATGGCGAGCGCCAGCACCGACTTGCCCACCCCGGGCGGGCCGTAGATGGCAAGGCGCGCTTGGGGTTTGGCCAGCACCTCGCGCGAGCGGCCCAGCGCCGCCTGCCGCCCGACAAAGGGTGCCGGAGGCGCGGGCGCCTCCGGCTTAACCCGCAGCGGCGGGTCGAGGTCGGGCGAGGCTTTGAGCACCAGGCGTTCAAGCTCGCGCAGGGCCGTTCCGGGGTCTAGGCCGTGCTCCTCGGCGAGGCGGGCACGGGTCTCGCGGAAGACGCGCAGCGCCTCGGTCTGGCGGCCGCACCGGTAAAGCGCCGTCATCAGCTGCCCGACCAGGCCCTCGCGCAGCGGGTTGTCGGCGACCGCCGCGGTCAGCTCCGGCACCGCGGCGGCGTGACGGCCCTGCTCAAGCTCGTCGTCGAAGAGGGCCTCGAGCGCCAGCAGCCGCTTCTCGCGCAGGGCCGGTCGCGCGCTCACCGCGTAGGGCGCCTGGACGTCGGCGAGCGGTTCGCCGCGCCAAAGCTCAAGCGCCGCACGCCAATGCCCGGCCGCCGTCATCCGCTCGAACCGGCAGGAGTCGATGCACTCCTCGTCGGGCAGCGGCAGCACGTAGCCCGAGCGCCGCCGCACGATCGGGGTGGCCTCGGGGCCGCGGCGCAGCGCCGACCGCAGGGCGGAGACCATGTTGTGCACCTGCGCCGTCGCGGTCTTGGGCGGTGCCGGGCCCCACATCGCCTCGATCACCTGCTCGACCGTGATCAGCCGGTTGGGCTGGAGCAGGAACAGCCCAAGCAGATCTCGATGCTGAGGCCGGTCGAAGACGACCGCCTCACCCTCCACAATGGCCTCTAGCGGACCGAGGATGCGGAAACAGGCGCTCCCCGACATGGAGTCCATGTCAAGGGACGGTACATACACCCCATGGCGTAGGCAAAGCCCTAATGTTGCGGCGACCCCTCGAACGCCGTAACGGATGCGGATCCGGCCGCGATCACCGCCTGGTCGGCCGCCGGGGCGCCTGCCATCCAGCCCTCCCGATCGCGGCCACCGTTGAACGAACGATACGTGAGCTCCTCGAAGTGCGCGTCCACGTCGTGGTGAATCCGATCAGGACGGAGACCGTCCCGAGTAGACCCATCCAGGTCAACCAGGGGTTTCTCACAGCCGCAGGGTAGCGCAAGAGAAGGCGTGGTAGTGAATCGTTTTCGCGCCGACCGGCCGTATTACGGGTGTGCGTACTACCGGCATGCCCAGACTGTTTCCCGAGCCGGTGCTGGCCGCCCTGCGCGAATCACCGGACCTTCCGGCGATCGAGCAGGGCGGTGTAACCGTCGCGCGCGGCGAGCTGCTCACGATGGTGCGCCGGATCGCCGGGGGTATGCGGGGAGCCGGGGTGCGCCGCGGCATGGGGGTCGGTATGCTGCTTTCGCTTTCGCCCCAAGCGTTTGCGGCACACCTAGCGGCACACGCCCTTGGCTGCCGGGTGGCGCCCGCCCGCCCGGCCTGGGGTCCTGAGCAACTGGCCTTCGCTCTGACCAAAGTGGATGTGGTGGTGGCGGAGCAATCGCTTGGTCGGCCCGCGCTGTTGCTAGGCGACCTGCTGGAGGGCGACCCGATCGAGGTCTCACCGCCGCGGGCTCGGCCCGAGGATCCGGCGCGGCTCATCTTCACCAGCGGCAGCACCGGGCGGCCCAAGGCTTGCGCGCACAGCTACGGCGCCATGAGCCTGGCCTACCAGCCCGAGCACTGGCCGCCGCCGCTGACCCGGTTGATGACCCACTTCGCCAGATGCCTTGTGCACCAAGGTCTCGCCGCCCCGGTGATGTTCACCTATCTGGGGCGCTGCCTGGTGGCGGGCGGGATGGCGGTCATGCCCGAGGGACCGGCGCAGGCCGGTGACCTCGCCGGGGCGATCGAGCGGCTGCGCCCGACCGCGACGATGATGCACCCCGGGCGGCTGCACGAGATCCTGGCCAGCGGCGCCGACCTGAGCAGCCTGGAGGCGCTGATGCTGGGAGGTTCCCCTGCCAGCCCCACGCTGCTGCGCACCGCCATGGCGCGGCTCGGGCCCGTGGTGTGGCAGGGCTACGGGCAGGGCGAGGCCGGGATCGTTTCCATGCTCACCCCCGACGACATCGCCGCCGGGCACGACGCCAGCGTGGGCCGGCCGGTCCCGGACGTGGAGCTAGGCCTGCGAAACGGCGAGATCTGGCTGCGCAGCCCGCACATGATGGACGGCTACTGGGACGACCCGGAGCAGACACGCGAGGTGCTGCGCGACGGCTGGCTCAACACCCGCGACGTGGGATACCTCGACGATCACGGCATGCTGCACCTTGTCGGCCGCTCGCGCGACATCATCATGGTCAACGCCGAGGTGTGCTACGCCGGGGCGATCGAGCAGGTGATGGCGAGCCATCCCCTTGTGGCGCAAGCATTTGCGGTCGGCTTGCCCGACCCGATGACCGGCGAGGCGGTCCACGCCTTCGTCGTGCCCACCGGCGGCGAGGCGCCCGACGAGGATTCCCTGCGAGAGCTGGTGCGCCGGCGCCTGAGCGCCAACAGCCAGCCCAAGACCATCACGGTGATCACCGAGGTGCCACTAACCGAAGCGGGCAAGCCGGACAAAGCTGCCCTCTGCATTGCCGCCGCCGGCGTTCGGGACTGATCATCTGGCAAACACGCTCTTCGTTTGTCAGATGATCAGGCACGATCGTCGGCTCCTCCGGGCGGCAATGCCGCGCGTTGCTTGCACGCGCA
>Ga0075421_100006544_pt1 | contig 14235 bp, 12 predicted proteins | sample SoiMetdeltSBSDD5_FD_75292 | JGI IMG/M metagenome (GOLD analysis project Ga0075421, IMG submission 75292) | Bulk soil microbial communities from a Populus tree surrounding site in Tennessee, USA - Soil MetaG P. deltoides SBSDD5 | ecosystem: Environmental > Terrestrial > Soil > Tree plantation...
GCTGCATTCTCGGGCGCCGAGATCGCGTTGGTCACGAACATTGCGCTCTGGTCGCCCGGGCTCAGTGCCAGCGCCGAGCTGATGCCGTAGCTCAGACCTTCCTTGCCGCGAATGCGCGCGAACAGACGCGAGTTGATGCCCTGACCGAGCAGGAAGTTGGCGAACATGATCGCGGGATAGTCGGGGCTCTCGTCGGTGATCGTGATGCGCGTGCCGGCCAGGAAGAAGGCATTCGTCTTGTCCGGCGTCTCGAACACGCGATCCACCGCTGCGATCGTCTGCGCCGGGCTCTTCATCTGCGTAAACGGCTTCGGGCTCTTCCACGTGCCAAGTCCGGTGGACACGATCTTCATCACCGCTTCCGGCTCGAAATCGCCGACGACGGCGACTTCGGCGTTGGAGGCGCCGTAGAAGCTGGTGTGAAACTGCTTGACCTGATCGAGCGACACAGTTCTCAGCTCGGCGATCTCCTCGTCGATCGACGGCACATAGCGGACATCGGTCTTCGGGAACGGATTCAGGTGCTGCTGAAACGCCCGCGCGGTCACTGCCTGAGGCTCGGCCTTCTGGGTTTCCATGCCGGCCAGCATCTGCTGGCGCAGGGTGTCGAGCTCGACCTGTGGGAACGACGGCTGGCGAAGCACCTCGTTGGCCAGCTCCAGAACCGCCGGCAGATTCTCCGCGACGGTTTCGATGTTGACCGTCGCGCCGGACGCGCTGCCGCCGACGAACATCCGTGCCTTCAGCCGATCGAGTTCGTCCTGGATTTGCTGCCGCGTGCGTTTCGCCGTGCCGCGCATGAGCAGCTGTCCGGTCATCTGCGCAACCCTCGCCTGCCCGGCCAGCGACTTTTCGTCGCCGAACGACAACCGGATGACGGCCGACACGGTGTCGCCGCGCGTCTGCTTCGGCAGCAGCATCACCTTGGCGCCGCCGGGCAACGTGACGCGCCGCAGACGCGACTCGATGTTCGCCGGCGAGGCGTCGAAGACTTCACCCGCAGACACGGCGGCGTTGCCCTTGAAGTCCTTGAACACCGCAACCAGATCGGGCGACGCGGGGATCTCCGCACGATCCGGCTGCTCTCCCGGCATGAAGATGCCCACGGTTCTATTCGCAGGCTTGGTGTAGTAGGTGGCAACCCTTTGCACATCGGCGAGGGTGATTTGCTTGATGCGATCGCGGTTCAGGAAGAAGAGCCGCCAATCTCCCATCGAGGCCCAGTTGCTCAGACTCAACGCCATCTGCTCGGAGTTGTTGAACTGCAGCTCGATGCCCGAGAGCAGCCGGTTGCGCGCGCGCTCGAGCTCTTCGCTGGTGAATGGCGTCGTCTTCACGGCGTCGATTGTCGCCAGCAGCGTGTCTCGGGCATCGTCGATGGAGGATTCCTTTCTCACTTCCATCAGCAGCAGCCACATGCCGGCGTCGCGCAACTGCAGGCCCTGACCGCCGACGTTGGAGGCCTTCTTCGTTTCGACGAGGGCTTTATAGAGCCGCCCCGACGGACTGTTGTCGGCGAGGATCTGCGATGCGAGCTGCACGGCCGGGAAATCAGCGTGCGAGCCGGGTGGCACGTGATAGCCGACGACAACGTTCTGCACGTCGCCGACGCGGCGCAGCGTGACCGTGCGCTCGCCATCCTGTGTCGGCTCGTTCGTGTAGATCGTCGGGATCGTTCGCTGCGGCCGCGGAATCGGCGCGAAGTACTTGCCGATGAGCCCAAGAGTCTTCGCTTCGTCGATCTTCCCGGCGACGACGAGTATGGCGTTGTCCGGCTGGTAGTGCATCCGATAGAACGCCTGCAGACGCTCGATCGGCACGTTCTCGATGTCGGCGCGTGAACCAATCGTGGACTTGCCGTAGTTGTGCCACAGATACGCGGTCGAGAGGACGCGCTGATAGAGCACGCCAAGCGGATTGTTCTCGCCAGCCTCGAACTCGTTCCGCACGACGGTCATCTCGCTGTCGAGATCCTTCTTGGCGACGAACGAATTGACCATCCGATCCGACTCGAGGTCGAGTGCCCACTCGAGATTGGCATCGGACGCCGAGAATGTTTCGAAGTAGTTGGTGCGCTCGTACGAGGTGGTGCCATTCGGCCGGGCACCGTGATCCTGCAGCTCCTTGGGGACGTCGGCGTGCCTGGTCGAGCCCTTGAACAGAAGGTGCTCGAGCAGGTGGGCCATGCCGGTCTCGCCGTAGCTCTCGTGCTTGGACCCGACCAGGTACGTGACGTTCACGGTGATCGTCGCCTTCGACTGATCCGGGAACAGCAGCACACGCAGCCCGTTGGCCAGCGAGTACTCAGTGATACCTTCGACCGACGTGATGCGCTGCACGCCCGCTGGCAGTGGCGCCGGGGCCTGCGCCGAGGCGCGTTCGATCGACGCGCACACCATCACCGTGAGCACCAGCCACAGAATCCGACGACGCATCATGACGCGCTCCTTGCGAAAATCAGATGGGGAGACCCGGGGGGCCGTCCTGGCACTTCGGGCACAGGCGATCGTAGATGTCGCAGCCGTCGGTACCGTACTCGTGGTCGCAGACGGTGCAGTGCAGGATGAACATCCGCTGGCCGGGAGCAATGCCCTCGCGCTCGGTCTTGCGAATCACCTGCTGGCCTTCACGGTTGCGGAAGCCGATGGTCGTCACGTGCTCCCACGACGTCATCGCGTTGAAGTCCTTCAACTGGCGCGCGCGCGTGATCTGCATCGAGACCGCCGTCTCGTCGAGCCCCATGCCGGCGAGCATGACGCGGACGCGATCCTCGGTGAACAGCCGGTTGCTGTCGAAGTAGCGGCGCATGGCGTCGAACCAACTCTCGCCCCGCTTCGGCGGGAACGTTCGCGCGATCATCGTCTCGGGATGGATGATGGCAAAGCGCTCCCCCTCAGGCATCGGCACGCAGATGACGAACGGCGGACGGACGACGTTCGACATGGTTACCGGGCTTTGAGCTCGGACGCCACGCCGTCGGGCAGCGGGAACTGATCGACCACCATCATCATCGCGACGAGCTGATACGCGCCGAGCGTGCCGACGAGGTCCACCACACCGCGGTCCCCGCCAAGCACGCTGCGCGCCGCATTGAGGTTCGCGTCGCTGACGCGCCTGGTCGTCAACAGCTCGTTGCAGAAATCGTAGACCGCGGCCACGTCGCGATCCATCCTGGCGGGCCGGCGGCCGTCGCGAATCGCATCGATCACGTCGGCGCTGAGGCCGGCACGTTCCGCGGCCGGGCGGTGCACATACCAGGCGTAGTGAGCCGTCCAGGCACGGGCGCCCATGATGATGGCGAGCTCGGTCAGCTTGGGCGAGACGCTCGAATACCCCTCCCGGCCCGCAAACCGCGCGTACGCGATCGTCTTCTGCGCCAGGTCGGCGAAGACCGGGCTGACGATCATCACGCCGAGCGATCCGCTGATGTCTCCGCGAGGACCACTCAGCACGCTCTTCACGAACGCCTGCTGGTCGGCGGTCATCGTCTCGTACGACGTGGGACGGGGAATGCGGCCGCCGCGCAGGTCGGCCACCGCCTTGCGCAGCTCGTCGATCGACGGGCGTTTCTCCGGCGCCTGCGCTCGCGAGATGACCATGCCGAGCACGAGACCGGCAATGCCGATGAAGCAGGCGGTGACGAATCTGAAGCGTGTCTGCATGCAGGCGTTATACGCCCGCTTCAGCGGTAGATCAATGCACAATGCCCAATGCGCATTGCGCATCGGGCCCTGGTGGGAACGTTACGGCTTCTGCGTCGAGTACACCGCCGTCTTGCCGGCCTTGTCGAACGTCAGCACGTCGTAGGGACGGCCGTTCGGCCCCTCCATGCCGGGAGATCCGATCGGCATGCCGGGAACGGCAAGACCGGCGATTTTTGGCTTTTCCTTGAGGAGCCGCTGAATCTCCGCGGCCGGGACGTGGCCTTCGATCACATAGCCGCCGACGAGCGCCGTGTGGCACGACCTCGTCTGCGCGGGCACGCCGTGCTTGTCTTTCACCGCGTTGATGTTGGCGACGTTCTCAGACGTCGGGGCAAATCCCTTGCGGCGCAGATGCTCGACCCACACCGAGCAGCACCCGCACGTGGCGTCCTTGAACACCTGCACAGGAATGGGTTTCTGCGCGTCGACGCCGATCGAGGTCAGTGCGACGACGAACGCAAGTCCAGCGAGTCCGATGGTTTTCCGCATGAATGATGCCTCATACGGATTCTAGCCCGAGGGCAAGTGCGAAGTGAAAAGTGCAAAGTGGAAAGTGCAAAGTGCAAAGTGAGTTCGAAAGTTACTTTGCACTTTCCACTTTACACTTGGCACTTCGAGTTAGTGGAAGACCAGCTCGACTGAAGACGGCCCCGATCCGCACGAGTTGTGCGAGTGCACACGCAGATAGAAAGTGCCGCTCGTGCCCGATCCAGCGCCGGTCCATGTGTAGTTGGTATGCGTCGTGTTGTCGCGAACGAGATCCGACGAGCCCGGCGCTGAACCGATCTGGATGTCGTAGTCGGTGGCATTCGCGCCGGCGGTCCACGTCAGCGTGCGTGTGCTGCCGCTGAGAGAGGACGCGAGGTTCGACGCCGCACCCGGCAGACACGAGTTGCTGGGCGGTGGTGGCGGCGGCGTGGTGGCCGGCGGCGGTGTCGGTGTGGGAGCCGTCGGAGCCGGGCTCGGGTTCTCCCCGCTGGCGCACGCGCCGGCGATCACCGCCAGAAGCACGATCGATCGAAGAAGCCCTGCTCGCATCACACACTCCTGCCCTCGGCACAGGCGCAACGGGCGTGCCTTGAGCGGACTGTGAAGCGCGGTGCAGTTGCGTGATCGCGAGCTTACGATTTCGAGCTCGACCAGCGAGATTTGTTTTTTAACCGGGTGTACCGTCGTCGTCGGCACCCAGTTCTTCTTCGGCGTGCTTGACGTCGCGGCTGTCGGCGCTCATGACGTCCTCGGTGAGCGCGACGGCACTGGTATGCCAACGGTCGTCGTCCGCGTGCGGGTCGCCCCATTCATCGGCTTCCACGGCGCCCTTGCGGAGGTCCTCATCCATTCGCCGATCCGCGCGTGGGTCCATCTGTCTTCTCCCTAGCGAGGTCGCCGCCGCTTCAACGGGGAGCGGTACACCGCGGACTTTACACCCGAGCCGCGTAGAGATCCAGTGTCGTTTTCATGACGGAAGGAACCGCAGCCCGGCGTTGACCGTCTATCCAACCGGTTCGCCTGAAGGCGGACGCAAACCCACACCGTGCTTGCCGACATCCGCTACGCCGTCCGAGGATTGCGCCGCTCCCCGCTGTTTGCCGCCAGCGTCGCGGCAACCATCGGTCTGGGACTCGGCGTGCTCTGCTCAGCCGTCACTTTCCTCAATGCGTACGTTCTCAAGCCCGTCGACCTGCCCGACCCTTACGCCCTGTACGCCCTGAGCTGGGACACCGCTGACGTCAGACGCCAGTCATTCACGCTGGCGGACTACGAAGCGCTACGCGATCGCGCTCCGCATTTCTCGAGCCTTGCGGCCGGCCTGCAGACACGGGTGATGCAGGGCGACAACGTCATGGCCGGCGGGCTCGTCACCGGCAATTACTTCACCACGCTTGGCGCCACGCCTGCGTTGGGGCGGCTGCTGACACCGGCCGATGCCGCCGCTCCGGGCGACCGTCCCGTCGTCGTGCTGTCCGACTTCGCGTGGCGGACCCGATACGGCGCCGACGTCAACATCGTCGGAACCTTGATCGAGCTCGGGCGTCAGCGGTTCGAAGTGGTCGGCGTCACCCCGCCGCGGTACGGGCTGTCGGGTGAAGAGCTCCTGGGCTTCTGGGCGCCCCTGACCATGGCGCGCGCGTTCAACGTCGCGGATCCATGGAACCCGGCGAGCCCGCCTTCCTTGTTCGTCGTCGGCCGCTTGCGCGCGGACGCTACCGAGCCGCAGGCACGGGCGGCATTCGACGTGTGGCTGCACCAGCGGTTCCCGGCCGGCACTGACGGCGCCCCGACGGCCTCGCGCGTAGAGTCGCGTGCCACGCGCCTTCCGCTCTCCGGACCCGTGCTCGCGCTGGTCGCGTTGATCGTCGCCGCATTCGGACTCGTTCTGCTGGTGGCGTGCGCAAACGTTACCAATCTGCTGCTCGCCCGCGCGCTCGCACGCCAGCGTGAGATCGCCGTCCGGATGTCGCTCGGCGCCGGCCGATGGCGCGTCGCACGGCAGCTGGCGATCGAAAGCCTCGTGCTGGCTGTGCCGGCGGCGGCCGTCGGCCTGGCGATCACGATGGTCAGTGCCCGAGTCATTCCCGCGGTCATGCTCGCCACCTTCCCGTCTGGTGTCGTGCAAATCGAGCAGATCGTGATGCCGATCGATCCAGACATTCGTGTGCTCACCGTCCTGTTCACCGCCGCGGTCATGGCGGCGCTGCTCGTGACGCTGGCGCCCGCCCTTCGGGCAGCGCGAGCCAATCTGGTGCAGGCATCCAAAGGCGATGTCGCGTTGGACTCTCGTCGATCGCGGCTGCGCACGGGACTGGTAGGGATGCAGATCGGCGCGTGCACGCTGTTCCTCGTCTGGGCCACCGGATTGATCGAGCAATCGCGCGGCATCGCCAGCCCGGACACTCACATCAGTCACGAGCGCGTGGTTGACGTGCGAGTGACGGCGCAGCGTCGTGCCGAGATTGCCGAACGGCTTGCCGCGGAACCGACGGTGGAGCGCGTCGCCGCGGCATCGAAGTCGCCCCTGGCCGGACCGCTCGAACCCATTGGTGTCGTGGCATCGGCGACGCGGTTCGAACGAACCGCCGGCTTCACGGCGGTCTCGCCGGAATACTTCCCGCTCTTCGATATCCGCATCGTCCGCGGCCGTGCGTTTACGGTAGACGAGGCCGATCAGGGTGCTCCGGTCGTCCTGGTAAGCGAAGCCACGGCGCGTCTGCTGTGGCCCGACCTCGATCCGATCGGACAGACGCTCGAGATCACACCTTCCCGTGTCGTACGCGGCCCGAACGCGCCGGCTCCCCGGCGTCCGCCTCATACCAGCGTCCGCGTCATCGGCGTCGCCGAGGACGTCGTCAATGGGGCGCTGCTCGACGGGATCGACGACACGTGCATCTACTTTGCGACCAGCCTCCGATCGCCCATGGCTCAAGCGATATTGGTGCGCGCGCGGAGCGATACAGCGACCGTGAGACCCGCCGTTGCGGCAGCCGTCCGCGCCATCGAGCCGGATGCGACGTTCACGCTCTTCCCGCTTCTGGAGATGATGGGGGCGATGTCGTGGGTATTCCGGGCATTCTCGACCACGGCGTCGGTCCTCGGCGCGATCGGTCTGCTGCTGGCGTTCTCCGGGACGTATGCCGTCGTGGCGTTTCTGATGACGCAGCGCAGGCGCGAGCTCGGCATCCGCATGGCGCTCGGCGCGACCGTTCCGGGCATCGTCTCGGCCATGATTGGCGAGACGATGCGGATCGCGCTGGTCGGTCTCGGCTGCGCCCTGGTGCTTGCCGCATTGGCGGCTGGCTATTTCAGCGGCCCGCTCCCCTTCATTCCTATGTTCGGCGCGCGTGCGTATCTCACCGGCACCGCGATCGTGCTGGCGGCGACTGTCATGGCCGCCCTCCTGCCCTCGCTGCGCGCTGCGCGCATCGATCCGTCGAAGGCGCTGCGCGTCGACTAGTTCGCGACGTGCTGCGCGTCAGTAACCGCAGAGTCCGCGCGGTCGTATGAGCACTGTTTTCGTCACAGTGCCGCTTCGGATTCCCCCGACGCCCTCGATCTGAAGATCGATCCTGATCCTGAACTCCCCGAACGGCCCGGCGGCTCGCCAGCTACACACGCTCAACGAGGGCCGCTGAGCAGTCGAATCTCCCACGCGTCGAGACGCCGGTTGGGTCCGACACCGACGCGTCGATTCACCTTCACCTCGCGCATCAGCCCAACCTTCCTGTCGAAGATGTACGTGCCCTCGTCAGCCATCTCGATCGCAGGCAGCTTGGCCAGCTCCTCGGGTGGGATTGGCGCGCCGGCCCGCTTTGCCAGCGATTCCGTGAGGCGCATCAGCGATGTTGCGTCGTAGGTCGTTTTCGTCTTCAAGGACGCGGAATCGGCCGTTGCCGAGTCCATCCGGACGTACAAGCTTGCCGGGATGGGCTCACCACCGAGCGGATTCGGTTGTTCGAGATCCACTTCGACCTCGTCGCCGGCACTCAACGTCGCTCCGTTCAGGCCGAAGTATGTCGCGGCGTCCCGCGTGGCCGAGGCAATCAGCAGGTCGACGGAGAGGATCTGGCCGACGAAGTCCAGAAATGCTTTCCGCTGCGCCTCCGGAATCTTCACGGAGAGATCGCGGACGATCGCATCCACGACGGTTTTGAGCTTCGGCGCGACTTCAGCTTGATTCGCCATCCCCTGCAGTTCGCCGTCCGCGCTCAGGTTCAGTCTGAAGCGAATGTCCCGGAGGGCCTGCGAGTCCACGCCAAGCAGCGGATTCTGTGCGGCCAGCGGGTTGTTCAGTATCGTGGCCCCGGGTACCCACTCGATGACGAAGCCCTCGGTGCTCGCCGAGATCACGCGGACGTCAATGAGTGTCCGGCCCCGGTTGTTCTGCTGCGGCTGGGCCGAGTTCTCGCGGATGCGAATGACTTCGAGCTGAAACGCGTCGCCCGCACGCAGGCTCGGGATGATGTCGACGCTCTGCGCAAATGCCTGCGCGGTGTCGAACGCCAAGGCGACCAGCAACCATGTCGCGACGTGCCAGGGCCGAGCCCGTCGATTCAGAGAAGGCATCATCATCTGTATCGACACGACGCCATCGCGACCGTAGCCGCACCCGGGACCGGCCGAGTGACCGAGGTCCTCATCGGGCACTAAGAGCGAGCGCAGCGAGGGATTAGTGCCAGAGGAGGGGGTCGCTCCCGAAGGCCGAGGCGCGAAGCGCCGACGGCCGAGTGACCGAGGTCCTCGTCGGGCACTAAGAGCGAGCGCAGCGAGGGATTAGTGCCAGAGGAGGGGGTCGAACCCACACGCCGGGTGACCGGCGGGAGATTTTGAGTCTCCTGCGTCTGCCAATTCCGCCACTCTGGCCAACGGTCAGTATACTGCGCGCTCCTCAGCGCCTGAGGTCCACGCGCATGATCGGCTAAAATCGAAAAGTTCCCTGCACACCCGACATGACGCACATCGGTAAATCGGTTGTCTTCGACGGCGAGCTCAGCTCGGACGAGGATCTGCGCTTCGACGGTACGCTCAAGGGCCATCTTCGCCTTCGTGGCGCTACCCTCACAATCGGTGAGACGGCCCTGGTCGAGGCCGATATCCGTGCCAAACAGGTGGTCGTCCACGGCACGGTCGAGGGCTCGATCTCGGCAAGCGAACGGATCGAGCTCACCGCGGACGCGAAGGTCAACGGCAGCCTCACGGCCGAGCGCGTCGTGATCGCCGAAGGGGCCCGGTTCAACGGCGGCGTGGACATGGGCCGCCGGACCATTGCGACGAAGATGGCGCAGTACAAGGCAGGTCAGGCAGGAGCACGAGCGTAGCGTGCACCCCGACCTCACACACGTTCAGCACATCGGCGAACTGGACGCACTGCTCGAAGAGTCGAGCGACCGGCCGCTGCTGCTCTTCAAACACAGCCTCTCGTGCGGCACGAGCTACGAGGCCCTCGACGAGCTGATCGATCATCTGAACAGAAGTCCGGCCGAAGCCGGACACTACGGAAGCGCAGATCGACTGCCGGCGCGCTACGCCATGATCACCGTGCAGACGCATCGCGAGCTCTCGACGGCGGTCGCCAGGCGGCTCGGCGTGCGCCACGAGACGCCGCAGGCCCTGCTCATTCGCGAAGGACGCGTCGTGTGGAGCGCCTCGCATTTCCGTGTGACCGGCGGAGCGTTGGAAGCCGCAATCAGAAAGCAGATCAGCGGCGCGCGATGACGCTGGCCACCATCCGGCCGTCGTAGTCGCCTTCCCGGCTCACCAACACGTCGAGCGGACGCACGAGGTCGAGCAGCTCACCGGACTCGAGGAGAAATTCCGGATTGGTCGGCTTGCCACGCGCCGCCTGCTCACGGGTGAAGGTCTCGTAGACGAGCAGACCGCCTGGCGCGAGCGCGTCGATCAACGCCGGAAACAGCGGCCGGTGCAGGTAATGCACCACGACGATGACGTCGTAGGTGATGCCGCGGAATGGCGTGCCGCCGCTTTCGATGTCGCGAACCTCGGCGCGGAGTGGCAGCCGCCGGGCGCGTGCCACGTCGTTCAATTCGCGAACTGCGTCAGGATCGCGATCGATACCCAGCGTCGTCAGACCGTGCTCCGCGAGCCACAGCGCGTGACGCCCGCGCCCACACGCCACGTCGAGCGCGTGACCCGCACCGGGCAGGAGGTCGGCGTGTTGAACCAGCCAGGATGCCGGCGAGCTCACGACAGTGCCTTCGCGACGGCGTGCCCCGCGACCCAGCCCGACGACCACGCCCACTGAAAGTTGAATCCGCCCAGCCGGCCGTCGACGTCGAGAATCTCACCCACCAGATACAGCCCAGGACACACGCGCGACTGCATCGTCGCCGGATCGATCTCCTCGAGCGGAATGCCACCCGCCGTGACTTCGGCGTACCCGTAGCCGCGGCTGTCGAGCACCGTCAGCGGTGCTTCGACGAGGGCCCGTATCAGTCGCCGTCTGTCGTCGCGAGACAGGTGCGCCATCGTGAGATCGTGCGCGATACCTGTGTCGCGGAGCCATGCGCCGGCAATCGCCGCCGGCACGCGGGTCGCGAGAATCGTCGACACCTGCGCGCGCGGGCGCTCACGCTCCTGCTCGAGCCACCACGTCTCGAGCGACTCGAAGCTCTCGCCCGGAAGCAGGTTCATGAACACCTCGACGCTCGCACCATCGAGCCTGGCTCTGTGCCAGTGACGAGACAGGTTCAGGACGACTGGACCGCTCATCCCGAAGTGCGTCCAGAGCAGCGAGCCATCGAGACGGACCGCGATCCGCCCGTCTCTGCGCAGACTGAGCATCGCGGGATGCGACACACCGGCAAGTGCCGCATGATCGCCATTGAGCACGAGCGGCGCCAGGGCCGGCGTGGTCTCCACGCAGCCGTGACCGAGGCCACGAACGAGGTCATAGCCGGCGCCGTCGCTGCCGGTCTTCGGCAATGAGCGTCCGCCGGTGGCAATCACGACCGCACGAGCCTCGAGATTCGCGGAATCAGCGGTCAGCTCGAATCCGTCACCGCTTCTGCGCACGCCGTTCACGCGATGGCCGGTCTCGATCGCGACGCCGAGTCGTGCCGCCTCGTCGAGCAGCGCATCGAGCACTGTCCGCGATCGATTCGTGTCTGGAAACAGCTTGCCGTCTTCTTCTTCATGCAACCGGACGCCGAGCTCCGCGAAGAATGCCACCGCCTCTTCGGCCGGAAACGCCCGCAGCACATTCCGGATGACGCGCGAAGAGCCGCCCCAGAAGTCGCGCTCGGTCACTTCCCTGTTGGTCACATTGCAGCGCGAACCGCCGCTGACCAGAATCTTGGCGCCGACACGACGTGCGCCGTCGAGGCAGCGCACGCGCAGGTGCGGCGCAGTCCGTGCGGCGAAGATCGCGGTCGCGAGTCCCGCCGCACCCGCTCCGACCACCACGAGATCGCTGCGCGTGTGCGCGTCCACATCACGGACAATAAACCGAGATGGTCGAGACAGCCACCAGACAACCCACGCAACAGTCCACTTTTTACGGCGACGTGGTCGGCGGCATCACCACGTTTTTCACGATGGCCTACATCGTGGTGGTGAATCCCTCGATCCTCGCGACGCCGGGCACCGGCATGCCGTTCTCGGGCGCGATGACGGCGACGGTGCTCATCGCCTTCAGCATGACGCTGCTCATGGGACTCTACGCGCGGCTGCCGTTTGCCGTCGCGCCGGGCATGGGTCTCAACGCGTTCTTTGCGTTCACGATCGTGCTGCAGCAGCAGGTGCCGTGGCAGACCGCGCTGGGGATGGTGTTCTGGGCCGGCGTGCTGTTCCTGTTGGTGTCGGCGACCCCCCTGCGCGAGATGATCGCAATGGCGATCCCACCGGATCTCCGCCTGGCGGCGGCCGCCGGCATCGGTCTTCTGTTGACGCTCATCGGATTGCGCAACGCCGGGCTCATCGAAGCCGATCCGGCCACGCTGCTGCGTCTGGGTACGCTCGACCACCGCGCTGTATTCCTGCTGGTCGGCGTGCTGATCGCGGTGATGCTGCAGCGGCGCAAGAATCCGCTCGCCTACCTGACCGCAATCGTCTTCGTCACTGGCGCCGCCTGGATCCTCGGCTACGCGCTGCCACCCGAACGCATCCTGAGCGCGCCTGATTTCTCGTCCGCGTTCCTGAAGCTCGATATCGCCGGCGCGGTGCAGTTGGCGTTGCTGCCGGCCATCGTCTCGATCCTGTTCACCGACCTGTTCGACTCGCTGTCGACGTTCATCGGCGTCGCCAGCGCGTCGGGGCTGACCGAGCCGGATGGACGTCCGCTCAACCTGCGGCGCGGTCTGATCGTCGATGCGCTGGCCACGCTTGGCGCCGGCCTGGCCGGCACATCATCCGGCACTGCCTACGTCGAAAGCATCGCCGGCATTCGCATGGGCGCGCGGACCGGCCGGGCATCGATCGTGACGGCGCTCTGTTTCGTGCCGTGCTTCTTCGTCGGCCCGTTGGCGGCAGCGGTGCCCGGCTACGCGACGGCGGCCGTGCTGGTGCTGGTCGGCCTCTCGATGTTTCATTCGGTGACGACGCTGAACTTCGCGTCGATTGAAGACAGCCTGCCAGCCTTCATGACGATCGTGCTGATCCCGCTGACGCTGTCGATCACGCAGGGAATCCTGTGGGGCTTCCTCCTGCACGCGCTGTTGTACACAGTGGTAGGGCGCGCCCGGGAGGTTCCGCCTATTCTGTGGGGACTGGCGGTATTGTCAGCGGGTCTGCTACTGATCGCGAGGTCCGGCTAAAGCCGGACACTACGGACGAATCTTTCCTGCACGCCAATCGTTGCGGCGGACCGCCTCGGGGTTGTCGTGTCGGAACGATCCGAAGACGAGTCCGGTCACGCCTCGAGTCACGGACAGACGCGCTTCGACATCAGCCGAACGCTCGCACCACTGCCGCGCGACGAACAACTCGACTCCGCTGTCGCTGATCGCGGGGCCATACGTCTGCGACACATGGCTCAACAGCGGCGGCAGTCCGGTTCCATCGAGGTAGTTCTGCACGTAGCCCGTACCGCGATGCATGGGCCACAGCTCATGCCACATCGACGGACACTGCGACGAGTTCTGGTCGATGACGAGGCGATCGACTAGTTTGAGACCGACCCAATCGCGCCATGCGAGCGTCGCGTTGCCGAGTGGAGGACCGAGCACATCGCCGCGGGCGCAGCCAATCGCGAGACGCGTGCCGGCACTGGCGAGTGCGACGCGCAGTTCACTCACCAACGCGGTCAAATAGGACCCGAGCAAATCGCGCCATGCCTGGACGTCGAACGGCTCGCGGGTGACGTCCACACCGTGCCGTCCGAGAAAGTCGCGTCGCGCCGGCTCGTTGAAGCCGTATTCGTCCGCGGTGTCTGCAGGCCGAGACTGCGAGCGCAGGCAGAGGAACAGCCCGTCGAACTGCGTCCTTCCGATCGCGTCGAGCCACCGATCGACGAACGCGCGCCGCGCCTCGGGATACGCCAGCGAAACGACGCCGTGCTGACGTTCCGCTCCCGCCCGATCGACGACGAGCCACTCCGGATTGTGGCGCGTCAGATCACTCTGCCAGGCGACGTGCTGGCCGTGCATCTCGTTGTGATAGCTGACGCGTCGCACGTGCTCGGGAGCCAGCGGCCATCCCTCGTCGAAGACCGTCACGTAGAGCCACGGCGAGAGTCCCGCGTCTCGAGCCATCGCCGGCACGATCTCGAAGTCATCCCAGCCCAGACATCCAGCGGCTGTTTCTGACGGATGCCGATAGCCCGCAGCGGCCGAGTAGATACCTGGAATCCGCGACCGCAGCATCCGCCAGTGAAGAGCGGTGGCGCCAAGCTCGTCACGCCACACCGCCAGACGGCGTCGAAGCTTCTCGGGTGTGTCGAGCCTGCCGTCACCCTCGCCGAACGAGAGGTGATCGCCCCAGGAAACACTCACGATATTCATCGTTCGGTACAATTGTGAGGTATGTCCGACGAAGGTGAGAAGACGTTGCCGTGTGGTTGTCGCGTGCATGCTTACCGCGA
>Ga0075421_100006547_pt1 | contig 14233 bp, 11 predicted proteins | sample SoiMetdeltSBSDD5_FD_75292 | JGI IMG/M metagenome (GOLD analysis project Ga0075421, IMG submission 75292) | Bulk soil microbial communities from a Populus tree surrounding site in Tennessee, USA - Soil MetaG P. deltoides SBSDD5 | ecosystem: Environmental > Terrestrial > Soil > Tree plantation...
GCAGCAATCCCCGGTTCGCCGGTGCCGGCGTTCGCGTTGCCGGTATTGATGACCAGCGCACGAATCGCATCAGCGCCGCCGGACAAATGCTCGCGCGCGACGATTACGGGCGCAGCGCAAAAGCGGTTCTGGGTAAACACGCCAGCGACGCGCGCACCCTCGTCGAGGCGCATGACCAGAAGATCCTTGCGATTGGTTTTGCGGATGCCGGCCTCGGCAATACCAAGGGCGACGCCCGCAACCGGATATAGCGCCTTCGGATCGGGGGCGCTCAGGTTGACGGGCATCAGTTCAACTTACCGTGGCAGTGCTTGTACTTTTTGCCGGATCCGCAGGGGCACGGATCGTTGCGTCCGACCTTCTCTCCTGAGCGCACGAACGGCTGCGGTTTCTCCATGACCGCGACGTCGCCTTCTTCCATCATCTCGGGCTCGGCCGCGTCCGCCGCTGCCGACGCGAAGTCGGGGTGCTGGTACTGAATATTGGTCGGCGCTTCGGGTTCCTGTACGGGCTCCAGCTCCTGGACACTGCGGAACTGCACCATCATGAGATGCTTCGTCACGTCCGTCTTGATGGTCTCGAGGAGCAGCGAGAAAAGCTCGAAGGCCTCGCGTTTGTACTCCTGGGTCGGGTTCTTCTGCGCGTAGCCGCGGAGATGGATGCCCTGCCGCAGATGATCGAGTGCGGAAAGATGCTCGCGCCAGTGCGTATCCAGGCTCTGTAGCATGATCGCGCGTTCGTAGCCGCGGATCCACTGCGGATCGACCGGCGCAATCTTGGTTTCGTACTGCGCGTGCGCCGCGTCGATGACGCGCCTGCGCAGCTCGCCTTCTTCGAGCTCCGGGTCCTGCTGCAGCCATTCGCGTACCGGAAGGGTCAACGCGAGCTCCGCTTCGAGCGTGCGTTCCAGTCCGGCGGTATCCCACTGCTCTTCCAGGCTGCCGGGCGGGATGTGCTGCTCGATCAACGCGGCAGTGACGCTTTCGCGCATGCCCTTGATCGTCGCCGAGATATCGGTGGTCTGCAGCAGCTCGTTTCTCTGCTGATAGATGACCTTCCGCTGATCGTTCGCGACGTCGTCGTATTCGAGCAGGTGCTTGCGCATATCGAAGTTGCGGGCTTCGACTTTCCGCTGCGCGTTTTCAATGGATCGCGTGACCCACGGATGCTCGATCGCCTCGCCATCGGGCATCTTGAGGCGCTCCATGATCGCTGCGACACGGTCCGAAGCGAAAATCCTGAGCAGCGGGTCCTCGAGCGACAGATAGAAGCGGCTCGAACCCGGGTCGCCCTGACGGCCGGAGCGGCCCCGCAGCTGGTTATCGATGCGGCGCGATTCGTGCCGTTCGGTGCCGACGATGTGCAGCCCGCCCGCCGCGACGACCGTATTGTGCAGCTTGCGCCATTCTTCGCGTATCTGCTCGATGCGTTGAGCTTTCTCGGCATCGTTCAACGTTTCGTCGGCCCTCATCCGATTCACTTCGGGCTCGGGGTTCCCCCCGAGCACGATGTCCGTTCCGCGGCCCGCCATGTTCGTCGCGATCGTGATCTGCTTCGGCCGTCCCGCCTGGACGACGATCTCGGCTTCGCGCGCGTGCTGCTTTGCGTTCAGCACGTTGTGCGGAATGCCGTCTTTCTTGAGCATTCCCGAAATGAGCTCGGAATTCTCGATCGACGTTGTGCCGACAAGCGCCGGCTGACCGCGCTCGTGGCAATCGCGTATGTCGTTGATGATCGCCTGGTATTTCTCGCGCGACGTCCGGAAGACCTGATCCATGCGGTCTTCGCGCACCATTTTCTTGTGTGTCGGTATGACGACCGTCTCGAGGCCGTAGATCTGCTGGAACTCGTACGCTTCCGTATCTGCCGTTCCGGTCATGCCCGCAAGCTTCTTGTACATGCGGAAGTAGTTCTGGAAGGTAATCGTCGCGAGCGTCTGATTCTCTTTCTGGATGTCGACGCCTTCCTTCGCTTCCACTGCCTGGTGCAAGCCTTCCGACCAGCGGCGCCCGGGCATAAGGCGCCCCGTGAACTCGTCGACGATGATGATCTCGTCGTTCTGCACGACGTACTGCTGATCGCGGTGAAACAGGTTGTGTGCCCGGAGCGCCGCGTTCAGGTGGTGCATCAGGTTGATGTTCGCGGCATCGTAGAGGCTGCTTCCTTCCGGCAGGAGGCCTGCCTGCTCCATGAGCTGCTCTGCATGCTCGTGGCCTTCCTCGGAGAGGATGACCTGGTGCAGCTTTTCGTCCACCCAGTAATCGCCGGGGTCTTTCTCTTCTTTCTGGCGAATGAGCTTCGGCGCGATCTGGTTGATGCGCACGTAGTTGTCGGTGGTGTCTTCCGCCTGCCCCGAGATGATGAGCGGCGTCCTTGCCTCATCGATCAGGATCGAATCCACCTCGTCGACGATCGCGTAATAGAGTCCCCGCTGCACTTTCTCGGAGGTGTGATACACCATGTTGTCGCGGAGATAATCGAAGCCGAACTCGTTGTTCGTGCCGTAGGTGATATCCGCTGCGTACGCCTCCTGTTTGAGGGCGTGATCCATCTGCGAGAGGTTCACACCGACTGTCAGGCCGAGAAAGCGATAGATCTTGCCCATCCAGTCGGCGTCACGCTGCGCGAGATAATCGTTCACCGTGACGATGTGGACGCCGATGCCCGCGAGCGCATTGAGATACGCGGGCAAAGTGGCCACGAGGGTCTTGCCCTCGCCGGTGCGCATCTCCGAGATCTTGCCGTTGTGAAGCGCGATGCCGCCCACGAGCTGCATATCGAAGTGCCGCATGTCGAGCACGCGCTTGCCCGCTTCGCGCACGACCGCGAACGCTTCCGGAAGGATTTCTTCGAGGGCTTCGCGGCGTACGCGATCGATGGCCGTATCCTGTCCCGGCGCAGCCGCTGTCGGCGTCGTGTCTTCCTGCTCGGCATTTGAGCTCGCCTCAGCCGAATCCGCAGACGATGCCTTTTCCTCGGCCTTCCGAGCCGCAGCCGCGACCCGTTCCTGGATGCGATGACGGAATTCGTCCGTTTTCGCGCGCAACGCTTCGTCGGAGAGCCGCGAGATTTCGGGCTCGAGCGCGTTGATCTCACGCACGGTGCGTCCATACTGCTTCAACAGCCGGTCGTTACGGCTCCCGAAAATCTTTTTAAGCACGCCTTGGATCATGTCAGGGGCTTGGACCCGTGGAACCGGGTGACAAGTTCATAAAAAATGGAGCGCAACACCCAATAAAAAAGGGTGGGGAACACCCCACCCTCTCGTTCGTTCAGCTTTCCGGCTTCAGCCGGGCAGCCGCAGAAACTGTGCTGGATTTTGGGGCGCGCCGCGGTGCCGGACCTCGAAATGCAGATGTGTTCCCGTCGCGCGCCCGGTCCGTCCCACTTCGCCGATCTTCGCGCCACTCAAGACCACGTCTCCGAGCTTCACGAGCCTCTTCGATGCGTGGGCGTAACGGGAGACGAGACCGTTGCCGTGGTCGATCTCGATCATATTACCATACTGGGGGTGGAACTCCGAGTAGACAACCACGCCGCCCGCGGCCGCGACGATCGCCGTTCCCTGTTCGGCCATGAAGTCGATGCCTTCGTGGAAAGCCCGCTGGCCGGTAAACGGATCGATGCGCCAGCCGTAGTTCGACGAATGCCACCCCCCGTGCACCGGCAGCGTCGTCGGAATGAACTTCTTGCGTGCGCTGTCGGCGGTGTACAGCGACTCCAGGACGCCGAGCTGATCGCCGCGGTCGTGGACCTGGCGGGTAAGCAGCTCGAGCTGTTCGCTCAAATCGCCGAGGTTGAGATCGCGCGTCGGAAGCGTGGAGGGGGCGCCGCCCTGCCCGGGCTTCTGGCCGAACATAAGGTCCTGCGATTTGAAACCAGCGAGCTTCGCAAGTCTTTCGCCGAGGCTGTCCAGCCGAAGCAGCTCCGCCTGCATTTGTCCGATGCGCACGGCCATCGTGTTCAGGCTTTCGCGCAGATAGGACTCGCTGCGTGTCGTGTCCTCCGGCTTCATCGAAGCAAGCAGACGCTGCACGAGCGGGACGTTCAAGTCCGCCGCGTAACGCAGCAGCGTGTAGTTCATCGCGGTGGTGAACGCAATCATCGCGGCAATCGTGCCGAAGCCGAGCACCGCAAGCTGAGGGAGACTCACTGTGATCGTTCTGGCCGTTGCGAGTCTGCCCGAGACTAAAATGATGTCCATTGGCTCGCTCCCCTAACCCTGCCCCGCCGCTGCCATGTCGACGCGAATCATTGGCGATCTGCTTCGTTCTACCGACGAGCTGAAAGCGCTTTCAACGCGCACGCGCAGACTGCAGGAACTGCAAAAGCTGTATCTCAGATCCGCCCCCCGGGAACTCGCAGGATCGAGCCGGGTGAAAAGCTATAAGGCGGGTACGCTATGTGTCTCAGCAGATAACGGCGTCATCGCGGCCAAACTTAAACAGTTGGCGCCGACCGTGCTGAATGCGATTCGCGAAAACGACGCGGAGATTACTGGAATCCGCATCGAGGTGCAAGTTGGGAGAACCCCTTCAGGTGAGCGCTTACAACGCAAAAAACCTCTACCGTTACAGGCACTTACCGAGTTCGAGGCTCTACGTGACCGCGTCGAGGGAAAGGCGTTGAAGTTAGCACTTGCTACCCTCGTGCGGCGACATCGTCGACGAGGAGCGCGCTAGGCGGAATCAGCAGGCGCTCGACAAAATAGAAGGCCATCAGCCCGAGCATCGCGAAGAGCGCCAGCAGGAACACGCGCCAGGCCCATTGCAGGTAGCGGCGATTTCGCGTCCACCAGAAAACGAGCACGAGCACGGCCGCGACGATCAGCAGCAGCGCCACCACCCGCACCACGATCATCGTAACGTTCTATTTAGAAGCGCGGCGCCAGCCGCGAGGAAAGTGCCGCTGCGCCCGAAGCGAAGCGGAAGAGCGGAATAGATGTTTCCGGCAACTTCAAATGGTCTGCGGCTGCCAGGCAAGAAAGGCCGGCGCATCCTCGACGCGCTCGAAGCTCGCGTACTCCCAAGCGTGCCGCTCGTCGAGCAACCGGCGCAGCAACAGATTGTTGAGGGCGTGTCCGGATTTGTAGCCGCTGAAGGCGCCGATCAGCGGGTGGCCCAGCAGGTACAGGTCGCCGATCGCGTCGAGCACCTTGTGCTTGACGAACTCGTCCTCGTATCGCAGTCCGTCACTGTTCAGCACGCGATACTCGTCCATGACGATCGCGTTGTCGAGACTGCCGCCCAGCGCAAGCCCCTGCTCCCGCATCGCCTCGACATCCTGCATGAAACCGAACGTGCGCGCACGACTCACTTCCTTGATATACGACGTGCTCGAGAAATCGACGCAAACCGACTGGCGCGAGCGTTCCAGCGCCGGGTGATCGAAATCGATCGAGAGATTGAGCTTGAATCCGTTGTGCGGGTCGAACCGCACCCACTTGTCACCCTGCCTGACTTCAACCGTCTTCAACACCCGAATGAAAGTCTTCGGCGCTTTCTGCTCTTCCAGCCCAGCTGACTGAAGCAGAAACACGAACGGACCCGCGCTGCCGTCCATGATGGGTAACTCGGGCGCCGTGAGGTCGACGTACAGATTGTCTATGCCCAAGCCGGCAAGCGCCGACATGAGATGTTCGACGGTGGACACACGCACGCCGTCTTTCTCGAGGCACGACGAAAGACGTGTATCGCCCACGGCATAGGGGCTCGCCTTGATCTCGACGGGGGTCGGAAGATCGATGCGCCGGAACACAATACCGGTGTCGGGCGCGGCTGGACGCAACGTGAGATAGACCTTCTCTCCCGTATGCAGCCCCACGCCCGTGGCGCGGATCATGTTTTTTAACGTGCGCTGGTAGATCACAAGTGCGTCCAAAATTCAAGGGCGCGATTTTAACATCGCCCATGTTGCACAGCAAAAAGACTTACAGCTGGCTTACACCCCCCTTTTTTCGCATTCGATCGGCGCCAAACCCGATCCGACGCGCTACCCAGATGACATACCTGGCGGCCGCGGCACTCATCTTGCCGGCGCCCTCTCGAACATCGGCCTGGCCGGATGCAACTCGGAGGGAAACCAGGTTGGCCTCCCTCCGAGGCTGACTTCCGATCGACACATGTGGCGCCTAATCGGCCTGTTTACGCAGGAACGCCGGTATGTCGAGCATCTCGACACCGGACTGGCGCATTGCCTCGACCGTGGCATCGCGGTTACGCCGCCGAATGACGGCGGGCTGCTCGAGGGCGTCGTAATCGACTTCCATCGGCTGATTGTCGGTGCCCGTCCTCTGCGCCACGACCGATAGCGGCTGCTGTTTGGATTGCGGACGCGCGGTCGCAGTCGGCTTGCCCAGACCTGTGGCGACGATGGTCACGCGAAGCTGGTCCTCCAGCGGGTCGTCATACACGGTGCCCACGATGACGGTCGCGGATTCCGCCGCGAACGCCTTGATCGTTTCCATCACGTCGTACATCTCCTGGAGCTGGAAGCTGCTCCGGCTCGCCGAGATGTTCACCAGGACGCCGCGCGCATCGGAGATGTTGATGTCTTCCAGCAGGGGGCACGCAACCGCCTGCTCGGCAGCCACGCGGGCGCGGTCGGGACCCGCCGCTTTCGCCGAGCCCATCATCGCCATGCCCATTTCGGCCATCACCGTGCGCACGTCCGCGAAGTCCACGTTGATCATGCCGGGGCAGCTGATGATTTCCGCGATGCCCGCGACGGCGCCATGCAGCACGTCGTTCGCGGCCTTGAACGCTTCGTCCAGCGTGACCTGCGTGCCGAGGACCGACATGAGCTTGTCGTTCGGGATGATGATGAGCGAATCGACATGCTCGGAGAGCGCATCGAGCCCTTCCTGCGCGATACGCTGGCGCTTGCCTTCGAACGCGAAAGGCTTCGTAACCACAGCCACGGTCAGTATGCCCAGCTCCTTGGCAACTTCGGCCACGACCGGCGCCGCGCCCGTCCCGGTTCCACCTCCCATGCCGGCGGTGAGGAACAGCATGTCGGCACCCGTGATCAGCTCGGCTATGCGCTCCCGGTCCTCCATCGCCGCCTGTCGGCCGACTTCGGGGTTGGCACCTGCGCCAAGTCCCTTCGTCACGTTCGTGCCGAGTTGAAGCTGAATCTTGGCGTGATTGCGCTTGAGTGCCTGTGCGTCGGTATTCGCGACGACGAATTCGACGCCCTGCACGCCTTGCGCGATCATGTGATCGACCGCGTTACCTCCGCAGCCGCCCACGCCTACCACTTTGATCACCGCTTCCTGGGATGGTGCATCGATCAGCTCTATCATTCAAAAGCTCCTTCTATTTGTCGTTGATTCGAAACTGCGCACTTCTGGCTGCTTCTTCTTTCATGCTTCTGGTACTGCGACTCCTAAAAATTTCCGGTGAACCAGCTCTTCATTCGCTCCATGAGGTGCTGGAACGATCCGATGTGCAGGTGAGCGAGCTCGCGCTGGCGGTGCTGCTGCATGCCGGCGACGAGCAAGCCCACCGCTGTCGAGTAACGCGGATGTTTCACGACTTCCGCGAGCGCTCCGCTGTAATGAGGAACGCCGACGCGAACGGGCATATGGAAAATCTCTTCGCCGAGCTCGATCATCCCCTGCATCATGCTCGAGCCCCCGGTGATCACGATTCCTGACGAGAGCAGCTCCTCGTAACCGCTGCGACGCAACTCGGCCTGCACGAGCGAGTACAGCTCTTCGACGCGAGGCTCGATCACTTCGGCAAGCGTTTTTCGGGACAGCTCACGCGAGCCACGCTCGCCGATACCGGGCACCTCGATCATCTGCTGTGGATCCGCGAGCTGCGAGAGCGCGCAGCCGTAGCGCTGCTTCAGGTCTTCCGCGTCTTTCGTCGGCGTGCGAAGGGCCATCGCGATGTCGTTGGTGATCTGGTCCCCCGCGATCGGAATGACTGCTGTGTGACGAATCGCGCCATGGGTGAATATCGCAAGGTCCGTGGTGCCGCCGCCGATGTCGACGAGCGCGACCCCGAGATCCTTCTCGTCTTCGGACACCACCGCCATGGCCGAGGCAAGCGGCTGGAGGATCAGGTCGCTCACTTCGAGGCCGCACCGACGCACGCACTTGATGATGTTCTGTGCGGCGGAGACTGCACCCGTCACGATGTGCACCTTCACTTCGAGCCTCACGCCGGACATCCCGAGCGGCTCTCGCACATCCTCCTGGCCGTCGATGATGAATTCCTGGTTGAGGATGTGCAGGATCTGCTGATCGTTCGGTATCTGAACCGCCTTCGCGGTCTCGATCACACGATCGATGTCCATCTGGCCGACTTCCTTGTCCTTGATGGCCACCATCCCCTGCGAGTTGAAGCTCTTGATGTGGCTCCCGGCGATACCCGTGTACACCTCGCGGATCTTGCAGTCCGCCATGAGCTCGGCTTCTTCCAATGCGCGCTGAATCGCGTGCACTGTCGTCTCGATGTTGACCACCACGCCCTTCTTGAGCCCGCGCCCCGGGCAGTTGCCCATGCCGATGATTTCGAAGCCGCCTTCCGGCTTGATCTCGGCGACGATGGCCGCGATTTTCGAAGTGCCGATGTCGAGCCCCACGACCAGTTTCTTGTTGTCCCGCCCTTTACTCATAAGACCTACGCCGCTCCCTCGTGCAGCCTGTCCTCACCCATGTCGAAGCGCTTCGTCGCGAAGTCACCCTCCAGGCGCCTGGCGGCGCTCTTTCTCGTAACTGTCCGCTTGCCCGCCGCGCCGTCAGGCAGCGGCGCCCCCTTGAGCTCCGATATCCGCACGGCGAAACCGTTGGGGTAGCGGAGATCGACGTATTCGATGCGGCGTGCGAGCGCCCCGACGGTGCGTTCGTGCACGGCGATGAATCGCGCGAGCCGCGCTTCGATGTCGTCGCGGCCGAGCTGGAGAGTGAGGCCGTTGTCGAGCTTCGTCTGCCACGCGCGCCTTGCCGTGAGTTGCACGACGACGGGTTTCGCCTGGATCGCCGCCAGGTTTCGGCGGAAGAACTCGTACTGGATCGCCATTTCCTTCGACGTGCCGGGGGGCCCGACGAACACGGGAAGCTTCCCGTCGTACGCCGCCTGGAAAATCTCGCCTTGCGTGTTGACGAGCGCAGCATTACCCCAGCGTGCGAGCGCGACATGCTCGGTAATCCGCACTTCGAGCCGATCCGGCCAATGCCGCCGTAGCCTTACTTCCCGCACCCATGGGAGCTTCTCGAAAGCCGTGCGCATGCCCTGCAAGTCGACCGTAAAGAAGGTGCCGGTGAGTCCCAGCTTGACGATGCTCTCCACCTGCGCGCGCGTGACGTGGCGAGTGTCGCCGAGCACGTCCACATGACGCAGCGCGAACACGGGGAGGTGTATGGCAACCCAGATCACGGCGTACGCGATCATCAGACCTGCCGCTGCGATCAGCAGGTTTGCCGCGCGGTTGAGGCGATCGGGTCTATCCCACATGCGCGGTCGCCAGGATGCGCAGACACAGCTCGTCGAACTCGATGCCGCGCGCCCGCGCGGCCATCGGCACGAGACTGTGGTCCGTCATGCCCGGTATCGTGTTCACTTCGAGCAGATACGGCTGCCCTGCCTTGTCGATCATCACGTCCACTCTTCCCCAGCCGCTGCAGCCGACCAGTTTGAAAGCGCGCACCACCTGCTCCTGGATCGCTTGCTCCTGCGCAGCCGGCAGCCCGGAAGGACAGATGTAACGCGTGTCGTTCGCGAAATATTTCGCCTCGTAGTCGTAGAAGACGCGGGGTGTCTCGAGACGGATGAGCGGCAGGGCTTCGCCGTCGAGGATCGCGGCCGTCACCTCCACGCCGTCGACGAAGCTTTCGGCGATCACCACCTCGTCGTGTTGTATAGCGAGCTCGAAAGCGGGCTGGATCTTCTCGACGCTCGTTACTTTGCTCATGCCGATGCTCGAGCCCTCACGCGCGGGCTTCACCATGAGCGGCAACCCCAGTCGATTTCCTACGCCGGGAAAATCGCTTTGTGTCGTGAGCAATTCGAAGCGGGGTGTCGGCACGCCGGCAGCCTGCCACATGAGCTTCGTTCGAAACTTGTCCATCGCCAGCGCGCTCGCCATGACGCCGCTGCCGGTGTAAGGCACACCGAGATATTCGAGTGCGCCCTGCACGGTGCCGTCCTCGCCGAAACGCCCGTGCAGTGCGATGAACACGCAATCGAACCGTTGCGCGATCAACTGCTCCAGGCCCTGATCCCTCGGATCGAAAGCGTACGCGTTCACGCCGCGTCGCTTCAGCGCCTCGAGAACCATGTTTCCACTCTTCAGCGAAACGTCGCGTTCGGCGCTGCGGCCGCCGAGCAGCACTGCGACTTTGCCGAACGACTGTGGTGACGCCGGACTGGTGCTCATTTCGCCTCTCCAATAATCCGGACCTCGCGTTCGAGATCCACAGCGAATTTCTGTTTCACGCAGCTTTGCGCGAGCTGGATCAGCGCCTCGATCTCGCCGGCAGTCGCATTCCCGGTATTCACGATGAAGTTCGCATGCTTCGGCGAAATGAGAGCCCCGCCGAGAGCGCGACCTTTGAGACCGCAGTCCTCGATGAGCCGCGCGGCATAGTTGTCCGGTGGATTGCGAAAAACCGATCCGGCGTTCGGCTCACCGAGCGGCTGGCTCGCGATGCGCTTCGAGAGAAGCTCGCGTATCTTTTGCCGTGCCTCCGCGCCGTCGCCGCGCGGCAGTAAGAGGGTTGCGGAGACAAACCACTCCTCGGCGCCGGTGAGCTCCGCTCGATGCGGGAGGACAGGCGCACTCTCGTGCGCGCGCAATTGCACGGTTCGGTATGCGACGTGGTACTCGGCCGGTGTGCGCCGCCGCAGATTGCCTGAGCGATCGATGGTCGTGACATCGCGGACGAGCGTCCATGTTTCACCGCCATAGCAACCGGCATTCATGGCGAGCGCGCCGCCGATCGTTCCGGGAATGCCGGCAAGGAATTCCGCCGCGGCGAGACCGTGAAGCGCCGCGAACCGCGCGACTTTGGGACTTGCGACGCCGACATCGACGCTGATCTCACCTTCCGAGTCATCGCACCGGACGAGCGAAAGATTGCGGAGCGCCCAATGCGTGAATACGACAGTGCCTCTCAGCCCGCCGTCGCGCACCAGGAGATTGCTCCCCAGGCCCACGAAGTACACCGCTTCGTCATCCCGCACGCTCCGAAGAAACGTCTGCAGGTCTTCGAGATCCGCAGGCCAGTAGGCGCGATCGACACATCCACCCGCGCGCCAGCTCACATGGCGGCTCATCGGCTCGTTGTGTCGCAACTCACCTCTCGGACGAGAGGGGGAGCGGTGGGAGGCGGGAGGGGCGCTTCCGCCCTCAGGTTCACGCTCGATCACGGCTTCACCTCTCATTCGTTCCCTCGCAACAGCGCCGCCGGCACCGTGCCGATCGAGCCGGCGCCCATCGTGAGCACCACGTCCTCGTCGCGTGCGGCGGACCGGATCGCATCGGGAAGCTCCGCGACCGTCTCGACGAAAATCGGTTCGACTTTCCCGTGCACGCGCACTGCGCGCGCAAGCGCGCGTCCATCGGCTGCAACGATCGGCGCCTCGCCGGCTGCGTATACGTCCGTGATGATCAGCGCGTCGGCCGTGCTCAACACCTTCACGAAATCTTCGAAGCAGTCGCGCGTCCGCGTGTAGCGATGGGGCTGAAACGCAAGAAGCAGCCGCCGCCCGGGAAACGCGCCGCGCGCGGCGGCAAGCGTCGCCGCCATTTCCGCCGGATGGTGGCCGTAATCGTCCACGAGACGGAACTGGCCGCCATCGGGCAAGCGCACGTCCCCGTACTGCTGGAAGCGTCTCCCGACCCCTTTGAATCGAGCCAGCGCCGCCGCGATTTTTTCCTGAGGCACGCCGACTTCGAGCCCCACGGCGATCGCAGCGAGCGCGTTCTGAACGTTGTGCACACCCGGCAGATTCAACGTGACGGGGAACTCCGCCGCCGCTCCGTCGTTCGCCGCGCATTGCACGCGAAATGTCATCTGCCCGTTTCGCGCTTCGATGTCGACCGCGCGGATTTTCGCGTCCTCCGATAGTCCGTACGTTACGACCGTCTTCGGGATCCGCGCGGCGATTTCGCGCACCCCTGGATCATCGATGCAGAGAACCGCGACACCATAGAAAGGCAGGTGCTGCAGGAAGTACACGAAAGCCTGCCGCAGCTTCTCGAGCGAGTGCTCGTACGTATGCATGTGGTCGGCATCGATGTTCGTCACGACCGCAAGGCACGGCTGCAGGTAAAGAAACGAAGCATCGGATTCGTCGGCTTCGACGACGATGAAATCGCCTTTACCGACCCGTGCATTCGAGCCCACGGCTTCGACCCGACCGCCGATCACGAAAGTGGGATCCAATCCGCCTTCGGCGAGCACGGTCGCGGTGAGGCTCGTGGTGGTCGTCTTGCCATGCGTGCCCGCGACGGCAATGCCCTGTTTGAGACGCATGAGCTCGACGAGCATCAGCGCTCGCGGCACGACGGGTATCCCGTTCGCTCGCGCGGCCTGCACTTCAGGGTTCTCTTCGGCGACGGCGCTCGAGACCACCACCACGTTCGCGCCGTCGATCTGCTCGGCCTCATGGCCTTTGTAGACGCGCGCGCCGAGGCTCTCGAGGTGACGCGTGACTGCGCTGTCGTTCACATCCGATCCGCTGACGCGATAGCCGAGGTTGAGCAGGACTTCGGCGATGCCGCTCATGCCGACGCCGCCGATGCCCACGAAGTGCACGTGTTTGACCTTGTGCTTCATTCAGCACTTCCCACGCAATCGAATCGGCGGCTTTCGCCGATTCGGCCGGTCGCATCCCCGGAAACCGGGGCCCCTGCTACTGGCCTCACGGCGATCCGCCATGCCGACGAAGTGCACGTGTTTGACCTTGTGCTTCATTCAGCACTTCCCACGCAGCGGCGTCTCTTCGCTGACTCGGCTCGTCGCATCCCGCAAGCGGGTCCCTGCTTCCGGCCTCCCAGCGATACACCACCAATGCCGACAAAATGCACGTTTTTGACTTTGTGCTTCACGCCGCGAGCCTCATGCATGCTAGCGCGACGGCCTGCGTCGCATCGGGCTTACCGGCGGCACGTGCGGCACGCGCCATCTTCAGGAGCTTTTCGCGATCGCACTGCGTGAGCAGATCGGCAAGCCGCTCGGGCGTGAGCTCAGGTTGCGGAATCAATATCGCGCCGCCCGCATCGGCCAGAAAGCGCGCGTTGTGCGTCTGGTGATCGTCCACCGCATGCGGGAACGGCACCAGCACCGCCGGCGCGCCAACGGCCGCAAGCTCCGCGATCGTCGATGCGCCCGCGCGGCAGATCACGAGATCGGCGTCCGCGTAGCGCGCGGCCATGTCGTCGATGAACGCGAGGGCTTCCGCATGAACGCCCGCGCGTTCGTAGTTCGCACGCAGCGCTTCGATATGCGCGGCGCCCGCCTGGTGCGTTACGAGCGGCCGTCGCGCGGGGTCCATCAGTGCAACGGCTTTAGGCACTGCTTCGTTCAACGCCGCGGCGCCGAGGCTTCCGCCAATCACGAGCAGACGCAGCGGCCCGGCCCGACCGGCATAACGCTGCTCCGGAGCCGGCACGGCCGCGATGTCGCTGCGCACCGGATTGCCTGTCCATTCCGCTTTGGCGCGTTCGCCGAACGCTTTCGGAAACCCGACCAGGAGCTTGTCCGCAACGAGACTCAGGACGCGATTCGTGAGCCCCGCGACGGAATTCTGTTCGTGCAGCACGAGCGGGCGATTGAGGAGACTCGCCATCATGCCGCCCGGGAAAGCCACGTAACCGCCCATTCCGAGCACCACGTGAGGCCGGTGAGCGAATATCGCGCGAGCGCTCTGCCAGAAAGCGATGAGCAGGTTGAGCGGCAACAGCGCCATGCGCACGATGCCTTTGCCGCGCAGACTGGAGAAGCGGATCCACGCCATCTCATATCCCCTGGCGGGAACGAGGCGGGCTTCCATGCCCGCACGCGAGCCGAGCCACACTACTTTCCAGCCTTGTTCGCGCACGTAATCCGCAACCGACAGCGCCGGGAAGATGTGCCCGCCGGTACCGCCTGCCATGACCATCAGCGTGCGGGAGCCGTGAGCCGTAAGCGGTGAGCCGTTTGCACTGCTCATACGGTGAGGCCCTTGGCAAGCTGGCGATTTTGGCTCCGACATAACTTGTGCTGCGCAAACGTTAGTCT
>Ga0075421_100006548_pt1 | contig 14232 bp, 9 predicted proteins | sample SoiMetdeltSBSDD5_FD_75292 | JGI IMG/M metagenome (GOLD analysis project Ga0075421, IMG submission 75292) | Bulk soil microbial communities from a Populus tree surrounding site in Tennessee, USA - Soil MetaG P. deltoides SBSDD5 | ecosystem: Environmental > Terrestrial > Soil > Tree plantation...
GTGTGCTCGCGCGAGTACTTCCCGTCGAGGAAGTCCCCCTCCCCGCATCTCCAGTCCACGGTCACCGAGTGTTCCGACATGATGGTGCCTCCGGGTCCGGCCGGTCCAGAGCGGCGAGGACCACCTGCTGGGTCGCCCGGAGATGTCCGGCCAGGGCCGCCCGCGCGCGGCCGATGTCGTGCGCCCGCACGGCCTCGAGGATGGCACGGTGCTCCTTCTTCCACGGGTCGCGTCGAACACCGTGCGCGAGGCGGGTCAGGTAGAACCGGTCGACGATGTTCCGGAGCATCTCGATAAAGCGGAGCGTGCGCGCTCGCCCGCTCGGCTCGTAGAGGAGCGCGTGGAACCGCCGGTCGCCCTCCACCCAGCGAGGCGTCTCGTCCTCCACCTCGAGCTCCACCTGGACCGCCTCGGCGCTCCGGATGCTCCGCGCCGTGTGGCTCGGAATGGCCTGCGCGAGCGCATCACACTCGAGGAGGACGCGGAGGTCGAAGACTTCCACGCACTCGGCCGCGGTCAGGGACGTCACGTACGCGCCGCGATCCGACCGCACCTCCACGAGACCTTCGGCCTCGAGGCGCAGGAGCGCATCGCGAACGGGGAGCCGACTCACCCCCAGCTCCGTGGCGAGACTCTCCTGGCGCATGGGCGAGCCGGGCTCGAGCTGCCCCTGGACTATGCGCCGGCGAAGGCGATCGCTGATGTCGGGCGGGGATCGGGCCATGGCGCTATTGTATACAAGTATCCAATGACGACAAGGGCTCAACTGGCGAAGAGAACTGCCGCAGGGGGGTACCGCCTTTGGACTCAGGCTTTCTTCGGGCGAAGACCGGCGCCGCGCAGGAGGCGCCGCACCGCTTCCCCGCTCCGGATGTCCGGAAAGCTCCTGGGCTCCGGGGGCTCGCCGGATCCCTCCCCGAGCCGGAGGTGCCACCAGCCGACGTCGTGCCACGCGCGCAGCTTGTAGCCCACGGAAGGAAAGGTCCCGATCAGTCGGAATCCGAACGACTCGTGGAAGCCTGCGCTCTCGGCGTTCGGAAGGGTGATCCCAGCGTACGCGTTGTAGAGGCCCTGGACCCGGAGGATCTCGAGGAGGGCGCCGTAGAGTGCCCGCCCCACCCCGGACTTCCGCCGTCCCTCGGCCACGTAGATCGACGTCTCCACGGACCACCGGTACGCATGCCGCGCCCGGTGGGGACAGGCGTAGGCGTAGCCGATCACGCGTCCCCCGTCCTCGCATGCGAGCCAGGGAAAGCGCTCGAGGATCTCGGCCACGCGCCCCGCGAAGTCCTCGACGGGAGGCACCTCGCTCTCGAACGTGATCGCCGTCTCCCGGATGAAGGGAGCGTAGATGTCGACCATGTCCCCGGCGTCGCCGGGCGATGCGATGCGGACCGTCCACGACATGGAGGCAGTCTACTGCCGGGAGGGGCTATAGGGGCGCCCCGGCCCGGTACGTTCCGGCTTCCGAGCGGAAGGCGATCGAGATGCGGTTCCAGGCGTTGATGGCGGCGACGGCCCATGTGAGGTCGGCCAGTTCCTTGTCGGAGAACTGGCCGCGGACGGAGTCGTAGACGGCGTCGGGGACGTGATCGTCGGTTACGTTCGTCAGGGCCTCGGTCCATTCCAGCGCGGCCCGTTCGCGGTCGGTGTAGTAGGAGGCTTCGCGCCAGGCGTCGAGGCCGTAGAGGCGCTGCTCGCTTTCGCCCAGGGCGCGAGCATCCTTCCAGTGCATGTCGATGCAATAGGCGCAGCCGTTGATCTGGGAGGCGCGCAGTTTGACCATGTGCAGCAGGGGCTTGTCGAGGCCGGAGTCGCGAAGGTAGGCCTCCAGGGAAGACATCGCCTTGAAGCCGCCGGGGGCGACCTTCCAGTATTCCATTCGCGGTTTCATCAGGTCTCCTTTCCCTGTCCCCGAATCACAGGGCGCTCACGAGTGGCGGACGACTATGTGCTCTTGATCGCATTCCAGTGCTTGAGCCGCTCGGCGATGAGCTCTGCGCGTCGGCGTTCGTCGCGTCCGTCCAGAATGCTCATGTCCGTCGGCTCGGCGCGAAAGAAGACGCCGGCGGTGCGCGTGTTCACATTCTGGGCATCCGCACGCGTCGTGAAGTATCCGGAGGCGCGGTCGGCCGACTCCAGGCGGATCTCGCCCGTACCTTCCAGCTGCGGCGCGTCCGGCTGCAGGGGGCGTTCGCCCTTCCAGTACCAGAAGATGCCGGAACCATCCTCCTTCTCTTTCACCGCTTCGCTCCAGTACCGGCCCGACAGCGTGCCGTCCTCCTGCCACGCACGGCCCGTCAGCGCAAGCGCGCCGCTCTTGCCGCGCGAAATCTTCAGAAAGCTCACGGCCGAGGGCTCCTTCTCGGAGCGCTGCGTCAACGCGAACTCCCACCAGACCCCTTCGATGCGGCTGACACGGCCCTCGTTCTCGATCGCGTTGCGAAGCTTCTCGCAGACGACTTTCATCACGGCGGCCGCGGTCGATCCGTCGTAGCGTACGCACGTGAGGCCGAGGAGATCGGTTGGAAGTTTCGCGCCGCTGGCATGCAGGATGAAGGTTCGGCGCATCCCGAGGACTCCACCGAAGAGGCCGGCCTCGAAGACGACATTGTCTCGCGGAGATGCCTGACCAGGCGTGGGCGCAGGCTCTGCAGTCGGGGTGTTCGTCGTCCAGTCGTCCTGAGCGAACACGAATGCCGCGAAGTCGACTTCGCGCGTCAGCTCGAGGAGACGTTCCAGCGTGGTGGTCCCGGGATTGAACGATGTCGTCCAGGGTTCCACGTGCGCGACGTCTTCGAGGCCGCGCGTCAGTGCCTGCAGCAGCTTCGCCTGCTTTCCTGACGATCCCAGGAAGATACGGGGCTTTTCCATCGGATTCTCCGCGTGGTCCGACAGGAAGTCTCGTCCGGGCCATCGCCGGAGTCAACGACAGTACTCGCACGAGCCACCCGCCGCCGGACTCGCTCAGGGCCCGACCTTGGCCCCGCACCCCGAGCAGAACTTCGCGCCCGGCGCGAGCGGCTTGCCGCAGCCCGTGCAGAACTTCGCCTTCGGCGTTGCGCCCGGCGCTGGAGCAGGCGCCGCCGCCGGGGCCGGTCCGGGTCCCGCCGCCGCTCCGACACCCGGATCGCCCGAAGCGTTCCGCGCCTCGAAGGTCACCGCCGTCGTCCTGCCCGCGTTGATCCAGAGCGTCTCCTCGAAGGTCTTCCCCGCGTAGACGGCCCGCACCTGGTACTTGCCGGCCGGCAGCTCGACGGACTCGCCGAACTTGCCCGCGGCCACCCCCTTCCCCGCGGGGTCGATGACCGCGAACGTCTCCGGCGTCTCGAACACCGCGGAGCGCAGCTCGCGAAGGAGCGTGTCCCCCTTCGCCGCCGGCAGGTAGTGCCCCCTCGATGCCGCGGCCATCGCCTGGAGCTGGCGGCTCCAGTCCTCGCGGTCGATGTCGAAGCCGACGATGCGGAGACGGACGTGGGGCAACGCGGCGTAGGCCGCCGCGGCGGCGACGGGGTCGCGCCTGGGCTGCGAGTCCTCGCCGCCATCGGTCAGGAGGAGCACTGTGAGCGGCGACTCCTCGCTCGCCCGCGGCAGCTCGCGCACGGCCTCCGTGAGCGAGAACGCGAGCGGCGTCTTCCCGCGGGCGCGGAGGCCGTTCACGATCTTCATCAGCTCCGGCTTGTCGATCTTCCCCATCGGCACGATCAGCTTCGAGTCCTCGTCCGCGTCCTTCTCGATCGCGCGCCTCCGGTAGCCGTACACGCGGAGCGCGACCTCTGCGTTGGCGGGGAGCTCCCGGATCAGCCCCGCAAGGGCCTCCCGGGCGATCTCGAACTTCGGCCGGCCGTCCATCTCCTCGAGCATCGATCCGGAGGCATCGAGGATGATGTAGATCTTCCTCCCGGGCGGAATCGACACCGCCGTCTTCAGCGTCCCGGGCCCGCTCCGCTCCGCCTCCGCCAGCGACGGGGTCGCGCGGGTGAGGAAGAGGAGCGCGAAGCTCCCGGCGAGGCGCGGGTCGTCCTCCTCGTTCTTCCCGATCCAGCCTCCGTCGGGCCGCTGCGACTCCACGAGGTACTTCGCCCCCTCCGGATACCACTCGCGGTCTCCAATGAACTCGGTGTCGAGGATGCGCCCGACCCGCTCCACGGAGTAGAGGTAGTAGTGATGCCATCCGGGGGCGCCCCTGGGGTGCTTGTCGACCGAGAAGTTCGCGCTCAGCCACCCGAGCCCGCGCTCGATGCGCGCGTCGACGTCGGGATCGCGCGCCCCGCCGAGCTCGTGGCCGGTCAGCGCCAGGGCGCAGATCCCGGCGCAGGTCATGCTCCCGTACGAGGCCGACTGGGTGCTGTAGGCCCACCCGCCGTCGTCGTCCTGCCTTTCCACGTGGGCCTCGAGCGCGCGCTGCCACAGCTCGGCCGCGGACTTCACCCGGCTCCGGCTCGCGGCATGGAGCCCGAGGAGCGCGTACTGCGAGACGGAGTTGTCCCCGTCGGCGCCCTTCTCCCACGGGCCCAGGCGCACCATCGGCTGGGCGACGTCGGACCCGTCGAGCGGCCGGCCCCCGGATACGCGCAGCGCCTTCGCCTCTCCCTCCGGGTCCTTGAAGTACGACTCGACCTGCCGGAGGCCGTACCCCCACGAGCCCTGCGGCCCCTGGTTCTCGACGAGCCAGCGAGCGGCCCGCTTCATTTGCGGGAGGTAAGTCGGATCGCCGTACGCCTCGACGAGCATGGAGTAGAGGCCGACCTGGTAGGTGTTGCTCGTGTCATTCGCCTCGAACTTCTCGAGGAGCCGCCGGAGCTTGCCGTCGAACTCGGGATCCTTCCGGTGATACCCGGCGTGGACGAGGGCGAGCGCGACGAGGACGTGCTCGCGATACCCTCCGAAGACCGCCTGCTGCTTGCCGAGGTCCTCCTTCTTCACGTGGTCCCAGAGGAACGCGCTGCCCCGGTCGATCGCCGCGTTGACGCGCTCCGGCGCGAGACCGACCCCGGCGATGCCCTTCGCCAGGAGGTTCGGGCGGATGGGGACCCGCGCGGGGTACCTCTTTCCATCGACCTCGATGAAGGCCGCGGCCGCCGCGGTGGACCGGGCGGGGCGCGTCTCGGCCGGCATGTCGGCCGCCTTCTTCTCCGGCGCCTTCGCGGCGGCCGCCGCGGCGGCGGTCCCGGGCGCTTCCGCCGGCGCGACACCCTCCGGGGCGAGACGCGCCAGCTCGACCACCTCCGCCTTGCTCACGCCGGCATACGCGAGTCGCGGACGCAGCTCGGCGGCATCGAGCTGGAACGCCGTCTGGAAGGACCTGCGCTCCCCCGCCGGTATCCACACGTGCGCCGCGGGCCGCCGCGGCCCCTCGAACGTCGCCGGGTCCATGGCGACCCTGGCCCCCGCGGCGGTCACGACCTGGAGCTGCTCGGCCGTCTGAAAAGTCTCGCCGTCCTTGCCGCGGTTCTCCACCGTGACGTCGAGGACGACGAGGCGCTTCCCGCCCCCGGCGCTCGCGCCCGCGAAGCTCGCGGGCGTGGTCTGGTCGGCGACCTGGACGACGAAGACGTCGTCCTCGATCCTCGCGATGGGTTTCGCGATGCGGGGAAGGGGCGGCCGCTGCCCCTCGAGAGCGATGACCACGCCGCGAGGCCGGAGGACCTTGCCGTCCGGCGTCTTCGCGTTAGGCATGTCGCATCGCAGCTCGAGTGACCTCGGCTCCCTCGGCGCGAGGAAGACGACGCGCCCCCCCGTCATCACGTCGGGCAGGAACCGGGGAGCCGGATCCAGGGACGTCTCCGGCTCGGGGACGCACGCGAGCTCGCCGTCGGCCACGAGCTGGAGGTACTTCCGCGAGTCCGTCCAGTCGGCGACGGTCCCGACCTGCGTCTTCTGCCCGGGGCGAGCCCTGGGGTCGAACGCGGCCGCATCGGCCGTGGTCATGAAGAGGCTCCGCGCGCGCAGGTCGAGGGAGACGAAGACCATCCCCGCGGGCGCAGAGCGGCCTCCAAGGATGTCGGACTTCTCGAGCGCGTACGCGCCGACCTCGAGCACCTCGTTCCTCGCGAGCGGCGCGACCGGCGCCCGGACGGGCGTCTCCTCGCCCGGGGGCGGCGCGAGAAGCGGCAGGACGAACGAGCCATGGGCGTAGTCGTACATGCGCAGGGTCAGCTCGCGGGGAGGCGATGCGGCATCGACCTCGTACACGAGCTTTCCGGCCTCGGCGGATCCGGCCCCCGGCAGCTTCAGCTCGCCCAGGGAGAGCATCCCCGCCGCGCCGTCCAGGACCCTCGGCCGGAGCACGGCGGCTCCGCCGGCAACCAGGTAGAGGTGGTCCGTCAGCCTGGGCACCAGGTACGCGACCGGGACCACCTGGTCGCGCGCGAGCTGCGGCTGGAGCCGGTTCCGGAAGTGGAGGTCGAGGACGAGCCACTTCTTCCCCGCCGGCGCGGGGCGGCCGGCAAACCGATCGAGGATGCCGGCCGAGCGGACCGTCACCGCCACCGCGCGGTTCTTCCCGGCGGCGCCGAGCGGCGTCAACCTGTCCGGCGCCAGCTCCGTCGCTATCGAACCCGTCGCCTGCGTCGGCGGCTCCCGGTCGAGCGCGGGGAGCTTCGGCTCGAGCCCGAGCTTCTCCGAGAGCTTCCGGTAGGCCTCGGACGGAACCGCGGGCGGATCGAGCGCCACGGCAAAGGCGAGCTTCCCGTCGCCGGCCGGCAGGATCCCGAGCGCCGGTCCGCCCGGAGGCGCGCGGAGGATCCGCGGTTGACCATCGATCCGAGGCCCGCCGCCCCCCCGGCCGGTGATGACCACGGCGTCTACCTCCGGACGCTCCTTCCGCCAGGCCGCGGCCAGGGAGAGCGGCGCATCGGCCAGGACGATGATCCCATCCACGGCTCCCGCCTCCGTGATGGCCTTCCCGAGCGCCTCGCGCGGGTCGATGTACCGGACGCCGGCCGGGAGGGGGCTCACGGAGGACCTCGAGGCGAGGCCGATGACCGCGTACTTCTTCCCGCCGCGCTCGACGACCGCATGCGAGCGCCACGACGCGCCGACAGCCGCAAAGGTCGCCGAGATGCATCTCGCCCCGGCGGCAGCCAGCGCGCCGGGCTCGGCCGGGAGGTCTCGCTGGGCGAGGTTGATGACGTCGATGCCGGCGGCCTCGGCCAGCGCGGCGGCCTGCCCGGGGTCCGCTACCCCGGCCGCCACGCCGCCCGTCACGACGAGGATCGCGTTCTTCCCGTCCGCCTCGGCCGGGAGCGCCGCCCGCCCGAGCATCGCGATGCGCCACTCGGCGATGTCCGCGAGCGCCAGGACCGTGGGCACCGGCCGCTCCGCCGCCGCCCGGGTGGACGCGACGAGGAGGACGAGCAGCGCTGCGGCGAACGTCATTCGTGCCATGGCAGACTCCCTCATCGGCCCTTGAACAGGACGGGATCCTTCCTGTTCATGAGGTCGTAGAGATCCACGGCCCCGCCCAGGGCGTCCGCGATCGGACCCATGCCGATCTTGGCGAACTTCTGCTGGGGGACGCCGGAGGCATCCAGGTAGCCCTCGACGGCGCCCGGGACCCCGTGGCCGTTCCACCGGTTGTCGGTGCCGGTCATGCACGTGATGAAGGACTCCGTGATCTCCATGTCCTTCTTCCCGCCCAGGACCTGGTTCGACATGTTCACCATGCACTTCAGGTTCTCGATGTTCTTCTTCGTGATCTGGAGGTACTCCATGGCCGACTGTCCCTCGCCGCCGTCTCCGCGACCGATCGCCTGACCCGTGCGAGCGTCGAGGCTCCACCAGACCGTGGACCGCTCGCCCCCGGGGAAGACGAGCGCGCGGCCCTTCTCGTTCCGCGCAAGGGACCATCCGACGATGGCGGGGGGGCTGCTCGGCGTCGAGGACGCCTTCGCGCCATTCGCGCGTGCCTCCTCGAAGGCGGAGAACGCCCCACGCGCGCCCTGCGCCGGATCGATCGAGCGGAGGATGGCGGACTCGAGCACGGTCGCCGCCAAGCCGAGCGAGGTGTTCGCGGCCGCCGCGGCTTCGGCCCCCTCCGCCGCGCGCGGCACGAGGAGGGACCGGTCCAGGGCCACGTCCATCGAGCCGCGAGCGAGGACGGCCTTCCTCGACCTGTCCGCGGCCAGGGTCGTCGTCCGCATCACGACCGTGGGCCCTGGAAGGAAGGTCAGCCTGCGGTCCGCGGCCATCGCGCGCTGGACGAGCATGAGCCGCAGGGCCTGCCAGTCATGGAGCATCGTGGGGAAGCGCACCGCGTCGTCGGTGTCCTCGAAGCGGCGCGGGTCCCGGGAGAGGACCATCCGGGTCCTGAGAGGGGCGTTTCGCGTGACCGCATCGAGGGTCAGCCAGACGGTCGCGTGCGCGCACACGGGCCCGGGCGTGGCGAGCAGGTCGGCCGTGAAGACCGGAGTCGCGTCCGGGCGCTCCGCGCCGTGGATGAGCCGCTCCTGGATCTGCGGCTCCTCGCCGGGAAGAGAGAGCGCGATGGTCAGGGTCAGCGCCTCGAGGCGCGAGCCGGGCTTCGCGGCCTTCTCCGGCTCTCCCTCATCCCCCAGGCCCCCGAGGTCGAGGCCCCTCCCGAGCGTGCCCGCGATCTTCGACGCTCCCTCCATGCGCCCATCCGCGGACACGCCGTGCACATTGCCGCCCAGGTCGAAGACCTTCGATGCCTCCCACTCGTCGCCCGCGCGCAGGACCGCCTGGAAGTACTGGAACCCGCTCACGAAGCGGAACCAGTCCGCGTCCGTCCAGGTCGCGGCCGGCTTCGCCGCCGCGGCCTCGTCGCTCGGGACGATCTCGAGACGAATGGGTTTGCGGAATAACGAGCCCAGGGGGAGCTCGCGGTCGAGGAGCACGACCGGTTCGGCAGGCTTTCCATCCGTGACGGGAGTGAAGGCGAGCCGGATGGAGAGCTTCGCGATGCGGTCCCCGGGAGGTGCGTCCAGGGTCGCCGCGCCGCCCGCGATCGGCGCGGCGTCCGGCGCGATGGCGAGCACTCCCGGTCCCTCGACCTCCACTTCGACGCGCTCGGCCGCGCCGGCGAGGAGCCGGGCCCGCCACGAGTCGAGGGGCTGGCCCACTTTCGTCGCGCCGAGAGCGGTCGAGAGGTGCGGCAGCTCCACCGCGGCGGCATCGAGACACTCGTCCAGAATCCGACGAACGCGCATCACCTCCGCCGACGCGTGGAACCTGCGGTTCTCCGGCTCGACGCCGAACTCCTGGAGGATGGGAGCCGGGTCGCCGATCTCGATCGCGCCGTTCACGCCGGCGTACCAGGACGCGATCGCCGCCGGGCGCCGGAGGAAGTCATCGACGACCGCGGCCGCCTCGGCCTCGGTCCGCCGCACGACCCTCAAGCGGGACAGGTAGCCGGCTTCCGCGAGGAGTGCCTGGAGGAGCACCGCGCGGTCCCAGTCGCCGCCCGCCTGCGCCGCGAGCGTTCCCTCGGCGCCGCGGACGACCCCCGCGTAGGGCTCGTAGGCGATGCGCGCGCGCACGAACGAGGCCAGCTGCGCCGGATCCGAGCCGACCGCGAGCACGATCGCCGCCGGCGAGAACGGGCAGCTCGCGGGGACGAGCAGGCGCTCCCGCGTCGCCTCCGCGAAGGCCAGGTAGCGCTCGGCGGCGCGCTTCCGGAACGCGGCCTCCTCCGGGCCGGGCTCGGCCGCGCGCGCGAGGACGGGAATCAGGAGCAGGGCGGAAGCGTTACGCACCATGAGGACTCCGGAACCGGGGGCAGCCCATCAAGAAAGCGGTCCTCTCCCCTCTGCCGGAGAGGACAGGACCGCTCGAGCCTCGCTCTTCCGGCAAGGATCGGCTAATCGAGCTTGGCGCCGCAGCCCCCGCAGAACTTCGCAGCGGCCGCGGCTTCCTTGCCGCACTGCCCGCAGAACTTCTTCGTCACCGCGGGGGCTTCGGGCGTGGCGGAGGCCCCGGCGGCGGCAGCCGCCGGCGCGACGGGATCCGGAGTCGCCGCCGCAGGCGAGGCCAGGGTCTGCGGGGCGGCGGCCGGCGCGCTCTTTACCTTGTCGCTCTTCACGAGCTTGTCGATCTTCGGAAGGCTCTTCCGCAGCGCATCGTCCAGGGCCAGCCGCAGGAGCTTCCCCTTGTCGTCCTCGCTGATCTGGAGGTCGGCGTCGGCATTGGCGCTGGCCCCCAGGATGGTGAGCCCGAACGCGCCGGCGGAGTCGGTCCTCTTGAACTCGCTGAAGTTACTGACCGCGATTTCGCCGGTGGTCGGGTCGACGAGGCGGATGTCGACGCCGGCCTCGGTCGTGATGACGACTTCCTTCTGCTTCACGTCCGCCCCGCCGACGTTGAACACGCCGCCCACCTGCGCGAGCCCGAAGCCGGTGGACGAGGTCTCCTTCTTGGCGCGGAGGTTCGTGACCTTGCCGAGGAGGAGGTAGTCGACACCGCGGACCTGCGCGGGCTTGGCCATCTCGCCGGGGACCACGATCCCTTCCAGGTTCTGCTCGTCGAGCAGCTTCTGGAGCTGGGCGCGCTCGATGACGCTGAAGCGCTCGCTCTGGTCGAGGAGGGTCGTCATCTGGTCGGCGGCAAGATCGTTGAGGTCGCCGCCGCCGCTGAAACCCTGTCCGGCGCTCACGCTGAAGGGCGGCACGCCGACCCGGGGCCTGGCCGCGCCCGACGGCGGAGGATCGTACCTGCCGACGTTGCTGGTCAACGTGTCGGCGCTCGCGGACTCGCTGCTCGATGCGCATCCGCCCCCGACGAGGGCAATGCCGGCGCACCCGAGAGCGATTCCCATCATCGGCGCGACGACCGCGCGGCTCCTCCTCGATCCCCGAATGCTCATCATCGAATGATCCCCCCGCGGTCCCGAGACGAACGACCGCGGCGCCCCGTGCGCCACTCCGTCCGCCAGTAAGCGCGGGATTGTAGCGTGGGGGTCCGGGAAACGGAACCGCCTCCGCTGCGCGTTGCGCGGCGTTCGAGGGCCGGGGGTAGGCCCAGAACGGTGCCAGGGGTTAGATGTGGGTCGAGAATGCCTGTCGTCGATACCGGCACACCCTGGGAGAATCCCTTGAAGCTCATCTTCGCGGTCGGTTTCGCCTGCGGCTGCGCGGGCCTGTCGTCGATGCCGCTCGTGGCCGAGGCCGTGCCCGTCCGGCACAGCGTGATGTTCCAGGGGAAGGTCGGGGGCCGTCAGACGACGCAGCGGGGTACCGACGGCCGGGTGACGGTGGACTTGAGCTACCGGGACAACGGCCGCGGCCCCGATTATCACGAGGAGATCCGCCTCGACGACGGCGGCGTCCAGCTCGCCCACACGATCACCGGGAAGTCCACGTTTGGCGCGCCGGCGGACGACGAGTTCTCGCGCGCCGGAGGCGTGGCGCGATGGAAGTCGGTTTCCGACTCTGGATCGGCCTCGACGAAGGCGGCGGCCTTCTACGTGCCGGTCGACACCGCGTTCGAGACCTACGCCATGCTGGCGCGTGCCGCCCTGCGCCAGCCGGACGGCCGGATGACCCTGTTGCCCAGCGGCGAAGCCCGGGCGATCCGCGTCGTTTCCCGGGAAGTGGAATCAAGCGGGCGCCGCCAGAAGCTCGCCCTCGTCGCACTGAAGGGACTCGACCTCCAGCCGACCTACGTCTGGCTGACCGACGACGTCGAGCAGCGGTTCTTTGCCCACGTCTTCCCCGGCTGGATCCAGGTCATCGAAGAGGGTTGGGAAGCGACGGCCCCGGCCATCGAGGCGGCTCAGGTCGCAGCGGAGAAGGAGTGGCTGGAGCAGATGGCGGCGCGGCTGACGCACCGCCTGTCTGATCCGATCCTGATCCGCAACGCGCGTGTGTTCGATTCGGAGAAGGCCATCCTGGGTCCGCCGAGCGACGTCTACGTGTTCAACGGACGGGTCGCTGCGGTCTGGCCCGTCGACACGGGCACGCCGGATGCCGCCACCCAGATCGACGCCGGCGGCAAGACGCTCCTGCCCGGGCTGTTCGACATGCACGATCACTCGAGCGCCTGGGGGACGCCGTTACAGATCGCGGGCGGAATCACGACCGCGCGCGACAAGGGGAACGACAATCCGACCCTGTTCGACCTGATCGACAAGTGCGACAGCTTGCGCTACGTGGGGCCGCGGATCGAGCCCAGCGGCTACATCGAGGGCGACAGCGAGTTCGCGTCCCGCAGCGGCATCGTCGTCGCGGACCTCGATGCCGCGCGCCGCGCCGTCGACTGGTATGCGCGGCGCGGCTACCGTGAGATCAAGCTCTACAACTCGATCAAGCCGGAGTGGGTGGCGCCGATCGCCGCCCACGCCCATGACCGCGGCCTGCGCGTCACCGGCCACATCCCGGCCTTCATGAGTGCCGAGCACGCGGTGCGCGCCGGCTACGACGAGGTCACACACATCAACCAGGTGATGCTCAACTTCCTCGCCGGTCCCAAGGACGACTCGCGCACGCTGGCGCGCTTCTACCTGATCGCCGAGAACGCCGACAAGCTCGATCTCGACTCCCGGCCGGTAGAGGACTTCATCGCACTCTTGAAGGAGAAGGGCACCGTGGTCGACCCGACCCTCGCCGTCTTCCAGGACATGGGCCAGCGCCACGGCGAGCTGGGCAAGAACTACGCCGTGGTCGCGAGCCACTTCCCGATCAGCCAGCAGCGCTCGCTGAAAAGGAACCCCATGAACATCACGGACGAAAACCAGGAGCGCTGGCGCGCCGCCGACCGCAAGCTGGTCGAGATGGTGGGACGGCTCCATCGAGCCGGCATTCCGCTGGTCGCCGGCACGGACGCCATCGCGGGGTTCACCCTGCACCGCGAGCTGGAGCTGTACGTCGAGGCCGGTATTCCCGCACCCGAAGCGCTCCAGATCGCGACGTGGAACGGCGCCAAGTACACGGGGACGCTATCGGAGCGGGGCTCGGTCACGCCCGGCAAGCGGGCGGACCTGGTCCTGGTGGATGGCGACCCGACGAGGGACATCTCCGCGATCCGCCGCCCCGTGCTGACCATGAAGGGCGGCGTCGCCTACTATCCATCGGAGATCTACGAGGCGCTCGGCATCACGCCTTTCGTCGAGCCGGTGCGCGCTCAGGCGGTATCGGCTCGGGCCGGTGGAGGCCGTTGATGGAGGAAATGTCTCGTTTATTGTCGGGGAGGACCTTATCCTCCTGAGACCAGCCGCTGAAGGAGTGCTTGGTGCCGCCTTCTGTAGGCTGAAGAAGTTACTCCAAGGAAGTTTGTACGCGTTCACGTTTTCCAGCTCTGAGCTTCGAGTTCTTCCCAGGAGTTTTGCGGTCCGTCCCCGGAGGACCCACGTCCCCATGCGGGGATCCCGTCGACGTGGCGGTGGAGGCGAGGTTGTGGGGTCATCACGGAGCGAGTCGCGGGATCGTACGTGCCCACCGGCACATGGGGCTTCGTTGAAGCAGCCACAGAAAGACCTGCTGGAAAAGCTGCTCACGATCGAGTGCCAGCACCGGCACTACGAAAACAACATCTTCTGTCCGGCCGCCAAGTACCTGAGGGCCGAATGGCGGTCCTGGGCGGAGGTGCTGAGGAAGAAGTACCCAGGCACGCTCCTCCCCACGAATCCGGCAGTCTTGCTCCAATGAGTGGAAACCGACGCGACGGATGAACTCCTCACGGTTTCCGAACGGCGCCCTCATTCTTTTCAGGATTCACGGCCCCGGTTATGGGCCAGGATTTTCTTCTTTCGCTCTGGGCAACCCGGAGCCCTCTCATAGTTCAAGGAGCTCCGAGCCATGGCTCAGAAGCTTTACGTCGGAAACCTTCCGTTCTCGGCCACCGAAGACCAGCTGCGCGAGCTCTTCGGCAAGGAAGGCACGGTTCACAGCGCGCAGATAGTGACGGATCGGGAGACCGGTCAGCCCCGCGGCTTCGCCTTCGTGGAGATGGACAACGCGGATGCGGCCATCAAGAACCTCGACAACCAGCCCTTCGGGGGCCGCAACCTGAAGGTGAACATCGCCAAGCCGAAGTCAAGCGGCGGCGGCGGTGGTGGCGGCGGCGGGCGATGGTGACCTGAGGCTCCGTTCCATCGACTGTGCATACGACCGGCGCGCCGACGTAGATGTGAGGTGACGCAAGCGCGCCGGCACAGTCAGCTCCAGAAACACAGCAGGATAGTGCCACTATCATAAGTGCGGCAGCTCTGCGCATGCTGAGCCCGCGACAAGCTGCGAGCGGCCAGTGAGGCCCTTGAAGCCGCGGAGGAGAAGTGTG
>Ga0075421_100006550_pt1 | contig 14232 bp, 8 predicted proteins | sample SoiMetdeltSBSDD5_FD_75292 | JGI IMG/M metagenome (GOLD analysis project Ga0075421, IMG submission 75292) | Bulk soil microbial communities from a Populus tree surrounding site in Tennessee, USA - Soil MetaG P. deltoides SBSDD5 | ecosystem: Environmental > Terrestrial > Soil > Tree plantation...
ACGTCGGCCAATCCCGTCTGCACGTAGTTGAGGCTCAACCCCGCCGAGAACTTGTCGGTCAGGGCGCGGGCATAGGTGATCCCGTACGCCCACTCGCCAGCGTCGAACGTCTCGCCATTTCCCTCGGGAAGATACGTCGTCCGCACGATGTCGCGGCTCATGGTGAGCGCGCGCACGTTGACGCCGAGCATGCCCGGGATCCATTTAACGGAGAACACGTACGCCGCCTGGTCGAACAGCATGTTCGCGGGCCACGCCGTGTGGTTGATCGAAATCGATTGCCCCGACAGTCGTGCGATCCCGGCCGGATTCCAATAGACCGCGGTCGCGTCGTCGGCGATGGCGACGTACGCCTCGCCCATCCCGGCCGCGCGCGCCCCGACGCCGATCTTGAGCGACTGGCCGCCCAGCGTTCCGACCTTCTCGAAGACCTGGGCCGCCTCCGCCGAAAGCGGGAGCGAGAGCAGGACCAGAACGGCGACAACGAGCGCGCTTCTCACGTAGTTCCTCCTCGGGTTGCCAACGGACCGATTGGCCGTGCCGGTCGTTTTCATCGGATGATCACGAACTTGCCGACCTGCTTGCCGAGGTCGGTGTCCACGGAATAGAGGTAGATGCCGCTCACGATCGTTTGACCGTTTCTCGAAATCAGGTTCCAGGAGGCCTCTCCGTCACCCGCGATCACGGCATCCTTTCCGAACTGAAGATCGCTCGGAGGCGTTCCGTCGAAGGGGAGATCGCGCACGAGGTCCCCCGAGAGCGTGAAGATGTGGATGACCCCACGCGTCCGCGGCAGGTTATGGAACGTGACCTTCGTGCCGGACGGGTCCTCCGCGCGCGGGACGAGGTCCCACTGCGCTCCGCCTCGATAGGGGTTCGGAACGACGAACACGTGCTCCTGGTCCTTCCTCGCGTCGCTCCGCGGGTAGACGACCTGTGCGTTCGTGGCGCTCGGGTTTCCGACGAGCGTGATATCGGTGGCCGCGGTCGTGCCCGGAACGATGGAGACCGGAACGATCGAATAGAAGTACGGGAAGCCGTTCAGGACGTTGTTGTCCACGTAGCTATAACGGCCGACAGCGAAGAGCGAATCGTATTCGGTATGGAAGTCCGTCGTGGAGGGCCGGCGGTTGACCGGGTCCCAACTGACCGTGACCGGTATGGCGTGGATCAACGCCGCCGAAGGATCGATCAGCTCCGATAGCGGCCGCGCCGGTGTCCCCTTCGGGTCGACGCGCCACTCGCCGAGCAGCGACCAGAGGTTTCGAGCGGGCGCATTGGTGCCCTCGGGGCGGTTCCATCCGGCCGCCTTGTAGATTCGATAGCCGACGAACTCCTTCAAGTTCCCACGCTGTGCGTCTCGCACCATTTCCGCGAAACTGTTCCATTTCAGCGTTACTTTTCGATCGCCCGGGAAGAACCAGGCGGAGACCCGGGTCGAATCGACCGAGGTGCTATATCGGTCGAGGAAATCGCGGGGCTCCGCGTTCCCATCGCTCCCTGCGAAGAAGGGTGCTGGGAGCGGGGATGCCGCGACCCAATGTACGAGAAATTCTCGGCCCCCCTGCCCCGTCGTCACGTCGCAATCGGCGTCGACGTAGGTGCACGTCTGGCCCACCGCGATGTTCAGCGTGTCCCCGGAGGCGCAGTGCGTTTGTGAGGGATCGTCCTCGGAGTCGTTGCAGAGGAATCGACCGCCCTGCTGGACATCGCACGGAAGCAGCGGATCCCACGGCTCCAGGCCCGCGTAGCGCGGATCGTCCGGGATGGCCCCCCAGAACCGAACGCGACAGACCGAGGACTCGGGGATCGTATAGGTGAAGCGGATTCCGGCCGGCGTCCGAAGGCATGTTTCCTGCCCGCACGAACCGGTCGTGATCCTGCCGTCCAAGTCGGTGAAGAGGCCGTCGAACACCTGCTGGGCGGAGATCGCGTTCGCGATCAGGGTCCCGCCTGGATCCGTGGGGCCCCCGCCGAGCCCGAGACCCATGACCCATCCGACCGAAATCGTCAGGGTCGAGTCCGGGAGAAGTGTGCGGAACGGGCCCGTCGCCATGATGAACCGGTAGTCGAGCGGCCGGCTGGACCGAATCTCTCCGAGCTGGCTCGGATTCAGCAGCGGGTCCGTCATGAGCTGGTAGCGCTGGGCGTCGTTTTCGGGGTCACCGCCGGCCGCGAACGGCGCGCCGGACCCGGAGAAGTACTTGAAGGACGTGATGCCCACCTGCCGCGGCGCCGTGGCGCCGGAGGGGTCCACGGTGTGGTTCAGGAACATGCAGCCGAAGTAGCCGGGGGCGTCGCCGCCCTTGTTTTCCTGGGGCTTGTTCGGGTCGTCGGGATTGTCATAGGCGTATCCCATCTGGATCTTCCGCCGGACGACTTCGCCGGTGGAGCCGATGTACTCGACGTCCCGATTCACGAGGCCCGCCTGATCGTCGATGAAGTAGCCTGTGGTTCCCCGGTTTCCGATGTCGGGATCCGCGAAGATCGCGATCATCATATTGCGGAGCGAGCGGCCGCTCCGATTCGTGATCTTGTAATCCATCCCCACGAAGTCGTTCTGGCCCGGGGTCGCCCAGGCATACGACGTCTGGCGAATGCGGATCCCCAGCGGAACGTGCTCCGGAAGGAGCTGCCGGATTTCCGGGATGTCGTCGAAGTACTCGGCCGAGAACATCTGCTGCCCGGTCGCCGCGAAGTCCTCGTCGCAGAGACCGTCGAGGTCGTCGTCGAGCCCGTTCTGGAAATCCTCGTCGACGAGGCCGTCGCCGTCGTCGTCCGGATTCACGCTCGACGAGATGACGCGGTTGCCGCCGGGAATGCCCTCGTACGCTTCACGAACGTCCGGAATCTGGTCGAGCGGGAGCGGAGCGCACGGGTTCGTGGGAATCACCTCCGGAGAGAATTCCCGTTCGTAGAGCGCGGTCGAAACGTGCGGGATGCCGCTGGCGTCGATCGCGCCGACCCAAACCCCCGCCGCATAGAGATAGTCGTGGCCCGAGCCGGCCGGCCATTCGGCCGACGGGACGGTGGTTCGCGCCGGATTGTTCTGATTTCCGGTTTCTCCGATGTTCGTGATCTGGAGCTGCAATCTCCCCACGTTGTGCACGAAGCGCCCATCCAGGCGGAACACACGGTGCGGCCGGTTCCGGTTGGACGATAAGTCGGAGCCGTCGTTCGGAGGTTCGTGCCAGGCGACCGTGCCCCCGAAGAGCACGATGCCGACGGCGGCGCCAAGGACCCGCCGGAGCGCCGTGAAGCCGGGCCCGGCGGCGAATCGGCCGACGTTTGGCTCGCCGTCTCGGTTCAGTTCCAGGGTCGGGGTCATGTTAGAACTGGACCCCCAATCCAACCCGGATGACGCGCCCCTGCTGGAAGACGCGAGGGTCGTTCACGGCGAACCAATCCTCGGTCCCGTCTCCGTCTTGATCCGCCGTCAGGAAGGCCCCGCCGGCGCGACCCGTCTCCGTGTAGTGCACCACGTAGGACGTGGAGTTGACCTGGTTGTTCGGCCAGAGGTCCGGCTGCAGGTCGCTGATGTTCTGCGCGTCGAGCAGGTTCGACCCCTGGAGATACACCGTCACGCTCTGCCCCCAGACCTTGAAGAAGCGCTCCGCCTGGACCGAAAGCGTGGAGGTGGACGGGAGCCGGCTCGCGTTCTGCGCCGTCGGATCCGCGGTCCGCTGCTGCCTCAGCTCTCGCGTGTACGGGAACCCGGTGCCAAATTGGTAGACGAACGACGCGGCCCAGTCCTTCTCGTTGCCGAGCCGGAGCGTCGCCGAGACGCTGTGCCGCTGATCCCAGTCGAGCGGCTGCTCCGACGTCGGCTTGAACTGGTCGCGGAGATTACCCGACGAGGTGAGCGCGCGGTTCGGGTCCGACGCCGTGCCCGTCGCGTTTCCGAACGTGTAGTTGATCTCGCCCGAGAACCCGTGGCTGTGGCGCTTGATCAGCGTGAACTCGATCCCGCGCGACGAGGCGTAGTCGCCGTTCACCCGCGTCGGGACCGTGACCGCGAAGCCCGGGATCTCCTGATCCACCGTGGTCAGGAGCCCGAAGATGTCTTTGAAGTAGACGCCGAACTGACCGTAGATCTCCTTGCTGAAGAGGTGCTGCACGCCGAGCTGGTAGGAGATCGTCGTCTCGGGCTCTAGATTGGGGTTCCCACGCGCTTCCGCCGAGATGTTCCGGCCCTGGTAGATGAAGAGGCGATCCGGCACCTGGAAGAGGCGCCCGTAGTGGAAGCTCATGACGTCGCGGTCCGACACCGGATAGGCGATCCCGATCCGGGGGCTGATCTGCGTCTTCACCGGGTCGACGACCGTCGCGGGATCGATCTGGTTCCCCACCGAGAAGTTGTCGTAGCGGATGCCCGCGTTCAGCACCATGCCCTCGTACTCCCAGCGGTCCTGCGCGAACAGGGAGCCTTCGGGGTTGTAGTTCGTGAACTCGTCGCGCGTCGCGCCGTAGTTCCCGTTCACGTCGAGCACGTTCGGAAACTGCGTGAGCAGGTATTGCAGGCTGTTGTAGTTCACGTCGCCGCCGAACATGAAGTTGTGCGTCCCGATCTTCTTCGAGAGGTCCGCGTTCAGCGTGTAGGTCGACGTCTTCCGCCGCTCATAGAAGGGGAAGTCGCCGTTCGTAACGTAGTAGGCGCCGTCGATCCGGTTCAGCGGGTCGTAGTACTGGTTCGGCTGCTGCTGGTATTCCCAGAGCTGGCGATCCAGCACGTCCTGGGTCGCCTTCCACTCCTGGCGCGAGGCGCGAATGTTGTAGATCGTGCCGATGCCGACGGTGTGCCGCCACGTGAGGGCGACCTGCTGGTAGTCCTCGTCCTTCACGGGCAGGTGGTCGGCCGTGTTCATCGGAATGTAGGTCGAGTCGACCTGGTAGTAGGCCCAGGTCCCGTACCGCGGCGTGATGCTCCCGTCCGTCGGCGCCGTGCTGTCCGAGCGAAGCTGGACGAATCCCTCCCGGTTCCACCGATTGTGATAGCGGCCCGTGAGCGAGGCGTTTCGAATCAGTTCGAGGTTCAGCTTCTGGTTGGGCGATACCTTCCACGTCAGCTTGCTCGAGAAGTTCGTCGCGTTCGACTGCTTGTTCCCGATCCGGATGAAGTCGAGGAACCGGTGTTCCCGATGCCGCGACGTGTTCCGGAGGTAGGTGTCCGTGTAGGTTCCCTCGAAGGACACGTAGTAGTTCGTGTTCGGGAACAGGAACGGGCCACCGAATCCGAGGCTCAAGCGTTCGAAGTTGTTGAACGACTTGTCCTCTTCGCCGTAGCGGTCCGTGAAGTAGCGGACTTCGCCGCTGAAGTGGTCTCCACCCTCGCGCGTGGTGAGCGCGATGACGCCGGAGAGAGCGTTTCCGTATTGCGCGTCCATCCCGCCGAGCACCTGCTCGCTCGAGGAAACCGCGAGAAGTCCCAGGTCGACGCCTTCGGCGCGGAGCGGGTTTCGGCTCGCGATGCCGTTCACGATCGTGAGCACCTCGTCCGCGCGTCCGCCTCGGAAGTGGAGCTCCCCACCCTGGCTGATGACGCCGGCCTTGAGCGAGATCGCGTCCTTGTAGGAATCGACGGGTAGCGAACGGAGGTCTTCCGAGGTCACGGTCTGCTTGGTCGCGGCGTCCTTCCGGATCGCCATCTTCTTGTCCGCCTTGACCTCGACCACCTTCATCTTTACCGCTTCTTCGAGGAGCTGGAACTCGAGAACGACCGTGCGATTGGCGTCGACGGTGACGCTCTTCTCCGCGCGCTGCTTTCCGACCATCATGGCGCGAATGGTGTAGGTGCCGACCGGCACCTTCACGAGCGTGAACTTGCCATCCGCGTTCGTCGGCGCGCCCATCTGCTTTCCGAGCAGGATCACGCTCGCGTTCGAAAGCGGCACGCCTCCTTCATCGACGACCTTTCCGGTGATCGTGCCCGTTTGCGCCTGCGCGAATCCTGCGTTAAGCGTTGCAGCGAGGAGAACGAGGAGCGCGGCGGTCGACAGCGGCAAAGCCGTGGCGGGGCCGCGACGTCGGGGCATCAGGCTCGGCATGGCGTGAGGCGCTCCTTTCGCAGATTTGCGGCTGGACTGTAAAACGCAAGTGGTTGATTTTAGGCCGCTCAGGCGCAGTACCGTCAAGGCAAATCCATGAGCCGTGCTTGGTTGGAAGCGTGGCATGGTTCCTCGATACAACCGGTACCGGCGCCCATTCACAGGCAAATCGTTACAGCAAAGACTCGGGGGACCAACATGTACTTCAGAGGGGGGACAACTTCGAAGGCGCCCGGCGGAACCAGTGAGTCGCGCCTCTAAGTGGGAAGTATATTCACATTTATCCAGTCCGCAAGGCTTTTTTTTCAGAATTCCGTCGCGCTGGACATTTGGAACGAGCGGACTCGGAGGCCGGGGCAGACCACCCCCTCGATCCGCTGGACGGCGGACATTGCCTCCACCTCGGTCAGCATCCGGACGATGCTCTGATTGAATCGGAAGTTCCGTACTGCCCCCGCTAACTTGCCGTCCTGAATGGCGAAGAGGCCGTCCCGGGTCATTCCGGTCAGTGTGACGGTCATGGGGTCGACCACGTTCGTGTACCAGACTCGGGTAACGAGGAGGCCGCGCTCCACGCCCTTGACCAAATCATCGACCGATCCTTTCCCTCCCTCGAGCACCAAATTTGATGTGAGGGGGCCGATCGGATTCGGCACTTGCAGGCCGTGTCCCGTGGATTCGAGCCCATCCTTCGCCGCGGTTTGCCGGTCGTAGACGGGACCCTTAGCAATACCAGCTTCAACGATCGTCACCGGGCGGGTCGGCACGCCCTCGGCGTCGAACGGGCACCCCTGATGGAGCGGATGGTAAGCGTCATCCCGGATCGTGATGTTTTCGCCGAGGACGCGTGAGCCGAGGCGGCCCGTGAGGAAGGAACGGCCCTCTTGGACCGCCAGCGCACCGAAGGAAATCCACGCCATGTCCTGGAGTAGATCGGCGACCGCAGCCGGTTCGAGCACGACCGTGTAGTTCCCCGGCTTCCAAACGGCCGGCGACCGCGACCCGATGCACTTCTGGATCGCGCGATCGGCGAGGACCTCGCCGTCGATGTCCGAGGCGCGATGCGACTCCGCGCCGGCCCAGCCCGATGCGGTTCCGTCCAGCGCCGAGATTCGAAACGACGCGTCCGTGCCCTGATGGTACGCGTAGAGCCCTTTGGAATTCGCGATCGCCAGGGGCCCGAGCGTCCCGTAGTCGCCAATCGTCCCGCACCCGGTCTCGTAGATTCCGGCCGCCTCGACGCCGGCGGCGCGACACCGCGTGACGGCGCGCGAAACCTCGCGCGCGCGCGCCTCGGGTCCGAGCGCCGATGTATCGGAATCGGCGCCCGATACCGCGCGATAGGCTTGTCGCTCGGGAACGGGCAGCAGGTCGGGAATTTCCGGCGAGAGCGCCGCCGCCGCGTCGGCCTGAGCCCGAAGCCGCGCGATCCCGTCGGGCGAGAGATCGTTTCCGGTGGCCCGGCCCGTTCGAAGCCCCCGCGCCACTCGTATCGAAAGCACCGTGCGGCGCTCGGAGACATTTTGCGTGATCTCGTTGTTCGCGAATCGCGTGAGCTCGGAAATGCCCCCGCCGAGCACGGCCTCGAACTCTCGACCGTCCAGAGACGCGACGGCGCGCTCGAGAATCGCCTGCGCGTCGGCGCTAGTCATCGTAGCCGGCTCCGACCATCACGCCGCGGAAGCGTGCCGGCGCGGCGCCGTGTGTCATCTCGGCCACCTGGCCGGGCTGACCCTTTCCGCAATTCACGATGCTCCACGGTCGCCACTCGGCTTCGCCGCAGACGAAGTCGCATGAATTCCAGAAAATCGGCGTGATTCCCTGATACGTGGGGTTCTTGAGCATCCGAACCCGCTTGCCTCGCTTGATCTCCCAGGCGATTTCCGTCTTGAATTGGAAGTTGTAGCGGAGCTGGTCGATCGACCACGAGCGATTCGTTTCCATGTAGATCCCATGCGCGGTGTCGCCGAAAACATCCTCCAGCGATCCCGCGTCCGGCATCAGGCTCAGGTTCACCATCCGAATCATCGGGATGTGATGCCAGCCGTCGGATCGGACGCACCCGCGGCTCCGGTCGTCGTCGACCCTGTGGGCCAGCTCCCGCGAGGTGAGATAGCCCTCGAACATTCCCTTCCGGACGATGTGCCACCGCTGCGCCGCGACTCCCTCGTCGTCGAACGCGAACGTTGCGAGCCCGTTCGGCAACGTGGCGTCGGCAACGAGATTCACCTTCGGGGATCCGAACCGAAGGGATCCCTTCTTGTCGAGCGTCAGGAAGGAGGTGCCCGCGTAGTTCGCTTCCATCCCGAGCACGCGATCGAGCTCCGTGGGATGGCCGACCGACTCGTGGATCTGGAGCGCCAACTGCGACCCCTCGAGGATCACGTCGAATTCCCCGGCGGGACATTGGTCGGCGCGAAGGAGGGCCACCGCTTCCTCGCCGATTCGCGGCGCCTCGGCCACCCACGGCACCGTCTCGATGAATTCCCATCCGCGCGTCTGGTGGAATCCCTCGGCCTGCGGAAAGGAGCGGCGCTGCACGTCGTTCCCCGACACCGCGGTCGCGGCGTAGCCGCCGCCGGATCGCGTGATCGTCTGGTCGATGTCGCTTCCTTCCGACGAGACGAAACGCTGCCGCTTCCGAACGAAGGTGAGGTTCGATTCGGCTATGGTCACGCCGCGCACGCCGCGAAGTCCCGCGTCGACCGCGAAGAGGAGGTCCAGCTTTCGTGTGAGCGGCACCTCGAACGGGTCGATGGCGCACGGGGAGGCCCACACGACCGTTTGAGGCGGTTCGGGGGCGAGGCGCACCGGCTTCGCGAGCACGCTCGCGCTCGCGCGCCCGATCTCGACGGCCCGCGCCGCGCAGGCGGCCACGCCGTCGTCCGTCAACTCGTCCGTGGCCGCGTAGCCCCACGCTCCGTCGACCAGGACTCGAACGCCGAGTCCGCGCGATTCGGTCTGCTCGAGGCTCGCGACATGGCCGTCCTTGACAGTGAGATCCTCGCGCTTTTGATCGACGAGCCGGGCGTCGCAGTAGCCCGCTCCGCGTCGCACCGCGGTGTCGAGCGCGATGCGTGCCAGGTCGCTCAAACGGGGCCGAGGACTAGAAGAGGCGGGTGAGCGTGAGGATCAGGCGATCCCCGTAGCCGATTTCCCTGGAAGGATCCAGGGGCGTGAACCGGAAGTGCTCATGCGCCGCGGCCAATTCGATCTGGGCATCGAGGGCGTCCCAGAAGTAACCGGCCCCCGCCGTGAGCTGAATCCCCTTGTTGGGCGGCAGCCCGTCACGCCGGTCCGGATCCTGACGCAGGAAGACGGCGCCGCCGCGGAGCTGGAGCCGGGTCAGAACGCGATACTCTCCCCCGAAGTGGTACGAGATCGTGCTCGTGGCGATATCCGGCAACGCGCCGGTCAGGTCGTCCCGAAAATCGCGGGCCATGCGGACCTCGGTGGCGACGGTTCCGCCGCCGTCGGGAAGGTCGAGCGCAACGCCGCCTCCCGCACGATACCCGAGCCGCCGCACGTCGAGCGGTAGCGACATCTGAAACACGAGCGGATTCGGGCGAATCCACTGGTAGTCGCGGTAGACCGCGTACTCCATCCCGAGACGGGCCGGCGTGCCGGGAATATCCACGCTCCAGAGCGTGCTTCCCTCGTTGTGCCGGAAGCCGCTCAGGAACGAGGACCATCTCCGCCGGAAGACGAAACTGGGATCGGTCTCGCTCGGGAACGGATTCAAGAAGAACTGCGGCGCCCAATTGACGCGCGCGATCTGTTCCCCGTCGTAGGACCGATGGCGTCCGTCGATGACTGCGCGCACGATCCCCGACCGTACGACGATCTGGGCGCCGTATCCGACCTCGGGACGGCTCCACGCGTACTCGTCGTCGTTCAAGGGCGATTCGCTTCGGGCGGTCACCTTGTTGCTCACGTAGCGTCCGAACGCCGAGAACGTCGCCCTCTTGAGCGGTCCGGGAAGCCGAGCGGAGGCACCGCCGGAGTATTCGGTGGCCACCGCCGAGGCATCGAGGTCGTACGGATCTAGGAGCCGGCGATCTTCGGATTCCTCGCGATAGCCGAAGCGCGCCCCCAGGGTCAGCCAGGAACGGAAGCGGCGGGCGTAGGTCAGCGAGAGCGCCGGATACCGCACACCCGCGCCGAACGTGCGGTCGCCCGTGATCGGTTGCGAGCTCGCCGCGAAGGGAATGTCGAAGTCGCGAATGAACCTCGCGTTGTCCTGGGTCGTGAATTCGTCGTGCCGGCTCGACACCAGGGTCGAGTACACGAATTCGGCCCCCAGGGCCCAATTCCTCGCGCCGTCGAGGGCGCCGCGGAATCCGCTTCGGCGGAGCACGGCGCTGTGCGACTGCCCGTAATACTCGTTGTTGAAGTCGGAGTACTCGCTTCCCTGCTCCACCCAGGACGTGTCGCGCGCGCCGAGGAGACCGGCCGGGTTGGCGCCGTAGTCGAAGGAATTGAAGCGATACGTCCGGTCATCGGCGGCAAGTCGCATGTCGCCCATCGCCAGGAGCCGGCTCGACGGCCAGGGACCCAGCGCTTCGATCGGCGTCGCGCGGAGCCACGTTTCGGCGACCTGCGCCGTGGCGGGCGCCGCGAGAGTCAGGGCAAGGAGCGCCACCGTGGACGAGAGTGAGGTCGGATACGACGTTCGAATTCTCATCGGAGTCTTAGGATCTCGGCTTGATGTAGAGGGGAATGATCGACGAGGCGGAGCCTAGGGTCTTCGTCGCGTTGTACACCGTGATCCGAAAACCATACGTGTGGCCCGGAAGAAGAACGACGTCGTCCGGCCGCGGGGGCGAGCGAACGCCGTTGACGTCCGGCCGGCGCGGCTCGAGGAGCCGTCGTAGCTCCAGGGCCCACTTGCCCGCCTCGTACGAGGAGCGTGCCAGCACGTCGGCCTGGCTGAACTGTTCCGCCGAGTCCGGGAACCCGTGAATGAAGGACGGGGTCGTGTCGCCTGGGTTCCACGTCTTGTCGCGAACGGACGAATCGTCGACGCGAATCGGACTCAGGCTGTCGCACACGCCGAGCGGCCGCGCGACATAGCGCCAGATCACGTAGGGGACCGGCTTGCCGCGGTTGAGCCGCGTGTCGCGCGATCCCTTGTCGGCGAGGAAAATCGGTACGGACGAGCCCGGAACGAAGTTCGACTCGAGCATATACGGGTGGAGCGTCGGCGACGCCGCGTCGCGGACCCAGCCCGATCCGTTGTTGAAGAAGTCCTCGGCTAGCCCGGCGGAAGGATGCGTTTCCGATCCGAAGTTGTCGCCGTCGGTAACGGAGCCCTGGAATTCCGTGGCGTTGACCGGCGTGATCGGATCCGTCGTGCCGGCCCCCCACCGCCATTGGTCGGCCGGATAGGCCCCGGTGTCGTCGCTGAAGATCTCCACGACGACCTGGTCCTCGTGAAGCGGGGACCGGGTCCAGTTCTCCGGTCGCAGGATCGCGTCGTTCGTGCTGCAATCGATGAGCGAGTTGCCGTCGTCGTCCTGCCAGTCGACCGACGTGACGAGCGGCTGCTCCTGGCGATCCTCCGAGGGGTCGGCCCACTGCACGAGCAGATAGAGGGCCACCGAATCGGACGTGACCGCGTTGTAGGACCACGTTGCCCGGACGGAAATGTAGTAGTCGCCGCCGCCGCCGCCGTTCGTGCCCTTGAGGAGCACGACTGTGGGATCGCCGGCGATGTTCCACTCGATGTCGGTCGGGCGACCGTCGATCAAGAGCTCGCGCGATTCGCGCTGCGGCGAATTCTCGAACCGCTCCGAGGCCGGAGCGGCGATGAGCCTGTTGTTCAAGTCCGGCTCGGTGGGCGTTCGTTCCCCGCACGACAGAACTGAGGCACCGATCAGGACAATAAGGATCCCTGCGCGCGTCATGTTACGCCGAACCATGTATCCCTCGGATCAAGCGAGTATTGGGGGGGAACAAATCGGAGACTACGAACCTTGGGCGGGAGTGTCAAGCGAAAAGCCCCGGATCCAGTTCTGGAAAGAGCGGATAGGAGGCTTCCATCTCGGCCAGTGACTCGGCGTTAACGCCGGTCCCGAGGAGCCCCTCCGCCAGGCGGTCGAAGCGATCGAGATGCGTCTCGGTGCGTCGCACCGCGTACGGAACCAAGGTCCCCGTTTTCATGATGAACGCCCAATCGCTGGCCTGCGCCAAGAGCAGCTCTCGTCCCGCTTGCCGGAGGGCCCGCTTGCGAAGCGGATCGCCGCGATCGCCGCCCGCGGCGAGGTCCCGCATCCGTTCCGCGGCGCGAAGCAGGTGGCGGTAGATCCAATCGTTCGTCGTGTCGAGCCACACGCCCGCGTATCCGCCCTCTCCCCAACTGCACGGATGGACCCGTCCCTTTGGAACACGCGGAAGCCGGGACGAGGCGGCGAGCGGATCCGCGGCGACGATCGATCCGCTTTGCTCGATTCGGTCGAGCACCTTGTCGAGCCAGGCCGGACCCTCGTACCACCAGTGACCGAAGAGCTCCGCGTCGTACGGCGCGAGCAGGAACGCGGGTTGGCCGAGCGCCTTCGCGGCCGCCTCGGCTTGCGCGATCCGTCCGGCGACGAAATGGTCGGCGTGTGCGGCGACGCGCTCCAGAGCGCGCTCGGGATCGTACGGCTCGCGATGCGGCGTCCGACGATCCGTGATCCGATAGTATTTCAATCCCAAGTGAGTCCGGGTTCCCCCCGACGGCAGGAACTCCTTCACGTCGGAGAGCGGAAGATCGAATCCTTGATCGCGGTAGTACTCCCGATACCACGAGTCTCCGGGATAGCCCTCCTCCGCGCTCCACACCTGGCGCGAGGACTCGGCGTCGCGGCCGAGCGCGAGCGGGCCCGCGGCGGTCTGAAGCGGCGCGTACGTTCCCGGCTTCGGGCGCGGGCAGGCGTCGAGCACGCCGTGGCCATCGACGACGAACCAGCGAATTCCGAATTCGGCGAGCACCGATTCGACGCCCGGGACGTAACCGCACTCGGGAAGCCAGAAGCCTTCGGGCGGGTGGCCGACGTGGCGCTCGAATTCGCGCACGGCGGCGCCGATCTGCGGGCGCCAGGAAGCGGGTCCGAGATCCATGAGGGGAAGGAACCCGTGCGTCGCGCCGCACGTGACGAGTCGCGCCACGCCGGCCGCCTCCACGCCGCGAAAGGCGCCCGCCAAGTCGCGCCCGTACCGTTCCACGTACTGAACGAGAGCCGCGCGAAACTGGTCTCGATAGCGGACGGCCAAGGGCTGGAGGCGCGAGTCGCCGCCGTAGCGCGCGACGTCGCGCTCCGCCAGTTGGAGTAGCCGCTCCACTCGATGGCGGAGACGATCTTGAAGGAGCGGATCGGCGAGCATCGCGAGGAGCGTGGGCGAGAGCGACAACGTGAGGGTCCCCTTCGCGCCGCGCGCCGCGCGACCCTCCAGCATCGTGAGGAGCGGCAGATAGCACTCGACCAGCGCCTCGACCAGCCAGCGCTCCTCGAGGCAGTCCTCGAATTCCGGATGCCGGATGTACGGCAGGTGGGCGTGGAGCAGAATCGAAAGGTACCCCGCCGGCCCGTTCTTCACGCTCGATCCGAAGGCGGCGGTGGGGGCGTCAGGTAGCGGGACGCGGAACTCGGGATCCGCACGCCCTTGGCGGCGCGCTGCCGCGCCTCCTCGCGCTCGAGCCAGGTCGCCGCGTCGGCGTCGAGGGGCCACTCTCCTTCGTCGGCGCACGGACCGTCGGGCGGAACCTCGGTCCAGCGAGAGGCGAGGAGCGCCTCGAATCCGCGCGGGAGATCGAGACCGATGAGCGCGCGCGCCGCGCCCCCTGGACTCGGCAGGTCGACGTACCAGCCTTCCCCGTTCACCGCGTCCGGGAGATCGTGCGACAGGGTTTCCCGCACGGCTCCGGAGTGCGTCGCGGCGCGTTCGATGCGGAGTTGATACCGAATCGGCGCCCCCGCGGCCGCGGCGAGTGTCACGGCTCGCGCCGCAAGCGGAGCCGAGATCTCCCAGGTCGCAAAGAGACGGCGCGGGTCCCGCACGAGAAGGTAGAGACGGTCGTCGCCGTGCCGACGGCCGCGCAAGGCCGTGACCATCGGCGTCGCGACCGCGGACGCGGCGGCTCCCAACCGCTCGAAGGAACTCACGGGGGGTTTCCTCTCAGTGGACGATCATGACGCGGCGCGAAAGG
>Ga0075421_100006553_pt1 | contig 14228 bp, 9 predicted proteins | sample SoiMetdeltSBSDD5_FD_75292 | JGI IMG/M metagenome (GOLD analysis project Ga0075421, IMG submission 75292) | Bulk soil microbial communities from a Populus tree surrounding site in Tennessee, USA - Soil MetaG P. deltoides SBSDD5 | ecosystem: Environmental > Terrestrial > Soil > Tree plantation...
GACGACCTCCTTTTCGGCGATCTTGCTTTGCGCCTCGTCGCCTGCGTGCGTTGCGAGCACGTAGCTGCGAATCCAGAAGACGTGCTCAACCCACAGATCGCGCAGCGCCATCTTCGTCTCGAGGACGGCCACTGTATCTGCCGACGTCTCGGGCGTTCCCGCGCCTGATGGATTGGCAAGGCAGAAGCTCGCTAGCACCAGCAAGGGAGCCACGAGCAAGTTGGACCGTATGTATCGCGACATCTCTTCGCTCTCCTATGTTGGCTGCGAGAAACGACTCGAAGCCGCTGAGACCCATGAACTCTGTTGCCGCCACGGTGGGTTGCTTACACGGCGCGCTTTGCGCCAATGAATGTGGCAGGCAGCTCCATCAGACGTTTGAAGACATCCTTCCTTCCAATTCGACTTCCCCCCGCGCACCCTCCACATGTTTGTAGCCGGCGGCGCTTCGAAACTGGTCTCTCGAAACCCCGGAGCCGCGACACCTGACGAATGCTTCACTCAAGTCTCTCCTCACTACTCGCGGATTCGCACGTGGGTCACCGCCTTTGTACGCGTACGCCACGCTTCGCTCAATTCGAAAGATTCGTCCTTCCCGTGCGGAATTAGCTAAGTCTCCGCTGACCAGATGCAACTTGATGAGGCAAGGCCAGCGTCGCAAGCCCTTGGCTTTCGATCACTTCCAGGGTCGGCTGACCGTCAATCGGGTGCGGCCATGGCCCTGCCGCCGGGAATCAACAAGGCGACCGGACTCGTTGTCGCCTTAAGTAAGCTCGGCTTGCCGCGACACGTAGTCGTTGGAATCGGTGATGCCGAGAACGACCACTTGTTGCTCGCGTACTGCGAGTGTGGAGTGGCAGTCGAGAATGCGTCTCTTCACTTCAAGCAGCCGCCGCCTTTGTCACGCGCGGCGAGAACGGCCCTCCGTTGCCATAGCTCGCATGGAAGGCAAGTTGGAAGCCATCTTGCGCTCATGGGTCACACTTCAGCGACAACGTGAGATTCATGAGCGACATCGTGCGAGACCTGCCCTCCAGTGATCGTCTCCGGCAGCTTCGTCGAGATCGCGCAACGAATGCACGTTCGCGCATCGCGGTGCTGATGGGGGTTCAGCGTCTCACGCGGAAAAAATCTGACTGGCCTTGTCGCAGATCGCGAGAACAGCGGGATGCGTGATCTTGCGTTCCAGTGAAATCGCATAAAACTGCCCTTCTACTTTGCGTGCGGGGCCGACGACGACGAGTCCGGACTCTTTACGGAATTGCGCTGTGACAACATCGGGCACAGGTGCTGCGCCGTGGCCGGCACTGGCGAACTGCCGCAGCAGCGCGTAGTCCTCGAATTCGCCGACGATGAGCGGTTGAACGCCGTGCCTGTCGAGCCACTGATCAAGCGAACGGCGAATCGCGGTATCCGCAGTCGGGAGGAGGATCGGCGCCCCGTGCAAGGACTTTGGGAAGCCAGGACGCAGGGCTTTCGCTAGCGTCGGTGTCGCCATCCACGATTCGCCACACGTGCCGAGGTGGTGGTTGTAGGCACGGTCGTTGAGATTCGGTGTGACGGGCGCATCCGAAAGGACGACGTCGATTTCATGCGCACGCAGCGCTGCCGACAGGTATTCGCGGGTTCCTTCGCGGCAAACAAGCTGCACGGGTTGGCTCAATGCGAGCGCAGCCTCCAGCAACCGTCGAGCGATCTCTTTGGGCAGAACATCGTCGATTCCCACGACGAGTCGCATGCGCCGCTGTGTGGGCCTATGGGCGAGCGCGTTGAGAAGATCGCCTCCGAGTTCGAAGATGTCGTCGGCGTAGCTGAACACGAGACGACCGACCTCCGTCGGCACGAGCCTGCGCCCTGACTTGGCGAGCAATTTCTCGCCGATCCGCGCTTCGAATGTGCGCAGCTGTGCGCTGACCGTCGGCGCAGATAGATGCAATTCTTCGCAGGCTTTGGTGAGGCTTCCAGCGCGTACGACAGCCCAAAAATACAGCAGATGCTGATAGTTGATGCGGCGTGCGAGGGTGACCATATCGTTTCGTATTCACCTGATGGTTTCCGAAAGAGTAGTTCTAAAGAACCTAAACCGCTAGCTCAGCCGTTCCCAGCTTGGGCTGACGCGATGGCATTCTTCTCGAGCGGCCGTGACGACGCGCGTTCGTGCACCGATGCGAGACACACATGGTCGCGGACAAGCCAGTGTCCTTATTGCCGGGTCTGAGGAAGTCCTCGGATCTGCCATCCGTACGGCAACTTGCTGACGCGGTATCGCAGTGCGTGGCGGATGTATGTTGCGTTCCCGGTTCGCGACGGCAGCCTCGGAGCGCTGTGCACTGCTCTGCACGCGCACGGTATCGGCTAATCTCGGGCGCGTGCCGGCACGCTGCTCCAGCGCGTCGATCACGTCGCGGGCGAGGCGACAATCTCATTCGCGTACCGGTGGACCACGGGCTCGACCTCGGTCGGCACGAGGCGTCGCCCGGACTTGACCAGCAATTTTTCGCCGAGCCGCTCCTCGAGCCGGCGCAATTGCGAGCTGATGGTCGGGGCGGAGAGGTTCAGTTCCTCCCAGGCTTTCGCCAGGCGGCCCGTGCGGACGGCCGACCAGAAGTAGAGCCGATGCTGGTAACTGAGTCGTGTCGAGACCGGCATGAAAGTTCGCTCAGGTCAAAGTATCGTCGCGGTTAATACTAATTGATCAAAGTGATGACATTGGCTGAAGATAGTCACCCCGCTTCAGGACACTGATCGACCGAACGATCGGTTAGGCCCGGGGATGCGCACGGCGCGGTTGAGTACGCGCAGACAAGGAGAGACCCATGAATGACCGACCGATTTACGTGACCGAGCTCGACGCGATGAGGCTCCGTGCTTTACTGCGCCGTCAAACCGGCGCGTCGCTGCGCGACCAGCATCACCTGCGGGAGCTGCGGGCGGAGATCGAGCGCGCCATCGTGGTGAAGCCCGACGCGATGCCGTCGGACGTGATCACCATGGGCAGCCGCGTTTGGGTCCGCGACCTCGTGACGGGCGCGAGCAGCGAGTACACGCTCGTGTTTCCGGCGGAGGCCAACGTGGCCGCGCGACGTCTTTCGGTGCTGGCGCCGCTCGGTACGGCGCTCTTCGGGTACCGGCAGGGAGACGAGGTCGTCTGGGAAATGCCGGGCGGCGTACGACGGCTCCGCGTCGAAATGGTCACGCCCGATTGGGAGAGTGCGGCCGCGGTGCTGCTGCCGATGCAGCCGTCCGAGATGCCCCTGCAACTGGAGTTCCGTGCCTGAGGCGTCGCCGTGATCTCAATTTCCTGCGACGGCACGGAATCGCCCAATATTCGTCGCGAGGTCGTTTGTTCCTCGATGTGCCGGCGCTCGAAAGCCATAAGGTTTGAAGGGCATGCCCGCCCTCGCGAATCGCCGCCAGGTCGACGACGTTGCCGAGATCGGCGACATAGGCGCCGAGGTAGTCGTGACGGTGCGTCGTCGGCGCGCGCAGGGCGTCGGCGTGCGCCATGGGCTCGACGCCGGCCATCGTCTGATTGAGAAAGCCGTTGACAGCGGCCTCGATCGAGGCGGTGCTGTCGGTGCCCGCCGGACCGCCGTTCGGCGGGTTGTACTTGAAGCCGCCGCTGTCGGGCGGGTTGTGCGACGGCGTGACGACGATGCCGTCGGCAAGCCCTGAAGTGCGGCCACGGTTGTGGCAGAGCATCGCGTGCGAGACGGCGGGCGTCGGTGTGTACTCGTCGCCGGCGGCGAGCATCACATCGACGCCGTTGGCGGCGAGCACCTCGAGCGCGCTCGCCGCCGCCGGCCGCGAGAGCGCGTGCGTGTCGATGCCGAGAAAGAGCGGCCTGTCGATGCCGCTCTGCTTGCGATGGCGGCAGATCGCCTGCGTGATCGCAAGCACGTGGCGCTCGTTGAACGACACCTCGAGCGACGAGCCGCGATGACCCGACGTGCCGAACGCGACCCGCTGCGCCGGCACCGCCGGATCGGGCACCTCGCTGTAGTACGCGGTGACGAGCCGGGCGACGTCGACGAGGAGCGATGCCGGCGCGGGCTTGCCGGCGAGCGGTTGATTCGCGTCGTCATGCTGCGGCTCAGGAGGAAGGCGCCTTGCCGTCGCGCAGGCGCCGGTAGCGGCGGATCAGGGCATTGGTCGAGCTGTCGTGCGCGAGTTCGGGCGCGCCGTCGCTTTCGAGCTCGCCGACCGTTCGCTCGGCGAGCTTCTTGCCGAGCTCGACGCCCCACTGGTCGAACGAGTCGATGTCCCAGATCGAGCCCTGGGTAAAGACGCTGTGCTCGTACAACGCGACCAGCGCGCCGAGCGCGTGCGGCGTCAGCCGCTCGGCGAGCAGCGTGTTGCTCGGCCGGTTGCCTTCGAACACCCGGTGCGGCACGAGCGCCGCGGGCGTCCCTTCGGCGGCCACCTCCTCCGCCGTCTTGCCGAAGGCGAGCGCCTCGCTCTGCGCGATCAGGTTCGCAATCAGCAGGTCGTGCTGGCGGCCGAGCGGGTTGAGCGGCTGGCCGAAGCCGATGAAGTCGCACGGAACGATGCGGGTTCCCTGGTGGATCAGCTGGTAGAACGAATGCTGTCCGTTGGTGCCGGGCTCGCCCCAGAGGATCGGCGCCGTCTCGACCTCGACGCGCCGGCCGTCGAGCGTCGTGTGCTTGCCGTTGCTCTCCATCGTCAGCTGCTGCAGGTAAGCCGGCAGGCGCTTGAGGTACTGCTCGTACGGCAGCACGGCGAGCGTCGCCGCGCCGAGGAAGTCGTTGTTCCAGATCGAGAGGAGACCGAGCAGCGCCGGCATGTTCCTTTCGATCGGCGCGCTCCGGAAGTGCTCGTCCATCGCGTGGAAGCCTGCCAGCATTGCGCGGAAGTGGTCCGGCCCGATCGCAATCAGCGTCGACAGGCCGATCGCCGAATCCATCGAGTAGCGGCCGCCGACCCAGTCCCAGAAGCCGAACATGTTCTCGCGCGCGATGCCGAACTTCCCCACCCCTTCGGCGTTGGTTGAGACGGCGACGAAGTGCTTCGCGACCGCCTGCTCGTCGCCGAGGGCCGCGACGCACCACGCGCGCGCAGCGTGCGCGTTGGTCAGCGTCTCGAGCGTCGTGAAGGTCTTCGAGCAGACGATGAACAGCGTCTCGGCGGGGTCGAGGTCGCGCGTCGCCTCGACGAAGTCGGTGCCGTCGACGTTGGAGACAAAGCGCAGCGTCAGTTGCCGCTCGCTGTAGAAGCGAAGCGCCTCGTACGCCATCACCGGGCCGAGATCGGAGCCGCCGATGCCGATGTCGACGACGTTGCGGATGCGCTTGCCGGTATGGCCGAGCCAGCGGCCGCCGCGCACCGCCTCGGCGAATCTGATCATCCGGTCGAGCACCGCGTGCACCTCGGCGACGACGTCGGCGCCGCCGACCGCGAGCCTTGTTCCCTTCGGCATGCGCAGCGCGACGTGCAGCGCCGGGTGCTCCTCGGTGATATTGATCGCCTCGCCGCGAAACATCGCCGCGATCCGCTCCTCGAGGCCGCACTCGGCGGCAAGGGCGGCGAGCAGCCGCACCGTCTCGTCGGTGATCCGGTTCTTCGAGTAGTCGAGGAAGAGCCCTGCGGCCTCGACGACGAGGCGCTCGCCGCGTGCGGCGTCGCGCGCGAACAGCTCGCGCAGGTGGAGCGCGCCGACCTGGCGGTGGTGCTCGACGAGCGCCTGCCATGCCGGCCGCTCCGAGAGCCTGCGCCCTGCTCCCTCGCGCGCTGGCGCGGGAAGGCCTCCCTGCGGGTTCACTTCGCCGACGGTCACTTGGACGCCGCCCCGGTCAGCTGCAAAGTCTTCTCGCCGATGCCGTCGAGCAGGCTCTTCCACGACTTGGCGAACGCCTCGGCGCCCTCCTTCTGCAGCCGCTCGGCGAGCGCATCGTCGTCGATGCCCTGGCGGCGGACCTCGGCGATCAATGCCTCGGCGTCGCCGCCGTCCAGCGCCATGGGGGCGCCGAGCTTGCCGTGATCGGCGTAGGCGAGGAGCGTCTTGTCGGGAATCGTGTTGATCGTGTCGGGTGCGGCGAGCGCTTCGATGTAGAGCGTGTCGGAGGCGGCCGGGTCCTTGGTCCCGGTGCTCGCCCAGAGCAGCCGCTGCGGCCGCGCGCCCGCCGCAGCGAGCTTTTGCCAGCGCGGCGACGCGAGCAGCTCGCGGTACGCCTTGTAGGTGCGCCGGGCGATCGCGATGCCGAGGCGGTTGCGCTGCCCGGGCGCGATCCGGTCCTTGACGGCGACGTCCCACCGGCTGACGAAGAGCGACGCCACCGAATCGACCTTCAAGTCGAGCCCGGCGCCGCTGCGCCGCTCGATACCGCGCAGGTACGCCTCGGCGGAGGCGACGTACTGCTCGCGCGAGAAGAGCAGCGTCACGTTGATCGGCACGCCGGCGAAGATCGATCCCTCGATCGCCTCGACGCCCGCCCTCGTTCCCGGGATCTTGATGTAGAGATTGGGGCGCTTCGCCGCCGCGTGCAGGCGCGCCGCCGCCCGGATCGACGTTGCGGCATCGTCGACGATGAGCGGCGAGAGCTCGAGCGAAGCCCAGCCGTCGACGCCGGCCGTGCGGTCGTGGATCGGCCGGAACAGGTCAGCCGCCCGCCGCAGATCCTGCAAGGCGAGCTGCAGGAACAGCTCCTCTCCCGAGCGGCCCTCGCGCGCCACCGCGGCGATCTGCTTGTCGTACGAATTTCCCTTGCCGATCGCGTGCTCGAAGATCGTCGGATTCGACGTCAGCCCGCTGATCGACAGCTCGGCGATGTAGCGCGCGAGCGTGCCGTCGTCGAGCATCTGGCGCGTGATGTTGTCGAGCCAGAGGCTTTGCCCGAGGGCGTGCAGCTTGTCGGTGTTGGCGTTCATGCGATCTCCTTGGTCGCGCCGAGCCACGACGCCGGGTCGAGCACGAGCAGGTCGCCGACGCTCGGCACTGACGTCGGCGGCGCCATAGCGCTCGAGGTCGGCCTGAGCGTACGCGTGGTGGCCCTGGCGCGGGAAGACGGTGACGAGGGGCTCGCGCAGGATCTGCTTCATCGCCGCCAGCACGCGCAGTTTGTCGTCGATCATCACGTAGCGGCGCGCCGGGCGGCGGCGATCGACGTTTCGAGCATTCTTTCCTTGTGGATGTAGATCAGGACGCGGCCGTCGACCGCATCCCAAAGCCCCGAGCGCCGGACCTTGACGTCGCCGTCGGAGAGGATGACGGTCGTTCCGAGCCGGCCGAGACGGGCGACGAGCTCGAGAGCGCGCGGGTAGAGGCGGTCGGCGAACGGCTAGTCGATCAGGAAGCTCGACAGCGACAACAGCCGGTGCGCGGCGGTGTCGCTCCTTTCCACTTCGGGGCGGTACCGCTGCAATGCGCCGAGGTAGTGGGCATACCCGATTCTCCTCGCGCAACGCCTCGAAGATCTCCCAGTAGCGGGCGGAGCTCGCGAGGCCGAACTCGCGCTCGAGGTGCAGGCGCAAGTCGGCTGTGATCCGGTCGTTGTCGATCAGCGTGTTGTTGACGTCGAGCAGAAAGACAAGGTCGGCAGTCATGGTTGGGGCAAGGTCATGGAAGTGCGAAGACCTTCGCTGCGCTCAGGATGACAGGGCTTGGCCGCTCTCAGGACGACAGGGGCTTGCATGCGCCCGGGGCGACCTCGGGCGCCGGGTCGCGCCAGCCGCCGGCGCCGGCGATGAGCGCCTTCGCGGCCTCGGGGCCCCAACTGCCCGGCGCATAGGGAAGGCACGGCGGATGGTCGGCGAGGACGCCATCGACGACCGCCCACGCCGCCTCGACCGCCTCCTGGCTCGTGAAGAGCGAGCCGTCGCCGGCCATCGCGTCGCCGAGCAGCCGCTCGTACGTCGTGTCCTCGCCGCCTGGGTCCTCGCACAGATAGAGCTCGCGCTGCTCGCCGACGAAACCCTCGCCTGGGCGCTTCACGCGCGCGGCGAGCGCGACCGCCGAGACCGGCTGCAGCTTGAGGCGGACGTGGTTGGCGCGGCCCGCCTCGTCGGGAGAATCGTCGAAGAGCCGCTGCGGCGGCGGCTTCAGCCGCACGAGCACCTCGGCCGCAGTGGTCGGCAGGCACTTCCCCGCGCGCAGGTACCACGGCACGCCCGACCACCGCCACGAGTCGATGAAGAGACGCAGGGCGCAGAAGGTCTCGACGTCGGAATCGGCGGCGACGCCCTGCTCCTGCCGGTAACCGTCGTACTGGCCGCGCACGACGTCGTCGCGCGTCAGCGGCCGGATGGCGTGGAAGACGCCCGCCTTTTCGTCGTGCACCGCGGCAAAGCCCGGGTACGCAGGCGGCTCCATCGCCAGCAGCGCGACGATCTGGAACAGGTGGTTCTCGATCACGTCGCGCAGCGCGCCGGCGCTCTCGTAGAAGGCACCGCGCTGGCCGATGCCGAAGTCTTCGGCGAGCGTGATCTCGACGCTGGCGACGTGATCGCGGTTCCAGATCGGCTCGAGGAAGGAATTGGCGAAGCGGAAATAAAGGATGTTCATGATCGCCTCCTTGCCGAGGAAATGGTCGATCCTGAAGATCGACCGCTCCGGGAACACGGAGTGGGCGACGGCGCCGAGCTCGACCGCCGAGGCGAGGTCGCGGCCGAACGGCTTCTCGACGATGACGCGCGCGTTCTTCGCCAGGCCGGCGGCGCCGAGGCTCCTGATCACGGTCTCGAACAACGCGGGCGGGATCGCGAGATAGTGCGCCGGTCGCGCCGCCGCGCCGAGCGCGGCCTTCAGCGCCTGGAAGGTCTCGGGCTTCCGGTAGTCACCGGCGACGTAGCGCAGGAGCGAAAGCAGACGATCGAATGCTGGCGCGTCGTCGACCCCGCCGTCGTGCTCGATGCTGTCGCGCACCCGGGCGTGCATCCGCGCGCGGTCGAGGCGCGACGAAGCGACGCCGATCACCGGCACCGTCGGCGTGTTCTTCTTCACCATCGCGTAGAGCGCGGGAAAGATCTTCTTGTAGGCGAGATCGCCGGTGAAGCCAAAGACGACGAGCGCGTCCGACGCGGGCTCCGCGCTACAGCGGCCGGCTCCCGAGGCCCCGTTCACGGGCCGCCCTCCTCGCGCTTTTCGAGGTGGCCGCCGAACTCGTGGCGCATCGCCGAGAGCACCTGGTGCGCGAACTCGGCCTCGCCGCGCGAGATGAAGCGGTCGTAGAGCGCGGCGCTGAGGACGTGGGCCGGCACCGCCTCGTCGATCGCCGCTTCAATCGTCCAGCGGCCTTCGCCCGAATCGGAGACGCGGCCGCCGTACGCGGCAAGCTGCGGATCCTCGTGCAGCGCGCTCGCGGTCAGGTCGAGAAGCCACGAGCCGATGACGCTGCCGCGGCGCCAGACCTCGGCGATCTCGGGCAGGTTCATCTCGTACTGGTAGAACTCGGGGTTGCGGAGCGGCGTCGTCTCGGCATCGCTCTCACGCTCGCGCTTACCGACATCCGCGTTCTTCAGGATATTGAGACCTTCGGCGTACGCCGCCATGAGCCCGTACTCGATGCCGTTGTGGACCATCTTGACGAAGTGGCCGGCGCCGTGCGGCCCACAGTGCAGGAAGCCCTGCTCGGCTCTCGCGACCGCGCCCGTGCGTCCGTGCGTCCGTGCCGCCGCTTCGATGCCCGGAGCGAGCGCAGCGAAGATCGGCGTCAGCCGCTCAACGGTTTCCGCCTCGCCACCGATCATGAGGCAATAGCCGCGATCGAACCCGGCGATGCCGCCGCTGGTGCCGACGTCGACGTGGTGATGTCCCGATGCAGCCAATGCTTCGGCCCGGCGGATGTCATCGCGGTAATAGGAATTGCCGCCGTCGATGACAACGTCGCCGGGGTCGAGAAGCGGCATCAACTGCTCGAGCGCAGCGTCGACCGTCGCCGCCGGAACCATCAGCCAGATCGTGCGCGGGCTCCTCGTGCTCGCAGCCAGATCGGCGAGCGTCGCCGCGCTGGTCGCGCCCTCCTTCTGCAAGGCGGCGATCGCCGCTGGCTGCATGTCGTGGACCACGCAGTCGAAGCCCTTCGCCAGAAGACGACGCACCATGCTGGCACCCATGCGGCCGAGGCCGATCATTGCGAGCTGCATCGTTGTCCTCCGGATCGAATTGGCGGGTCAGCGCAGCGCCGACCGGGAATCGCGGCAGACGCTGACCGCAACGCGTCGTTTCGCGCCACCACCGGCTAACGTCACCCAGCCGTCGGCAGCCTCGACGCCGTCGACGCTCACCCGCGGAGTCGCGCCGGCAGCGGCCTCGCGGCACACGATCTCGTAGCTCGATGCACCGAAGCGGCAGCGCATCTCGAATTCGGGCCAGTGCTTTGGTAAGAGCGGGCGCACGCGAAATTGGTTCCCGCGCCGCTCGAGCCCGAGCAGCGATTCGACGAGCAGCTGATACATCCAGCCGGCCGAGCCGGTGTACCAGGTCCAGCCGCCACGGCCAGCGTGCTGCGGCGAATGGTAGACGTCACCGGCCACCACGTAAGGCTCGACCTTGTACGTGGCGATGTCGGCGGCGCTCGCGCCGTGCCGGATCGGCGCGAGCAGGCCGAACATCTCCCAGGCGCGATCGGCGTCGCCCAGCGCGGCGAACGCCAGCGCGACCCATATCGCCGCGTGCGTGTACTGGCCGCCGTTCTCGCGCACCCCAGGGACATAGCCCTGGATATACCCGGGCGGTGGGAGCGAGGTGTCGAACGGAGGATTCAGAAGCTGCACGACACGGGTGTCGGCGTGGACGAGCTGGCGATACACCGACTCCATCGCGATCCTGGCGCGCGCTGCAGGCGCCGCGCCCGAGAGGACCGCCCAGCTCTGCGCGATCGAGTCGATCCGGCACTCGGCGTTGCGCGCCGATCCGAGCGGCGAGCCGTCGTCGAAATACGCGCGCAGGTACCAGGCGCCGTCCCAGCTGGTCGCTTCGACACGATCGCGAAGCGCCTGCACCTCGCTCTCGCACTGCGCGGCGAACGCGCTCTCCGAGCGGGCGCGCGCGAGCGGTGCGAAGCGTCGCAGCACGGCAATCAGAAAGAACGCCAGCCAGACGCTCTCGCCCTTGCCGCCGGCGCCGACGAGGTTCATGCCGTCGTTCCAGTCCCCCGCACCCATCAGCGGCAGGCCGTGTGCGCCGTAGCGAAAGCCGTGGCGGATCGCGCGCACGCAGTGCTCGTAGAGGCAGGCCTCTTCGCCCGCGACTGCGGGCAACGCGTAGTCCGACTGCTCGCCGTCGCCCAACGGTCGGCTGTCGAGGAACGGGCAGACGGCGTCGAGCACGCCGGCATCGCCCGTGACCTCGACATAGCGGCTCGTCACCAGCGGCAACCAGAGATAGTCGTCGGAGCAGCGCGTGCGGACTCCCTTTCCCGACGGCGGATGCCACCAGTGCTGGACGTCGCCTTCGACGAACTGGCGCGATGCCGCGCGCAGGAGATGCTCGCGCGCCAGCGCGGGCTCGCTGTGGACGAGCGCCATCACGTCCTGGAGCTGGTCGCGAAAGCCGAACGCGCCGCTCGACTGGTAGAACGCGGTGCGGCCCCACAGGCGCGAAGCGAGCACCGGGTAGAGGAGCCATCCGTTCGCGAGCGCATTCACGGCCGCGTCGGGCGTCCGAACCTGGATGGCGCCCAGGCTTCGGCGCCAGTGCTCCTGGACAGCCGCGAACGACTCGTGAGCAGCCACGGCGCCGCGCCAGCGTCGCACCAAGTCGCGGGCTTCGCTCACGGTCTTGCCCGCACCGAGCCGAAAGATCACTTCGCGCGTTTCTCCCGGGGCGAGCTCGACGATGACGCGCAGCGCGGCGCACGGGTCGAGCGCCGCACCGAAGCGGTCGCAGAGCCGAGCCTGCGCTAGCGCGGCCGGTGCAGCGCGCGTGCCGCCCTGGCCGAAAAAGTCGCCACGATCGCCGCACGCGCTGCGCTGCCCGGCGTCGAAGCCGGCCTCGGTGGCGACATCGACATCGAAGAACGCCGTGCGGCCGGCGAAGTCGGTCTGATAGCCGTTGCGCGCGAACACGGCGCCGCTTTCCGGGTCGAGCTCGGTGACGACGTGCATCAGCGTCTTCGCGCGCTCGTCGCCAAGCACCCACTCGACGTAGCCCGTGACCGAGAGGCGGCGTGCGGTGTCGGACCGGTTGCGCAGCGTCAGCGCCGAAAACTTGACCGGCGCATCGATCGCGACGTGGACGCGAAGGGTCGACTCGATGCCTTCCTCGAGGTGCTCGAAGACGCTATAGCCGAAGCCATGGCGCGCGAGATAGGGGCTCGTGCTGCGCGCGGGCAGGAGCGTCGGCGACCAGAAGCTGCCGCTGGCCTCGTCGCGAATGTAGAACGCCTCGCTGTTCGGGTCACCGACCGGATCGTTCGACCATGGCGTCAGACGGAACTCGTGTGCGTTCTCGCTCCATGTCGATGCGCTTCCGCTCTCCGAGATCAGCGTTCCGAATCCCGGATTGGCGATGACGTTGACCCAGGGCGCCGGCGTCGTGTGCGAGCTCGACACCCGCACGACGTATTCGCGCAGATCGGGGCTGAAGCCGCCGTGGCCGTTGTCGGCGACGAGCTCGGGCGAGCCGCCAACGGCGGAACGCTCGGTCGCGCCTTCACTCCGTCCGTGCGGCGGCAGCGCCGGCGATGAAGAAGACGCGCGACCCCGAAGAAGCGCCACCAGGTCCGGCCACGAGCCGGTCGCAACGATGCGCGCGGCGCTCTTCAGCAGCGAGCGGTCGCCGTCGTCGAGCGTAGCGTCGTCGCGAACGAAGACCCCGCCCCGCTTGCCGATCTGCTCGGCGCCGCCGGCCTCGCGGATCGCGGTGTGCACCTGCGTTAATAGGCGCTCCCGCGCCGAGCCTGCCGCCGCGCTCACGATCATCAGCTCGGACTCGATCCCGCAGGCCTTCCAGAACGCATGCGCCCGGACGAGCTGCCGCACGACCTCCAGCCGATCGGCGTCTTGCACCTGGACCAGCACGATGGGCACGTCCCCCGAGATGCCGAAGCCCCACAGCGCCGACTGGCCCCGCTGGTTTGCCGCGATCTCGCGTGCTGGCGCGCGCAGCTCGGCGTTCGCGCAAAGGACGGCGCCGGCGAGGCGCTCGTAGAGGAGCGCGTCGGTGCTGCTCGCGCCGACGCGTCGCAGCGTGCGTTCGCGGTACGCGCCTGCCGCTTCGACGATGCGGTCGACCGCGCCCGGCTCGCGGCACCGTCGTGCCAGTGCCTCGCAGTCGGATCGGGACGCCGCCACACCCGTGAACCAGTCGACCGTGCACGATGCACCTGCGTCGAGAGCCAGCGGCACCCGGATCGAGGCGATCGCATCGAGCACTGGCCCGGCGTGGCCCGACAGCGGGCTATCGTCGAGCAGAGCCTCGGCGTCGGCGACCGTCCGACCGCGGCCAACGAAGCGCATCCGGTCGGTGTCGAACGACAGCGCCGTGGTCGAGGCGGCGGCGACGGCCGCGTGGAAACAGTAAGGCCGCGGATCTTGCGGCGCGCTCGGCCGCCGGGACGCGAAGATGGTCCCTGTCGATGCGTCGATGTCCGTCTCGACGAAGAGCTTGCTGAACGCCGGATGCGCCGAGTCAGTCGCCGCCGGCGAAAGGACGATCTCGCTGTAGCTCGTCAAGGCGAGATGCCGACGCCGCGTCGACAGATTCGTGAGGTGAAGCCGACGAAGCTCGACGTCCATCGCCTCGGCCACGGCAACCGTGGTCGTCGCCTCGATGTCGTGGGCGCGCCTCGACAGCGTCGCCGCGGCCGAGTCGAATCGGGCGATCGTCGGCCCGTCGTGTGCGTGAGCCGCGCCGGCGGTGGCCCAGGAAACGTGCGCGTCGGCATCGCGAATGAAGAAGAACGTGCCCGTGTCGTCGAGCGCCGCGTCTTCGCGCCAGCGCGTCACCGCCAGCGCCTTGCAGCGGCTGTAGCCGCTTCCCGAGGCAGCCACCATCACGTGATAGCTGCCGTTGGAGAGCAATTTCACTTCGCGCATGGAAAAGACACACCTATTCCGGTGGCGATCGGTCGCAAGCAGGCAAGCAAGCGCCGTCCCGTAGGAGGTTTCCGATACCGCGCGCGGCGAGCGCAGGACGCGCGCGCGAGAACTTCATGTCGGCTTCGAGTGCGCGCGCAGCAGTCGGCTTCTCCACAAACTGCACAACCTCGAAGGTGGCGTCTCTACTGCCATCACCGGGCACGATGTAGCCGAGTTCCGGGTCGGGTTCCTCG